>Ga0247763_1000895_pt1 | contig 17755 bp, 12 predicted proteins | sample UWRJL141409B4_FD_179926 | JGI IMG/M metagenome (GOLD analysis project Ga0247763, IMG submission 179926) | Plant litter microbial communities from Arlington Agricultural Research Station in Wisconsin, United States - UWRJ-L141-409B-4 | ecosystem: Environmental > Terrestrial > Plant litter >...
ACTATGTGGGAATGACTCCCAGCTGCTCACGAGGGGGGGTGGTAGAGGACCTCGTGGCTGGACCAAGGTGGTGTGGACGATGTCTTGGATATTGAAGCGGTTTTGAAGCTTGGAAGTTCGGCTTGGTGGAAATTTCGCTGCGATCCCCCAGATGATCAGCCTCCCTGCAAGGTCCCGAGCACAAGGTCTGCCAATGTCCAGCTGGGTGGGTTTTACACCACACCCCTCCTCAGCCCCACAAGAGCCTCATCATACCCCCTTTGACAAATCACAGGAACATGGAGCTAGGCAACGTGGATGATGCATAATGCTTTCCGCCAGGAAAATACGAAGTATCACATCGACAAGTTCACAACTCCAGAAGTGCATGTTTCCTTTCTGTCATTTCAGTGGCTTGAGTGGTGATCAAGCCGCTATGTTGCACTGAGTCTGACTCTCCGTTATCGGTCTCTTATCAGCCCTTGTAGCGATCTGACAGGTGAAAGAGATTGAATTTCCAAGGGCTGCACGGATTGTAACGGTGAGAATGATCCTCGCAGCGCCCGGTGATTATGATGCAATGCCCCTCTTCATGCCCGGATCCTTCGGATTTTATCTTGACGGGAATCTCTCTGGTTCTCACAGCTATTGGTTTTTCTCGACTTTTTTTTTCGTTATTATTATTAGACTTTGTTGGTTTGCAGCCCATGTCCGTCGGGGCTCCTCTTAGCTGGCTGCGCTAACTGCTGGCAACAAGCCCAGGGCTGAAAACTCGCTCCGAGTCCTCCCCTGCCATCGAGGTTCCCACCCCTCGTTGTTTGAACTGGCCATCGAGGTTCTCAACTCAACAGCTGTGAGACGCACCAAAGTTTGCCTCTCGCCCAGCACTGTGCCCCTCAGCGCCCTCCCGCTCCCTTTGTCGGACCGAGGGTATGAATTTCTGTACCCTTTATATAACGACCCATATTACCTTCTGCAGTGTGTAAAAAGCAAAAATTGTCCCCTTCATCTATATCCCTTTGTCGCGCAAATACATCGTCGGGTACGATTGTAACGGAGAATCGAAAGAAAAACGCCACCATGGAGGTAGCTGGGGTGGACAACGATACGCGCGGGTGGATCATGTGTATCGTGAGCGGAATAGGTAGGTGATGATTGACGGCCTCTTGGTGTAGCTGGGGCCAATTGTTAACAGCCGTGATAACTACATCTAGCCTGCTCCGTTGGCGCCACCATCATCTGCGTCGATGCCCTCGTCCGTCTCTTTCCCGGCAAAAAGGGCTTCCAAATACAAGACAGCAGTGACTTTCTCGCCTGCTCCCTCAGCCTCAGCTTCGGCGTCATGATATTCTCAGCACTCTACAGCATGCTTCCGACCGCCATGCGCTACCTCACCAAAGCTGACTGGGACCGCCAATCAGCTGGCTTCTTCATGATGGCTTGTTTTGTTGGCGGCTTTGTCGGCATCCAGATCATCTCGCGCGTGCTGCACCAGCATCTTCCCTCGCACATTGTAGACTGCGACCATACGCACAAAGAACAGGCCGAAGAGACGGGACACCACCATTCGCACCACCAGTCCAGAGCGAGTCGAGGCAGGCGACGGTCAATGCGGACGCTGTCATCGCGCTCTACCGTCCGGTTCCCCCACATTGCTGAGGCGAACGGGCAGTTCACCGAGTCGACGCCTTTGATTGCTGGAGAAACGGCAACAAATGGCTGTGCCATACACCACGATGCACCTGTACCCGCCGCCAGTAACCACAGCCACGGCCATAGGAGGCCCTCACTCCGAGAGCTCCGCGACTATGTCAAGTCGTTTGTCAAGGACAAACCGCACCAGTCACGCTGCGAAGAAGTGGCCACTTGCTACGGTTACTCTGAGCCTTGCGGTCAAGAGTGCGACAAACTCAAGACAAGCTCCCCTCTGACAGCCCGGGCCCAGACTTTCCTCCGGTCCACCACGGGGGGAAGCGTCCACCGCTCCCTCTCCCCCGCTGCTGATGACTGCCTAGAAAGCATCCCGAGCTCGATGGCGACCTACGGAAGTCACATACATAGCCGCGAGGCTACCAACGCCACTCTTGACAGCGATATGCAAACACAGCCAACCACGGTCGACGAAGAGGAAGAGGACCAGGGGTGTAGCCATACGCATGAGGACTTGGAAGCTCAACCTCAACACCATCACCATGTTCCGGAGAATGCATTCCTCTCCATTGGTCTTCAGACCGTCATCGCCATAGCCTTGCACAAATTCCCTGAGGGTTTCATCACATATGCGACTAACCACGTCAGCACTTCGCTCGGCTTCAACGTCTTCATGGCTTTATTTGTGCATAACATTGCCGAAGGCTTTTCTATGGCCCTCCCGCTGTACCTTGCCCTCCGCAGCCGCTTCAAAGCCATTGCCTGGACAGCATTGTTTGGGGGGTTGAGCCAACCGCTCGGAGCAGGCATGGCAGTGCTGTGGTTCAAGATTGCGAACCGGACCGATTTTGTAGTCGACAATACGGCCTACGCGTGTCTGTTTGGCATCACAGCGGGTATCATGACCAGCGTGGCACTGCAGCTCTTTGTGGAGAGTTTGAGTCTGAACCACAACCGGAACCTGAGCATCTTGTTTGCGTTTCTGGGTATGACGATGCTGGGACTGAGTAACGCGCTGGTGATGGATTGATTTGGGGTGAGCGGGTAATGGTTCAACGAGCTACGCAGCAACGCAGCATTTCTCTGGGACAGGTTTGCCTTGATTCTGTTCCGTTCTGCTCTGTTCCGGTACAAGATCGGATCAGATATGGATGTGGACGGGCATGGGCATGGGCAAGGGGTAAGGGTAGCGGTGCGGGCGTTCAGGATTCGAATACAATACAAGACAAGACAGGAGACGGTGGGGTTCAACGAGTAAGTCTTTGATTGGTATGATGGCACCATGTCTTTGGGCGGCGGCATCGATATGCATGCGTAGTAGATACGTGGCTTGACCTGGTAGATTGGCACAGGATGTTCACAGCTCACAAGAAAAAGTGCTCGCTCTCACTATTCAGACGGGCATGTGGCCGTCAAGGTGATGAAGTGTTATTAAGGGAATGCCAAAAGTGGATAGACCAGCTTGTGGAGTTACACCTACTCGAGACGGACCCGTCGGCAATCGGCAGCAAGCCATCGGGAGTCCCCAACATGAAGTCATGCAGAGAGACCCTGGTTGCAGAAAGGTTTGTATTACCGCACCGGTGTTTGGGGTGGTACGTGTGGTGTAGGCTCAAGCTGTCTCAGGTATGTGCAGATAAGGGGATCTTAGTGGGGGCGCTGTGGGGGAAGACATTGAGGGTTTGTAGTTAGATGTGCTTGTGATCGGAAGTGGGTTGGGCGAGATGAAAAATGGCTTTCACAGAGACAGATTCAACGTTAGGTTTAGTGAGGTAATCACAGGGTTGGTGAGTGCCAGAGCAAAGCTTGGGTGGGGATATCCCAGAAAGTGATTGGAGTGTCTCTGTGCGGTGAGCAATGCGTCTCCTGCCAAAACACCATACAACCGCTCCCCCGGGAGCTCATCTTCAGAAATGACGAGTTTACGGCCGCTCTGGCTATGTCACCATCATTCATGTGTGTTGTCCGCCCTCCGCTCGAGTTTGGAATAATTTCATCCACCCATCCACCTGGGTTGGTCACGGAAGCGACTTGGCGGTGAGAACTGCCGCTCCGGGCGAAATCGGTAGAAAACAACACTGGTGTCATTCTAATAAAAAAAAAGACACCAATGTCAAAAGCAAAGACCGACCATTCAATAGCATGGGCCTCTGAATACAATGTCAATGTCAGTGGTGCCTAATTTATTGGTTGGTAAAGTAAAGCAAACCGAATCCAAGGAATCATAACTCATTCCGAAAAGAGTCTTGTTCGTACTCGTATTGTCATATCAGGCCAACAGCTACTTCCAAACTGGGAAGTGTATAAATAAGATAAAACATATACCGAGTATTTACGGCTTTTTTTTCTTTCTCCCAGTCAGGTCAAAAACTTCATCCAAGATTGAGATCGCAATTCAATTGCGTGAATAGCTTCACTCTGCCTAATTGCCTTTGCTGGTTCGCATACTTGACGGCACAGCGCGGCGCAGCTATTGCTTTTGTTTATCTCGAAAAAAAACTTAATCTCAGCTCACACATCTCTCATCCCCGTCGCACCGCCATAAATCTGATTCTCATCAGCGTCTCATAACAAGCTCCGGAACAAGAACAAAAAAAAGACAAAATGTCACTGTCCCTCATCAAAGTCTCCCTCTTTGGCTCCTCTAACGCCACCACCAAAAATTTCACCCCCTCCAAAGACATCCCCTCCCTCTCAGACCGGGTCCTCCTCATCACCGGCGCCGCCGGCGACCTTGGCCGCCAAACCGCCATCGACCTCGCCTCTTACGGGCGCCCCTCCCAAATCTTCATCGCCGACCTGCCCCGTCCCGATGAGGGCGCCTCCGCCCTCGAGGCCATCCGCTCGGCGCTCCCGGAAGACGCGCGCAACGCCGTAACCCTCACCTATCTTCCCCTAGACCTCTCTTCCTTCGCTTCCATCCGGTCTGCCGCATCCAAATTCCTATCCGCCTCCCCACGTCTAGACACCCTCATCCTCAATGCGGGAATCATGCCCGTAACGCCCGGAACCACAACTGAAGGCTACGAAATCACCTTTGGCGTAAACTACCTCGGCCACGCGCTCCTCACCCGCCTGCTGACACCCACTATGCTCTCCACGGCCAAGTCCCAACCGGATGTACGCATCGTGATTGTGGCAAGCGAAGGCCACGGCATGGCCCCCAAAGGTGGTGTGCAGTATTCCAGTCTCAAAACCCCCTGCGAGAAAATGGGCGCCTTCCGGCGTTACGGGCAGAGCAAGATCGCGCTGATTGGATTGGCCAGGGAACTGGCAAGGGAGTATCCCGTGATCAAAGCCGCGGCAATTCACCCGGGCCGAATTTCCACGGGGATTTCGACGGAGCTGACGGAAAAGTATCGGTTTATTCGCATGTCGGGACCCATATCGCGGTGGACGACGACAACGGTAGAAATGGGGGCGCGGAATCAGATTTGGGCGGCTACATCGGGGGATGTGGTCAGCGGTAAGTATTATATCCCGACTGGGATCGAGGATAAGAAGACCCTGGTGGATAAGGATGCTAGCTTTTCCAAGAAGCTGTGGGAGTGGACGGAGAATGAGCTAAAGGGCATTGAAATCGGCCAGGGGAACGGAGAGGCAGACGAGACAATGTAAAACCAGCGGCAGCCGAAAAGCGTACGCTTATAGGCACCTATCTAAGCAGTGGTATTTCTTTTCCATTGTAACACCGAAGATACCATTTTGTTTTCTCTCTCCAATGAAAAAAAAAGTCCCGTTTCGAGGCCAGATTAGGTACTTCAAAGAACATACCCCCCTACCCCAACACACCTCCATTGCCTTGCTCCCCTGGCATCCTCCAATTCAACACACCACCACAGCGCATCTTTGGCCTTCTCGGTCTGGTCGCTCTCTTCATACGCTCGAGCCAGCGCAAACCACGCCTCCGAATCGTTCCATCCGCTCCCCAGCTTCGTCAACCCTGACAACAGCATGTATGCTCGGTCACGCGCCGCCAATCGATCCAGCAGCGGCAACGATGTTGCCTTGTGTGGTGGCGGCAAATCCCTATAATGAGTTTTCTGGCTTTCGTGCGAGAACGGCTGTGGTGACAACATCTTGGCCGCTTTCGTCGGCACCAACCCTAGAGGTTGTTGCGGAAGCTCGGCATGTTTATCAAGCTTGCTCTTGCTTGCAATTGCTGGCGGATATGTACCGCCTTCCTTTGCGGCTGCCACCATTTCCAATCCACGGACCACAGGTGGCGGCAGTAGCTTCTCTGAGTAGATATCCATGAGAATGCTCGAGATTCCAACAATAGCTGCAGGGTGGTCAGGGAAGTACGTAAGTGCAGTTTCGAAGTCGGCTTGCGCTTGGTATGGCCGTTCCCGTGCAATCGACAAGTCACCCTTCTGTAAAATAATCAGCATTAACGCCTGGACCACATCTAGCCCGTGACTTACCTCCGCCCATACGTCCGCTAGGAGTTCCTCGACGCTCTTCTTCTCGCCCCAGCCAGCTTGTCTCACCGAGACCGACCCCGAAGTGTCATTGACCATATTAGCCTCCAAACCTTGGACAATCTTCTGTGCCTCAGCGCATGCCTGCTGCGCATCGTCCAACAAACCTGCCCTCCTGTAGAATCCAGCAATTACCAGCCACACCCCCACCAGAATCGCCTTGCGCTTCTTCTTGGTGTGGTCCTGCGAAAATTGAACATACGGTAGCAGCTTCGCAGACGACTCGACCTCCCGCACTGCCAGTCCAGCCAGATCCTCGTTTCTTAGAGCCGACGATGCGCTTGATGTGTGCGAGTCACTGTGATGCAGGGTTGGGAGACCGGACGATTCCGTCCTCTTGCTCGCAAATGTAAAGTACTGGGGCAGCTGGACCGCATCAAACGGCGGAAAGAAGTTGTCGCCCTCCGCCTGCTGATAAGATTCGCCCCCGCTGCTCATTGCCCGTGGCCGACTCCCACTGCTTCTCTTACGCAAGCTATTTCTCTTGCCGGACTCACTCCTCCCCTTAACGCTAGCAGACCTCATAGATCGTCGGCTCGAGCGAGGATCCCCGTTCTGGCTGGTCACCTGGATGGTCGGCGTCGCCGTCGAGACACTATGTGTCGTCTGCGTCGTCTGCGGCCGCGAGGGGATTGCCCTCATCTTTTCACCTGTGTTCAGGACACTCTGCCTTCCGGGTGCTGACTTGTCTGATCTGCCCCCAAATACACTACCCCGTAGGCTTCGCAGTGTTGCAGTAGTTTTTGGCGGCTCCTGTTTTGTGCTGGTCTCCAACTTCGGCTCTACATCTCCAAAGAGCCGCGGGTACAGGGTTAGCAACTCCGTGCTTGCATTGACAGCAACTGCTGGACCTTCAACTATTTCCAAGATGGCAAGCTGCGTCATCTTGATCTCGAGAATGTTCTCCTTCTCGTAGTCGTCCATTTCATCTACAAGTCCGTCACTGACAGCTTTCTCGTCTTCGGCTCCCACTTCATTGAGATGGTCGCTACGATACGTGCCGTTGAGATGACGGGTCCCAAAGAGAACTTGAGGATCTCTGAATTGCTCGATGGACCCTTCGCATGCACGTGCCGCCATGGCGTATTCTTGCCGCGCACTGAGCATCAGCGCCAGCAAGTGCCACAGCGGGATGAGCGACCTCTCTCGCCAGTAAGGGCCATTGTGTAGCTCTTGGTGATCCTCAGCCACCTTGTCGGCAAGAAGGGTAGTCTTGACAAGTTCAATGGCAATTGGCAGTTTCCGCTGCTCGGCGTACAAAACACCTAGCGCAAAGACACCTCTTACATCTGCCGCCTGGCCGAATTCCGGAGACAGGGATTTCCGAAGACATTGGATGGCCTTTTCCTGGATTTGCGTCCGGGCTTCCGAGTCGTGCGTCATTCTCGCCCACTGCGCGTGCGCCAAGCCCATCGATTGCCATGCCAAAGCAAACATGTGTGGTGGTACTATACCCCTGAGAGCGGGACCCTCTTCAGGTGTCTTGCCCACTTGCCCCACTTCTTTCACCAGCTCCTCGAGCTCGCCAGCCAGACGTCGAGCTTTTTCAGCTGCCTCCATGCCACCGTATCGACAGAGAGCTGCGACGCATGACGCCATGGTCTCGAGCATGGTGGCGTCGTCGTCGAGAGCGGGCTCGGGATGTCCCGTCTTCTGCACTCTTGCCCTACCCCTCTTGACCAGCGCGAGATATGAGTTAAAAGACATAAAAGCCAAATCAAACTCGGCGACAGCAAGATGACAGGTAAAGAGATGTCTGAGGATGGCCGTCGAGTGATATGTCTTGGTAGCGGCGCCGTATAGAGTATCGAGAACACCGTGAGTAAGCGATTCTCTCCCTCCCGCGCCGAGATCTTGTTCCTTCCACCCTCGTCCATTCAGAATTGTCCAGTTCTGCATGACACGCTTGACAAAGTCCTCTACCTCGGCCCTTTCCTCATCTGCCCTGGGAAACTTAGTCTCGGTGAAGAGAAGACCCTGGTATATAGTTTCAACCTTCTTCAGTTCGGTGCGCAGTTGGTTCCGCGCCGATGCTTCGTTGTTCACAGGTGCGTGCCCCGTGGGATAAGGCAGGTCCCGCTGAAGGATCTCGGACAGGACATGGTAATACTCGGACCACACTTGCCGCCTAGGCACAGATCCTCGAAACCCATATCCGCCGGCCAAGGTCGCGCCCTTTGTGTTTGCCCAGTACCTTGACCACGTCCGGAACGAAGCTAGACAGTCGGGGTTCGATAGTGACCTTTCCCCTTCGCGAATTGCTTGCCCGACCAGCATGCAGTATTCGGTCAGGAACAGCTCTGCCCAGTACCTCAGTTGCTGACGGGTGTTCTTAGTCGTCCACACACCAGTAAGCGACGGCAGGGCCGACTCGAACGCTTTCAGTGCTCCGTCTCGCTGTCCGTCTCGGGCCAAACAATTGGCCCTCAGGTACGCAGACTTCAGGGCGCAAACCTTTGTCCATTCCGAGAGTCCTTCCAGATTGTCAAACATGGGGTATTCTTGGTCAAAGTTCCGAGGAAGCCGCGTCAGGGCGAGGTTGTATTCCCTAAGAACCCAATGTACCCATCCGACGCAGACTTTGGCCTGGAAGCGATCCTCGGGAAAGGCCTCCTCATTGTCGATAGCTGCAAGCAGCTTAGGGAGCTCGCTCGAAGCTTCGAGGCCGGCGATGGCCGTGGCCGCCGAGGTTTCGTCAGGGGGGACATTCTTCACACTCGACTTGGTGATGAGGGCTTCGTTTTCGGCCGTGAGGACGAGACAGGCGCGGTTCGGGGCATGTTTTCGCACTTTACGGACCAACTCGGGCACAGCATCCCAGTTCTCCTCGCAGCGCGCATCCTCAAGCTGCTGGATGTAATGCGCAGCCTTCGCGGCGTCGGGCTAGCACGGGGGTCCAGAGTTAGTTGTCGAGTTCAGGGATGCAGATGCTGCGATTTGATGGTTGCAGCGAGTTGCGGCCGTGGAGGCTCACCATGTTGCCGTGGATGCAAGACTCGCACTACGATGACTTATTGCGACGACAAAACATGCGGGCGGTGCATTATTCAGCGAAGCTGTCGCAAACATAAAGGTCGGGGCACGTTGCTGGCCCAGAAGGTGTTGGGCAAAGGATAAAAAAGGCGTGGCACAATTCCACAGGGAAGCTCGCATCCAAATTGGTGATGACGGTGGTCGCACCCACTGTCTAACTTTTGGGCTTTGCTTGGCTTGGCTTACTGTAGGGGTGCGAAATTTCGCAACAGACTTTTTTTTCGAAATTTCATTTTTTCAAACCTTTTTTTCTGAAATGGAAATTTCCGCTAACCCAATTGGGGACCATACGGGTTAGGGTTATATACGAGCCAAGGGGACTGGAATCAAGATGACTAAGCTTTTCCAATCTTAGAATGGCGGATTTCCTCCCACTCGTAGTGGGCAATCTGACCTATACCAAGATGGCCACATTTCAACCATTTCATTCAACCTCCCAGGTTTCGGCAATGGATTTCAGGCCCAACTGTGAAAAAGTGAAATGAAAGAATTTCATTTCCCACCCCTAGCTTGCTGGACAACCGCAAGTGGAGACCGGCCGCCTTGCCTGCCGCTGAAGAAGGAAAAATTTACATCCCAAAGAGGAAGTCCATCAAACATTTGCTTCCAGATTTGCGCTTGCGCAAACATTCAGTGCAAACGGCAGCGACAATGTCAGTTCCGCCAGAACTTCACCTGCTTTGCCGGAAACTCACTTCGACTCCCGTTGACGACCTTCCACGCCTCTGCCCGCTACTTGTTGGCTATGTTTTTCGATGTAGCGCCCCTCTCTCAGCAGTTCCCGAGGCAAAAGCCAAAGACAAGTCCTCAGAAGTGTCGGTTCTCCTCCACAAATTGAGGACGCACATCAACACCCTTTTGAATGGCAGAAATCCAGCAGGTCGTTTTTCTGCAATCTGTTTAATCAAGGCTGTGATTGATGTTGGCGGCTGGGAAAGCCTGAGGCAGTCGGAATCATGGATAAGAGGCCTAATATCGATTCTTCAGGTGAGTCTATCGATGAGCTGAGTTCCCACGTAACCAACAACTGACTAGGTTAGAAATCGGACTCCATAGCCGCAAAGGATTTGTCCGTTATCACTCTAACAAAAATATATACGCTCCTCCATGGCTATCAGACGTTGGTGAGAGAGATGGCAACGCCGACTCTACCCAGCTACATTACGACATGCCTCCAGCTCATAAAAACCTCTGCATCTGGCAAACCGAAGACGCCGCTTTCTTTTGTCGATACAGTGGCTAGCTCTCTCTCCAAAATCATCCCCTTGTTTCCCGCAACGTCGCGTCCCTTCAGCACGCAGGTTACTGCTACCCTTCGAGATTACATCGCACCAACAACCTCAAGCCCGTATTCTGTTCCCCAGTGTTTGAGGGAGAGCGCAAGACGGGCGCTCATTCTCCTCCATTACACTGCACCAAAGAATGGCAACAGCGACGAGTGGGTGAAAAGCATCCGGGGAGCAATCCGATGTTCACACAATACTGCTGATCAGATTTTCCGGGCCATACATGAATCGTGGGAATCGACCACAGGCTACACAAGCCAGCCAGTGCGGCTCAATGAGAATCCGAGCGGTGGGGGTGATTCCCACGAAGAACTTCCAGCTTGGACAGGTTTGAGTTCTGGTGCCGAGAGACTAAGTGGGTTACTCGAGTTCCTAGCTGAGCATCTGCGAGTGCCTACCAAGGCATCTGTAGCACTTCCTTTAGGAGAGTTGCTAGACTTAACCGCTAGGATATCTCTGGTCACATTGCCCGTCTCAAATGATTCTACTGGTTTCAACCCAGCCATCAGCAAAGATGAGAGAGCCGAACTCTGGACGGTTCTGCCCGATATCCACGCTGCAACCCTGTACCTCCTTACCGCCATCCTCCACCGTCTGCAAAGTAAAGCCATCTCTTTATCTACAGACATTGTGGATCAAATGATCAGGATTCTGATATCGGATCGCGACGTATCCGCTGCTCGGGAAGCAAGTTATATTTTGTCCAATGAATTGCTCCGACTCTCGGGCCCTACATTCCCTAAACTCACCGTCGATCTCCTCGCGCCTTTGATCCGGCTCTGTTGCCAGGACACACTCCGTCCTACCGGCTATGGAGATTCTAAGAAACAGGAATCACCCGCACTTAACGGTTCTAAGTCCAAAGACCCCTCCTCCAGCAATGCTGACGCCTTCCTCGCCGCGCCGAACACCACTGCCAACTCCAGCCCAACTGCACCGCCTTTGACACACGAAGAAACTGCCCTCAACCTCCTACCTCTTCTCTTCTCCTATCTTCCCCAAAAGTATCTCAGCCCTGATTCTCGCGCTTTGCTCGACCGCACTGCTATCTTGGCTACCAGCAAACCCGCCATGCTCGCCAGCTGCCTCCATCCCTACAATGACAGCCGCGGCCGCTATTACCCTAACATTCTTCCCTTCTTAGTCCGTCAATTCCCACACGATCAGGATGTGGAGGTGCTCCGAACAAATCTCCTTCGAAGCAGTCGTCAGACACAAGTAGCCAGCCAAACATGGGAAGATCCACGAGATGGCCTGGACGCTCTCTTACAGCCGCCAGCTGAGGATGTACTAGGACCAGCTGCTGGAACGGATGTGGGCATGGAAGCTATTGCTGTGGAGAAGGCCATCAAGGCCTCCAGCAACGGGTTCGAACTATCTAGTGCCGAGAACAAGATCGACATAGACCCGGCACCCGCAGCTGAGAACGCCTTCTTCACAGCGGAGCGGACCATGGTAGTCACCGCCAGTGTCTCGGCCAGCGCTAACAGCTCGGGGGTCAAGGGCGCGCCAATGTCGCCTCTGAAGCGCAAGGCTTCGCAAGTAGACCCGGGCAAGGAAGCAAAGAGGGTCGACACAGGCAAAGTTGACGCTGCTGTGATGCGAAAGACTGCAGCAGAGGAGAATAGTGATGACGATAGTGACAGCGATGGTAGTATAGAGATTGATATGACGATGGATGACGATGAATATGAGGACGAGGACGAATACGACGGGGATGAATGATAGCCTGCGGGTTTGGGAGGGTAGAAAAATCTAGACAGCCGCTTGAAATACCCGTTGGCAGTTTTTTTCGTCATATCTGAGGTGATGAGCAGCGCAGATGAGATCATCACAGCAGATCAAAATACATCTCGGCTTATTTCGCTCGAGGCAACTGCGAAACCAGGTATATCCAGTCAATGGGCTACCCCAGCAACACAGATCATCGTCCCAAGAAAACGAAAATAGCCTCCAGACCTCCTTGGTCGCGCTACGCAATGAGTAAGGCAGGCGGGCAGGAAAATCTTGTCCTTCTGCCGCCCATTGGACATGGGCCCTCTCCATCCATGCAACCTAAAACGCCTTTCCCTTTTCCTTTCCCTTTCACAACTCCAACAGCCACCCGACCACCATTTTCCCGCGCTGATCCCTTGAAAATGCACAAACGTTATGTATAATAGTTCCGGTTCTGGGTACCAGGTAGGAGTAGCCGTCTTCCTCTGGGTAGATAGGCATGTTTGCAGGCTGGGACCTTCCATCCATCGCTGTTTCGACCCAGAGGTAGCCTTCCGATCGTTCGTCTAGTCTGCTCCCGAACGTGTATCCAGGTCTTCCCTGGTGAGTGGGTGTCAAATGCCCTTCTGGCAAAAGCAAAACCTCCACCCCAACATCAGGATCGCGCCCGGCCAAACCAATCGACCCAACACCAACATCCCCAGATGAGACAAGCGTGCGAATCATGCTTGTCAACTACGCCGCAACGCCTGGAAACGCAGAGCCCACCCGCCCGTTGGTGAACAGTACAGAATTGCAGTAATTGCAGTAATGAAAATGCCTGGAGCCAAGAAAGTTAATCAATCACGCAACCAAGCTCGCCTCTTCTCCTCCTTCTTGGCCCTACGCTTCTCCTTGAACATCTTCAGCTCTGCCTTGGTAGGCTTCTTTCCAGCGCGCTCAGCTTTCAGGCTGCGGCCGTCGTGCATGTTCGCGGCAGCATCAACATCAAAATACGCATTGAGCTGACGGCGGCTCTTTGCCTCGTCGGAATGCCGCTCCGGGCCTTGATCAGCCGTTTGCCATTGGCCGGTGTGGCGATTGAAGAAGGCGCCGTTGGCGTAGCTCAAACCTCCGGCAGCGTCAGTTGAAGAGAGAGCAGAGGCTGAGATAGACGGCTCGGCAATGGCGCGGGCGTTCTGCGCATACCACGCGTTCTCGTCGTAGTCTCCGTGGATGGCGGGGTTGTAGCCGCCAGCAACGGAAACCGGATCGCTGATGGCTGTCTTGTCTTGTGTCTCGGGCACCGATACCGCAGGAGCAGATGCGGCCGTTGCATCGGGGACTCGTGGGTTTTCCTGCTGCCAAACGCCTGTGAACTCATTGTAGAACCAGAAGCTCATGGTATGTTCGTTCCAGTGCGCTCTCCAACCATCGTCTTCAGGCTCGGGAACCGGCTCGCTGGGGAGTGGGGGCGCATTGTACCCCAAAGACTCAGGTTCCGTGCCGGGAATGGGCTCATTCGGGAGCGGAGGAGCTTTGGCATTGCCGGCAGATGCCCGGTCCTTGTTCGCGGGGATCTCATCGTCTGAGTTGGTAGGGGATGTGTTGCTGGAACGATCTTCGACCTCGCCAGGCTCGGAAACTGCCCTCTCTCGGAGCACCTCCACCTCCTCGGTGGTTGGATCGCGAGAACTGTTGTCTGGGGACATGGTCACGGGAGCCAGCTGTAGCTTTGGATCGACGAGCGGACACGAGGTCAATTGTGAAACGCTAGGCCTAGAGAGAGAAAAGTAGTGAGGATATGCATCTCACAGCCAAATATGAATAGTATACCGAAGAAATCGAGCAAAAGAATGGCGACAATCGAGCGCAAGCGTCGACGTCAAGCTGTGCGCAAGCCAGACTTAACGTGAATGGCTAAAGTTCTCTGCGATTGCGGTTGAGAACCGCGATTGACTTACCTTTCAAAGTGGAGGCAGCGATAAGCAGTTGGAAGTACGATAATGCTTTTATCCGAGTATGCAGATGGCGATGCTTGAAAAGCTGGAAATGCAAAAGCCCTCCAGCCAAGCACTCCAAGATGTGGGGTTGTATTCTCGATCCCCACTTCAGTTGCCAAGCTCCTTCCCCCGTGAGCTTAAACTGGGTTCCTTCCACATAGTTGTTGTATAGGTACACCATTCTACGGTTTTTTTTTATAAAAAAGAACTTTTCACTTCCCCTGGCGGGTACATACCAGGTCCCCAGGTAATGATCTCTATGCGCTTCGATTCCAGGTGAAATATTTCCTGTATTTACCTTCTTGATCCTTGAAGAACATCACACCAAAGAGGTATCAACCGAGGCCCTTGTCAGGTAGATTTTTATTAAAAAAAAACCGTAGAATGGTGTAAGTTTGTAGTAGTCAGATAGCCCATGCAAAACACAACGACGCTCCTCCCTATGGTTTTCTCTGTCCTTTCAAACCCTCAGTTTCAGGCGTCTCTCTCCTCCCGACCCTGTAGCCATCAAGTGACGACAGACAGCACTTCAACCCCAGGACACCGAGCTGACTTGCCCATTTGCTGCGCGTCTGCCGCTGCACATACCGATGTTGACCCTTCTCGTATGTTTCACTCGGATGCACGGAGTAGAACCGTCAAAGAAGCTCCTTCCGCCACTCCGGTCACCATTCCCGCAGGCACGGCAAGCCAATCGGCCCTCAGGTCGACACTCTAAAAGCCTTCATCTTGATAGGCTGCTCGCCAGCAGCTTTCATGTGCTGTCACCCTCCCACCCTGGACGTTGGGGCCTCGATGCGAGATCAGCAATAACTCGGAGAGCCTCCCAATCTCGCGCGTCATTGCACAGCCATTTTTAGGAGTCGGGTTGGGGGTCGCCGCTTTAGCCGGAAACATTGCCGTCAATTACACACACCTTATATGGCAAAATGCTGATCCTTGAACCTGGTGTTGTACCGGCCGTCGTTCTCGCTCCACTGCCACTGATTTGTTGGTGCGGACCATCATATCAGCCAAGCCAGAAATGCCCAGGACAGGAGTGAGCTTCCAAGGACCCCAGGGAATACCCAAGGAGCAGTTGACAGCTCTCCGGCGTAGACATCCCACGGGGCCAAGGACAAACCCGATCTATGGAGATGGGATCCGGGGCATTGACCAATAGATGTCCCACCAGACTTCTTGCTCACCAGGCTGCCTGGGGCAAACACCGCTGGATTCCCTGCCCCTTAAGAACATATATGTGCCTTGCTCTTTCCCGCCGGCCCGCAGGAACCTGGCTTAGGAACAGCACGAGGACCTTATTTGAGCTGTTGCCTCCCTCGCGGGCTAATAAGCTCACGCGTCGCTCTCGTGTCTCTTTTTTACGCCTCGGCCGGTTTCTGGTGTCATCGCTGCTGTCACATTCCCGATAGCTGCTTTGGTGCGGATTTATAGTTGTATCCTTATCTGCATTTCCGCCAGTTTACTCTCGTGGATCCAACACGTACCGAACCAACAACTTGAGCTTGGCGACAGATTGGCCTGGAAGCTGGCCCCCTGTTCTAGCCTCCCCTGAGGCTCAGTCGTGACGGGCCCAGGTGGAGTGGAAAATCTGAAGCTAATTATGCGTCTACCGAACCCTTTATCCTCGCTCTTCCTCGTTTCCGCCGCCGTTCCGCTTGTCACAGCGGCCGGGCAGCCTCTCGCCGATCATTCAAAATGCGGGTGCTACTTGACCAACGGCACCGAGTCCCGGTACTTCTCCCACCATGCCTTCTTTGACTTTCGGAGCCTATCGCAACATGCCGGTGTACCCCCGGTTATTACCAACTCTGGCCGAAGCGGAGCAGCTCCGGTGACGAGCAAGTACTTTGGCTCTGAGGAGTGGACTAAGTGGTGGATTATGGGCAACTGGAACAACAGCAAGGGTCAGCGTGCCGACGCGAGCGTCCTCATGGTCCATTCTCCAAACAACGTGTATATCGAGGCAAACAATGATAAAAACGCCAAGCCCGAAACGTGGCTCACGCTACGGACACAGCGACTCAAAGATGACCGAGAATTCCAGACGGCGTCCGAAATCGAGTCTCGCTCGATGGGGTTTCGGTTCCTGTCAGTCCGCATGATGGCGCGCACTCTTGGCAGCCCAGGCGCCATCACGGCTCTCTTCACTTACAAACACTCGGATGACATTGCCCTGGTCCAAGAGGCTGACCTCGAGATGCGTACAATCGATGAGAGCAACATCATCCACTATACGAACCAGCCGTCTTATACGGCCAAGGGCGAAGTCATTACTCAAGCGACACAAAACGCAACTCTTCCTGACGGCCTGAAGTGGACCGATTGGGCAGTACACCGGCTCGACTGGACGCCGGAGCGCAACACATGGTATGTCAATGGCAAGCAGGTGGCGCAAATCGCCTTCCAGACACCCCGGGACAATAGCAAGGTCATCCTCAACGCGTGGAGCGACGGCGGCCAGTGGTCCGGGAATATGAGCCTTAACGATGCAGCATACCTTCAGGTGCAGTGGTTCGAAATTGTCTACAATAGCACCGAGGCGGTGGACCATTCCCATATGCGAAGAGGAATAGGGGCCAGCGCGGAGGATAACGCAACATCAAAACAGATAGAGCCGAGAGCATCGGTCAGCAACGGTGTGTGTAACTCTGTTTGTAGCATCGATGAGACGCCGACTCAAGGCCAGCCGGTTATGCTCTGGGATAACGGAGCGGGTCAATTGCTCAAGAAAAGGGGGGCCACAGGTTGGATACCGAGCTTTATGATGCTAGTCATGGTGTTTTTCTCGGGTGATGGGTTGAGGTAGGAGGCGATACTCTAGGGCGAGGTTCTGGGGAGGTGTACATTGCGCACCAATAATATTGTTTGCCGATCTGGCGATATGAGTATTCTGTCACTTGATATATGTATTTCCCTATCCTTCGTCCTGCTCCTCTGGTCATGAAAGCTGGAGCAGACAGCTCGGGGAATATCGTATAGTAGCATTTACTGTTTCCCGGCTCCCGGTCCTCTCCTCAAACACCACCCGTGACTGGAGGATTTCCACACCACAGAGCAAAGGGAATAAGATAGCAGGTGTTTTTTTTTGCCCTGCATCTCCCAGAGGGACGTGGCGAGTTCCGGTGGCAGGGCGGGAGGCGGCTCGGGGATAAACACGAGGCTTTAATCAATCTGTGACGGTACGTGACGGCGGGTGATGTCAATAGCTATGTGGATAACGCCTGGGGTGAAAACCTCGGGTCAATGGCAGAAAAGAGTTTCGTACCTACCTACCTTGGTAGGCAACAGGTCACAGAGTGGGTACCTAGATATGTTTTATATGCTCTGCGGGCGCGGAGGGTATAGAGGGTTGGGTAGGTACCTATTTCAATTTCCCGCCTGCAGTCAGTTAGGTCAGTCAACAAGACGCATACATGTAGGAGGACAGGCATGGTGTCGGATTTGACTGTTACTAGTCTACACCAAGTTTAAAAACGTTGTAAAACCGTCAAGCCGGACACTACGTGGCAGGGTCCATCGGCACCAAACCTACCTAGCCAGTCCTAGTACATGCGGTGAGCATACTTACTTTGTTTTGAGGATATGCGCGTCCTTTCATCCCGTTTCTTTTCATGCTCGTCAAGTT
>Ga0247763_1000896_pt1 | contig 17751 bp, 14 predicted proteins | sample UWRJL141409B4_FD_179926 | JGI IMG/M metagenome (GOLD analysis project Ga0247763, IMG submission 179926) | Plant litter microbial communities from Arlington Agricultural Research Station in Wisconsin, United States - UWRJ-L141-409B-4 | ecosystem: Environmental > Terrestrial > Plant litter >...
CGTCCTTTGCCCTTACCCAAAATCCAACGCTATGCCAAACACATTACCCTCCTTCCCCTCCTCGGTGGAATATCCTCTCCATACCCCCAAACCTCTCTCCTCCGAGACCGTTACACTCCCCGGCATGAGCGCCTTATTGTGTCCACTCACAACTCAAGAGATTAATGCCCCATCTCTCATCACAAAGTTCTCACTTGAGTCCCCCTTGGGGATCCACTGTGCCGACATGACTATCTCCACCAACCAGCACGGGCGCCAACGTTGAAAAAGGGACAAAATCCGACCCAGATTCGACTGCTCGCCCAATTGGCTCCAGTCGATCTCTGCTTTTACATCAGAGACATTGAGAGAGCATCGAGGGCGTTCAGATAGATCACTGAGGCTGTCACGTCCCATCACTGTTCTGGTTTGTGTTCAATAGGGTGGTTCTTGAGAGAGAGAGAGAGAGAGGTGTTGGAATTTTGCTGGTATCTTTGCAAGTGTTATAAAATTGCTTTGCTTGAGTTATCAACTTTCTTAAAACGGGGCTGGTTATCCAGCTGGGTTTCAAAGGGGGGTCAACTTGCAGGCACGTGGGCGAAGCACGTAAATGGAAATCTCCTGAGCCCGGATTCGTCGCACAAAACAGAGAGACCCCAAAAAGAGATGCCAGTTCGGATTATGCTGTGTGATGTTCATGCTGACGATCTTTGCGAGATCTGATTGCAAAGTTGAGCTGAAAGAGAGATTGCGATCGTCCGCGGTACCTAATCAGGGCAAATTTGATAATTGGGTTGAACATACACATGTGCATGAGGAGGTGGGGGGCTGTGCACCCCGACAACCAATTATAGTGCGTCTTTCAGCACTGCGGTGCATGGAGCGGGAAGTGAGGAGGGTGCTAAGATTTATGTCATGCTACCAAAGAAGGTGGGAGTACCAATCCCTGAGAATATGAAGTCTCGATGATATATGTGTGCTGGGGCAGGTGCCGATGTACGCTTTGCTGCGACGACAGGTTCCACGCAACACTGAATAACGAGTCGGTCCTCTTGAGTTAAGAGAGCTACTCGCCTTTTTGCACCTTGCTCACTCTGCCAAGTGTGTGACGAGTCGTGCGTTGGCTACTATCATCAACAATGCCAGTCCTCTCATTGCGGTAAGCCCTTTCCCAGTTAGACACTGTTTATTGGTCACCTAACTACAGACAAGCCTTTCGTGGCCCCAACTCAGGCAGCGGGTCGGGCTCTCGTGGGGCACGATTGCTGTGGTATTGCTGGTAGCAGCCCCTCCTGTTGCGACCGCGCCGTTTGGGACTGTCAACGAGCCTGTACTCTTGAACCAACACAATGAGCACGAAATGATAACCCGCTTGGCATTCCAATGCCCAGATGGACAGCCGTCCGACGGGGTCTGCTTTGAGCCGGCAACATTGGATCAGCTTGCGGGGACTCACAGCTTTCTGGTCGGATTAGGCGAAAACGGCGCCGTGGGCGCACCAGACTCACTGCTGCCAGAGGGACCCGAGGCGCACTGCGATGATGCCGACTTTCTCGACGTTCCCGAATATCCCGTCGCTCGCTGGGAGGCGACTGCCCAGCTCCAGACCTGCGTTAACCACCTGCGGCTCAGATTCGAACAGAGCTGGCAAAGCGCATTCAGACTCCTTGACAATCAAGGCCAAATCAGCAACGATATGGTTGGGCTTGAGGACGATTGTCCGTTTGATTTCGAAGGCGCTGGCGTCAATACCGCTGGGCGCGCAAAGTGCAATGTTCTCGAGGGCTTCGGTAGGGCTCTCCACGGAGTCCAAGACTTTTACAGCCACAGTAACTGGGCCGACCAGGCAAATGCCGGAGAGGCTATTAGTGTCGACAACCCTCCAGGGCTGAACATGGAAGCAATCGCGCCCTTCCTGGACTTGAGTGCGTCGAACAATATCTCTTCCCAGGTCCCCAGGCAACTAACCACCGGCTGCTTCACCTTAAACCCATTTGGATGTCGGGATCGGATCACCCATAGCGTCCTCAACAAAGACCACGGGATCATCAACCTCAACGGGACGTTTGGCGAAGTCGGGCAAGGAACTGAACGTGGAAAAATACCGGGAAACTTCCAGCGCGCCGTCTTTGGCGCTGTTCAGGACTCCCAGCGTCAGTGGGCTCTGCTGCGCTCTCGAATAATGAGCCAATACGGCACAGAACAGGGAAGCCTGATGATTTGCGCTCTTGTCCGCGACAACCCCATGGTAGACTGTTAAAAGCTGTAAGTCTCCCATGGCGTCCACGATTCTGGGACTAATATGCGCAGTGACAACAAGCTTGCTCATCGAGGCTCTGAGGTTATTAGATTTCAAACCTTTGCAAGATCATTCTTGAGGATGGCGAGGCTAGTACTTAGTAAATCAAGCTTTTCGTAGCGGGACTAATAACGTCATTCATTGAAATGGTCTTCGCGCTCGCCCTTTGTGGCTTCAGATATCTCCCGCGCCGCCATGTCCTTTTTTGGCTGTCCCTACCTTAACAACGAGGAGGTCTATAAAAGCATTGAGAATCCTCCTAGGGTCCTATTTACGTCGTAACCCCCCCTACCCCTCCTTTTTCTTTTTTTCCATTCCAAAACCTCAACTTCTGGCCCTGGCCAAATGATCACCACCACAAAGGACTCCTGAGGCCATAGTCATGGTACTCTAATCCTGAGCAAATCATAAGCCAATCCTGAGCCGGGCCTGGGCTGGGGCGAGCAATGTGTCACGTGGGCGAGGTATGAAAAGGAAATTTTGGGAGCCCAGATTCGTCGCACGAAACAGATAGACCAGACCAGACCAGCAAGTTTGAGCGTGCCACGAGCACCGCCCAGTGGCAACAAACTTGGCTTAAAAGAACGAGAACAATAAACTCTAAACAAAGACTAGGCCAGTAGCCATGGGCAATGTTGCGTCCATAACTCAACCCCCCCCGCTTCCCGTCGTTTTCCACCACGGGGGAAAAGAAAAAAGAAAAAGTAAAGAATACAGCCCGGAAAAACAAAATAAGCGCAGAGACGTCTCAACTTCCATCCTGTCCATGCCCGTTGTGTCCATTCCCCTCATGCCCATTTTGCGCCTCCCCATTCTCCTTCTTCCCATTCTGTCCGTTGGTCTTATCAAGAACACCCCTATATTCTTGAGTCTCTCTTAGATGACGGAACCGATTAGGCCAGATACCCTGCTTCCCAGGAGCGAGAATACCATTCGGATCGAGCGTGTCTTTAATCTTTTCCATGAACCGGTTGTAGGCGTGGTTATTAAAGTCGTTGAGGTTGGCGATGAGGTCTGAAAAGTCACCAGGTCAGCGAGCGCTTCACCCGGATTTGATTGTCCACAAAGAGAGGACTCACCCATATGATTCACATGCGCCCGATACATTCCATAGCCCCGCTTCTTCGCCTCCTCATGCAGGCCGTAATACAGCCGTTCTATCTTTGCTTTCGCTTGCAAATCCGTCTGGTCCCAGGTAAACATGTTCATCAACACGACATGGCGCTCGTGCATGAAAAAGTCGGCCATCAGTTCCACCCCGTTGGCTTCACAGATCGGCTTGGACACCCGCATCCATTCCATCAGCAGTTTCCCCGAAGACGGGATGATCGGCGCGTAATCCCCGTGGGCCGGCTTCCCGTCGGTTTTGGATCTCGGAATCGGCCAGCTGATCAGCGGGAGACTCCACATTTGCGGAAGGCCCACAAACATGGATCCATGCTCGGCAGGGACATCTGCCGCCACGACGCCGTTTTCGTTGTGGTACATTGTTCCCGTGATAGTGCCCGTGGGGGCCTTGGCGGCCATGACTTCTTTGATCTCGTCGAACTGCGCCTGGACGATCCGACGGGGTCCGTAAAGTCCCCAGCGCGCATACCAATGCCCATAACCCGTTTCCTGACGAAGCTCTTCGAGTCGCCAGTCGGGAATGGGGCCTTCTCCAGTCCAGTAATCGCTTCGCCGACCTTCAATGCACAGCGTCTCGATCAGACTGGTAAACCAAACGAGGCTGGAAATCGTGCCGTTGCGCTTCATCTCTCCAAAAGCATCAACCATGACGGGCAAGTCTTCCCACAGCGGCATGCTGAACGTGCAGCACATGTAGGCCTGTGGCTGCGGGGTCATCCAGATGCTAAGCTTGGTGACGACTCCGAGGTTGCTCTGGAGGAAAAGCCCTTCGACGGAGGGGCCGAATGTGAATTTGGAAAGGAACGCCGAGGGGGAGTTGGAAATTCCAAATTGGCCTGTCCGAACTAGGTCGCCGTCGGCAAGCATCACTTCGAGCCCGGCCATGTTTTGGTGGTGGCAGTAGGTGGAGCCGAAACCCATGCCGCGATCGAGGGTCTATTACTATTAGCTAGTTTTTCTCGAAGAGAGGAGAAGAAACAAGTGAAAAAGAGAAAAGAGAAAAAAAGAGAATAAAGAGAGAGAGAGAGAGAGAGAGAGAGAGAGAGAGAGAGAGAGAGAGAGAGAGAGAGAGAGAGAGAGAAACTCACATTCCCCATCACGCTCCCCCATCCCAGCGACGCGGTGCTGGGCCAGACCTTCTTCCCATTTTCGACACAGTAATTGTACAGATCAATAAAGGTGACGCCCGGCTCCACGACCGCGTAGTGAAACTCGTCGTTGACTTCGACAATCCTATTCATGCGGTGTAAATCCAGCGCCACACTCCCATTGACGCGCGGGGCCGGTCCACCATATCCCAAATTCTTGCCTCGCGAAAACGTCCATACCGGAATGGCGAATTTGTTCGCAATGCGTAATACCTCGCGCAGCTGCTCCGTAGAATCAGGACAGACCGCCGCACTGGGGATTTTTCTTTTTTCTTCGTGAGTATCATGCTCATGAACATCGTAGGGATCAATATAATCGGAGAGCGCTTCTCCAATGAAGACATTGGCTTCTCCGAGTGCGGCTATGAATTCGGAAATGGCAACATGGAAATCGCTTTCGCGAACCCCAGGGGGGAAAACAGCTTTGATGGGGAATCGGGGAGGGCGTTCGTATGTTGACGTGTGGGCGGATTCGTATTCTGCGTCGGGGTACGTTTGGGGGAGAGTAGTGGACATTTTGTCTATCTGTTTGTCTGTCTGTGGGGGGCGTTATCTTCTAGGTTGGTTTAGCGTTGGATGAACGACAGAAAGGTGAAAAGAATGAATGGTCAAGGATGGGTGTGTACCTCAGATGCCTAGGTAAGGTATGTAGCCAAGGTGGTTTTTGACTATTAAAGAAACAGTAGCACACTCTTTCAGCCAACTACCGTCCGGACCAGTCCAAACTCGGCCCAGAAAATACCGGCAGTCGGCTATACCGGTCGAGACCAAATCTTTCTCCAATTCCGGCAATACAAGTATAACCCGACAAGGTGCCATCAGCCATCTTTTTTTTGCGGGGGAATACATGTATGGAACATAAAGTGTGTTTTTGACCCCTCACTAGCCATCGAGTATTCCCGGAGTTTTTTTATTTCCTGCATCTGTTGAGCCGCCGCATGTGTCTGTAGTATCATAAAGGAAAAGGACGGAACAAGGACTGATCCCTGTTGTGGCCGAGTGTCATGCCACTTCAATGGGTAATTATATATCCATGCCTGCAGACGGTGGAATAAGTGTACCCGTGTATCATTTCTGCAACCTGCCAATTTTTGGATGTTCCAATATTTGTGTTGAGATGCATTCTAGCGAGACGCGCCGGAACCAGCTCCGGTTGGTCACCGGGTAGCATCTCAACTGTCAACAGTCAACAGTTGACGGTTAACGGGAGAACCTATATCCATGGGTCGTCTGAAGAAGAAAATTAAGCTGGGCGGGTGTGTCTTGAATTCTTTACAATCACTAGTCCTATACAGCCTCTACAGTTGAGTATACAGAAGGAAATTTGACTGGCCTTTTTTTTTTCTCCTTGCCTTTCCCTACCAAAATGCGCGTCGGGCGGTGGGCGGCAGTTTATTCGTATCAGCAGAGAAAAAGCCTCGGGCAAATTATTTCACTATTTTCATGGGCGGCTTCCATATTCCACCAAGTTGAGCCAATCGACTCTTAATCAAGCCCAAGTTAAGGGTGGCAGTTCATTTTCTATTTAGGACTCCCTTATATTTCAACCTCTTCGCATCCAGTCAGTAACGTCTGGTACCTCTAGCAAGGAAGTAGGGAGATAGGTAGAGAGGTAGGTAAAATGAGGCTCAAACCCCGACTGACCCGAATGACGTTGCAAGCTCGGAACAGCTCCAAGCGTCCAAACTCGGATTTTAAGCCCCCAAAGCATGGTAAAGGAGGGTATCTGTAAGCAAGGGCTGTCTTGGCCAACCGACCTCTAGTAAAAGTCCGAGGCCGAGTGGAATGGGATAGGTTGAAATCTCGCGCTAGCAGCAATGCCTAGAACTAGAACTATTATTCCCGGTGCAGGATAAAGGTGGCACGTGACTTGACATTCGCAAGGTCTTCAGTGATCTCCGACACTAGGCTTGTTGCGTTGAGATCAAGAGGTTAGATAGATATTCACGTTCATGATTAGCTAGCATTGTAACCAAGGCAATTTTTATTGGCGTTCTCGGCTCTGGAAGCGTTTCCTATCAGCTTTCTTATTCAGAGTAGACTGGGCCGCGGTACTAAGAAGTAGATTGACTGGAGACAAGACATCGTGTTGAAGAATATCTGGAATGATTTGAAACATACATGCTAACCAAGGCAAAGACCAAAACTAAAAATACCTACCCAACCTGCACCCTATAAACTAGATCTGCCCAGCGCTGCCTGATCCCTTGGCTTCTCCTCCTTCCGATGCAGTTTCCCATCCTGCCTCTGATTCCACATCTGTCTCTATATCCTTCTCCATTTCTGCGTCTGTCTCTTTCTCCACCGCATCGTCGGATTCACCCACTTCGGTCACGCCATGTCGTTCGTTATATCTCTCTTCCAGATCCCGAAACAAAGCTTCAAACTCGGCAATGTCTTCCTCAGTCAGCTTCTTCACGCCTGGAGGCAAATCCTCTTCGGCGGTCCTGATCCTCCATTCCAAGTCGTCCCTCGCGGTATATTCATACTCATCAACAGCATGTGGTGACAAACCGTTGATCTGGGCTTCCCGTTTAAATCGCCGCCATGGTTCACGACAGACGTCCAAGCCTTCCTCATGGCTTCCACATCTGCCCGCCAGGCTTGGGAAATAGTAAAGTATCCCATGCTCACGGCGTCGGAAGCCCATAAAGAGTTGACGTCTGCCCCATGCGAAAGTAGGCTTTCAACAATCTCGCACGCCCCACGCTGCATGGCTCGCCCGAGTGGTGGCATCCCAAAATAATTTTTGGCATTGGCATTTGCTCCAGTCTCGAGTAGTGCATTTACGCAGCCGACTATATTACGCCATGCGGCTGTATGGAGTGGTGTTTGGCCTTCTAGGTCTTTGCTGTTTGGATCAGCCCCAAAACTGATGAGGACTCGGACAGCTTCAAGATTTCCATTTCTGACGGCCCAATGTAGTGGCGTCATGCCGCAAACGTCTCGGGCTGTCAATGCCCGAGGCTCGATTTGTAGGGCCTCCGTTAACGATAGGTGGCTCCTCCCGTTGACCGCCTGGTGTAAGAGAGTTGGGTCGACGCAGTCGTCATCACTCATACTAAGAAGTTTCGTAAAAAGCTCATCCTGGGGGGCGCCGCCACCACGAAGAACCTTTGCTGCAGAGGCTATGACCGACCTTGAGAAGGGTAAATAATTAGCGGAACACTATCTCCAACCATGAGAGTATGTAAGGCCACCGTGGTACGTACCTGCCATAGTCATCTACTGTATTAACACTACATCCTAAGGCAAGAAAGAATTCTGCCGCCTCCAGCCGACTAAATCGTACTGCGTACTGTCATGCAAGATTAGAGGTTATAATGTATGATAAGTAGCATCTCAAGGCAGGTTACCTAGAGAATCGGCGGAAACACTTGCCAAGAGGAGGGAATCTCCATCTTCTCCTTTATCACCTGTCTGTACCTCCTTGCTCTCAAGCAAGCGCTTAACAGCGGGCAAATTCCCACATTCGATATACTTCCAAATATAATGGGTGTCGGGGATTATGCTTGGGAAGTGGATGTGTATTGAAATTCCAGACCTGCGGTCCCAGGACGTCGAGACAGCGATGGCGCGCTGCAAGAGCCAGGCAGGAAAGATATAGTTTAGCTGAACTGATGACCTCCCACCGTTTTGACACGTTGGTGAGTCGCAGGGTGGCGACGTTGTCCAAGGGGTACCACCGTAGCCCATATAGAGACGTCCGATCAGGGTGGTGATAGCATTCGGTGATTTCAGGGCGCCCCTTGTGTGACATCGACATCTGCAATAGCCGGTGCATTTCTGCCTGAGGAAGGCCCGGAAATGTAAGGCGTCCTTAGAGTATATGTCGCCAAACCTAGATTGACGGTCAGACACGGTCTGGAGGATATCAGCCAGCTACATAGCTGGCCGGGATTGTACCTGGATGATGAGCTGCTGGACTGAGCTGCGGCAGTGGTGCCAAGACCGCCGCGATTAGCAGCTTCTGCTTGGATGGCAATGAGGGTTTCCGTCGCGCGGTCGAGCTTTCCTGTGAGCTGTTCGGTCGAGGACTCGGATAGCTGGCGAAGATCCAGAATCAGGGCGGTTTGCATTGTGCTGCCAATGTTCCGCAGAGGTCAGCCGACGGACTCTCACAGTCCAGTGTTATTTGGGACGGCTTCTCACTTTTGAGATTGCTGCAGGATTCGAAATGCATCGGCCAAGTGTTCACGTTCCCGGCGGACTCTGTCGCGATATCCAACGGCCTTCTCTTTCTCGAACAACCATTTGACTTTGGCTCTGGTAGTTTGCTTCAACGGCACTGGCGCAGGCTCTGGCTGCAACCCATCTGTTACTTGCTGCAGCTCACGCACAGCATTCTGAACGTGATCCAGTGTGCTGCGAATATGATTCAATGCCGTCTGGTTCAGGGGTACTGGGGAGGCGTTTAGAGACGTCAAAGTTGAAGATGCTAGTTCCAGGTAGCACGCTAGAGTGGCACACTGTCATTTCAGTGTTAGATTGATCACTGCAGACAGGGAAGCATTTCCCAAACCTCGTTGTGAAGATGGTAGATCTCTGCTGGCGCCTTCCGGAGCGCTATCAAGCGTTGAATTCCGGTAGTCAGGTCCTTGAGGCCCCGACCGAGTGCGATGGCGCTCGCAGCCACGCTCAGCGGATCCATCGCCAGTGCAGGTGCATCAAAAACCGAATATCTTATTAATGCATCCAATACCTGCGATGCGAATTCATTCTTCTCCTATAGTGTGGGCGCTTGTCGTCGCCTGCGATCGGGTTAGAGCTAGCGTTGATGATGTTTAGAAGAAAATATCGCGAGGCTCCAGGCATCAACCTCCGGGTAAATAATTCTTCGCCACGTGATTGATTAGAAAGCTCAGCATACATCCGGTGAGCTTCGGAAGGCACCGTGGACGCTTCTCTAGGGCTGGGTGCATAATCGAGCCCTCGGACGGTTGTTGGGCAGGACTCATGGGGCACCATGTGTCGTCACCCATCCACAAACAATTACTTTAGGTGACACTGCCCTCCAGCAGATTTTTACGATGGGCAAACTCGACATAACTTCTTGCAAAAACGGTGGTACAAAGGACGCAGACCAAATCCACCTTGCCATCAGGCAACTTTAACCACCAACCGCACCATGGGCTGACTTGACATGCCTCTGCAAATTATCACCCCGTGTACAGGCCGTGCTGCACCCCTCCACCGGACAGGGGATTGAACTCTGCGAAATCGCATGTCTCGCCTCGACATGGCGCTCGTAGTCACGGAGCTGGGCGGCCCCTTTGTAAGAACAGTTGGGTTCCTTGCACTTGTAGGGCCGAGTGTGTCTCTTTGTGTGTTTTCTATTGATATGATGTGAATCTCATAATTTAGTGTGGATTCATGTTGATCAAATTGAGATGAGCCATGGATGGAACGACAGGTAAGGTGAAATTGGGTAAGGTAGGTATTGAGGTAACTCACGTGAAATCCCCCATGCGTGAAAAAGTTGCTTTTGCGGGATTTGCGACACATTTGCCATAGACACAAAGATAACGTAGCTTTCCATCCGCGCCTATGAAGATTTCAGGAGAAATGGATCCCGGGTCAGGGGTCGGATTTTGGTCGATGTCTTGCAGGTGGGGTCGGTGTTGGTCATTGTCAATGGGCTGGTAGAAACTGCCATGGTGCTGAGACTGAAACCCGTCGTCTGGAAATGACTGAGGATGTGGTTTGATCGGACGGTAATGACTGGAAGAAGATGAGCTAACAATGTTTGACAAGCCAGACTGGTTCAGAGAGGCGTCTCCACCCTCTGTCTCCTGTGCAAAGCTTTCCGGCTAAAGCGGTCTTGCTTGGTTGTCGTATCCATCGAAGCTCGTGGTGTCAGTCGACTGCGCCATTGACTGGTTGCATTCGAGTTCAGAGGGGTCAACAGTTCGCTCTGTATCCGGGGCTGTTCGTGAACATGTTATTTTACCTTGTCTCCAATGAAGATGCAGTGAGAGGAAATCTTACTTGGTGATGCCGTCCAACCCGTTTCAAAGGGGCCAAGGTTTGAGCCCAATCCAGGACCGGGGGGCTCTGTCAGATAACCCAGTATCAGCCCATGATATTGTGGAATGGCCTGGAAGGATGTAGTTAGAAAGGTGTGTATCTTACCATGCAGAGCATCCCACCATGGGTTCGACGCCATCGCCAAACACACTCCCCGAAAAGAGCACACAGTCTAGGCACTTCAGCAAGAAACTTTTAAGCAAGTCAACATGCGTGACCAAGGTGTTAATGGAAAGAGAAAAGAGTGAGCCAGGCCATGGACGGTCCCCCCGCAACGTTTTAATACCAGAGGAGGTAACAGTGCAAACAAAGACATCAACGGACAAAAGGGAAACGTTTTGCCCAACAAGGCACAACAAACCCAATGATATCAATCGATTGCAAGCCGGCCGTCGATTTTCCTGCACGGTCGGGAATACCAGCGAATCTCGGCCCTCCGAAGCTGCCACCCGGCCCGGCAAGCCAATGAAGATGTCGCAGAGCCATGCCGAAACTGACCGTCCAATGGCAGACAAGACACGTATGGGAGTCCTACAACGCTAATGTCATGGAGCCGCAATCTGACACACTCATACGAATTGATGCCTTACTGGCGCTGACACTTTTGCATCGAAGGTAACTAGTTGTGCTGTATACCCGAGGTACTGGGGAGCAGCAGGATACTTTAGCTGCGTCGGCCTGGAGTCGGTATTCGTACATGTATGTGATTTGCGGAAGTCTGGGGGTTCCCGAGGGCCGGCATGCCCTAAACGGAAAGTGAATGACCCAATGCCCAGTCTGGGGTGCACCATAGGGGCCCAACCGAGAACAGGGCGCGTTAAAAAAGAAAGAAAAAAAAAATTGCCGGCTGATATCTGTATCTGCTGCCCCAATGCGAGTGGCAGCGCCACATGTTCTCCACTTGGGCCTGGTTGCACTGTTGCCTGTGGAAATGTGCCATGATGCTGCTGGTGTTGATGTTGCGAGAAGGCACGAAGAGTGAACTGACAAATTTCCAAAATGCTGGAAGCACAGCATTTGATGTAGATCGCATGTCTTCTTGGGTCTGACTTGACTCGACGCCGGAATATGTCAGAGCTGGCGGCCTCTTCCCCCTATTAGCCAAAAGTGTCTGAGGTGAGCTTCGTGGAAGTAGCTTGACCGGCCCCCGTCGATGAACAGTTACTAGGTCCGCCCACCTGCCTACCAAACCTCCTAAAAGTTTTGCTCTCCCACGACTCGTCTCGTCTCTGTTAGCTGGAATGAAGTGTGCCTGAAGTAGTGTCGAATTTTCCACTGTGGATCGCATTGCTTACTCTGACTCTCCATTTTGACAGACAGTCTCGGTCTCGTCTAATCTATATATACTCTCATCCTGCCGCTTCCTGTATCTCTCCACCTTGGTCTACTCCCCTTTACCTAAAACTTAGAAATGGCCATTGCATTTGTCTTCTGCATCATGAGGCCGCTGGATCAATTTAAATCGCAACTTATGTGAACTTAAGCGGAATCTTCTTCATCGAGAAAAATATGATTTTCTACCAAGAATAAACTGGCGGATGGGGTATCTGCTGAATTATTTACGCTTTTGCCGCCTTTAGGTCTGACGTGGCATCTCACATCAAACAGCGTCAAACAAAAAACTGGTAAAGGTAACCAAGGACCCCGCATTCGAACTCGTTTCGTGAAGGATTATCGCTCATCTTCATCGACGAGAGCCATGACAGCGACCAGACATCTTCAGTCTGAACAAACAAGTTTGCATTGTTACATCCATACAACTCAACACCCATCCATCGGATGGCATAACACCGAAATCTTGGACAATCAACTGGCCGGTTCTTGCCAAGCAAGTCAAGCATCGAAGGACCTCCAATTCGACCCAACGACATGGAGCCAAGAACGGACCAAACAATACCAAGAAAGGCCAAGGCGAAAAATGGCCACTCCCTTCCCGCCCTCCCCCACCATCCATCGCCGTGTCACTGTCCCGAAGCATGGCTGCAGATGTGATTATGAGGCTGAGCCCTCCAGCTGAGAATTATCTGTGCTTGATGAGGTGGCAATTCTACGACTGCCGTGAACAACCTGTTTCGGCCAAGCTCTTGGCCACAACCCATCTGCTGCCCCCGCGATCCCCCGCAGAATCCTCCGCCATGGCGGGCCAAGGTGCCCAAATGCCATGAATCGGCTTTTGCTTTTGCGGTCTTTTTCCTTCTTCCTCCAATCTCCAAAATTCCCCAAATCCCCCATAGCACGAAAGCGCCCCCACGGCCTTGGGGCTCGGCGCCAGTCCCGATCCTGGGTCACCTGCCTCTCCCTCCACCGTAATCCGGTTTATCCTCCTGTAATATCTTATACACATCCGACTCACCACCCACGCTTACAAGGGGGTGGTGTCGGCTGCCTCCCGCCCTGCACCTTTTCCTAGGCTAAAGCCGGCCCGTGGAGAAAGCTGGGATATATTTCGTCTTTTTTTTTGTCGGGTTGTTGATTTTTATAGTACACGGTCGCTTAAAGCGCACCAGTGCCATGGCGTGGGATCGTATGTCGCATCAGGGGTATTGAGTCGTGTTGTCGGTTCGGTATGCGGAAATGAGGTCCACACGTTGTCACTGGTTGTTCATTGTCTCGTTGCTGGAGAGTAGTAGTTGTTGTTGTTCGCTGCGTCTTTCCACCCTCCTTCGTACTCGTACATGCAGCCCAGTCGCCGCTCATTATCATCCTGACATGCGCCGGGAGAAGGACCGCCCTATGCGGACCAGCATGGGAAACTTATCCTGGTTGAGCTTCTTGGTCATCTTGAGATCCTCGAAGCCGTACATGGACAAGCTGCGGCGTTTCTCTTCCGACCCATCTTTCTTCTTGGAGGAGCGTGTTCGCTGCGGAGGCGTTTGAGTTTGAGGCGTCGTGGGTTGTGATTGTTCCTTGTCGCGCTGTTCCACCTTGCTCGGTCGGCGGGCCGGGGGGAGCTCGGGCTTCTCTGACTCCTGCGTGAGGACTTGGTCAAGGCGCGTCACGCCGATCTCGTAGCCGGCAGGGAAGATGCCGCTCAAAGGCCTAGGTGTAGTGTCTCTGGGTGTATCTGTGCTAAGGGAGGGGGTGGATGCGTCGAAGGCGCGGCGCATGAAGGCGAAGGGAAACTCGAGCTCAGGTCCAACTGGAGATGCAAGCGTTAGCAGATTCTCGATTTAAAACAAGACATGTTACCAACCCAAGGCAGCCCACAGGCGCGCGTCGACCGTGTACTTGAAGAAGTCGTTGTTGACTGTGCTTAATCCGTTGTCGTTGAGGTACTTGACGGCCCACTCCTCAGCTTCCTTGATAGCATCTGCCTTCTTGCCTGGTACCAGGAGTTGCGTGTCTTTGCTTGCAGCAAAGTTGAGGACAAATTGGCGTCGGGAATACTCGGCTGCAGTGAGGGCCTTCATAATGTTGATTTGCTCAATGTCGAATGCCGTCGACCTGCGCCGCTGCTCGCGGATCGCAGCGTTGGCGGGGTTGTTCATGGTGGTCGCAACGCCAGAGATGCACCGATGACAGGGATGATGAGAGCTTATTGAGCGACGGAGAATTTAAGAGTATTTTCTCCAGAAAAGAATGCCGATGCCGGGGAAAAAGCTCGAGTTAGCGTAAATAGCGACCGTCGGGTGTTAAACCCCAAAATTTGGAATGTGAACGGAGGAAGCCCAAGGCAAAAACAGGCAGGTAAGCTTGGTGCGATTGGGCAAAGAGCTCAGGTGAGCATTGGGCTGGGTCTTGGGCTTTCTTTGTTCAGTTGGTGGTCTCCAAGGCTGGGCACTCGTCGATTCACTCGCGCGCTGGTCGTTCTTTCTAGGGAGGGCCTGGGGAGAATCGAGAGATAAAAGAGACACGGCGAAGCCCGAGGATGTGGGCCGCACCCTTGACCGGAAGGCGCGAAAAGCAAGGCCGCAGAAGGAAAGAAAGACCATGATTTAATCCCCGGACGCTGGCATTTCGTGTGGCCTTCCCAAGACATCGGGTCCCGTCACTCTCGCGCTGCCAAGCGGCCCGCCAAGCTGCCCGGCGCAGCTTGGCGACGGCAGTCGGGAGAAGGTCTGGCGCGATAAACGACGGCGCGCGGGGCAATTCTCCGTGGGAAGGCGACTTTTGTCGGGCCATAGGCGATTGTGGTTGTCTGGAATCAGGCAATCGCGTCTTTGTGCACCGGGTGAGAGGCCTTGGCGGCATCCCTTGGACCTTCTCTCTAATTAAAAATGTCTCTTGTGTATCGCGATGTTTTTTTATTTTTTATTTTATTTCTGTCTCACCCTCTGACCGTTTGTCTCCCCCATTCCCCAGACACGGCGTTAGCTCCTTGGCAATGGCGATCGTTGCCCTTGTCATTGCCAACGCGACGATGAAAATTCCCCATGGTCATGGGATTGGCTGTGCAGCACGGAGAGAACCAAAAGAAGCGAATCGGATAAGAACCTAGGTTCAACGCCAAGAACGTTTGCCTGTCTTGCAGTCGTCATCGGTCCAAGATCTCACTGACGGGCGGCCAGCAGTGCTGACAGCAGGAGCGCCGCGACACTGCAGTCTCACGAATTCGCCAAGGCAAGGGACAGAGCAATTTATCAACAAAGTCTTGTCAAATTCCAATGCATGAAAGCCGCCGCATCCCGCCGCCCTCCGGGTCTTCTGCAGCCTGTTCCGACGACTTTGGGTCAATACAAGCAAAAGCCAAGCCTTTCAGCAACGAAATAAGGCGACCTCAAGCCGGAATGAAACCAGTCTTGGCCCTCCGCAGTTGACACCATCCTGAACCACGTGTGGTGTTGCCCATTTGTTCCACGTCGCCATTTTAGCATCCGACGGCGACTGCAGCCTGGGGGACGGTGAAACTCCAAGCCTTGGCGCAACATGTGCCGACGGTAATTATACGGATCGATCAACTCGACAAGAGCAACCTTCCTTGCATCTGAGTCATCCCTAGGTATCGCCCTGCACCATGTCCATTCGCCAAATGGCGGGCAAAAGCTAGAGTTCACCCTCCAGCTCATCGGAGCAGCACATCATGGCAGTGGCTCAGCATTACCACTAGCGCGCAACGACACAGCATTTTCACGATGGGCAGCCAATCCCGCCTCGATGTGGGCATGCGACTGCAGCAGGTGGGCTGTGTGCCAGTTCGGCAACCGCTCCAAGCGCAAGGTTTTGGCAAAGCGTTGTGTGACAGGTGACTGTTCATCGTCTCCAGGACCTGGGTAATCGTGTTACCACACGCCTTTGTATCGATATCCGACCTGCAATGCTCAACTTCTTCTCCAACTGTCCTCTGCCACTCTCATCTCCTACTAGTACCTTCGTTTTCGGTCCAGTAGTCGGGTCCACCCCTTGACATTGTGTGGAGCTGCTTAAGTACCCTGATTCTATGCTCCGGTCCATTCTACATCTTAATGTCCCCGAAAAAAACTGAACTAGAAACTTGTGCAAGACGTGTATCGATCGGGTGTGCCATGGACCGTATCGGCGTATCCATACACACTTCGCCGAAATGCACGTGGAGGGTTTTGTGCTACGGTATCCCAACGGGCTTGAGATCAACGGCAATAAGTCCGCAGACATAAGAGCCCCGGGCAAGGAGATGTATGTGCTTGCGCTTGTCATTGGGGTTGTCCGGCGTCTTCCCAATGTTTGACAAGGGGCCCATTAAGGGGCTATGAATAACGCGAGTCTGGTGAGTGGCAACAAAACAACCGTTGGCGAGGTCGGGGAAGCCCGTCATCCGTCTGGTTCTAAAGGTTATAAGGTTCTCTTCGGCCTGCACTTTCATTATCTATTGTCAATCTCTTGCTGGGCCGTCCCAAGATGCTGAAACCATCCCCAGCTCATTTTATTTTTGTTTTTCTTGCTTGATAGAAGTCTTTCCACCATGTAATGCAGCTTTCCCCCGAGGGCTAGAAATGATACACACAACTGCTAATACCAAGACATGGAAACAAAGGGGCTTGATCAAAAACGAAAAAGTAACAAGCTTCGGGCCAAGGCCCTCGCATCAGGCATCCACCCAGATAGGTAAGACAGTTTAGGTTTCACTGCATCGTCGTCATTGATCGATCCTAGCGCGCCATGCATCTTCGCTGCTGGCTGGCGAATACTGCACCTCTGGGGTAAAGGATGTTTAGCCGTCGCTGGTCACGTACATGGAGCGATAACAGGACACTTTACGTGGTAGCAAGAAAGAGACAAGCAAGGGGGAGTGAAGCCTCCGGCGGCCCTCCGGGGGCGCCTAGCGGCGAGCTCTTCGCTACGCTCGGAAAGCAAAACGCGCCGGTGGCACGAGTAGGTGGAGAAGTGTGAACTAAGTGAGCCACCTGAATCGGGGAACATTCTAGAATATAACTGGAATACTCGAGTCGGTTCCAAATTTCTGTTTATGGCGCACCCATGTCGATATGCATTCTGGTGCTTTCCCAGGGAAACACACGATAGGTGGGTGCCTTCTTGTGCGGCAGACCAGACAGACTGTAGAGAGCCAAAATCAATATGGAAGTAACAACAAGGCGTGCTTGCGTCCATAAACGAAAACGAAGTGATGACAAATCTAAATGATTCACACCATCATCACCAGAGACGCTCAAGGTTCAAATCGCTGCTTGATCAATGACGAAGAGGCGTCCCGCACAACAACGCCATGATGCAAGACGATTGCAAACCAAAAGTTAAATTCGCCGAAAATTCCCGCACATTTTAGGTATAAATATATGACTTGGCCAAAAAGATATTGCCCTCCCCTTTCCCCCCTTCTCAGACTGATTCGCTTTGTTTTCGTCCTTGGTCCGTAGACCTCCGAAAGTCGTAACTTTTTTCCGCATCGAATGGACACCCTAACCGCTACACCACAAACGCTTTTTGGATAATGATACTTGCAAGAAGCCAATCCAGAAAGGGTTCAAGTACCCTGAACCCGGAGATCCCGGGGGAAAGGTGGCAGTGGTGCGTGCAGGTCGCAGCAGGGTCTGGGGAAATTGCGAGAGCGAGGGCGTGAGAGAGAGATCTGGGAGAAGTTACTTGCACGCGAGTCGCGACGTCCTGTATTGGTGTCGTATCGGAAACGATGATGAAAAAAGCATGAATGTGCGCTGCAGTTCTGGCCCGCCTGCGTTTGCAGTTGAGGGGACAGAAAAAGCAGTTTGCGCTATAGCTGAGTTTCCTGAAGGTTTT
>Ga0247763_1000897_pt1 | contig 17723 bp, 10 predicted proteins | sample UWRJL141409B4_FD_179926 | JGI IMG/M metagenome (GOLD analysis project Ga0247763, IMG submission 179926) | Plant litter microbial communities from Arlington Agricultural Research Station in Wisconsin, United States - UWRJ-L141-409B-4 | ecosystem: Environmental > Terrestrial > Plant litter >...
AAGTCTCCCCGCCGCACGCCTTGATCGAACAGGGGGAAGGGGATTTCGTTTGGACGCTCCTTCAGACTGGAGGGAACGGGGGCTTGGGGTCATAGCCTTGGGGCGGCCCCTTCAAACTCGCGCCGCGGCGGCGCTCAGACAGGGGCCCTTTCACGCGCACGAAAAGTGTCCACGCCGCCCGCCTTGATGAACAGGGGGAAGGGATTTCGTCTGGACGCTCCTTCAGACTGGAGGGAACGGGGGCTTGGGGTCGCCCTTTGAGCTCGCGCCGCGGACGGCGCTCGAGCCGCTGGTGTTGGGGGGCCTCGACGAGCCGTCAGAAGCGGATTGAGACGGTGCGTTCTTTGCCGGCGGGGACGAATTTTTGGGCGCGGCGGCGGCCCATTTTGGGGTGCACGAAGACGATCGTCTGCAGGCTGTCGCCCGGTACGGTGATGCCTGTCTTCGGTGTGCTGCCGAGCGGCCTTCCGTTGAGGATGATCTGGGAAGGTGGCGTGGAGCTGATGTTGAGCAGGCCCTGGGTGGAGTCGGCCAGAGCCGTGGAGGCGGTGGTGGGCGCGGGTTTGGTGGCGGGCTTGCGCGCCACCTTGGCGGGGCGAGCCTTGCGTGCACCACCTTCGAGCGGCTGCAGCGACACCTCGATCAGCTTCTCGGTCTCGCCCTCGGCGATCTCGACGTCGAGCGCGAGATCTTCGTAGCCGGGCTTGGTCGCCGAGAGCGTGTGTACGGTGCTGGGCTCGAGCTCGAGCTCGGCGGGGAAATCGAGCAGGAAGGCGTCGTCGAAGGTGACCTGGGCGCCTTCGCTGCCGCGGCCCAGGCGGATGGTGACGAGCGCCTTTTCGCGCTTGGCGGGCTTGGGCTCGACCTCGACGACCTCACCCGCCAGCACGTTGACGGACTTCTCGATCGTCGCCGACCCGTCTTCGGGGTCGAGCTTGACCCAGTGCTTGCCCGCGGAGAGGCCCGAGACCTCTTGTGGTAGCCTGCCGACGCGCTTGCCGTCGACGTACAGGGTGAGCGGCGCTTCGCCGGCGGGGACGCGCATGACGCCGCTGCGCACCTCGGGGGCGACGGCGAGCAGATCGATGTTGTACGTCGACTCGTCGCCCGCGCTGATCTCGACGGTCTCCTCCGCCTGGGAGGCGAGGTTGGGTGCGCTCGCGCGCAGCGTGTGCATGCCGGGCGTGAGACCCTTGATGCGACACGGGGAGACGTCGCACAGCGGCTTGCCGTCGATGAAGATGGTCACGTCGTCGACGGCGCGGTTGCCTGGCGCGAGCGCCGTGACGACCAGCGAACCGCTGCGGGGGCTGAGCGCGAACATCAGCGTGACGAACAGCAAGAGGCCGGCGAGCGCAGCGCCGAGCAGTCGCCGGGTGCGCGGATTCTCGTGCCAGGGCTCTCGCACTCGAGAGAGCGGCGGAGCGCTCGGCACGAAGCTGCTGCTGCTGGCGGCCGGCGCGGCGGGCGCCGCGGAAGGACTGTTCCCGAGGGGGCTGCCAGGGCGCCCAAACCCGGGCGGGAGCTCGAGCCTCACGGTGGCGCGCGCCGCACGCAGCGCCCGCTTCGCCGCGTTGTCGGGCTCGGCCTCGACGTCGGCCCCGAGCATGATCGAGGGAAGCTGCGAAGCGTCCTTGAACTGGCTGCTCGCCGGCGCGGTGACGGCGGTCATCGGCGCCATGGGCTCACGCAGGGGGCGGAGCGCGCGTTGCGGGGCGCTCCCGGCGGGACTGCCGGCGGCCGGCGATGGCCCCGCAGCGGGGGCGGGCGAGAGCATCACGTCGGGAGGGCGGGTCGTGGCGACGTCGGACGGGAAATGCGCGACGTCCGGTCCGGGCTCGCTCGCGGAGGCGCTGGCAGGGTTGAGCCCTGGGTTCGAGGGCATCCGCGCGCGGGGCTCGCTCGAGAGCCCGGGGTTCGAGGGCATTCGCGCGCGGGGCTCGCTCGAGAGCCCTGGGTTCGAGGGCATCCGCGCGCGGGGCTCGCTCGAGAGCCCGGGGCTGGAGGGCATCGGGGCGCGCGCCGGGGCATTCGAGGGGCTAGACGGCGAGGGGCTAGACGGTGAGGGGCTCGAGCCCGTCGCCGGGAGCGTGGGCACCATGTCGCGCGTCAGCCGGATGGTCGCGGTCGACATCTCCGGGTCGCGGGCGAGCGACGCGTCGCGCGTGAGCGCCGGGTCGATGTTGAGCCGCTGCGTCGCGGTGAACATCTCCGGGTCTACCGGGCCGCCTCGTTCGATGCTGATCCGCTGCGTGGCGGTCGACATCTCCGGATCGACGCTGAGCCGGATCGTCGGCTTCACCCCGTCCGGATCGGGCGCGCGCGTGACGCTCTCGAACATCGGGGCGCTGCGCCGCTTGGCCTCGGGCTCTTCGGCTGCCACCGGCGAGCTCGGCTGCGGCGCGACTCCGACCGGTGAAACACCAACGGGTGAAACAGCGACCGGGGGCGGCAGCGGGCTGGCAGCCGATGGGCTGGCTGTGGGCGAGCTGGCAGCCGATGGGCTGGCTGCGGGCGAGCTGGCTGCCGATGGGCTGGCTGTGGGGGCATTGGGCTGCGGCGTCGGAATCGCGGCGCGCGGCGAGCTGCGGTGGGCGGGCTCTGGCTCCGCCCGCTGCGCGGCAGGTTCGGGCCGTGCCACGGCCTTGGGCGAGCTCTTGGCGCTGCCGATGTCGATGTTGGGCAAGCCGACGATCGCGTCGCGCGCGGGCGGCGGCTCGGACGGCGGCCGCTCGAGTGGAGCCGGGCGACCCGACGTGAACGCCGCCGGGTCGGGCGGAGCGAGCGAGCTGGAGGAGGGCACCGAGTCGAACAGGTCGCTCAGCATCAGCTGGGCCGCAGGGCCCTTCAGGTCGAGGCCGCGGTGGGGCGCGGCCACCGGCGCACGCGGCGTGACCGCAGCGGCGGCAGCCTTGCGTTGGTCTTTTCGTTCGTCGGCCGCGAACGGTGCTTCGAGCGCGATGGGATCGATCTCTTCGGTGTGGTCGTCGCCCCCGTAGGGGACTCCCGTGCCGTAGATGGGAGTGGCGTCGGGGTCGTTCGCCTCGCCCGCGGCGTCTGCTCCGTTGCCTGCGGGGGGCGGGCGCGGCGTGACCGGATCCCGGGAAGCATCGTCCGAGGATGAAGCATTCTCCGAGGATGCCGACGAGGAGGCACCGGCTGGTGCCGATGGGGCACCCGCTGCCGATGCCTTGCCGGCAGAGGACTTACCAGAGGAGGAGTGAGCCACGGATGCACCGTTCGACGCCGCACGGTCGGGCCCACCCGTCGGGGCGTCGCTGCCCGCTTCCCAACTGGTGTCGAGAGCCTGCTCGTCGAAAGGGGGCTTGCCTGAGGGTGTCGTCACGGGAGATCCGGGGTGGTGACCGGCGTCGAGGGCTGCCCAGCCACGGGACAGCCGTTGTCAGCTGATACGCATAGCGCATCGGCGCCGGTGCCGCGACGACGAGTTTATGGGCCAAGAACAAGCGTAAAGAAAAATCCAGCCAGGCTGTGTTCCTGGGTTCGCGGGCGCCCCAACCCGTTCAGATCTCGTGTTGCGTTTCTGGTTCGCGGGCGCCCCAAGCCGCACGGGTCTCGTGTTGCGTTTGTGGGTTCGCGGCGGCCCCAAGCCGCGCGGGTTCTCGTGTCGCGTTTCTGGGTTCGCGGGCGCGAGCCGTGCGATAGCGGACGGTTTCGGGCGTGATCGCGGATATCGCAGAGCCCGGGAGGCTGTCAGCGCCAGTCGATGCCGGCGCGCCGTAACGAGCCACGTCGCTCGATCCGGTCAGCATAGAAGACTGCGCCGTCGGCGAGAGCGAACGCAGGCGGATCCGAGACAGCTCCGGCTCGATACACGAGCGCGCGCGCCTCGGGCACGTTGCCCGCTCGATACTCGAAGCCCTCGAGCAACTGAGCGCTCGGCGGCCGCGCATCGAGCGCGCCCTGACAGCGGCCGGCGTCGCAGAACAGGCGCACGGCGGCGGGCTCGCCGCTGGCAGACGCGACGGCCACGGGCTCGCCGACGCGCTGGCCCTCCGCGTCGAGCTCGACGACGAAGGCGCGAGCCACCTCGCCGCCTCCGGCGAGCGGGCGCTCTACCCACGCGAGCAGCGCGCCGGCGCCGTTAGTGACGAGCGTGGGCGAGCCGAGCGAGCCCTGCTCGCTGCGCTGGATCGGGATCTCTTCGCCGCGTCGCGCGCCCGTCTTCGGATCGAGTCGCGTCACGGACAGCACCTCTTCGCGCTCGTCGCGGCGGGTGGAGGCGAGCCACGCCTCGTCGCCGTGGCGCACCAGGCTCAGGCCGGTGAAGCCCCCCGACGCGCTCAGCCGCTGCTCGGGCGCGGTGCGCACCAGCTCTTCGTTGAGGCGCGCCGCGAACAGCCGCGGCTCGCCGTCGCGATCGGCGATCCACGCCACGACCGAACCTCGCGGCAGCGACGCCGCGGCGAGGGCGCTCACGTCGCCAGCGCCGGCGCTGATCATCTTTTGCCCGGCGGGCGCGCCGTTCCTGGTGAGCAGCGTGACGAACACCTCGGGCTTCTGCTGGTCGAGCGCCGTCCACGCCAGGAGCGAGCGCTCGTCGCCGAGCCGCGCGAGGGCGATGCCGCTGGTGGCTCGCGCGCGATAGGAGATAGTCCTTTCGGGCTCGCTCTTGCCCTCGTTCGTGAACGACTGCACGTCGAGCCGCGCGCGCAGCGGCGCGAGCTTGCCGTCGGGCGCGGGCGTCTTCCGGCGCACGTAGGGCGTGCTCTCGTCGAACTGCGTGAGCGTCGCGACGAGCCAGCCCCCGCCCACGCGCGCCGCTGCCACGTCGGCGAGCGGATCGACGTCGGCGACCGAGCGGAGCTCGCGCGCGCGGGGCAGCGCCGGCTCGATGCGGCTCGCCGCTGCCGGCCACGCGCGCGAGCGCGCGCGCAGCTCGACGCCGTAGATCGGCACGGGCGCGGCGGGCAGCGCGCCGAGCGCCGAGCACGAGTCGTTGCTGCAGCGCAGACCCCAGGCGAGGTCGGCGACCTTGCCCGCCTCCGGCGCGAGGCGCAGCGGCTCGGAGGCGATCGGCTCGAGCTCGCCGCTGAGCTCGACGTAGGTGGGCACCGGCTCGGGCAGGGCGCAGCTCGGGGCGTCGGGCGAGCACGACAGCGCGCGCGTGAGGCCACCGACGCCGCGCCCCTTGCGCGCGAGCTCGACCTCCTCCGGAGCATTCCCGCTGAAGCTGATCAGCGCGGCTGCGGGCGCGAGCTCGGCGCGCTCGTCGAGCCGCGCGAGCCGGATGTGCTGCTGTCCGCGTGGGGCTTGCCCGACGTGCTCCCAGGCGAGCACCGCGTCACCGCGCGGCTCGGTGGGCGGGAGGATCTGCACCAGGCGCTGGCGCCCGAACGCGGGAAGCGCCGGCTCGGGCGGCGCGAGCAGGCGCGTGTCGGGGCCGAGCGCGGCGAGGTACAGCCGCTCGGCGCCGCCCTCGCGCGCCGTCCAGCTCAGCACCAGGTTGTCGCCCACCCGCGCGGCATCGAGCTGATCGTCGAGGCTCGCGCCGCTCTCGATCTCGGTCTTCCCGAGCAGGTGGCCGTCGCTGTCGACGAAGCTGACGAGCAGCGTGCGGCTCGCCTCGCTCGCGCCCACGAGCACGGCGGCGAGCGCGATGCCGTCACCAAATTCGACCGCTTGCCAGGCCTTGGCGCCCTCGAGCACGCGCACCGGCGCCTCTTGCTGCGCGCCGGCGGGGGTGAGCGGGGTGAGCCAGACGTCGGCCGCGCCGACCGCCAGCGTCGCCCACAGCGCGACGTTCACCTCGCCCACGGCGAGCGCCTTCACCCAGAGCACCTCGGTGCGGCTGTGCACGATCGGGGTGGGGCCGTTCGTCAGCTCGCCCGCGGGCCCGAGCTGCAAGGCCTCGACCCGCGTGCCCGTCGGGCTGACCCCGGTCGCCAGCGCCACGAAGCCTCGCGCCGTGCCCGTCACCGTCGCGAGCCCGAGCTCGCTCGGCGCCTCCCCGAGCGCCCGCGGGGGCGCGAGCGGCGCGCCCTTCGAGTCGAGCACGGTCGAGAACCAGCGCGCACCCTCCGTCTGCGCCTGCGCCGCCCAGAGGGCGAGTGAGCTGCCGCGCGCCGATGCGCCCACGTACGGACCGAAGGTGCCCTCGGGTACGCGCTCGATGAGCTTCGCGTCGAGCGCGGGCGCCACGTCGTCGACGATCGGCTCCGGTGGCGCCGGGGGAGCGGGAGGGATCGGGGTCGCGACGATCGGCAGCAGCGGGGCTGCGTTCGGCGCGGGCCCCGCGCAGGCCACGACGCTCGCGAGCACGCGGACGGCGAGACGAGCGGCGCGTGTCGCATCGAAGATGCAGGCTATCTCGAATGCGTCGGCCCTGTAGCCGCGGGTGGGACGATGGAGCTTCACGTCATCCCTTTGCCCGATCGCTGACCCACACGCACGACCTTAGCCACGAAGAGTTCAATATGTACAGTCGTGTTCCTCTCGAGCCGTGCTCGCCTGCAAAGTTGGTGGTAGGAGCGGCCGTTCTGGCGATTGATGTTCCTTGGGGCATCTGCCTATCGTCAGGGCGTCACTCGTTGGTTGCGGTAGCGGCGAGAGGGCGCGGCCTTGGCCCACGATCACCTTTAACGGATCGCTCCTAACGGATCGCCCCAACAGATGACCCGTAACGTATGGCAGCACGGGGCGGAAGTTCGCTGGGCCGTAAGGCCTTCTAAGAAGAGATGATATCCATTCATCCACGCATGCTCGTCGGCGGGATCTTGATCTTCGCCGCGGCGGGGTTGGCTTATGTCGCGTTCCCGATGGGTCCCGCCCTCGCGCTGCTCGTGTGGATCGTCGCGGGCCTGATCGCGGTGTTTCTCGCCGGCCAGTCTGGCGCGGGCGCTGGCCCGGTCGCGACGCTGTTGCCCGCGCTGCGCAGCGCGCGGCAGGGGCAGACGGTGGAGGCGCCCGAGGGCGTGTCGCACGAGCTCGGCCGCTTCTTCGACGAGCTCTCGCGCGTGTCGGAGGTGATCGGCAGCAGCCAGGCCGAGCGCGGCGAGCTCGGCCGTTTGCGCGAGCGCGCTTCTGGTCTCGAAGGCCGCATCCGCGAGCTCGAGGCCGAGGTGGTCGAGGCGCGCAAGGTGGTGCCCGGGCTGTCGGAGGCGATGAAAGACGCGCGCCGCTGGCTGGTCGAGGGCATCGACAGCTTGAACCAGGGCAACGCCTCGCAGTCCGATCTGTCCGCGCAGGCCAGCCAGTACCTGTCGGCGATGAGCGACGCGCTCAAGGAGATCAACGAGCACATCGAGGTGCTCGCCGCCCGCGCGGAAGAGAGCAGCACCTCCATCCAGGGCATGACACACACCACCGATCAGGTGGCGGAGAACATGGGCGAGCTCGGCGTCTCGGTGCGCGAGTCGGTCGCCTCGATCGAGGAGATGACCTTCTCCATCAAGGAGGTCGCCAAGAACGTCGACGCGCTGTCGCTCACCGCGGAAGAGACGAGCGCCAGCATGAACGAGATGGACGTCTCGATCGACCAGGTGCAGTCGAACGCCAACGAGACGGCGCGCCTCTCGGAAGAGGTGACGCGCGACGCCGAGCACGGCGCCGAATCCATCCTCAAGACGATCGGCGAGATCTACCGCATCAAGGAGAGCAGCCAGGAGGCGGTGGCGGTGATCAGCAACCTCGGTTCGCGCATCGACGCGATCGGTCAGATCTTGAACGTGATCGACGAGGTCGCCGAGCAGACGAACCTGCTCGCGTTGAACGCCGCCATCATCGCCGCCCAGGCTGGCGAGCATGGCAAGGGCTTCGCGGTCGTCGCCGAGCAAATCAAAGATCTCGCCGAGCGCTCGGGCGCGAGCACGAAAGAGATCGCCGACCTGATCAAGACGATCCAGTCCGAGAGCCGCAACGCCATCCAGGCGGTGGAGCGCGGCGCTCAGAACGTCGATCGCGGCGTGCAGGTTTCGAACGAGGCCGAGCGCGCGCTGAAGAAGATCCTGGAGAGCTCGGAGAAGAGCACTGACATGGTGCGCGCCATCGCGCGCGCCACCGTCGAGCAGGCCAAGGGCTCGAAGCAGGTGACGGACTCGATCGGCCGCATCGCGGAGACGGTGCAACAGATCGCCGCCGCCACGGCCGAGCAGGCGCGCGGCTCCGAGCTGATCATGACCACGGGCGAGCGCATGCGCGGCATCTCCCAGCAGGTCGAGCGCTCTAGCCAGGAGCAAGCGCGCGGCGGCCGCCAGGTGTCGCAGGCGATCGAGAGCATCCGCGCGATGGCCGAGCGGCTCACCACCATGCATCAGGAGAAGAGCCGCGAAGCCCAGAACGCGCTGCGCGTCACCGAGCGCATCGCCACCCTCTCCAAGGAACAGCGCGACCTGCTGCGCCAGATCGGCGATCGGGCGCGCCGCTTCGGCGACGACGGCTGATCGCTCGAGCGCTGCCGGCGCGGGCCTGTTCGCGCCCAGCGCGATGGCCAGCAATGGCCGTCTTCCAGTTCGAGCGGGCCGGAGAACGAGCGCAATAGCTCCGGAGGCGCTTCGGCGACGCTGGATCTACCGAATGGCCGCGGTCAGACTGTAGGCATGGCTCGCACCGACTTCGCTACCTTCCGCCGGCGGGTCCTCGAGAACATCGAGGCCGATCTGGCACGCGAAGCCGCGCAGGCGGAGGCGCTGCGGGCTGCCGTCGTTCCCGTGGTGGCCGAGGCGCTCGGCGACGCACGCCGGGAAGGGCGCTGCGAGCGGACGTGGCTGTTCGGGTCGTTTGCATGGGGGCAACCTACGGAGCGCAGCGACGTCGATCTGCTGGTCGCTCGCTGCGAGGATCCTGACGCGCTGGCCGCCGAGGTGTGGCGCAAGGTCGACCGCGCCGTGCACGTGGTCACGCTCGAGCGCGCACCCGAGAGCCTGGTGCAACGAGTGCTCGCGGAGGGGCTGCCGTTATGAGCCCGGCGCAGGTTCGTCTCGCGGGGCTGTCCGTCGAGGTGCGGCGCGACTGGGAGCAGGTGGAGCGCCACGCGAAGACGTGCGCATCCACGGATCCCCGCTTGGGAGCGGCAGAGGCGGCGCTCGTCGCGCTCTCGCTGGATCACGCTTACCAGGCATTCGAGCAGATTCTCGTGCGAGTCGAGCAAGCGCTGCGCCTTCCGGAGCGAACGGGCCAACACTGGCACCGGCGCTTGCTCGCCGACGCGACGGAAGCACTTCCCGGCGTTCGTCCTGCCATCGTTCCCAAGTCGGTGGAGCGAAGCTGGGAAGAGCTGCTCGGTTGTCGGCACTTCCTCCGGCATGCGTATGCCGTCGAGCTCGATCCCGAGCGGTTGATTCGTAACGTCGAACATCTTCAGGCGGCGGTGGCAGCCACGTCGGCACCGATGGGAGAGCTGCTCGCCGCCTTGATTCCCAGCCCCGACGAATGAGCGCTGGCCAGTAGGCCACTTTCCTGCTGCGGGTGCAGTCGGGGAGGGCAAACCAGCTCTCTGACGCTCGGAGAGTCGCCGAGATCGCTCGAAGACCGCCGAGGGCGGCTCGCGAGGAGGCGCTCAGCGGCAGCCGGTGGCCGTGGCGAGCAGGGTGTGCTCGCCGAGGGCGGCGTTCCACGGAATCACGAGGGGGCCCCGGAAGTCGCCGCGGATGTCGGTGACGAGGCTGCCGATGGGGAGGGGCTCGCCGCTCTCTCGTTCGAGCAGGATGTCGACGCGGCCGCCGCTGCAGGGGCGGGCTTCGTTCTGGACGTTGCCGGAGACGAACAGGCTCTTGCCGCGCTCGGCGCGGCTCGATCCCGTTTGCAGGCGGACGTCACCGAACTTTAGCTGGGGCTGCGACGCCTCGACGGGAGCAGGCTCGAGCGCGGGCTCGGCGGGGGCGTCGGGGTCGCCCGGGGCCGGCTCGGATGGCGCGGGCGGCGGGGGCGGGAGCGCGGGATCGCTGCCGGGAGGCGGCGGGGCGGCGGGATCGCTCGGAGCGCCGGCGGCGGGCGGGTTTTCGGGCGCCGCAAACCGGCGCTCGGCCATGGCGAGGCCGCTCTCGCCGCGATCGGGCCACTCGAAGGGGTCGCGCGGCTCGACGTGGCGCGGGCGGCCCTCGTCGTCCATGTCGAGCTCGGAGGCGGCGCCGCCGAGGTCGATGCGATGCCAGAGCTCGCCGTCGTAGACCTCGACCCAGGCGTGCGCCTCGTTGAGCGCGACACGCGTGGGGATGCCGAGGCCGAGGGCGGTGATCATGAAGGCGTAGGCGCGGTGGCGGCAGATGCCGCGCGCCGTGAGCGCGAGCTCGCGGTAGAGCGCGAGGCCGTGGCTCTGCGGGCGGCGCTCGGAGGGGCTGAAGCGGCGGAAGTGCTCGACCAGGCTGGCGACGGCGCGCTGCGGGCGCTCGGATTCGTCGATGCCGAGCGCGCGAGCCACGTCGAGCGCGCTCTGCTTCACCTGCGGCGGGATGGGCGGCAGCGCGGTCGCCAGCGTCGGCCAGTTGACGTCGGGGTAGTCGCTGCCGAACACGCGACGGTCGGCCGCGATCTGCAGGGTGAGCCGCACGTGCCGCGTGGCGCTGGAGGTGACGAACCAGTTCTCGGCGCTGTCGGCGGCGATGCGCAGGTGCACGCGTGGGTCGCGGCTGACTTGAACGAGCTGGGCGCCGGGCGCCACCGACGGCAGCGGCACGCGCTCGCCCGGGCGCAGGTCGAGCTCGAAAGAGGCGTGGAAGGTCTCGTCGTTGAGGCGTGGTGCGCCGAGCGTGGGCACCTCGACCAGCTTCTGATCGCGCACGAGCAGATCGCCGTCGCGGTTGACGGTGTCGAACACCACGCCGCGCTTGAACGGCACCACCGTCGGCGTGAAGGGATCGGAGTAGCTGACGCGGTCGGGCCGCTCGGTGTTGCGGTCGATGCTGAAGGTGTTGTCGCTGCTCGGCAGCGGCGCGTCGCCAGCGGCGGCGTCGTCGTCTTCGCTCCCGCCGGGGCTTCCGTCGCTGCCGTCGCGCGGGGGGGCCCCCAGATCTCCCGTGATGGCGGGCTCGACCGGGCCGTCGCCGGGGCCGAGCTCGATGTACTCGTGGAGCATCGGCTGGGCGGCGGCCGTCGCGCCGGCGGCCAGCGCCACGAGCGCCGTCAGCGCGAGGACCCAGCGGGCGCCCGGCGCTCGCGCCCGGCGCGCGTGACGCGATGGCGTGGCGCGAAGGTTTTCGATGGGCACGTCGGCATTGTTCCCCAGCCGACGCGGGCGGTCAAAGCCTGCGGCGCGGCAGCGCTGCTCGAGGGCAACGGCGCCACGGCTGGGGCGCGCTTCCACGCAGAATGCGTGACGCGATCGGCTCGCATCGAGGAAAAGCTGCGGGAATCCTCGCCGGTCCGGGCGCTGACGCGGCGGTGACGCGGCGGGTCTGTCCCGCATCGGCGGCGATGGCACCCAGTTTGCAATTCCCTCGTTCGTCCAGTCGCGAGCACATCGCCGCGGCTAGGTCGGAGGTTTCGGAGGTTCACATGGGATTGTTGTTATTCGTACTATTCGGTCTAGTCGTGGGGTTCTTGGCGCGCGCGATCCTGCCGGGTCGCCAGAGCATGGGCCTGATCATGACGGCTATCCTCGGCATGGTCGGCTCGCTTCTGGGCGGCTTCCTGGGCAGCATGCTGTCGGGTGAGGGCTTCGGCCGCGTGCACTCGGCTGGCTTGCTGGGCAGCATCCTCGGCGCGCTGATCGTGCTGGCCCTGGCCACCATGGGCAGCCGTCGGCGCAGCCTGCTCTGACGCAGGTCTGACCCAGGCGGGCCCTCGCGGGCCGGGGTGGCATCGAATCCGAGCGGCGCCCGTGAGTGTTGCAGCAGTGCAACATTCACGGGCGTTCGCGCGTTTGTGGCCTGGAGGGGAGAGGGACGGGGGGTGAGGGGTGAGGGACGGGCCGCTTGCCGGCCTGGCGCCCCCCGCTCGACGTCTCATCAGGCGCGGACGCCAAGGCGCTCGTTTTGCTGGCATCGCATGGGCGCCGCGCCGGCGCTGCACACAAACCCCCGACCGCGTGGGACGTTTGTGTACTAGGCTCGTGGCCTCGCCTGCCTTTCGAGCTTCATCATGTTTCAGCACCGGCGTCTGACGCGTCATTTCCGCTGTGGTCTCCTCGGCCTCGGGTCTTGCCTTCCGCTCGCGCTGCTGGCGCCCGCCGCGGCGCGGGCTCAGGTGCCGGTGGTGCAGCAGCAGCGGCTGCCCGAGCTCGGGCGCAGCGTGGCCGGCACCGATGATTCGACCGCGCTGGTGCTGAACCCGGCCAACCTGGCCTTCCTGCCCGCGAGCGAGCTGCGCTGGACGGGCACGTTCCTGCGCGAGGACGCCGAGGTGCCGTGGCAGGGCCACGCCTTCGCGCTGGCGTTCCCGCTGCCGTTCTCGCTCTCCACCGGCATCCGGCTCGATTTCGTCGATCCTCCGAACCGGAGCGGGCTGTCGGCGGGGCTGACGGAAGACGCGAACTACACCTGGCTCACGTGGGGCGTCGGGCTGCGCGCCGGGCGCGGCGTGAGCTTCGGCGCCAGCTTGCAGCGCACGTTCGCCGACGGCGAGATCGGCCAGGATCTCGCCAGCTACTCGCTGGGCGCGACGTTCCGTTTCATCGATCAGCTCGGTGTCTCGTTCGTCGCGCAAGACGTGAACAGCCCCTCGAACGACGTGGGCGAGCTCGGGTCCTCCTTGACCACGGCGTTCGCGATCCGCCCGACGGGCAGCCGCGAGATCGAGCTCGGGCTCGAGGCGGCGTACCTCGACGCCGGCGACGTGTGGGTGCCTCGCGCCACGCTCGGTCTGGACATTCCCTACGTCGGGCGTCTGCGCGGCGAGTTCCAGATCAGCGACCCGACCGACGCCGACGCGCGCGCCTGGCTCGCCTCCGCGGGCCTGTCGGTCTACCTGAACCGCAACGACGGCTCGCTCGACGTGGGCGGCACGGGCTTCACCGGCAGCGCCGTCGGCGGCACGACCGGCGCCGACGTGCAGACGTCGGTGGCGTCGCGCGCGTTCGCGGAGCCGGTGGGGCTCGCGTTCGATCGCTTCTCGGTGCGGTTGCGCCTGGAGGAGACGCCCGATCCCCGCGACCACGTGGCGCTCTTGCGCGAGCTGTGGTCGCTGCGCGACGAGCCGCGCGTCGACGCGGTGGTGCTCGAGCTGCGCGCCAGCCCGAGCGAGACGCTGGCGCACGCCGAGGAGCTGCGCGACGCTCTGCTCGAGCTGCGCCGGCAAGGCAAGCGCGTCCTGTGCCACCTCGAAGACGCCGACGTGACGGCGCTCTACACCTGCGCCGCCGCCGACCGTATCCTGATCAACCCCTCGGGGGGCATCCGCTTCGCGGGCCTGCGCGCGCGCTACGTGTTCTTCGGCCGCTTGCTCGAGAGCATCGGCGTGCGCGCCGAGGTCGTGGCGATCGGCGCCCACAAGAGCGCGCCCGAGCGCTTCACGCGCGCCGAGTCGACCGATGTCTCCCGCGCGGACAAGATCGACCTGCTCCAGCAGATGGAGCGGCAGATCACCGAGGGCCTCGCCGCAGGCCGCAACCTCTCGTTCGCGCGCGTGCGCGCCGCCACCAAGGAGGGTCCGTTCATGGCGGCGCACGCCCAGCGCGTGGGCTTCGTGGACGGCACCGCGTTCGACGACGAGATCGGCGCCCAGCTCGAGAAGCTGCTGGGCCGCTCGACGCGGCTGACGCGCGACGACCGCCGGCCCCCCGCGCCCGTGCGCTTCGCGGCCCAGCCCTCGATCGCGCTCGTGTACGTGGAGGGCGACATGATCGACGGCCGCAGCCGCCAGGTGCCGGTGCTGGGCGCCTCCGTCGTGGGCTCCTACACCATCGCCGACGCGCTGTCCGCCGCGCGCGACAGCCCGCTCGTCAAGGCGGTGGTGCTGCGCGTCGAGTCGCCCGGCGGCTCGTCGACGGCGGCCGACGTGATCTGGCGCCAGGTCGTGCTCACGGCCAAGGTCAAGCCGGTGATCGTCAGCATGGGCGGCTACGCCGCCAGCGGCGGCTACTACATCGCGGCGCCGGGCACGCGCATCTTCGCCAACAACGGCACCCTCACCGGCAGCATCGGCGTGTTCTACGGCAAGCCCGACGCGAGCCGCTTGCTCGACAAGCTCGGCATCGACGTGGAGGTCTACAAGACGACCGACCGCGCCGACGCCGACGCGCTATATCGGCCCCTCACCGAGGGCGAGCGCGGCGAGCTCGAGCAGAACCTGCGCCAGTTCTACGATCTGTTCCTCGATCGCGTCGCGACGGGGCGCAAGCTCACGAAGAGCACGGTCGATCGCGTGGCGCAGGGGCGCGTCTGGACGGGCGAGCAGGCGCGCGAGAACGGCCTGGTCGACGAGCTCGGCGGGCTGCGCCAGGCGCTCGCATATGCGCGCAAACTCGGCGGGCTGCCGGGCGATGCGCCGATCATCGAGCTGCCGCAGTTCGAGCGCAGCCTGCTCAGCCGCGTGCTCGGTGTTCCCGGCGTGAGCGACGGCACGAGCGCCACGAGCGGCGCGCCGAGCGACGGCGAGCATCCGGCGTCGCTGCTCGAGCTCTTGCCTCCGGAGGCGCGCGCCAGCGCGCGAATGCTGGCGCCGTTCCTGCTGCACTCGAGCCAGGTGCCGCTCATGCGGCTCGATCACGTCCTGGTCCAACCGTGATGGGCTCGATGGTGATGGGTCGTTGCGTGAGGGCCGCGAGAGTGAGGGCCGCCAGAGTGAGGGCTGCGAGCGAGAGGAGTCGGGCGTGACGGCGCTGTTCGAAGCGGTCGAGCCCCGCGTCTCCGGCGTCGAGCTCGCGCTCGGCAGCTTCAGCGCGGGCGGGTCGCTGCTGGTGCTGGTCGGCGGGTGGGCGCCTTTGTTCGAGCTGATCGCGGGCAGCCGGCAGCTCACGGGGGGCACCCTGTCGCTCGCGGGGCAGACCGCGGAGGGCGCGGCGGCGCGCGGCCACGTCGGCCTCGTGCGGCGTGACGCGCCGCTGCCGCCGAGCTGGCCCGTGCACGAGGTGCTCACGGCGAGCGCAGAGCTGCTCGGTGAATCGCGCCGCCCGGCGAGCGCGCGCGCCCGCCAGGTGCTCGGCGAGCTCGGCCTCGAGGGGCTGGCCGGCAAGCGCCCGTCGGCGTTGCGCCCCGCCGAGGAGCGCGCCGTCAGCGTCGCCGCCGCCCTGCTCGGGGCGCCACCGGTGATCGCGATCGAAGAGCCCTTCGCCGGGCTCGAGCCGAGCGGGCAAGCCTTCGTCGACGCCGTGATCGGGCGGGCCCTGCGCGGCCGAGCGGGCCTCGTCAGCGTGCCCGAGCTGCCCGGCACCCCGAGCGAAGATGCGCTCGCGGCGCGCAGCGACGAGCTCCTGTTCGTGACGGGGCGCCGGCTGGTCGCACGCGGGGGTTATCGCGAGCTCAGCGCCCGCTCGAAGAGCTTCCGCGTCGTCGTCAAACGTTCGGTCGATGCCCTGTTGGCGCGCCTCGCGGAGGCGGGTTATGAGGTGCGCCGCATGACGACCGCGGACGTGACGACGCTCTGGCTGACGGATCGAGCGGGCCTCGGAACGGTGCCGGTGTTTCGCGCCGCGCTCGCGGTCGAAGCGCCGATCCTCGAACTCGTCCCCGTCCGGCTGGCACCGCCCGCCGCGGGCGAGCCGACGCCCGCCGCGGGCGAGCCGACGCCCGCCGCGGGCGAGCCCGCTCCCGCCGCCCCCGCCGAGCACTGAAACGACACAGGCCATGGAATCTGGACGCAAAGCCCTCAGCCGGGCGCGCCGCATCATCGTCAAGATCGGCTCGAACGCGCTCGCCGATCACCCCGAGCTCATCCCGAACATCGCCGCCGAGGTGGCAGAGCTCACGCGCAAGGGCGTCTCCTTCGTGATCGTGTCGAGCGGCGCCGTCGCGCTCGGCTGGCGCAAGCTCGGCTACCGGCGCCGCCCCAAGGAGACGGCTCAGCTGCGCGCCTCCGCCGCCGCCGGGCAGAGCCTGCTCATGAACCGCTACGCCGAGGCCTTCGGCGCGCACGAGCTCAACGTCGCGCAGGTGCTGCTCACGCACTCGGATCTCTCCAAGCGCACCAGCCTCAACAACGCGCGCGACTCGTTCAGCGCGCTGCTCGACGCCGGCGCCGTGCCGATCGTCAACGAGAATGACACCGTCAGCAACGCCGAGATCAAGTTCGGCGACAACGACCAGCTCGCCGCCATGGTCACGCCGCTGATCGGGGCTGACCTCCTGGTGCTGCTCAGCAACGTCGAGGGCGTGCTCGACGAGTCGGGCGAGCGGATATCGACCTTCGATGCCGTCGCCGAGGTGTTCCAGCACCGCGCGCTCGAGGGCGCGCAGGGCACCGGCGGCATCGTCAGCAAGGTCGAGGCGGCGCGCAAGGCGTGCCGCTCCGGTGCGCGCGCCATCATCGCGCACGCGCACGCGCCGCGCGTCATCCACCAGCTCGTCGAGGGCGAAGACACGGGCACCCTGTTCGAGCCGCGCGGCAACGCCCTGCGCGCGCGCAAGCACTGGATCGCGTACACGCTCCGCCCCCGCGGCACGCTCGTGATCGACGAGGGCGCCGTGCAGGCCATGCAGAGCGGCAAGAAGAGCCTGCTCCCGATCGGCGTGCTCGGCGTGCGCGGCCAGTTCGACCCGGGCGACGCCGTGCGCCTGGTGAGCCCGCAGGGCGCGGAGGTCGCCCGCGGCCTGTCGCGCATGAGCAGCGTCGAGGCTGCCCGCGTCTCGGGAGCCTCGCGCGACGCGCCCCCGAGCGACACGAAGGACCCGCTGGCGGTCATCGTCCACAAGGACGATCTCGTCCTCATGGATTGACGGCGGCTGCCTTTCCCATCCGCCTCGAGGTTTCGAGGAAGAAGAGCAGAACGAGCTGCCCCCACCCGTCTGCCGCAGCGCGAGCGACCTGTTGGGAGGTTTCGAGGAAGAAGAGCAGAACGAGCTGCCCCCACCCGTCTGCCGCAGCGCGAGCGACCTGTTGGGAGGTTTCGAGGAAGAAGAGCAGAACGAGCTGCCCCCACCCGTCTCGCTGCGCTCGCCGACCTCCCCCAAAATCCGTGCTCGGCGCGCAGCGCGCCTCCGCGCGGATTGGGGGAGGTGGGGTCGATGCACCTAGCAGAAGCGCCCGAACCGACGCGAGTCGGCGACGGCGAGCCTGTGCCCTGTTACGCCGACGCGCGAGCGGTCGAGGTGATGCCGGTTTTGCAAGGTTCGGCTCGGCCCGAGCGCTCGCGCGGGGTCATCTCGTCGCCGCCGTCGTACATACCAAGCAGTCGGTATTCTTCCCGCCGTCCCCCACGAGGCGCGGCGCGGGCGCCGGCAGCGCCTCCGCCCGCTCGCGCAGCTTCTTTTCGCAGCGCGTGACCTGCTAGCAGCGATGCCCCTGACTGACCCCTGAGTCCCGTCAGCCCCTACGATCCGGACAGCAGGCGAGCGCACGTCAACGCAGCGGTGGAATGAACGTGCGGCGGCGCGCGTTGCCTCGGGGTGCGGCGTGGATCGCGAAGGGGAATGCGCTAGCCTGCGTGCATGGCGAATGCGATCGAGCGAGCGATCGAGACCTACATTCGGGCGTGGGGCGAGCGCGACGCGGCGCTGCGCGAGCAGCTGCTCGAAGCCTGTTTTGCGGCTGACGGGCGCTTCGTCACGCGCCGGCGCGTGATGAGCGGGCGAGCCGCGCTCGCCGCGGAGATGGCGCGCTTTCACGGCGCGACGCGCTGGCGCTCGATCCGACGAACCAGCGCCATCGACACCGGCGAAACGACGTTCCGGTTC
>Ga0247763_1000898_pt1 | contig 17717 bp, 6 predicted proteins | sample UWRJL141409B4_FD_179926 | JGI IMG/M metagenome (GOLD analysis project Ga0247763, IMG submission 179926) | Plant litter microbial communities from Arlington Agricultural Research Station in Wisconsin, United States - UWRJ-L141-409B-4 | ecosystem: Environmental > Terrestrial > Plant litter >...
GGGGGTGTCTTTGAACGGCTGTGTTCTAGGGGACAATCTCAGCTTGCTTCGGTTCAATTCACCGAGTTTGGAACACCCTATCACAGATTCGCCCGTGGTGCCTAAAAGAAGCTATCGATTGGTTGTCACGCTTCGGCGGAACTAGGATGATGGCTTTTTTATGCAGTTGGTTCCAAAGTCTCCATCGTGGTGCAACGCGATCCACCGTCCCCACTGGGAGGGATGCCTGCGGGGCTATCTGACCTATGACTCAGACTCTCAGAGTGACAATACCTTACGTAATGCAGGGGAAACTGGCCGCGGGATGAACCGACGCAGAACCATTACCCAAACCTCAATGAGGAGCTCCATATCTGAGGTAAAGCGGCCTTATCAGGATTATTGAGTGCTCCGTACTTTTAAGTGAACCCCTTTTTCACCGTTTCCTACTATTAAAATCCACCTTCGGCAGGCATGAATTACTCAGGTTATTCCGATTACAGCGACAACACCGAGGTGGTCGGTTGTGATGGAGATGACGCGGAGACATTGAACGAACCTAATAAGAGCGGCGGCGAAAGCCCCGACTCTCGATTCGATTTGCTATCATTCCTCGCCACGGCATTAATGGGCGATTCTGATGAAGAAGACCAGTGGACGGCCCGTGTGTTCTTCTCAATCCACCTCGGCCCGTGGAATATGGTCCTACCCTGGAAGGTGTATTCGGGTACCTCGTTCGCTGTCACGCTGATCAAGCGCAAGTTCTTGCTTCGCCAGACTCCCGCTGAACTAAATTATACCCATTCGGTGCGGCGACTGCTGGCTATCAAAACACCTAAACTCGGGCCACAGGGCCAGTCCTCGCATAACTCTAAGCTGCTCCGCTCTCTTGCAAAAGAGTATCAGATTCTCAAGACCGAGCCGCTAGCGAAGCACCAGAATCTCGTCACAGCCTACGGCTGCTGCTGGCAAACACTACCGACGGGACCTTCTCAGCCAACTCCAGCATTGGTACTGGAGGGTACTACGCTGGGAGATCTTTCGAATTTTAACCGTTCGAGGTCCTTGACGCTCCGTGAGCGACTCATGCTGGGCATGGATATCACCTCGGGGCTAGACGCGCTCCATACCTACGGTGTGGTCCACGGAGACTTGAAACCGAACAACATCCTCGTATTCAATTTGCGGGGGAGAGGGTACACAGCGAAGCTTGCCGACTTTGGATCCGCTGTCCTGCTCAGCGAAACGACGTTTCCGTGCCGAGCGCCTTCCGGGACCAAAGTCTACCGCGCGCCCGAGTGCGCGGATGAGTCTGCCAGGCTATCAGGGCGAGACGGTCTCGTTAAGACTGATCTGTTCTCCCTTGGTATTACCATGGCGTTCCTTCTGATTGGAAGCCACATAGTCGACGCCATCGCGGCCTTATCCGACTCGGAGCTACAATCTCTCAAGAAAGGAAACCAGCTTGCCGATTGGATCGTCGCGCATCGCCATGACAGGTACTCAGCGCCTACCGCCATGTGGTCAGGAAGCAGCGATTGGACGGCAGATCCCGGCTGGATTGAAAACTCACTCTTTGCAGATGACGAACTGAGCTGTTGGTTTGTCTCCCTTAACCACGAGCTGCTAGCCGCCGACGCCTCTCAACGACTGGGGTCTGCCCAAGAATTTGCTATAGCGCTCAGCTATATGTTGAGGCATCATTTGCAAATGTTGCATCAGCAAGGCAGTGAGCCTGCTACCACTTCGAAAACAGACCGCCTCACCCCGAGCCCGACCTTTTGGCCTAGGATGGCCGCTTTGATGGATATGAGTAACGCAAGATTGCGGAAGTTAACCGGGGAAAGAATAGCATCCAAGACCAGAATAAGAGAAAGGGAGGTCATCGCCATTGCTGCCTGTTGCGACCAGCCTGGGAGCTATCTCAAGGAAGCAAGGTTCATCATTGAGTGGAACACGGGCGAAGAGCTGAAACTAAAGATGGGCTACTCAAAAAGGCTGCGTGCCAAACGTGCTTTCTTGAAACCTCGGGGTAAGCGCTTTCTGATACAGGCAAACGTTGTGAGCTTAGCAGACAGGATGGTCCAGCGCATGGAAGAATCGTGAGTTCTACTATAACTACCTACCTACCTACCTACCTACCTACCTACCTATCTGCCTAGTTACCTTTCTCTCTACCCAGGAAATGTTAACTCAAAATAGGGTTGATAGCGAAGTCACACACCTTATGGATTTGAAAATTGTCTCTCTACAAAAGACCATGTTCAAGGTAGGTCGCTCAAGGGATAGCCGGACGTTTCGTTTTATGCCATGCTTTAAGTCGACTTACAAACTTCTATTACCCAGCCTTCCGAAGAAAGGAACATCTTTTGGATGCTCCCTCACCCCGTTTTGGAACTAGTAGAGAACCAGCTACTGCAAGAAGCTACGAACGCCCGAAATGCAGCCGCAGATCGAGCCGATGCCGCATATGAGTATGCAGTCGTTGTCTTCAACTCTAAGGATCCAGCAGATGCAATAATCGACAGTGCTCTAGAGCTCTTGACATTTGCCGCCCGTCATGGGCAATTGGGAGCGCAGGCCTCTGTTGGGCGTCTATGCGATGTGTTTGGAAGACCGCTCCCGGCATCCCGAGACGAAGAGATGGCGTGGCTGCTCGCAGCATCCCGTGCAGGAAGTGGTACGGCCCAGCGGCGATTTCGTGATTTGGATAAAGAGGCATTCGCCACAGCGATGCGTGGTATCCGACAAGGAGACGGTGCCATTTGTCCCCTGCTCAATCAAGCGCTGTTGGCAAAAAGCCGTTGGGTACGACAGACCGCCAGCAGTGTCGACCATCTTCTCTACAGCTGCCTTCATGAATCAGCTCTTACTGGCAACGTCGAGCTTCTTCTTCGACTTCCATTAGAGCTGCCTCCCGAATGCTACGAAGCTGAAAACGGGCTTGGGGAAGCACCTCTTGTGATGCCGTCGCTGGAGGAACTAGAGGCATGAGCTTGATTATTAAAAGGTATATTGTTCTATATGTGAGCCCCAGCGGGAGCTGGGGCGAGTTGTGGTTTTTATATACAAAGGAAATAGCTTAGCTACAGCTGAGAGCAAGCTCTTGGTTACAGGTGGCTTAGGTGGTTTGACTAGCTCCTTGGTACGACATACCCCCCATCCTTGTACAGGCCCTACAATTGGCCTGGGCGAGGATGACTAATTGTGCTTTTAGAAGCGTATATATACCCTCGTTTACTTCCTCTAAGCTCCTCTTAAGGAGGAGTTTGCTCTTACTAAGAAGGAGTTGAAGGGGTTATCCGAGAAAATCGTTAAGACTGGGGGCGGTGGTACCGTTGAGGAGGTTATTTAGTTACAAGCTCGGGTAGATACTGTAGAGGAGCTAGCTTAAGGTAATAAGTAGGCTTGCCTTACTAAAATTAACGAGAAGCTTTAATAGAAGCGGAGATTTATTTAGGACTTTATTCGTAAAGGGTTCGAGGATTTATTAAAGAGTTTGGAGGGTCGTTTTATCTCGAAGTAACGTTTCCGGGGATATTTTTATATACGTTAGTTAAGTAAGCTAGTTAAATCGGTATAAAGGAGTCGTAAGCGTGCTTGTTAGTACGTTTCGCTCCTCCGCCTTCTAGTTCTCTAAAATAGGTATCTTATTCTTTATACTCGCCTTAATTTTATACTATACGTTTTAAAGATTAATTAGCTTGATAAAGTGCTTAAACTTCTACCTTAATAAACGCTTGGTTAACCCATCTACTGGCATTTTATCTATTAAGAGGTATTTAATAGCAAAAGATTCTCTCTTATATTCTTACCTTAACTACAGGTTCTATATATTTACGTACTTGAGCTTGGTATTAATGCGCTTTAAGGTATTCGTAACGAGCCTAATCGTTTGTACATTGTTACAGAAAATCGTTAAAGGGAAGGAGAATGCTTCGCTAATATTCTTAAAGAGCCTTCCAAAAGCTATACTCTTTTTAGTTATAGTACCTAGAGCGTAAAGCTTTGCTTTAGTTAACGAGGTAGTAACTATGGCTTATTAAGCTGCCTTCTAGTGGACTGGGCCTCTTATAAGCAAGAATACGAATCCGTAAGATAACTTACGCGTTTTTTTATCTAACGTAAAGGAGGCGTCTCCGGCGATTAAAAGTTGCGGAGTTTTTACTCGGATAGGCGCGTATTAAATAGAGAGGAACCTTATAGCGTAGAGGTAGCTTAAGGTGTAGTAAGCGGCTTTAATATAATCTTGGCTTGGATTAGTAAGAAACTTCGAGAGCTGGGAGATTGTAAACGCAATATTCGGCCTTATTATAATAATAGTATAAAGAATACTACTAATGAGCTTTTAAAAGAGCTTGATCTCCTGCTTTGATACCTCCCCCAAGTTCTTAACGAGCTTTTCGGCTAATAGGGGTATAAAAAAGCATTTTCTAATATCGTTTACTCTAAACCTCTTCGTAATTTTTTCAATATATTAATCGTAAATAAGCCAAAATTTCTTACTCTCCCGGTTTCTAATTACGCGTATACCCAAAAAGGTATTAACGTTATTTCCCCCGGTAAGGTTATACTCCTTCTTAATCCCCTTTACTATCTTAGTTGCAGTTTACTCGTAGCTTTTGGGGTATATGAGGAGAAAATTATCTACGTAGACTACTAAGTACATTATACGCTTTTTATTATAGAAGAGGTAAGGCTCCTCCTTTAACCGGAAGAAACCTACTTTTTCAAACGTAGCGTAAAAGGTTTTATATTAGAGTATAGGAAAGTCCCTTAGCCTATATAAAGTTTTATTAAATAGTATTATAAAGCCCTTTTTCTTAAACCTATTAGGGAGCTTGCAAATTACCCCCGGAAGGTCTTCTCCCCGAATAGCGTTTAGAAACGCTTACTTTACATTAAATTACTTAACCTCCCAATCTTTAACTATTGCAAAGGCGAATATAGTACGTAGAGTCTGCGTAGCTAGTATAGCTGCGTAGGTATCCTGTAACGTATAGTAGTATTAGAGATCTCCTCGTACAATTATATAAGCCTTAAACGTAAGGATCCCCCTAACTATTTTTTGTAAAAATACCTATTTAAGTAAAAGTAAGCGTTATCCTTATACTCTTGAATTAAACTTGGAGATCTCTCTCCAAATCTTCCTATTAATAAACTTGCTTATTTTTTGGGTAGCTACTTCCAGGAATTCCTTTCCTAAGAGATGGCTCTCGAGCTTCCTTTAGTTCTTTAGGGGTAAAAGTATTATAAGTTCTTCGTAAGTTGGGGTTCTCTTACGGATTACCGTTACTATAATTTTATATAGTATATAGTAAGCGTAGTCTCCTCCCTGGATTACTTTTTACTAATTAGGCAGGTAGGTCTCCATAAAGTTATATTACTGTTAATTACAGCCAATCAGGATCTTTTCGAGCTCGTATTAATTTTCGAGAAAAGCAAAGACTCCCTTTTCTACACCAGCAACCACCTTAACCTCCTTTTATTTCTTTCCCCTTAAATTATATTTATAAGTAGGAGATTTTATATTTAGGCTGGATGTTTACTAAACTAATTTAAGTTAAGCTTGCTTTTATACTCGCGTTATTACTTTTAATAATTTCTTTTATAAAAGTCTTAGGGTTACTTTAGCCCCTAATTGCGGATTTCCCCTAAATCCTTTTTAGGAAGCGCCCCCGCTAGCCTTATATTTGGGATTTTTAATACGAATTACGATTATTAAACGTATACTTACTCTTAAACTTAATTATATTTACTCCGTACTACTGGGGTATTCGTTTATTTACTTATCTTCGTAAGCGGGATCTTTTCCGGATAATTCGTATATACCTGGGCTTTATTATCTAAAGGTCTTTAGTACGTTAAAAAAGTCTCTATTAGCTTCTAAGCTGGTTTCTTACCTTTAAGTATCTCTATTTCCGCTTTCCTATACGTTAAAAAAGTTGGTTTTAACCTTTAAAACGAGATCTTACTCCTAGGCTTCCGCAGCTCTACTATTCGACTCTTCCTATTATAAAGCTTATTACAAAGCTAAACCTTTAGTATCCGCTCCTTGCTATTTAGGCGAGGAGTTTATTAACGTTGGAGTTATAAATCCTTGGGTTAGGGTTAAAGGCTCGTTAACTAACTTGTAATCTTTCGGGCTTCTAGGCAATTTTACCCCCAAACTCGGCTTTAAAGGTTCCTTATTATTTTACGATTCCCCTTTCTTAGGTTCGTTTAGTAAATCGGGGGATAAGCTTATTATTAAAAACTCGTTAATTAAATCGATAACTAAAAGGGGCTTATACGCTCCCTTAGTTAAACTTACGTACTTTACTATACGATTGATCTCCCCTACGTTTAGGACTTCCCTTTCCTCCTTTTTAAATCCGAAAAAAAGTTTCTCGTTAAACGTTACGTTATACGTAACTACTACTTAGTTTAGAAGCGGTACCCAGATTCTATAAAGGTTGGAACCCCCGTAACCAACCAAATACCCTAGGTAAGCGCGCTCCTTAGTTTTAAAGGTACGTTAATTAATATTCTTTACCCTTTCGATTAGTAACGAATATACCCAGTATCCGTATACGTATACCCCAAATTAATCTAAGCGTACGTTTTCTATTTAAGCTCCCTTTGGACCTTACTTTGCAAGGTACTAGCGGTAGTATTACCTAAACTACTAGTAAAACTTCTCGTTTGGAGATATTTAATTATTATACTTACTTAGACTTATTCCGTATAGGTATACTGCAATAGTAATAAACTCTGGCCATATATATTCCGGGAGCCCTGCTCCCGTTAGTATTTTTAGAAACTTTTCCTATAGCTCCTTACTAGTACATTTAATACCGTTATTAGATTCGTAGTAGGCGGTTCCAGTTGTTTCGTACTTAATACCCTCCTCTGCGAGCTACCTTATAAGTTATATTTCTCCTTTGGTACTATACGTACTTATATCTTAATTTTAGCCGATAACGTAGATCCTAAGCCCGTACTACCTTTACACCTATCGTTCAAACCGTTATAAAATTGTAGTAATAATTAACCCGGTTTTATCCCTTGTAATGTAGATAAAAGGCTTATTACTAAATTTGTTTTTTATAAGTACGGTATAGTAAACGTTTCCGATCCCCCGGTTAAACTTAAAAATATCCTACGCGATCCTCCAAAACGGTTTTTTAGATTGGTAAGGTAAAGGCTGGCGGTTAATTATACTCTCGGTATAAGCTTAAGCGTAATTTTCGTACTTTTAACGCAAGAAACCGTTCACGCTCCCTTTAATTTTAATGCCCTTCGCGCGTTTTACTAGGTAGCGGAGAGCGTCCTTCCCGAGGTACCCTGATTGTAAATGCCATAAGGCGATAGTATCTTCCCTCGGGTAATTATATAGTTAAGGTCTTACTCCCCTACTCGTAAACGCTATAATTATGGGATTAAGTATATAAGTAACTTGCGGTTTACTTAGAGGTACCGGATTAAACTAAAGGTAGGAGGAAAAAGGCTTATATTTAAAGAAGATAATATTATAGTAACGAATGAGCTTACGTATAATTTTACTATACTTTGGAGTTTTATAACGTAGGGTTAAATTATAACTATAATACTATAAGTTCGCTACTTCCTTAAACTTTCCTTTAGAGATAATATTAATATAAAAACCGGAAACTATAGTAACGTTTTATAGTAAGAGATTCTCCGTATTTTCGCCTCCTTAGCCGTTTAGATAGTTTTTAAATATACGCGATTTATACCTAAGGATGGGGAAATACCTAGCTCCTACCTTAATAAACCTACTTTACCTATTAGCTACAAATGAGTTAGGAAGGAGAAGCTCCTTTCTATTAACGATATAGAGGGCTTCGTAATTATTAAGGAGCGTATTATCCAAAAGTTAATATAGAACCTAACTCGTAGCCGCGTATACCCCTAAGCTCTTATTTAACTTTTTAAGCAGAAATAAATTAATAATTATAGCGTAGGGATACTTTATAGGGAATTTGGTAGGATTGGATCCTTCGAAGGTAATTAGAGTAGGATTTTTTTAATTACGGGGTCCTAATTTTATAATTTGGGGACCTAGTTAGGTATTAGAAGCGGTACTTGTAACTAAATCTAGCTGCGCTTTTTCGGCTAACGGCTTATAGAAACTAATAAAATCTCGCTTTAGGGGCGAAAAAAGGATTACTATAGCGTTAATAAACTTGGGCTAGTCTCCTCCTCCTTTTGCGGAGCTAGCTCTACCCCCGGAAAAAATTTACTTGGGTTTTCCCCATTTAGCGCGTAATTCCTCTTTAAGCTTACTATATACTGGCTTATTAAGGATGGAAAGGATCTAATTACGCTCCTTCTTATTAAAGCGTCTTTTTAAATAAGCTGGGGCGTTGGGTACGAAGTTTTTACTATAAGCGAAACGAAAAAAGTTGCAATTAATTGGCTCTTACTAGTACTTCCGGAGCTTATAAGGGCAAGCGTACTCGGTTTTAGTAATTTTACTTTTCCTACCGGAGCTACTTTATTCCGTAATAGCGTAGGATTTATTGTAACCCTTTCCCTTTTTCTCCTTAGCGTTAAGCTTAATCTTTACTTCCAAGTTACGAGCGAGTTCGTTTAGGGTCGGAAGCTCCTCGCTTTTATTAAGCAGTCTAGTATACTCGGATTTTTACCTTTTACCCTACTCGTTATTAATATACTTAATAACAACGGCGAGTTAGTCCAAGGTAGCTAATAATATTTTAATTTCCTATACGCTATAGGCGAGAGCTTCCTTGTAAACCCTCTTCTAATTCTATATCCAGGTAGTTGGGTTAACCCTTCCAACTCCGATTAATTGTATTACGTCGTTATAGTTATCGCGAGCGTATATCCGGGTAAATTCCGCTCCTTCGTTAAACTGCGCGTAAAGCTTGGTAACGCGATTTCGAACCGTAATGGGTTTATTTTATTAATTTAGAAGCTAAAGGTTAATTGGGTAAAGGATCTTCGCGTTAACCATACTCTTGATTTAGGTTTGGATATTTGTAAAGTGCTGGAGCTGGTCTTTGCGCTTATGCTCTTTAGCGACCTATTCCTTTATTCGAAGATTATAGTACTTAAAGGGATTAAGTACTGTTTTAACTAGTCTCGTTTTTGCAGCTTTTTCTAAATTAGTGAGCTTTTCGTACTTAGCGAGCTTTCTTTTAAAACCCGTATCCTAAAGCTAGATCTTGTTTAGGGTTTTTTGGAAAGTCGGAGGATCGGAAAGGTTATAATAGATTACTGGAGGGGTTTCGGCGAGGGGATCGAGGAGGTGCCAGATCTATTACTCTTTGTAGTAAAGCTTTAGCGCGATATACCATTCGTTCCACTTGTTATACTTAGTAAACTTAACCTTAGTTACAAGCTTGTTATCGGTTAATATAATAACGAGGTTGAAGTTTAAAGATAGAAGATTATTAGAGGTATTTAAGAAAAGAAGTGCAAATGTTTTAAAGCCTATATAGCGACGGCTGACTTATGCGCTCTTGGATACTGCTACAGCTTGTGGAGCGCCGGGCTTATAATTGTAATGCCGTTGCTGGAGGAACTAGAGGCATGAGCTTGATTATTAAAAGGTATATTGTTCTATATGTAAGCCCCAGCGGGAGCTGGGGCGAGTTGTGGTTTTTATATACAAAGGAAATAGCTCAGCCACAGCTGAGAGCAAGCTCTTGGTCACAGGTGGCTCAGGTGGCTTGACTAGCTCCTTGGCACGACACCTCTCGTTGTAGCCTGCAGAGGAGGACATACGGCCGTGGTCGAGATCTTGCTTGCTCGGGGTGCTAGTGCGGCTCACGGGACGGCTCACGGTGTCACCCCTCTCCATTTTCTCGCCGCGTTTGACGACGACGATATACCCGGAGTAGCATCAGCTTTGCTGCTACACGGGGCGGACGTTGACAAGATCTGTGGGAGAAATCCGGTTTACGCGGAGTTTTTCGATAGCCCATTCGGCAGAGCTGGGGGCACCCCCCTACTCTGGGCCGTAGCAGCCGGGAATCATTGCGCTGTGCGGGCTCTCTTATCCAAAGGAGCTGATCCATTGGCTGCCGAGCGACGCCTACCAAGCTTTATAAACAGATTCGCCATCATAGAATCACCCATCACCAGCGCCGCCGTCCTCCATCAAGCCGACCTGCTAGAGACCATTTTAGGCGCTCTGAAGAACGACTCGGAGCTTGGTGAGCGTTTCATTGCCGAATGCGCCGATACCCATGGCCAGGGTTACCAGGCCCTTTGCCATGCGCTAGACTGTCATCCCGGCTTTCGATTCCATGAGCACATCCTCTACGGAAAAGAGTGTCAACGTAAGGCAGTATCATGCGTTGATCTCCTCATCGAGTCTGGCCTAGACCCCACCCGCTTTACTATACAACCAGCAGCCAGTGCTAGGAGACAAAGAGAAGTAACCCACCCAATTGTCCCCGCATGCATGTCTGGCAGAACTGCGATTCTACATTACGTTTGGGCGTACCAGAACGGAAGACTTAGGCCTCCGCCTGAGGTATGGGTCGCCGCCTTGTCCACAGCAGTCATCGAGCGCCATAGGGCAATCTTTGACTACCTACTGGAACGTCGAGAAGATGTAACGACAGATATCAACGCCGACGTCAAAGCCGTTGTGATGGTTTTGTCACTAACTAATGATCCGTATTTCACAGTCGGAATTCTTCAACTGATCCGACGTCCTGGCTTGATGCTTGCTCCAGCGGATGCCAGGTACATTTTCACCAGCGCTATCATGTCGAATCACTTCGAAGTCGCGAAACAAGTCCTAGACACTTATGGAATCAGCCTCACCGAGAGATTCGGCGGCAATACCTTCTTTTATGGCATCATTGATCAATTTTACAATTTTCCTTACATGGAGTCTAGGATCTCCTTCCTCCTGACGCACTCTCCAAACAAGGACAGGCTGTTCTGGAACGTTGGCTATCTAGATGACGCCGGGATGACGGCTCTTCACGGCGTCGCCTACACGCCAGCTCTCAGGGGACCTGCTAGCCCCAGCGTATTTGCTGCCATGCTCGAGCATTTCGCTGAGCCGAGATACCTGAATGCGCAGCTGAAGGGCAAGAGCAAACGTGCAGGATATACGGCGCTGCACCTTGCTGTGAGCTGCGGCAACGTTGATGCCGTGGCAATGTTACTCGAGAAGCCCGGCATCGAAACTAACCTTCAGTCCTCTCGAGGAGAAACTCCCATGGATATATGCGTCGATTTGGCCAAAAGTTATCAAACGAAGGAGCAGCAGCAGCAAGCTTTTCAGTTATTCGACCAGGTCCAAAGCAACCAAAGTGCGGCAAATATGACTATTCTTGATCTATTGCTCAACGCCGAAAATGAAGGACGGATCGCAAAGTATTCTACAGTTATTCTGCGAAGAACCGGTGACGAGTTTACGTTGGTGGATGCTATGAAGGGCAAATTACTCGGAGTTACACAGCAAGGTAAAGGATAATGCATATTTCATATCATATCCGATTTCGATGATAAAAGCTAACATGAGTCGAGACCTGGAGGCATCTGGCCCAGATCTGTCACAGAGTTCCCGATGCCTGTTTGAGGAAGCCCCTATTGGGGGTGTTGTTCCTTTCTCCAGTGGTACCTCGGTCTTACCTGCAGATTTGAGAACGTCTATTGAATTGTGCTGGAAAGCGAGAGGAATATGAAACACAGTCATGGGCCCTTGCTGTGGGGGAGCTCAGTGAATGGTCTGGCTGCTCCCATTCACTGTAGTGGAGCTCTGCCTAGGATTCAGACCAGCCTATTTATATGGGACTTGGCCTAGAGTTTTCTTCTTCTTCTTCCTTATGTATTTTTTTTTTTTTTTTACAATCACAAAAACCTTGATTGCGCCATTTTTCCCTTGCGTATCACTCTTGCTCGTCTACATATCCCAAAGGAGCTTTTCCTTCTAAAGCCAGGCGAAACATCTGGGTTATCCACGGCATGGGAACCCTGTAGTAGAGACACACCATTTAGAAACTCACATCGTCGTCGGCGTTAAAAAAAGAAAAAAGGAGGTGGTACTCACGGCAGTGGCTTATCCTTTTCTTTGTCTGGAATATCGTCGTCGACACAATGGCGACGCGCAAACTCGAATTCCAAGTCGTTTCGGCAGCTTGGTGTACCGTTATAATACTCCTCCAGCGTCGCATCTATTATGGCTTCTCCCACCTCGATATCATGTAGCTTGGTATTGTCGAAAATGGCACCAGTTATAGCGGCAACTGTGCCTCCTAGCGCAAAGTACTGACTTTCGACATGTTCCCTCGCTCCAGTTGCTTCAAGATGCGCAAGTACGGTGGCTTTGTGCGGGATCTTTCCCCTAGACAAGCATTCTGCTACAGCGCCCACCAACAAGACGAAGGCTCGTTGGATGGGCTTGCTACGTCTGATGCGGTTCCGTAAAGACTCAGGCAGACGTTGGAGCAGGTCCTTAAATTCCGCATACCAGCTCACATCGCCTGGGGGAACGAGGCTAGCAAGGAAATCGCGTTGTAGCTGGGCCTGGTCTCTCAGCTTCATCAACATGCGGGAGCTCAAGAAACCGTTAAGGCACTTGCCGCAGCTACAACCAAACTTGGCCCTCATGCGCTGCTCTACCGACGGCTCGTTAATGCCTTGGAGCAGAAGAAGGCATATGACCGAATCTTCGTCGAAGCCGTCGAATTTGTCTGCTAGTAGTTGCGCGCGCTGGAAACCGTGAGGAGCCTGTACTCTGCGGTTCTCTAGTTCTGACTGAAGCGTTTCCAGCGGTGTATATCCAGCGTAGTTGCGAGTCTTGATCAATTGTGCTTTTGCCGGCTGCCGAAGGAGCCACTCCACACATGCAGGCTTGGAGACTTGGGCAGCAACATGCAGAACAGTGTCGCCGCGTCCGTCTACAGTCTCGAGAGAAAGGGTCCCCGGAACTCCGTCCCGTGTGTGTGACTTGAGGAAAGTGAGCGCCTTTTGGTCTGGGAGTGTTTTCACAGCGTAGTGAAGGGGACGCTTGCGGCTTGTGATCGCTGGCTTCTGTTTAGGCGTCTTGCCGAGCCAACGGGCTTCCCACTCGTCTTTGCTAACCCTCGTCTGCGTGAAATCGGGGTTGCATAGGATCATCTCCTCATCAGAATCGCTATCGATCATATCGGCAACCTGTGGCTTTGGATCGACGTCTTCGTTGCGAGCCAAACGCCAGGACGGGTGTCCCTTGTCTCGGGCCAAAGCAAACCACGAGGTGATACCGACCCTTCGAAACCGCACGGAGCGGAGAAATGACACTACGGCCTCAACCTTGGCGCAGTGGGGGAGATTGGCTGGTTCTGCATTGCCCGCGCCGTAGTCATCGTCGTCATGCGCTGCGGCGCATGCGAATGCGTACGAGACGTTGTACTGCGGCATCATGGCCTGCTCCAGAATATGCAAGACCAGATTCAACCCGATACCCTTTCTTCTGTAATTCCTCTCTACCTCAACCTCCTCAATCAGCACGAGATTCCCGTCGTCCAGCTCTTTTTTCCACACACCCGAACCCCTTCGCAAGGGGTGCTGACTTATTTCTTCCTTGAGTCGCCCGTACCGATCAAACAGACCAAGGGCGAGGTTCTTGGTTCCGCTGTGGGGGACTTCCATCTCCTCGTGAAAGGTCAGTTGGATTGCAGACCGGCGGATGATAAAAGCGAGCGCCGTCCCCACTTGCACAGGGGGTTTATTTTCATCTGGGTGAATGGTAGCACGTGCCCAGATCGGGGTGAGCCATTTGCGAAACTGGCCGTAATCGAGATTGTCCTTGCTTGCACCCTTGTTGCTAGTTATTTTGACGGGGAGGATCATATTGTAGGACTTTTATCGTTTGAGTAATAGGACTTGGCGAATTAAAAAAAAGACTGTAGTCTGCTTCAGCTTTCCCAGATATGGTAGGAGCAGTGGTGGCGAGGGGTGCGAACGAGGGGGGTTAGAAATTAAATAGTGCGGGGGGCCTGGCTGCCTCCGGAAGCGATTTGTAGCTGCGTTGACTAAGCAAGCGGTTGCCAAAATAATCGGCACTCAGTACCTTGCAGTACTTTGTTGAACCCTTCAAGTCGCCAGGCTGCTAGGTATTTGCAAGTACTGTCACACCACCGACAGATCTCCTGACGATATCAGACTAACAGCCTCTGGAGCGACACCCAATAATTTCTGTTAGACGTTCATCGTCCGCACAGGCCAAAATCTTTTGCAGTGCCGATTATTTTGGCAACCGCTTGCTAAGGTACCTATCCCGAGATTGACGCGAAGGGTCACGTGCATCATGTCCGTTACCGCATATTACGACCCACCCCGCCTGTTGGGCATCAGGGGGCCAGCCTCGCACTACCGCGGCAGCTTGTGGCTGATCTATACAGCGTTTTCTCGTGATACCTCCCTTTGAGTCTGTTTATTCTCTCTACCAGCGTGCGGAGTCCGCACCCCGACAGCTGTTAGTGTCCTTAGACAGCCTCGAGAAAAAGAAAGAAAAAAAAAAACATGGCAGCTCCAAGGCAGTTTGCTCGTTAGGCGGGCCTTGGGCTCATCATTATCAAACTCCACACCCTACATTGCAAAGTCTCACAGCCGATCGAGGGCATCATGCCTAACATCCAGCATAACAGGTTTCCAGGTCCGTAGAGGGATGATACGAAGCCGAATCGCTCCAAGCCGGCAAAATCAATGGTATTTTGGATCGTGTACGACGCGCTGAATTCGGTATTAATCGACGCTGCGATTAGTTTGTGGTGATATCGCTGATTGTAAAGATGAAAAGCACAAAGTCCAGGGCTGTACATGTCTAGGAAAGGGTAAGGGACCTTTTTGGCAAGAATTGTTAGTACCTTGAGTACTTGGTAAACGGCAAAGGAAACAGTGTCGACAGTATATTCTAGGCTTTTGAATTGCCTGGGTGACGTTTGTTACTTACTGGAGGAATGTAACAAGTATGAACATTGAGAACGCACCTCAGTCCCATTCTCAGGGCATGAAACATTGCGGCTCCAATTGCGGGAACTGGGTTGGATGCCCCATTTCTCCACTTTGGTTCTATTGAACGGTCTGCGTCCTCAGCCAAGTCAGACTATAGGGTAGGTCATTCCTGTAGGGTTGTTGCACTGAAAGATTTGCGCACCACTCTCTCGACACGAGAAAACGATCTCCTTACAAGGTCATTGGTATTAGCGCTAGAAAGCCTTGTGATTTTGTACCGACCAAAAAGCTTTTACTCACCCAAATTCCCTCATCATCAGCACAATCAAGTGAAGATCGTAGCCCAATAAAGCCAAGCCGAACTGTGCATCGCCACAAACCTCTCCCACCGCCTTTCAATTTGTCCAATGGAATCTTCCATTGCGCCACATCCACTGTGCCTCCGACCCGCGGTATTCAAGAAGAAAAAAACCTGCTTCAATTTGATCGCAGCACGGATGGTATTCGATCAGGCTCTGCAAGTATCCCTCCGACGAAGTACATGTACCTCAACTGACTTTGCGTAACTTGAACTCTAGGTGTCTTTGGGAATGAAGGCAAAACTAGAAATCAAGCCACTGCTTTAGCTAGGAGACAAACTAGCCGTGGTTCACGGCCAATAGGGGACGAGAAGTGCGTAAGAACGCGCTAGAAGGTTGTAGGTCGCGATTGTAGGCCGCTGCTGCCTTGAGACTTGGTAGTTTTTGACATGATCCATCACAACAAAGCTTCACCCACAGCCTTCCGAATCAACCAGAGGACCTCTTGAATGACCGTTGCACAACCAAATAGCCGCGGAACGTTCGGTGCTCATTTTCGTTGCCATAGCATAATTGTGGGCTATGGGGGACAATTTATCATCCCCTGGACGGGGTCATTACACTTACAAACCCCTGGAAACCCCCAACTCAATCCGCCTGCTCACTCTCCACCCCGGCGCCCGCGATGACCCAATCCAGTGTGATTTACTCCATACAAAAATTCAGGACGGCAAATACCGCGCATTATCGTACGAATGGGGAAACGAAGGAGACCTCGGCAGCATCATATCCGTCAACAATGTCTCCTTTCCACGGCCGATCCAAAAGAATCTCGAATTTTCCCTCAGAGAGATCCGGGATGAAAGCGAGAATGTGACCCTCTGGATTGACGCTCTCTGTATCAACCAAGACGACACGACGGAAAAGGGACACCAGGTGGCCATGATGAGAAACATCTTTCGAGAAGCCGACACTGTCATTGCTTGGCTTGGTCCTGCGGCGGATAACAGTGAGCTAGCTATGGATTTGATTGCAGACAAGATGAAACTCCGAGAAAAGACGGAAAACCAGCAACTTTCCGATACTGAACTCGCCGCACTCGCGCCTATTGCGTACCGTTCCTACTGGTCGCGGGTCTGGATCATTCAGGAATTCTTCCTCGCTAAAAAACTCGAGATTCGGTGCGGCAGCAAGGCCGTTCCCTATGAGGACCAGTTTAGGAACTATCTCGACGTCATGTGTCTTCCTACCTCACAGTTTTTAGCCCCTCGTTGGAAAAGAGGACCGAACTCGCCACCGACCCATACCCACATGTTTGCGCGGATGATGCCGCAGACCACCGATCCGGATTCTATCCTCCACAACGCCCACCTTTTTTCCTGGTTGCGACGGTCCTATAACCTCGATGCTCAAGCTAGCGATCCTCGCGACTATATCTACGCCCTCTTGGGCGTGTCAGATGACTGCAACCCTGCCGAGGTCATTCCCGAATACAACAACGACACCGCACGAGACGCTCTTCTCAAAATCATACCCACCTGTCTCAAGTCCATGCATCCCAAACATAGAAAATATTCCGACCGACTATCACGAGCGGGATTTTTAGTCAAATACGCCGCCGATAAAATGAGAATTGCCATTGACGCGGAGCTGCAAAGGGATATAGCTAGGCTATTGTACATCTACCCGGAAGATATTGACTTGGAAGAGGAAATTGGTTCGGAATACCAGCATAAAATGTATACGAGGAAACTCTCACGCGAGGAGCTTACCGAGGCGCTTAGAATGAGGTATCTTTCGCAACTGGCGGCAGCGCGAGGCCACCCTTTACCTGGGTGGGTGGTTATCAATCAGGCTTATCGGGATTTGTTTCCGGGTATTCCAGACGCGTGGAGGAGGGATTGGGCTGATGGGGGTTGACAAGACATGGCCTGGCTTACATTCGTCATCCAAAGTGGGAGGGGGAGGGGGCAGTAAGCTGTTGGCAAGGGGTCTTCATATGATCTGGTATTTGTATGTCCGTTTAGCTGCAATTCAGGCTTGAACGAATGACCAACAGCTTCTCCCCATCAGCCTCCTGCACACAGATAGCTAACTGCCTCTTCATCTCTTGCCAACAAAGCGGAAACCATTTGATCGTTTGTCACAAGTGCGTCCAAATGATAAGGACAAAAGCCTCGCAGGGCATCAATCCCTCAATCTCTCAATGCATCTTACCCAGCCTAGGCAGCAAGATCCACCTCCCCGCCGCTGTGCGCTGCAGCCCTGCACACTCCATAGCAATGGTTGTAGCAAGTTGGGTTGTCACAAAAGTTGTGACACATGTTACTGCAGGCCTCCTATTACAGTGCCACCACCGCCAGCAGGCTGCATGTCAGAACTGGACTTGACTGATCTCAGTCTAGGTATTTTGATGAAAGACTTACATGGCTTGACTAGGTGTAGAACTTTAGGTTAGTCTGGGAGCAGAGTAACCAGGATAGAGGTAGGCAAGATGGTTTGAACTCACAC
>Ga0247763_1000899_pt1 | contig 17697 bp, 19 predicted proteins | sample UWRJL141409B4_FD_179926 | JGI IMG/M metagenome (GOLD analysis project Ga0247763, IMG submission 179926) | Plant litter microbial communities from Arlington Agricultural Research Station in Wisconsin, United States - UWRJ-L141-409B-4 | ecosystem: Environmental > Terrestrial > Plant litter >...
AGGGTTGAAGCAGGGACGTACTGGCGGCGATGAGGACAGTGAGGTAGGTCAATAGAATGAGGACATGGATTCGTATTCGCGTCATTGTGAGCTGTGTGTCGTGTGGGTTGGTAATGTGCGGCCGTCTAGTCTGTAGGACAAGGTATATGCGATTGGGACGGCTGATCTGCTCGGCGGAGGTGGCTAGTACGGGGAGGACGTTGACGACATTGCGATGCGATGCGGGTGTCTTGATGAGGATGGTGATGCAGCTGGCTGACAGCTGTGCTGACCCAGCCTTCGCAACAGTGGAATGATTGGCCACTAAAACAAACTTTGGGTTAAGCCCCACCGAGCTGGCTGCAAGAGTCAAAACAGTCAAACAGGAGGCTGAGTCACACAGTGGGGCGACTGAAATTTACCACCGTGCACAGACCATGTCTCAGGGAGTATATAATTCCTTGCTCCCCTACAACTCTTTCAACCTTTCTTCTCTTTTTTCTTCGCCCCCCTTCTGGGGGGGCATTTGGTCATTTGAAACGATACAGAGAAGATTAGCATGGCCCCTGCACTAAGGATGACACGCTACTCAAAGAGACGCTAAACATTTTTTTCACTATGCTCATGACTTGCAAGTTGTGATATGGAGAAAGAACTGTCCCGATGATTCAGGATAGGACCCTGATTCAGGAGATGGGGAATGAGTGATGCAGATAAGGCTGGTTGAGCGGCGAATGTGGGATTTGAGAACTGTCTCTGGAAGGGAGCTGAGTGTTTCTCAAGATCGGTTGGATTGTTGTTGGTGGAAGGTGGCAAGCTGGAGGGCACGATGTCAGTAGAGGCTGGGAGTCGCCACATGAATGTTCAATATCAGGTGTACCGTGATTTTTCGGTCCGGCTGTATTGGAGGTGTTCTTGTACCCTATCGTTCTTGAGTAGGTATCTTATAATATTGATGATGAATTGGTGTCAGTCTTTTCAATGGTCAGTTCATATCATTGAACATGCTGCCCCTATCCAAAGCAGTCGTACCTTCTCAGGCAACCGCCTCAACAGCCTGCACCTCCATTTCCAAGTAGATAGATAGCCTTGTCTCATCCGCCTGGATTGGCAAAAGCCGAACAGCATGTAAGAATGGGCCAAATAACTATGGGCTGGGACTGGATGGAGTCTGGCGCGAGTGCCAGTCTCCTCTTCCAGTCCCCCTCCTTCCCTCTCACCCAGCCCCTTCGGTGATCCCTGCTACCTAGCCAGGTTGGCACGTTGTCAGCCATTGCCAGTAGTGACCTGGGAAGCAGGACCCAGGACCTAGTAAGTGGCTCGACGTCTGATGCCGCCCCGGAATGACGGAACGGAAGGACAAGAAGCTGAACATAATTACCTACCTATCCAAGGACGGGACGGGACGAGAGTTCTGGTTATGGGGTGAAGAGGTCGTATTCATGTTATGTTGCAGCGGTCTTCCAGGTAGGTACCTAGGTTGATCTACACTGAGCAGGGTCGGCCTCGGATTCTCAGGGGGAAAAGTGGCGTCGGATAACCTCAACGAACATTGAAGACAAGCTGCCGAGACCTAGAGCTCGCGTGCTTGAAATTGGACCATGCCCAGCCTCCGTCCAGCCCAGTCTAGTCCAGTCCCTCCATTCCCGGGTTGCAAGTTAATGACCTCAACTGGGTCTTCTTGCGCATGTTCTAGGCTCGAATACAGATGCTAGATGTGTTTACCAGGGCAACGTTCTTCAACTGCTACTACGTACAGAGCTAGGGCCTTGAGGACTGGTCGTCGGTCACCCCCTTGGATCAACACCATGGAACCTAACAGGTCCACCTAGCTAGAACCGCGGTGGTAGTATATCGGAATGAATTCCCAACATGAACGCTACGGAGTAGAGAGACTGCCCTTTGGCCAGCTACGTAGGTAGAGAGGGTATATTTACGGAACGTGGTGTCGCCTCCAACGCCACATGCAATACCTCATGTTGTGTTGTGATCACCATTCAGAGATCATTCAGCTGTTTTGGCGAGACACATCACGCAACGAACCCCCCGAGTCATAGATACTCTGTTTATTATTGGTGGCTTGTTCTTTCAAGACCACTTGCAGATGTCCATCGCCTGCGTCCAGTTCACTGCCTTGCGGCCCCAATCTATCCCTCTTACCTGTTCGTCGTCCTATCTTGTTCTCGTAGCTAAACGTGACATGATCAAACACGATCAAGCTGACAGGGCCTCAATTGCCCTAACACGTATATCTTGCCATCCCAAGAACAACGCAGTAAATGCCGAGAGTATGGAGAAGCCGCCCACGAAATAGAAAACGTGATTGTTCGCGCCGACGTAGGATTCGATGGCTAGCTTCAGGTCGTCGCCGTGAACTATGTTACGGAATCCCATTGCTCCAGCCTGGAAAACGCGGTGGGCCAGGTCCGCGGGTAACTTGTTCGTCAGGCTGTGTCTGAGGACTTCGCCGAAGATGGTATTCGCAATCGCCAGAGTTACCGCCGATCCGAACATGCCGAAAAAGACAATTATACCGACGCCGATGGCCATATGCTCAGGTGGAAGCGACATCTGTGCAGCCAAGAGCGGCTGGAATTGGTTAGTAAAGATACCTAGGTAGTTGAGATGAAGGCGGGCGAGGAACATGAATCATACCATCTGCATCATGAACCCACGGCCAATTCCGTTTAGGATTTGATAGCCAGCCCACTGCACCACCGGAGTCGTCTGGTTCATCCCTCCGAATAGACCGTTGCTGAGCGTGGAACAAACGGCACCAAAGAGTGCGTACGGGATCACGTAGCCTGTTTTTTCAACTACACCGAATCTAATGTCAGCCAACCTCCAATTCCCAGCACAGTGTTCACCGGGAATCAACTTACCCATGATACCGCACGCCAAGGCACAGAACACTTGAGTGATGATGCTCGGCAGGACAGAATAACCGCTAGCCATGGGCGTCATCCCCCTGACTGTCTGGAAGTAGAGGGGAAGGTAGTATGAAGCCGTGTAAAGAGACGACATAGCGCACCACTGTGTGACGGATCCGAAAAAGACTGACTGCTTACGAAATATAGGACAAGGGATTAAGGCTGCGGCCCCGTAGTATATGCTCCACAATATCCAGGTAATGACACCGACTCCTGATGCAACGAAGAGCACGATGATGGTTGCTGAGCCCCAAGGATAGTGAAGACCTCCAAGTTGCAGAGCGAGGAGGAGCATCGTGGCAGAAGGAAGAAGAAGAAAGACTCCGACGAGATCCATCTCGCTTGGTAAGTTCTTCAGGACGGTGAGAGGGCTAGCTTTCTGCATTTGCTCTGGGATGTTGACGAAGCTCAGGAAACCGGCGATCAGGGCTCCGAGGGGGAGGTTGATGTAGAAACAGAGTCTCCATGTCGAGTAGGACGTGAAAGCGCCGCCGACAAGTGGGCCGAGGACGACACCCAGCTGAGACAAGCCCATCATCAGTCCGGTCAGCGAGGCTCGGCGTGAGATGTGAACGATGGAGCTCGAAATGGTCAAGGCACCGTTGAGTAGGCCTGCGCATCTAACGCCTGCAATAGCTCTGCCGGTGATAAAGACAACCGATGATTTTGCGAGTGCACAGAGTGTTGAGCCGGCTTCGAAGATGAGGAAGAACGTCACGAAGGACAACTTTGTGTTGAACTTGGTATAGATCTTTCCGGCCACAGGCTGGAAAACGGCGCTCGAGAGTTGGTAGACGCTGGAGTACCAGCCGATGTCCGCCACGGAGTGGAACTCGTCGGTGATGCGAGGGATCTATACTAGTCAGCAAATCAAATCAAATCAATCCAACATTGGACGAAGGGACCGGAGAGAGTTGGAGGTCATTTCAGAAGGTTAGAGGGGGCAAAGGAAGGCAAGAGAGAGTGGAGGCTGGAATCTGAGAGTGGCCAGGGAGGCTCAGGGGGGTTAGAAGAGAACCAGGGGGGGTTTTCACATACAGCAGTAGCCACGATTGACGTGTCGAGCATCGTCAAAAAAACGGCCATGGTGGCCGCGGCCGCCACCAAGACCAGGGAGACACCGGTCAGGTAGACCGGGGCGGCCACGACCACCGGCTCGGCGGGAGCGGCATCCTCGTCGCCAGCGCCGTCCGACAGGTAGCCGGCGTCGGCCCCCACGGACGAGAAGAGGGAGCTTGCCCCGCTGAAAGGGCGAAGCTCAATGTCGCCGTCTTCGACCCCTACGGCTCGGGGGGGAGGCGTGCTGGGGACGTCCATGGCGTCCTTGTTGTCGTCTGGCCGTCGTTGATGCGAAGTTGGTTGGGCTTTAACTTTGAAAGATGGGGAGAATACGGTCACCAGATGGTAGGTTGTAGGCGAGCGTGTTCGGGGAAAGTGACCTGTGGATTGCGGAACTCGAATTTGAAAGCCGAGCAAGGAAAGGGAGTAGCACCTTCCGCACGAGGGGGAGGGGGGCTTAACGGCGGCCACAACGTACGGGGATCTAAGCCGAGGTGCGTACCTCGCTAGCCTCCCCTTCCCACGCACCTCAGTGCCCTTCCGTCGTTCATGTTGACACCAGACGGGCATCCCAAATTATTCAATACAAGTAAATGCGTCGACTTGACCAATGTCAGTCATCAGCTTGTTGTTTGCCACACATGGCTTTGATTTCTAAGACGACGGGAAGTGCACCGGGAAGAGGCAAGCGGAAGGATGATTGTGTGTGTGTGCATGCGTGTGATATGGCATGTTGTCCGCATCCGCTGCTTTCCAGCCAAGTTTAATGCTGGGCCCGCCTGGTACTTTTATGCCATCCAATGCGAGTCTAAAGAGATGCTGATGATAATGCTACATGTCTAATTCGGGGCGAGTCTGAGGCCAAGTGCTTCCCTATGAGGCGGGTAGACCCACTCTGGCCCCCCCTTCCACCCCTAATGCATGGGTTTCTGCAGGGTTCTTTAACGGAAATGTGAATCCTGTCTGCACCTCTAATGTTAATCCACAGCCGAAGGGGGGGAATTCGCCCGCAGACAACGGAATTGGGGCGCCGGCTCTCAACGATGAAGCAGACACTGGCGGCGGCAGTCCAACCATTCAGGGGCTGGACCGCCCCCAGCGCACTGGCCAGGCACGGAATTCCGGCGCCCGTTTGCGTCAAATGTGCCCGAATCCCGTCCATCTAGACGCCGCGGCCGACATTTCTCTCCCCTTGGCCACCAGGCAGTAACGACAGGGTCGTGGACCCCATGGTTGCTGGCGTGGTTAGGTTGCGCGATTGGCGTGGTGGCCCGGAAGGGTAGGGCTGCATCCTTCGCCTGCAATCGACCTGATGGAACAGAGGGGTCAGGCACTGTGGCTTGCTTGGTCCCGCTCTCCTTTATTCGGACCTGCCCTCCCACATTGTCGGTATTTCTACCCTCGCCCGTTGTCTTTTCCTTTTTGTCGGCTCCCCGATAGCCTGTGACTCTGTCATTTTGGGAGGGAAAGCGCGAAGCACGCTGCTGTTCGTGTGCCGAGTGGACCCGCCTCCTCGCTTGTGCAGTTGACACGCCAATCACAGACGCCCAATGGATGCACTGGTTGGGGCCTTGACCGGTGGCACGCCAGCGCCCTACGGCAAAGCCTGCACAAACTGCGTCAAGGCCAAATGCCGGTGTATATACCGTGTCTCTGGACCGGATTGTGAAAGGTTCGTATCACAGCCTTTTTCTTGTCTCTTTGCTCAAAACGGCACTTGCGGCTGATCGGGCCGTTCTTGGCCCCTGATTTCCGGCGGGTTTTGGCCGGTTTTGGGCTTGGGCTGTAGCGGGTGGGATACCGATGGATCGGGCTTTTGCATCCGAGTTAGCATTGACTCTCTCCCCGTCCCAACTACCAGGTGTCACCGTCTAGCCAAGGAGTGTATACCCTCTGTCTCAGTTCGCAAGCGTAATGGCCGACGACCTCATCTGTCGCGTGCTACACAGCTCGAGGAGAAAATCGAGGATCTCGTCACGCTGCTCCGGAACCAATCCACTTCGGGACCCCTTCCCGGTCAGCATCAGCATCAGTCCGAACATGGACCCTCAACTATCCCCTCCATTTCGTTGCAGCCTCCGCCGCCGGGGGATGAAATATACGGCAGCATCGACGTTAATATTGATCCGGGCCTGTCAACACCGACTCCGAGCCAAGCCTCGAGTAGTAACCATGTCGAGATCGACAATGTCCACGGACCGGCACGCGCCCTCTGTAAGCCGCAAGGCCCACAGAGGATGGACTATGCGGGCACCCTGATAGCGCAGGTATTCAAGCCTCCATATCTCAACGATCACCCCACCGGCGAGCTCTCGGAAGACATGGGCCATGGCGGCATCCCATCCTTCGAAATCCAACCTTCTCCCCTAGAGGCCGAGGAGAGCCTCGACACCTTCCGAAAGTACATGCTGACCTTTCTGCCTTTTGTCTATCTCCCTTCTGGAGTCACCGCCAAACGGCTACAGTGTCTGTATCCGTTCTTCTGGTATAACGTCATGACCATCACTTGCAAACAGGTCGACCGCCAACTCATGATGAGCGATGCTATCAAGAGATTTGTCGCCCAGAAGATGGTCATCGAGCACGAAAAGAGCCTCGATCTGCTCTGGGGTTTGTTGACATTCATGGCCTGGGCACACAACTACCGCAAGGAGAAACCGTGCTTCTCCGTTCTGGCTTCGCTTGCCAAATCATTGGTATACGACTTTGGCCTCAACAAACCGCCCAAAGACGCACACGTCCCTGTTTGTCCACTGGGGAAGATTGGCCCACCACCTCTGCTTAAGGAGAAGACAATCGCCGAGCGTAGAGCGGTTCTCTCCTGTTTCCTCTTGACATCGCAGTATGTGGTTACTTCTAGATGGACAAGCTCGAATATTGCTAACCACCAACCGTAGAGTATCTCATCTGATGCAGCGGATCGATGCCTTAGTTTGGACCCCTTTCATGGACGAGTGTCTGAAGATGCTATCCGAGCGCCCGGAGTGGAATGGGGATGAGGTGCTGGTTGCTCTCGTCCGGATCCAACTTCTAGTAGAGCAGTTGACCCGTGCCGTCTGGCAGTCATCCGAAAAAGCGCCGCCTGGATTCTTCGTGTCAGCACTCAAGACGCAGTTATACGATCTCAAGGCTCAGTTTCCACCCCATATCCAGCAGAATCGTAAGTTAGCTATCCCCTTTGCTACCAAGCTCGTGCCCTCGGCTTACTTTTTACTATAGCTGCTGTCCTGTCACATCTCTACGCTACCGAGCTTGCGATTCTCCAGAGCGTCCGAATGAAGCCCAAGAACAACGCAGCCTCCCTTGTGCCCGATCTCCAGCGATACGAGAACCTTCAAGCTAGCCTCGAAGCTGTCCAAAAGTGGTTTGACAACCACCTCGCCATTCCGAGCTACATGCACACAGGCCTCACCTTCATGCACTTGTGCACTCTGGGCCATGGGTTTACCGCTATTTCGATGCTGGCATTCGAGATTCAAGATCCAACCTGGGACTGCCGAGTTGTCAAGGAGAGAGTTGACATATTCGGTCTCATCGATCGTGTCATACAAGCTTTTGACGAGGTTTCGGTTGTAAAAAGACGAGAATCCGGCCCGAGCATGGAAGAGGACACTTTTACCAAGTGTGCGAAGCTGGCGCGTCTTATTAAACAAAACTGGCTGGTTGATACCATGGCTATGGACCAGAGTCTACCGCAGGGAATGACGGTCGTCCCCGCTGACACCTTCGGCGGCCATACAGCTGCGTCCTTGTCCATGCCCCTGTTCCAGCTACAGTAAGTGATCTTCCCTTTGCCTCATAAACCCTGTGCTGCCTCTCAAACCCTGTGCTGCCTCTCCTTGTAGCATGAGGATGCCCCTCCTCTCACTCTCCTGACTGACGCCTTCTGTAGGGATACCGCCATGTGGATGAGGGAATTCTTCGAGATGGACTAGTGACTTTTGAGTTCAATCTACCCGAATCGTCCCCGGCAACCACCAGCAACCATACAACCTCGATACTGAGCAAAGACTTTGCGCCCAATAAGCCCATTGCTATTTGGCCGGCCTGCAGACAGTTCTCAGACAGGAGACCATGGTGTCGGTGGTTTTAGATGAGCCGCCGTTGGCTGATAGACCCCTGCCTCCCTCACGGATTCTTCCCGAATCATCGACAGCCCGGTGCTCGGATGGATGTTCAGGCCACCGGTTCGATCGGACGGTGTCGGTTGCTGTTGCTCGAAGACTGGCTGTCTGGGTGTCTCCGGCACGTCTACTTGTCCCAGGTGCTCAGTGTCTCCATATCTTCCGATCCCAGATTTCCCAACGATAACCGTCATCCTGATACCCCCTTCCGGGGCGGCCCAATCGTGAGGGGCCTCCTGGGTATCTGGCTGCCTGGCTTTTCTGCCTCTCCTGGCCGCCGCCATCATCCTGCGGCAGTAAGCCGGTGCTGGCATAGCCCATCTGTGCTCCAGTGCTGACTCAAGGCGCTTCGCAACGGCACCCTCACCCCCCTTCCGAATAATGGCATACCACAGTGCCCAAGCCGCGTACGACAGCAGCCAACCCACTAGCCATACGGCGGTAATCGGCCACAATGACATCTGTAACAAGCTCACCAACAAAATCCCCGTTAACGCCACAACCTTAGCAGCCCAGCGGCAAATTGTCCCGACTTTCTTCCCATTCTTTCTAGGCTCGCCCGCCCGATCCCCAAACCGCCGCAGATTGACATAGCTCCGCCGCACCAGCCACGGCCAATCGCTCTGCGTGCCTGTAATCTGCAGCGTAAAGACCATCAACCCGCAGTACATGTAAAAGATAATGATGAAGACGATGCCGAGCATGCTGGGAAAGCTCGCATAGTGGGCCGATTTGGATTCCTCTGTGAGCTCCACCGGTGGTACCATCTTTGTCGAACCTTGCTGTGTTGCGCAATGCTGTCTTGGTCAGGCTCGGTACTCTGTTACCTTGGTTGACGTGCTCGACCCGGCCCTCTCGACCTGTTTGATCGGCGATGACTTGGTCGAGTCTTCCGAGGCTTGGGTCCTGCGGTTGGTTTGGGTTGGTTCAGTTCGGCACGATGCGGTACGATACAGCTCGCTCTGATCAGAGTACTGGAACCTAGGTGGGGGGGATGGATGTATGCGGCTGGACCTGATCAAAGTGTACGAAGTGCACAAAGCGGACTGGGGCAGATGACCGTGTTCGGTTCAGAGGCCGACTCGCACGTGTGAATGTCTGGCCAAAATCCGGTCGACGGAGTAAAGGACGAGTCTAGCGATGAGGAGGGAAAAGTCTTTGCAAGTGGGGCGGGGAGGAGGGAGACAGACGTCGAGCGGTGCTGTCTGGTCCGACGCCCTCCCTCGGCCGATAGCTACACACAGAGTTCGCAATACATCCATTGATGTGGAGACTGGTGACGCCATGATGTACGCCCTTATCTGGGCAGTGAGGGGAACAGGGAAACACCATCAGATGTGATCGATCTCAAACTTGTGAGTTATACAGAGCAAGCCAGTTGAGAGGCTTGCTCCGTTGATCATGTACGCACTGGTCCTGGTTGCATTTCTGCGTATCCTCGCAAACGCTGTTTTACCAGTCTATGATAATCCCCTTTGAACACCGAGATGAAGAAGTGTCTGCCAACTCCCAACAAAGCTAATGCTACTGGGTAAAACAGCAAATTGGTATCAGATTAAGTTGTAAGGTGACAGTAACCAGTCAGAATGTTAAAATGTAAGGTGATGAGAGGGATATGGTCAATCCCGAGACGCGCGCCCAACAGAAGCTCCAAGCCCCCCACTCAGGCCCCCGAGGTAAATGCATATCAACGAACGGGTGGCTCAGACTAGACCCACAGATAAACTCCAGAAGCCGCACCCAATGCGCAAATCTCACTCAGTCCAAGTCGGCAATGCTGGTATCGTTGTCATCACCATCCTCGCCCTTCCAAGCTCCCATTTCGGCAACAGGGACTCGACCTCTAAGCCAGCGTAGCGTGGCTTCGGTCCCCCGCTCCAGGACATTCCACCTGGGGACCCGGAAGCGGTTCCCGCTGACTTCGAGTCTTTCAAGCCCGCCAGCGCCACCAAGAAGGCCGATACGTGGATTGAGATGCGCGATGTCGTTGTTACCTACGTCTACAATCCGCAGACCTCTGATGCTTTCCGGATCCAATTCGACTAGGTGATTGTTGGCCATTAACAATACTGTCAGGTTAGGGAATGCATCTCGTAACTGTGTGCCTGCCGGCAGCGCAGCGATGCGATTACAACTGACGTCGAGCTTTTGCAGGCTAGGCGCCCGGAGGTGAGCGATCAGTGGGCCAAGCCCAGTAATATGGTTTGATGCCAGATTGAGCTCCTTCAATGCCGGAAGGTCGAGCTCCCCATTACCGCTCTGACCGCCCATGTACGTCTCCCCAACCAGCTGGTTGTGCGCCAATGATAGCGCTGCTAATGTTTCGGCGAAGAATGTGAGCGAGTCCGGCAGTGCCGTCAAGAGGTTGTGGTGCAAGTGGGCTTCATAGACCTTGTGATTTGCAGCGATCTTGGAACAGACCACCGGGTGAAGGGACGACGACTGGGTGTTCGAACGGTCTAGGACGCCTCCATTCTTCACGGGCCACATTTGGCTGCTCAGGGTGTGGGAGCGCGACCGGGCCGGGGAGGCAGGCAGTGAGGTCGGCGGCGTCGCAAAGTCATCCAAGTCAGACCGGCTGTCATCCATGTCCTCAGGCACAGCCGCTGCCGTGGTCTTGGAGAGGACCTGCCTGGAGGCAGATTCAACCGCTGGAGGCTCTGTGCCACTGGTGACCGGGAATTCTCTGGCTTGCAGATGATCTGGGGGTGGTTCTGACCTCTGGAACAAAATTGCTTTCATCTCGTCTGTGGTGATGGAGCTGAACTTCTTCTCCCGGAGCGGGTTACCGCTCAAACGGAGCATCGCAAGATTCTCCATCCGGCCGATTTCGACCGGGATGACACGGATATCGTTGCTCGACAAATCAACCGACCTCAGCTGGCTGAGAGCGATAAAGCCGTCGGGTATAGCATTGATGTTGTTTTCGTCCGCCGAAAGGGTGAGTAGACTCGTCCAGCTGCTGATGTCTGGCAGTGACTGTAGTCGGTTCATCGACAGACATATTTGGTGTAACGATGGCATTGCAACGGACTTGCCGGTTCCTGAACAGAGATGAGAGAGCTGGTTCGAGGAGACGTCCAGGTTCTGCAGGGTTGGTAGTGATTCAACAGATTCTTGGATTAGAGTGCCCCGAAGCTGATTCTTGCGAGCGATGAGCTCCGTGAGGGGCAGCGTGGCAAGTATCTCAAAAGGCAAGGCCTCAAAAGAGTTTTCGCTAATGTTCAGGATGCGGAGACGCGACAGATTTCCAAAGTTGTCTGGCAGCGAAGAAAGGTTGTTGCCGTGTAAATCCAGGATCTCGAGGCTCTCCAATCCAGAGAAGCATGGGTCCAAGGGACCGTACAGAAGGTTACCACCAAGCTTCAGATCCCGTAACGATGTTATCCGGGAGACCACCTCAAGGCAGTTGTTGGCAAGTCGATTTTGAGACTTTTCACTCGTTAGCGATCGTTGTCATGGATAGGGGATACCACATACCAGGTTCAATGATGTCAAGAGCCGGAGTCGTCTCAGACCCATTGGCAAGGTAATGAGCATGTTACCGTGGAGGTCGAGGGTTTCGAGCCCGGCGAAGATATTGCCCGGGCTGTCTTCGTCCTCAGCCAAGTCCTGCGGATCGATGTCAGGGAATATTGAGTCTGCGATCATCTCGAGCTCGTTGTCAGCGGCCACGAATCTCGTTAAATCCACACTCTCTGCCCAAGCGCTGCCGGGCTTCCCAACTGATTCCAGATTATACATGTTCATCACATCGGCAGGAATCTCCCGTAATCCCATCGCGGCAATATTCAGCCGGCCACTGGTCCTCGCCGTCTCAAGCCGCCCCTGAAGAATCTTCGACTGAGACTGATCGTCTCTGCGAAGATTGAAAGGATCACTCGATAGGCCAAAGTCGAAAGTATTGTCTGTTGGTACGAGAGGGGGTTCTTCAGCCTCAAAGACAGGTCCTGTGGAAGACACCTGACGGGATGCAGCTTTCTTAGCGGCTTTGGCTTTGGCAATCTGTTCACGCAAAGCAGCAGATGACCTCCTCGGTGTTTGGGCAGAGGTTGGCTCGGTCGAATCAGTGGTTATGGCTGTACTTGCGGACTTGACAGAAGCTGTCGAGGGGCCGTCCCCAGAGGTGGCTGATGATCCCCGAGAAGCGGAAGATACCTTCCTAGGGGTTTCTGCCACCGCACTCTTGTCCAAGTTAGGCATTGATGGTTTCCTAAACAATCCATTGATCGACGGTCTTTTGCTCGGCCGCGCGGCCAACGTCTTCGACCCAAATTTAGGAGTTGGAGCTTCTGGGCTATGCTTATCTGGGCTTGGAGTTCGGGATCTCGTGTTGCGGATCGCTGGGGCAGGTGGCTGCATTGCATGGACGGAGGACCGGACTGGCTTCCTAAGGCCCGTTCTTGCCGAGAGGGCCTGGAACGACTGAATACTGTGGCGGCCTTTCAGGGGTGTCCCGTCAATGGGACTAAGCGGGTTTTTATATGCGCTGACTGACGACCTGAAATTTGATATCCCCTCGGCGATCCCAGAACTAGATCCCGGACGACTCCCGCTTCTCGATGGGCCTCTGCTGGAGTCATCTGATTGGTGGCTTGATCCGGGGCGGGAAGACCTGCTTGAAGGTCGAGATGGAGTCCGCCTGGTGGCGGCAGTATCATAAAATGAAGCCGCACTGGCCTTTCCTCGAACAGAGGGTGAGGAGGGAAGTTGGGCGAGTGTCTCGACCGTTCTCTCCGCCAGCGAGAGTCTCGGCTTGAAGGTAGAGGTCCTGGCGCTGTCAAAGGTGGCTTGGCTATCCTGTTTCACTGGGGTGCCGAGCCGGTCTTCTGCTCCCATCGAGGCCGGAGCGCTCCCTTCCCCCAACCCATCTTCTGTTGCCCCGGAAATCCATTGCTGCGAGGGCTGGCGTTTTGGCGGGTTTCGGGCTACCGAGCTTGGTCGAGAGCTGTGGCCAGTCGATTGACTGTCAGTCTGCCCGAATCTTTGTGATTGTGCGACGTTCGGACTGAATCTCGACAGTCTGTTGGGGTTTGATGGTGTTTGGGCAAGTGAGGCGCGGGCCTGTGGAGACGAAACGGCGCGCGGCGTACCAGTGGCCGTTGGGCGGTTGGAGTTGGCCGCAGAGGCCAATTGGTCGCGGGATGGGGTCGCCCGAAGTTTGGGGTTTCGCAGGGTCCCGCTCCCGCTGGTTAGGGATTCCCGGGACGCTGAGGCTCGGATAGAGTTGGAGCGCGGGACCGGGAGCCGAGACGACGGCGTGGGAAGCTTTGACAATCGAGGAATTCCCGTTGTTTTGGGCTGTGATGATTCGTCCATTTTCAGATCTTGGCCGTTGGAAAAGGATAACGTCGAATTGCCGAAGGGGCGCTGGATTCGCGCCTATGAAGCTTGTGGGAACCGGTAGCTTTGTGGACAGTTGGGGTCGTAGCAGCGCACAGATTCCGCTCGCGTGTTGCCAGTGTTGAGAGGAACGCGTTTGCTGGGCGCGAGAGAAGGCGCAACGTTGGAAAGATGCCAGTTGTGAAAGTATGGAGGACGGACAAAAGCCCTGGGCTCGTCAGGAAGACGGCCAGATTCCCTTCAAATACGTGCTTTGGTTGGGCAAATAATGGAATTTCTCAGACGGAGAAAAAAAAGCTGATCCACAGCAGATCAACCGTCCAGCAGCGCGGGAATTGACTTCTCCCAAACGGGATCCGGCGCAGGGGCAACGGGCACTAAGATCGCAGTGGGGTCTGAGCGCTCGGCAGCTGGCTTCCCCAGCTTTCGGTTCTAGGCTCACCTTCCGATGGTGCTGCAATTGAATGCCATTTCTTTCCCTGTTTGCTTCTGCACTGAAGGTCCGAAAATACTCTGTTCCGGTATATGGGAGGATACTTGATCACCCAATCACTGAAGGTATATTTTATGAATAGCAGAGTTCACGGAAAATTCCCCATGGTAGCAGAACATAGACCTCTCTCCCCCCTACTCGTTCAAGTTTCGAGTTTTGTAATGTCTTCATGCCGTTGACCCTTACTCGCCGATCTTGTGATTTCACCTCACCTATTAGCCCCCGAAGTGGCGGACTGTCTAAGATGGAAACAGCCACGCGTCCATAGTTAGCTGGGTTTTCACATACCAATATCTGTAATCTGGAAGACTACGAATTGCATCCCAGCCCTGGTATGAATAGAACACAAACTGTAGCTGAACCCAAGTGATATCGAAGCTTGGCGATGCGTGACGAGAAAAGGGGCGTCTTCGGAGCAACCCTAACCCTGACCAGCTGACGCTCTGAAGGAACGCGTCGGAAGTGGAACTTCGAGCGCGGCGTGGCTTAAGCTCATGAAAAGTGTCCCGACAGCGTGTCGCCGTTTCGCATCGCGTTCGATTTCCCACCCCGACAGCCACCGCCGTTTGTCCCGTCTTGCCGTATGTAATTAGACCTACCGATAGTTCTTCTTCCGGCGGCCATATCAAAAATTCTGCATCATGACGCGCGCACGCCAAACCATCTCGATTGCGCTCCTCGTGAGCTCGGTACGTCGCACCAACTTTTTTTTTGGCGCCTATCTAGGCCGTGAAATACAAGAATCCTGGCTAATTACGATCGCTCCGCAGCTTTATCTCTCGCTCTACCTCGAATTGATCCCTCTGCCTCTAGCTGTCCAAAAGGACGTCGTTCCTGCTGTACGTTCTCCTCTCATCCCGAAGAAGACTCACCCTGGGTCTGGCTAACGTGAGGAAACACTAGCTGCCTCTCTGGGCCCTCGTCTCTTTCGGCGCCTGGCTCTTGTTTCGCCTCGGCTGGGGCATGTTGACGTTCCGCGATACGCCCGATGCCTACCACGAGTTGATGGAGGAGATTAAACTGGCCAAGGCGGACTTGAGGACGAAGGGCGTCGATGTTGACTGAACAGAGGGAAGCAGTGGATCATTGGGCAGATAAAAAGCATAGAACAGAGCTGTCTCCGCGTCAAGGGCCGGAGTTAGCATTACGCCGGCAATAGGGTTCCATGGCGCATTTAATACGACATAATGATAGTGAGATTGGAAGCGGTCAAACGTGGATTTTGGGCAATGTGGAAGCTGATACTGTGTTTTGACATCAATGTGCCTTTCAAACTCGCAGCAGGTTGCCTCTTTGTTGGCTCCAAGGGTGCCGTGCTGACATATAATGGAACCACCAAGCGCACAGAATCGTCAAAGTCATCATCCTTGGTTACGCCCGCTGTCCCCCCGCAAGTAGGCAGGCCACAATCCTGACCGCAGCCAAGGGTTCTTCTCCAGCCCTGATCAAATCATCAAACAATCGTGGGATATCGGATAGGCGCCCTTTCTCATCGCATTTGTGCCCTGGAGCGGTCAGTAAGCAGGAATGGAAGGTCCTAGGTCTTGGCTGGGGCAACTTACATTTGCCAGGTACGCCAACCAATACACCAACCCCAGCCCTCCCCTCACCGGTCCAGTCAAAACTGATCCGCCATTGAACTCTCAATACCGACGTACTGTCCTCGTCGTCACTATCTCCGCCAACCAGGAGTGGAATCTCAAACTCCATACTTGTTCTCCCCATGAAAGGCAGCAAGTCCGCCGTGTCGCGCTTACCGCTATCCTCTTTCCCCGCGACGTGGCTGTCCTCATCATCATCCTCATCGTCTACTCCTCTCCTCCGCCGCTTTTTCTTCTTCCTTTGCTTTATCCTCCCTACTAGCCCCTCTAGTGCACTCCTACCACTTCCGAGCTCCCTTTCTAACACGCACCAAGCGCTAGCTCGCTGCGTTGCCAGTCGTAACCATTCGCCCATCGCCCAGCCCATGATGTTGACATTGTTGTATAGTCCGCTGTTCAGTGGCTGAGTTTTAGCAGAAATGCGGTCAATAAATGGTTGAAGTTCAGCTGCCGCGCTCGGGTCGAGTCGCGAAACAGATAAGTCGACAACAGCCATTGTTCGTGTATTCACCGTCATATCAAAGCGGGCCGAAAAGAGACCGCGTGGCACAGTTGATGTGGCGCTGATAGAGTGTTTCTGGTGAAGAGGGCCATTAGAATCGTCTGGGTTCGGGGTGGTTGTAATATGGGTTGTAAAAGTGAGAGGAGTGAACACTTGAAGATAAGGTAGGGCCTCTTCAGCGGACATTGGAAGCGGGTGGTGAGAGACTGGGGGCTCTTGTTCGGCTTTGCTATCTTTTGAGGGAAACAGCGTAGCTGGCTTGGTTGTTACTTTGCCAAAGGGCAAGAAGGCTATGGGGTCCAGGGCGGAGTGTAACCAGCTCGTGGAAGGGGCAGCCACGGGCTCCTTGTCTTGGGGCAGAGTGTGTCGGCGCAAGAGACCAAGAATATCTTGTTTGTTGCGGGGTGGCGATGACCGAGTATTCGAGAAACGCGTTTTGTTTAATCGCTCGAGTTCCCTGGCTGCGACGTCAAGGTCATGTTCCAGCTCGGCGACTTCGGCCAGCAAAGCGTCGCGCAGCTTCCTTTTCTCTGCATCCGGTCCAGCAGGCTGAATTCCCCGTATCTCCGCTGCCGAGAGACCCTGTGAGGGCCCCGGGCGGCCTGTTTTTGTAGTCTTGTTGTCTTTCGTGGGCTTGGTAGGAAGCCTAAAAGGCGGAGGGGGGTCATCACGGCCAGGAGAGCTGACCACAGGCGGGTTCTTCAGTGGCGAGGAACTCTTAATTTTCTCAGCCAACGCTCTATTCCGCCGAGGAAGTCTCGAAGGTGTATTGTGTATACCCGAGGGAGGAGTGCTGACGACGGGATCGGGTTGCTCCGGCGTCGGCGGCAGCTCAGGCTCTGGCACCACAGGTTCCGTCGTCTCCACGCCGGGAGGTGGTGTTCGACGCAATCCTTTGCGTGCAAAGGGGTTCAACATCTCCTCCTCGTCGTCTGGAGCAGGCGGTGGCAGTGGTCGCGGCTGGGGGTTCAAAGATCGCCTAAGTCCAAGTCTCTTAGCCGGGGACTTTAGCACGCTCTCGCTCCTACGTTGCGCGACACCACTAATATCCTCTTGTGACAGCCCATCTAGTGTAGCCTCTGCTGATCCCTCAGGTTGCGCCGCCGACTTTTGCACAGGGTCATGGTGGCCGCGACTGGCGGGGCGCGGCACACTTTCACGATCACGTTGTGATCGCTTGGGTGGGCTTGATCTTCGTCGCAGAATATCCGGGTTGTGTCTCTCCAGGCTTGCCTTTGTCGGAGACGCAAACGACGGTCGTATCGCAGCCGAGGCGGGCTGCGGAGGCTCGTCCTGAGGTGTTGTTGACTCTGCTGGGGGCTTTGGATGCACAGGAATCGAGGTGCGCGGTGACGTTCTGCGCCGTTTCGGCGCCGAAGTCTCCATAGAGGAAAGCTAGAGAGGTTTAGCTAGCCCCTCATAGCTAAATTCCTGCCGCTGCAGGAAATTCGAATGTGAAGACGCGTCAAATCGCGTAGACTGGTTCGCCGATTGTTGATCGTGGGGATGGTGGGGATTCTCGGTCGCAAAACATGGGCCGCCCGCTTGGACAACTGATTTGAACGGCAACGTAGCACGACCAAGAAGTTCAAAGCTTTGAAATACTGCAATTAGCTTCAGGAGGAGAGCGCGAATACATAATTACTATTGTCCACTACTGGAAATC
>Ga0247763_1000901_pt1 | contig 17694 bp, 14 predicted proteins | sample UWRJL141409B4_FD_179926 | JGI IMG/M metagenome (GOLD analysis project Ga0247763, IMG submission 179926) | Plant litter microbial communities from Arlington Agricultural Research Station in Wisconsin, United States - UWRJ-L141-409B-4 | ecosystem: Environmental > Terrestrial > Plant litter >...
AAGGGGGGAGGGTGGGGAGGGAAGGGGAAAAAAGGGGAAAGGGGAAAAGGGGAAAAGGGGAAAAGGGCTATTGAGAAGTTCACCAGGCACACAGGTTCAGGGAGATCTCGCAGTGTTTGCATCAGGATTTCACCTATGACTTCTAATCCAAATTGGTTAACCCCAAATCCGTGTGTGGTTATCTACAGTTAATGGTGCCGTCTCAACTCTGCCTTTGCCAATCATCGTAGGCTCTCGCCAATCTTGACAACTCCGTGGCAGACAACTTTAGAGGCACATATTCAAGTCCCGTTGTATTAGACCCCAACTTGGAGACCGCTGGCTGCCCGACAGCAGACTCTATCACTCCATGGTCTGATGTAATACCGATTGCTAGATGAGCAGCCCACCCTATGACGTAGCGGCGGCAGGTCTCTGGCGGCGGTGCATTCTGAAGCAACATTAATCTAGAGGCGCTTGAGACATGTTCATGTTTGGCAAAGCTTCAATCACTGAATACGACTAATTCCTCACCTATCATCTATATGCTCAATTGGCCATGTGTGCCAAGCGGCCGTTATCAGCCCACCGACCGGAAAGAAAAAGAAAAAAAAAGCAATCCCGCCAATAATGGATTTACATTCCCCAATAACTGCTCCCGGGACCACGGGACGCCTCCCCCGCCCGCCCCCCCGCACACCCAACAACCGGCACAGGCGCGGGTTCATTACTCAGTTACTTTCCCGGTTCATACTCGTCTTTGATATTGCAGCGGAAGATTAATTCAGGGCGGCTAATCCTACAGACAATGAATAGCCGCGTCCGTTTGTCGAAAATTGAATGGTACCACACCCGTCGCACAAATCAAGTTTTTACTGCTGCGGTTCTATGTAGGCTGTTCTTCCTGTAGATCATTGCCCCTTTGTCACGTCCAGCTGTCCAGGTGATTTGAAGAAAAGACACAGCTCTATTGGTTCTATTCCGAGTGCTTTATGGGTTTTTTTCAAGCGCCTGGACTTTGTTAGGTACGGGGTAACGCCGGCCTGCTCAGATGGTGTCCAATTAATAGAGCTAAACAACTTTGTTGACCAAAAACACCTGAGGAACGGAAGTGTCACCAAAAACCTTTTGTCGAGGTCCAGAAGATAAGGTTTTGATGAGTACCCCCCTTAGAAAGATAGATTGATTGAACTCGATCAAGGAAAAGAGCGACGTTCCCTGCAGATATGTGTGTGCAACGCCAGTCCATCGACCCATCAGCCGTAGACATCTCAATATCAACCACAATTTCCTCGGATCTTTTCATGGTTCGGTCCGACTTTTTACTGCATCTGTTCAGATCGGCTTTGGATCTCGGTAATTAATCGGCGGACACGATCCGGTGGCAAAGTTCCAGTGATTTCTCCGAAGGGATCTTTCCCTGAGATCTAGGGAATTGTCCTGTGGAAGGTGTGCCGTGAGAGGCGGCGATCGATCTGCGATGGACGTGTCCCGTAGCCGTACCCCACACAAGCTAAGGATCCGGGGAAGAAAGGAAACCCGGAAATCTCAACGTATGGGTAGGGACGAACAGGGCACCCTAGCTATTAGGTCTATTAATATTGCGATGCACTAGGTCCAATCCAGCCCCCACAGGACTACAAAGCCAAACCTATGTCAATATCATGATATCTCGTCTGGACCTTGTTTACACCTGCATATGTCAACCAAACCGCCCAGCAAAAGCCAAGGATTCTTGTCCTGTCCCATAGAGCAGCTAGCTAGCTGCAGCTGCAGCTGAGTCCTCTGAGAATTATCTACATGAATGTTTAATCAACGTTGCAGCGGTACTTGCAAAAAGCTTTGAATATGATGTCATCCAGTCTGCAATAGACCACGGGCAGCGAACTGCAGTGTTACATGTGCAGCTCAGCCAGAGGCGGAACCCAAGAGGGGGAACCCAAGAGGGGAATAATACGGTTAGCTGTGACCCTAGAGCTAATTCAACACGTTTCCAGATAGTTTGTATTTGTCCGGAAACCTGGAACCTGCATCCTTGCAATGCAGCGTACAGCGAAACGCGGCTGCGGCGATAGTGCTTTTCGGAGGAAGAAATCTTGTTCTTTCATAGTGCTCGTAAGGACATGATAGACCTAGGACTCGGCAGATATTTTTATAAACAAAAAGCTCAGGTTGATGGCACTTGCTAGAAAAGTATAAAGACAACCATGTCGCCCTGCTATCTAGAACACATCGACAAGTCACAGACCAGATACACATAAAGCCTCCTTTGCTTTTGCCTTGCACAGTCTCTACTCTGCTTTCTTGCATCAGACCCTCAACCCTTTTTCTCTCAAGAACATCCCCAAGAAACAAAAATGCATCTCTCCAACATGTTCCTCTCCATGGCGGCTTTTGCCGCCTGCATCACTCCAGTCCTCTCTGCCCCGGCCCCTCTCGTGGAGTCGAACACGGACATGATGACAGCGGCTTCCCCGGTCATGAAGCGTTCTTTTGCCGGTCCAGCGGAGAAGTGCTATACTGATGTTAAGAAAAAGTGTGATGATATCAGTACGTCCTCTTCCTTCTCCTTCTCTTTGAGAATTTTACTTTTTTTTACTTCATTCTATTCTTTCTTCCAAGGTACCTATGGTAGCTGACAGGTACGGATGGATAGCCGCCAAGATTGACGCCTCTGTCGACGCCAAAATCGACGCCGATGTTGCCGTCGCCGTCATTGCCGATCTGCATATCATCGCGGATTTGATCGCCAAACTGGGCGCTGACCTAAATGTCTATATTAAGGGCGGCGCTCTTGTCGTGGCAGATGTCAAAGCCTGTGCTACGGCCGTGGTTGCCATTGTTAACCTGTGCGCTTCCGTGCTCGTCAAGGTTCATGCCTCGCTGTTGGCCAAAGTTAGCGTCACTGTCTTTGCAACGGTGCTGGTAAAGCTGGGAGCTGCCGTAAAGGTTGTGGTGGATTTGCTTCTCAGTGTCTGCTTGGGCAAGGCGGGTGGGCTTTTGGCCGTCGATCTTTTGTTGCTGGTGGATCTGGTCGCAAAGCTTACGGCTTGTCTCTCGGCTTTTGTTACTGCGTGCCTTGCCTTGGGTGTTTCGGTGTAGGGGGTACCTATCTACCACCTACCTAGGTACCTACCTAGGTGGCTAGGCTTGGGATGCTTCCATGGGGTTGGAACTTTGCAGGGGTATTGCTTCGTTATGTTTTTAGCTTGATGAATGGACGACACGATTTATTGATTACCTTACCTAGGTACCTGCCCATCTATGTAACTGGACATGCGGGAGATTAAGCCTGTGACACTTGCCCACCGTAGCCGTCCAGTCGGACTTGCATGTCGGAGATATCAAGATAGCTTGAGCCGGCACTTGATACCAGGGCTTGCAAACGAAATCTCAGGCCCCTGGGTAATGGCCCGATGTAACGGCGTCAGTTCCAATCCTAGCAGGCCGCTCAGTCAATGCAGCATTTGCAAAATTTGATATAACAACCCACTTTTCCATTCCGTATAGATCAGTTCTAGAAGTTACCTAACTACCTAGGTAAGTATCTAATCACACCAGAGTTATCGTTATATTTTTGTACCATTGCGCAGTCAGCACTTGGCCCGTCATTAACCCATGCACGTAAGCATGTCCGACGTACTCAAAGTTTGTGCCGCTCGGTCGGACAACGAACAGGTGTCTACCACCGTGGAACATGCAGACCCAGTCTCCCACTTGGGCCGTCTGGGGGACTGCGCCAAAGTATCCGTTTTCGGTCGTGGCGAGACATCTGTATCTCGACCTCCATCGTACCGCATCGCAAAAGCTCCTTGCTTGCCGGTTAATCAAGGGAGATCGCTGCATCGTCGCGTCAAGATGTGCATTGAAGTATTCCACGTAGGTATCGTCGGGTGCGACCTCATCGTGGGTAGCCCCGGCGATCAGGGTTTTCCAAAGCACAGCGAGGATATTCGTTTCTTCCGGGTACATGTACTGCTCCAGTTTCCGTACAGTCTCAGCCTGTCGTTCAATCCATAACTTTCGTTGCGCAACAATTACAGGTCCGTCGTGAGTGACATAGTACGGAAGAATCCTTTCCCCAACCCAGTTGATTTTGCTGACGAGGCAGCCGGAAACCCCCAGAGTTCGCGCGGTTTCGTCGGCCCTGAGCACAGCTGGCGTGCCGGAAGCGGCGTCGAGTGTGGCGTAGAATCCCATGCCTGCCATGTCGCAGCCGAAATGCCAGGTTGACCAATCCGGTACCCACGACGCCAGGTCGAGAGTTTTACCGTGCAGATTGCTCAGGAGGAGATCAAGGTCTTGACATTTCGCAAGGACACGGGCTGCAACGGTTGTGTACAAGTCCTCGGCCGGAATTGTGTAGTCAACCGCAAGACCAAGGTGCTGGTGGTCAAGAGAGTGACTGAACAGTGAGTAAATTTTGTCACGGGGATCGGACGCCTTGAAGGGATGAAATGCCTGAAGGAGATCTAGCAGGTGGCCCCCCCCGGCTGGGTAGCCTTCTTCCTGTCGAAGCTGTAAAAGAGAAATCAGACAATCCCTTATCGAGTCTGGATCTTCGCTCGGGCCCGGGATAAGAAACGTAGGGAGTTGTCGCGCATACACTTGGGCGACTACACCCAGTAATATATCCCAGTGCGGAAAGACAACGCGGCCGCACATCATCACCAGATCACGGTTGCACAAAAATTCCTGGGCGCACCAGCAGCGCGATGCCTATGAGTTGTGTTAGAATATATATAAAATATTCAGCGGAATGACTGGAAATTTGTCCGGGACCGTACCCAGCTTCGAAGACAGAGTGATTTGAGCTCGTACCACCGGGGATCGTTTGATGGGGGGAACCCTGCTTGCTCAAGCGCGTCGAAGCTGTCTCCTGGCGAATGCTCCAGATGAGCTAATTTGGAAGCCATTTGAATAGCTGCAGCGCTGAAAGGTCTCTCCGGGCCAATATATGTGATAACCTGGGTGGCAAGACGGTAGATGTCACCCATGATGGCGACCTGGTCCTGACGCTCCTCTATGTCTTCTTGGTTAATGCAGATAGAATCCGCCCAGAGAATTCGAGGACCCTGCGTCATCTCAGGGCAGAGGTCGCGCAGGGCCTGGTAGAGGGAGGCTGTGATATGGATGATAAATCCACCATCAGTCGTACTGAATTGCTTTGATTTGTCTGGTAAACCCCACTCGTAAGATAGAGCTTCGAACGAGGGAGTTTGCGACAAACGAACGACCTGAAGCCGGCCAGTCAAAGGTTGGGTTTCTCGCCCTGGATACAGATGTAAAAGCCGGATCTCGCCATTTCTGAGACGAGAGTGGTAGGGGTGAGAAGGAGGAAAAGCCCCAGAATCCATTTGCCAATTCTGTTGCCAGATGTGTATCGTGAACGACAACAACCCTGGTGAGCAGTTGACTGAAGTAACCCCTCCCCAGGTAGAGCATGTGACGAAGAGTAAAATCCCGCTTCCCCGCATTGCATTAACGTTTTCTGCTGTGGGATTGGTAGACACGGTCGCCTCCGGGTCCAGGCAGCTGATTGGTGGTGGTAAGAGTAGTAGCGATAATGGTGCGAGGACCCAAAACTGGGTCACCAGGTCTGTGAGGTGGTTGTTGAAGACGACTGGAGGATACCGAGGAAGTTATAGAGCAGCCGCGGTTCGTGATGTACAAATTGCATCTATGCACTGCCTGCGCTGCGCGCTCTCCACGGATACATGTATAGGCGCCAACTACGTCTATATGCAGACTTTTAACATGCTCTAAAAGCGACGAGAATTGCGGAATCATGATGATCGACTTTGAAGTCTCTATGCTAATTATGACGGTGCATGCACGACTTAGCAAGCGCCCTCCCTGGCCGAAGCTGGCTGGATGTCACGGCAACCAAACAGAACACGAGACAAAGCTTGCGCAGCAGTTGTGGCAATTACGTAGAATTGCAAGGTAAGGAGAAAAGAAAAGAAGAGGAAGGGCCGCAGCGGGGTTGCACCTTTTGGAGTTGTGGTGCCGGGTCCCCACTGCAGGCCTGGACCCACCCAAAGGCGGGTGCGGTTGGCAGAATCTATGGAGGTGGGTGGAACCAAGGTTCCAGCCCACACTCCATGACACTGGATTTCGAATCAATACTTTAGGCATACTGTCCTACAGTTTGACTTATACTTGGGTGTAAGTTGTTATATGTTGCTGCCGTTGTTAGGAACTTTATTGACAGCCGGTTACATTTTATACTGTCCCCTTTTGTAGTATAATATATTGATGTTATAAGTTTGAAATGGATGTGATGGGGCCCTTTTACTTTATTATTCCTTTGGTAAGGCGAATTATTTTATTTTAGTAACAGGAATTTCTAATATATATAATACAAGTTATATTTATACGTAATATACGCGTATACGATAATTCGAGCTATTACTTGGGAGTTATGCCTTTGAATTATACGTTACTTACTTTTTATTAAAAGGAACTTTAGCTTGGGGGGGGGTTAGAAACGGGCTTTTGAGGCGGTTGCGTATGAGATTACTATAGCTTAGTAAAGAACCAGGGAAAACTTAGGACAAGTCAGCCATAGCTCACCCCGGCTTACCCCAGTTTAGGACTGCAGACGAAAAAGGTAATTTTCTGTGCCCAGATTCGTCGCAAACAACCAAGTTGTAACAAAGGTCAGACACAGTTTTCCCGAGAACGGTGAGATAGTTTCCATACGTGTTGACACAATCAAGCAAAAAGCTAAGCGACAGTCTTTGCTCACGGATGTCCCCCGCTAGATCTTTGAGAGACTCTTCCTTCCACACACACTTCGCCTTTCCCATTGTCGACATAGATGGCCCCATTGCCAAGGACAGCCCTTGCTCCGCGTTTCGACGCGGCAAAGATTCGCTGCGTCTCATGACTGACAAGGTCGATGCTGGCGCGGATGCCGTACACAAGTAACTCAAATGAGTCGCCGAGGCCCGGTGGCCCATCACCATGTCCATGCACATGTCCAGCCAGAAGCTGTGGGCGTACACGGATCAAGCCCTCGAGGCGCTAAAGGACTACAGCTGTAGTAATACAGTCGATGCTCGTGCGTGCAAGGCTGTGGGCGCACCACGGAAGCTGTGTTTGATATCGGAAAGCCGCCGCACCACTTTTGTGTAAGTACCGACTAGGGTTCCAGTGGTCACGACGGGGGACAGGGGGTTGGACGTTTTTCATCCGGTTTTTAGAGACATTCGACCCGAAAAAAACCTCTGACGTTGAGTTAGAGGGAGGGGTTGCCGAGACTTTAATGATCCCCAATATCTAAAGCTAGTTCAGATACGGTTGCCGAGACTTTAATGATCCCCAATATCTAAAGCTAGTTCAGATACGGTTGGCGGTGCTCTATATAGATCCAATGCCAAGCGGTCCTCCTGTGGTTGTACCATCTCGCAACAAGCACAACACACAACAGTGCATCACCAGTCCTGGACTAAATCTCCCCGCATGATAGCGACCTCCCCTTTGGTAGGACAGAGAAAGGTCCCATCACGCAACAACCGGCAGAGTCGCAGGCCTTGAGCAGTCACCCAGTCACGTGGAATGAAGAAATGTCTCCTGATATCAACTTGTTTCGGGACTGGGTCCTCGGGGAGTAGTAATGCGGCAGTGCAGACCCACAACCTTTTGTCAAGAAAGACGAGTCGATTGTCAGGGAGAACCCCAATGGCGTAGGCGATGGCGGAAACAAGCGTGGGCGGGAGATTAAGTGGTTCAATGGATTGGTGAGGTGGCATTGCCGCACCAAGGTTGGAAGCGGCGGCGTAGAGTTGGCTGGTAGGAAGGACGGAGATTTCATATCGAAAGCGGTTGAGGTGCATGGTAGTAGTCCGTAGTAGAAGCAGTTGGGAGCTATGACCGTCAAGGATGTTATCCAGCGTGACGATGGACTGGTCGCTGAGATCCGCACCTCGACCTCCGGTTGACATTCCATCCCTACTTTCTGTAACCGGCTCACCATCGACATCACTCCCCCTTACCCTGATCACCGGCAATGAGCTGGCGAGTCCGATGGTGAATGAGGCTTTTTGCTCGAGGCTACTCCAATCAAGTATAGCCACCACTTGAGCGGACCGAAAACAGAGAAGAGACTCCGGCTCATATGGATGCTGTCGCCACCTCGCGTGTTGACCACCAGGAAGCGAAACTTCTGCCAATACTACTCCGTCAGACATTGATAGGACCTGAGATCCTTTTATTCCGTGGATGAGTAGCCGGCTGCCCGTCGTATCGAACAAAAGTTGCTTTGTCCGGCCACGTTGGTTGGGTGATTTTTTCTCTGCGTATACAGCGTCTACGGGCATTAAGCAGTCCAGGTCATTGCTGATGGAGACGGAGTTCACAGTCGTGGCACCGTGGTTCAAGGAATAGGCTAACCGGTCATGCTTAGGGCTCCACGCAAGACACTCGATTGCCATCCTAAACCTAGTCTTTGTGATCTCGTTTTTCTTCCTTCGTACTGGGTCGTATACACTGACTGACCCATCTTCGTTTGCGTGGGCAATTGGATCGTGGCATCGTCGTCCAGGTTCGACGGCCGTGATGGCGGGCATGCTGTCTGCACGGCTTTCCGACGCGGGAAACGATATAGCCGCGCTGGGGGTGTCTTCCGTGTCGGACCAGAAGCTGTCGTCCAATGTGCTGCTCGTGTCACTCGTCTGCTCCGAGGCAGCTTCGGCGAGCCGCAGAAGGCAGTTAGGCTCCCAAATATTGCAGTACGACCCTCGAAGGTCGTAAAATCGGAGGCTATCGGCCCCGAAGCGTATCTGGTTGATGCGGTCCTCTGAGCTCAGTGTGTAAATGAGCAACATGGAAGAGTAGTCATAGATCTTGACAGAGCCTCCAACATCCATGGTGAGGAAGACCTGGCCGTTGGGGCTGCAAAACAAGCCGTGAGGAATGATGCCGATGTCGCCCTTGACATTGTTATATGCATTGTCTGTAGGATTCCACTTGAAAATCTGACCGCTGATGCCGATGACTTCAGCCCCGGATGGATGCCATACGACTTTGTTATCGCCGGTATAAGAGTTGGCGGCACCCTGGCCTTGCCGAGGCCTTCTCCTCAACCGTGCTGTCATCTCGGGCGGGTCAATATTCCAAATGGACATGGGGAAGGAACGGTATGCAGCAACAATCTGTGTGCAATCGGCATTGAATGCCACACAAGATGGCGTACTGAGGAACGTGCCCTCTGGCACGTCCGGCTCATCTAGCAAGGACGGATCCAGCTGATTCCACTCGGAATCTCTGAGCTTGTAGACCCTTCGCTGTTCTGAAACCATCACCAACACATCAGCTTCGTCCCATTCCAACGTGATAGCTCGCTCCTGCCTTGGGTTGATGGCTGACCGCTGGACTGACCAGTCAGATGTCCTCCAGACAGTGGTTTTGGACAGTGAATAGCACCCAAGAAGAGACCCAGACTTGTTGAAGGTGATTTCCCAAACATGTTCACCGAGGCTGAAGTTTTTGACCTCATCAAACAGTCTCGTGTCCCAGACAGTGAGCGTTCCTCTCGGCATATCGCTTGCAACTGCCAAGTGCAGAGATGAGGTAGCGAGCCTAAGTGCTCTTCCATCACTCCCCGACACCCGGGCCAGGCAGTCGTCCCACTCCTGGTTGCACAAGCCTCCTATCGAGAGCACCGAGGCGGGGTTCTCGTTGAACTTCTGATGTAAGATGGAAGACGTTGGACTCAATGCCGGGATACACTTATATATCAGAGCGGGATCCTCTGAAAGGTGGCAGCCAAACTTGGCCGTCAATTTCATCAGGTCAACAGCCCATGTCTCAAGCAAAGACATATCTGAAAGTCGTTGAAGCAGTGGTGACCTGTCCGCATCAACCTTTTTGCGTTTTCGAATGTATGACATTAGCTTTGCGGAAGCGCCAAGAACATCGGCCAGCCGGCCGCTCATTGCCAAATACTGGATCCAAGCAAGTGGTGAAGGCCCACTGAAGAATCGTACCAGGCCATCCAAGACGCGGTCTGATTCGGGCGAGCAACTATCCAGGTGTGCCATCCAAGATGTTGAAGCGTAGGGAAGGAACAACGGAACTTTGAGAGCTTTGATATTGCGTCTAAGATTCTTGTTACAGAGGGTAACAAGGCATTTCCCAAAGAGTTCTTCGTTGGCGCCCTCGGAATCAAGGGGGAATGGACGTCGCTTAGCCTTTTTAAGGTACTCTCGGGCTGAGTGGTGAATCACGGCTACTCTGCCTTGGGTGTTGATAACAACGAACTGACCGCACACCTGGCTAACCGTGTGGCTAAGGTTTAAAATTGACTTGAGCTTGGCGGGGTAGACTTCTGATAACTCTTCAACTGTGACCGGAGATTTCGCATAAATGGCCCAGGTCAAGAGGATCTTGGCGAGATCTTTGTCCTCATCGGCTTCTAGGTCGGCAACAACGTCAATCATGCGATCATACAGCCGGTCCATGCCATCCGGCGCGGAATCGAGAACGCGTTTGACTTGATCTCGACGATGGCATTTGACAACCTGCTTTGTGACAAGGCTAGCCCAGAGAAAATTGCCCTGAGATCGTGTTGCAATCTCATTGACGGCCTCTCGCTTGAACTCATCATCGTCGGAAACAAGATAGTCAATCTCCTCCGCAACCATGCACCTGATGTCGTTTAAATTGTTGGGCAGCGCCATTTTGACTACTTCTGCTCTTTTCCTTGCTAACTGGAATGCTCGGCAAATGCTGGGAAGCGGCCGACTGAGGATGAGGACCCGAACGTGCGTCTTGAAGTCAGCAATGCCAGACATGAGCTCGACCACTTGCTTGCTGGAGTCCGCCTCATCAATGCCATCAATGACCCAATGCAAGACTCGCTCTGACCGGATATTGGCTAGATTGCCCAAGAAGACCTTCTTCCATATCGTCATGGAGTCTGCGTTGGAGAGATGAGTGCCTGGTTTAGCCAGCTCGAGCAAGGATTGTCGAAATTCGGAAAATCCAAGGGCAGTCTGGTAGGCGATTGACCGAAGCATGTTGCTTACGGACTGCTTCTGCCGCTGGCCGTACTTAAAGAAGAAGTATGAACAATGGGTCTTAGACTCAAGCAGGTTCTCAACGACACATGATGATATGACCGACTTCCCACTGCCAGGTGGAGCATGAGCCCAAAGAATTTGTCCAGATGTCGCACCAAGCCATTGAGTGAACTCTTCACTCTCCATGAACCCTCGACATGTGCCTCGCTTCCTTGCCGAACTACCAAGTGCAAGGTCCTCTTCCGGGGCGGCCGAGACACCCAGAAAGTTTGCAATGATGTTAAGATCATCCTCGGAGGCGGTGCAGTTCTGGGATAGTGGTGCAACAGCGTCAACGATGCTCCTCAACGCTCCAACGACGGCAAGGTAGTTTGGATCGGTGGGTGCGGTGAACTTGCAAACATTGTGGTGGTTTGCTGCAAGAGGCGTGGGGGTTTCGTTATGGTAGCCCATAATAGCTGTTGGTTTGTCCAGGATCATAACCGAAAGTCGACCAATGGCAGTGGAAAGGGTCTCATAGAATGAGAAGATTCGAAGCTTTGAAGCATGATGCCGGAATGACTCATTCATCTCATCGATCGTTGGACTTCGCCTAGCGAGTTCTGCGATATACGCCTTTGGGGTGTGACCAAAGATGGAGCTCGAGAGAAACTTATTCAGTGTTTCGGCTAGGTCTGTACCTCGGTGTGGGGTTGCGAGGAACAGCACAGCTTTAATCATAGATGTGATCTCGTGGAACTCGCTATTGAGGTGGCCTTGTACAAAAGCCTTCTTGAACACGAGGCCCCCCATCGAATGAGCCACAATGATAATCGGCACCTGGCCGAGTCTCTCGGGTGTGCTCTCCCCGTACCGCATCCGAAAGAGTAGGTCTGCAGCGAAATCTCCGATGGTGTAGCATGTCTGTTCTTTCTTGGACGAGAAGTTCGCATTGTACCCGAATGTGAGGATCCGAGCTGTCGGCAATTCGTCTGGTAACCACAACTGGGGCCAAAGATTCCCCAAGTCTCTATTCCGGCACCAAGTGCGCAAACTCGTCCCTCCAAGCCCGTGTATGAAGAGAATATCGACCGTTCGTTCGGGCGGGGAGTGCAAGACCACTAAGCCGAGAGGGTCGTCCCGTCGATCCTGCGACCGTTTTTGCTGGTGCGTGGAGTAGAGCTGAGCGTGGATGTCAGAAATTGCCGTCGGGTGGCGTGATAGTGGAGTCGCATTTGAGGGAGAGCTCTGCTGAGGTACTAGGGGTTGGAATCCGGACGAGTGTTGGCCCGTCGCGCCGTCCAAGCCCGACCTGCCCGACTTCATGCGCTTCCACTGCCATTGACAGGCACAGTCAGCTACTTTCCTGTCTTCTTTGTAATGCCGTTCATGCGGCTGCGGGAGCGCAACAAAAATACATACCATGGCCAAGCTCACGGTCCGCCCGTTCCAACAGCGTCTTCTGCAGCGCCCAAGCCAGGTCCGCTCGCCTCAGCGAGCTCCCAAATACTTTGTCGACCGGCGGGAATCCCTACAGAAACAGTATGGCAGAATGACCTAAGGACCGAAGCTCAACCAGCAGGTTTAACGACACCGCAAAATCCGCAACAATGGCAGATGGCGGGGGAAGCAGACCGGAGCCTCCATGGGACGGAGGTTAGCAGGCACCTGAGGCAGCAGCACGCCTGCATGCGTTGTCTTGAATAGGGTTTCGGCTGCCCAATATTTAATTACTGGCAGTGGGGTTGCTTATCATCTTATCAAGCGATTATTCGACTGCCGCTCCTTCCCCAAATCGCCAAAGCTCCCTCAAGCGCCCGCCAAGCCAGCAGAGAAGCCCCCGGAACAGGGGTTCTCTTTGCACACGAGACAGTGCATCCCACTCGCACTGTCCAACCTGCAGCTGGAACCGCCCATCTCTCCAGTCGGACAACTTCCGTTCATCCCCGCCGCCTCCTGATGAGGGCTGAAGAGGGCAGCGAGAGGTCCCCCGCACAAGCCTGACTTTTGTCTCGTCTCTGCCGTCTTTGCAAATTTTCGGTCTTGTCAAACCTTCACAAGAGCTGCTTCTGAAATCTCCTCCATAAAAACTCTACCAACATGGCTGACTTGGCGCCCCAGGGCATCGCTCAGTTGAATGCTGATGTTGCCGGAGCGCCTCACGCCAATTCCCAGCTGAATGCCCCGCTTGCTGATGCGTCCCGAGGCGACGTCCAGCTAGATGCTGCCGTTGCTGAAGATAAGTGTGCGATATCTGGCCACAGAGGCAAGACTAGGACCTTAGAGAAGGACGTTTGACAAAATGCAAATACAGCTCTACCGAAGGGATCCAGGGTCCTTGCCATCGAGCCCTACAGCACGTCAAACTGGGCCTCAACAGCCAGGATCGACACGGAGACTGCTGACGGTTCACAAAAGTCATATTTCCTTAAGGTCAGTCTTACCCTGAGCAACTCGTGCTTTTTTTCTCATCCGAGTCACGGCATTAACACGCAGTGTCGAATCACAGCTACTGAGAGCATTCGATGGGGCAGAAAGAGTTCTGGGAGAGTACATGTCCATGTCAGAGATTCACAAAACTCTTCCGAGCTTTGCGCCGTATCCCACGGTTACGGCAAATGCAAAGACCAAGACGCGCACTTCTTCATCTGCGACTACTTGACCATCGACCACGAGCTTCCTGACCCAACACGGCTCGGGGAGAAGCTTGCTGAGCTTCACTGTAAAAGCGAGTCACCGACGGGAAAGTTTGGCTTTCACTGCACCACTTTCGACGGAAAGCTGCCACCCAACACTACGTGGGATGACAATTGGACGTCCTTCTTCACAACCCTGATTCGCGACGTATACAATCTCGATGTGGAAGTTAATGGCTTCTGGCAAGAGTTGGAAGACGCGATGAAGGTCACTACGGAGAAGTTGATTCCAAGACTACCGTCAGAAGTATCTTGAGAACTATGAGGAAAGTGAGCCGACCGAAGAGTTTGATGACCGCAACCGGCTGTACTCGGTTGAGACGCTTCTCATCAACTCGGCGCACTTTCCCGGGTCGGAGACGCGGGCCCGGGCCTTGAACGAGCTCAACTGGTTGATCAACAAGTACCGTGAGGAGATGTAGAGCTATCATTCCTCTCTGGCACGGCACGTATATCAATAATTTTCCAGTCCCATGGTCCTACCATACTTGGCCATGTCGCTTCAGCTAGTTCATGTCCAAGGATTGCCCCCCTGTGCCCCCGGATCAACACCCGCCTCGTAGTCTACCGAGTCGAACGGTCTTTTAGTTCGAAGTTGTCTTTTTTTGTCTCCACTGCATACCTCTCGCCTGAAGAATGATAAGCATGGCGACCTCCAAGAGCATGGTGCTGCCGAAGAATAGAAAGCTCCATCTAGGCCCAGCCTTTACCAGCAGCACATCGAGCCCAGCAAGACAACCAGCCGCCATCTCGCACCTGACAAAGTTGCAGGCAGCTTGCGCTGTAGAAGGGGTGGCAGAGTGAATATCCACCACCAGAGTATTCAATGCCGTGAACACGGGCTGGATCGTCAGCCCAATCCCAAATTGCAACACCAGTGGAGCGGCAATATGCATGCTCCTTTCCAAGACCCAGCCGTACGCAGCGACCAAGGCAGCACACAGAGCGACAAAGAAGACCACGGTCCTAAATCTCGCTTTCTCGATAGGGAACCCGCTAAGGTCCGTTGTTTTGCCCTTTTCGACCTCGACTCCGCATTCGGATGCGGTCTTGCGGAAATCCAAGTCGAGAAGCTTTCCCGTCGCAAAAGCCGAGAGCGCGCAACCAACGCCAAAGGGGATATAGATCAGGCCGGCCGTGAGACCGGAGATGTGGTAGAGGTCCACAAAAATGGTGGACAGCGAGGCCTGCGGACACGAGTAGACAGAGTAGTTGATTCCGTACGATAGGAGCAAGACGGCCGTCTCGGCGGAGCGGAGAAGTTTCAGAGAGGCAAACGGGTTGGGAAAATTGGCCCAGCCGTTTTTGTAGTACTCTTGGCGTCTTGTTTCGTGATGATGAGCGCGGGAACTCGAAGCTGAACTATCATCCATCATCTCCGGATATTGGGGAGAAAGGATGCTGAGCAGTGGTTTGTTGATACCCTTGGCATTGTTGTTGTTGATCGTACCGTTTCCAACCATGTTCCGTGCTGTCTCGGGGAGGCAGGTGGCCATCAATATGATGCACAATGTTGAGAAGGCGCTTAGAAACCAGAATATGGAACGCCAAGTCCAGCGGAGCAGAAGTAGACCGCTGAGGATTGGGCCGATGCTTGGGGGTGTGTTCAAACTGTTGCGGGCGTCAGCTTGATACATTTGATCCATATTTTTTTACCTTGGGTACCTAGGTGGGTAATGTAGGTAATCAACCACCGCAAAGGGATGAAATGACAACTAAAAAATAGAGATCTAACATATTAAAAAAAATAAAAACTTTGACGCACAAGAACGCGAGTACGCCCGAGTACCAACCTCTCTCCGCGGGCGTGAACAAATCTCCCAGGACCCCATAAGCGATTGAAAATGTGCCCGAAATTCCGGTGCTCTGTAGCATTCTGAGCGCAAAGAGCGTCCCAAACTGCGACTGCAACGCTAGCCCGACGTTGGCGGCAATGTATACCAATAAACCTGCTAGAAAGACCGGCCTTCGTCCGAACCGATCGGCTGCATCCCCCATAATCGAAGGGAAAACTCCCGACATGATGAGATACGATGTCACGGTGAGATTGACTTGCTGGATCGTGACGCCCAGGTCGGCGGCGAGGAAGGGAATGGCGGGGAAGTAGATGAAGCTGCTAATGCTAGAGAACCATCCTGCAAAGGCAGCGAGTCCAATGATACTGTTCTTCTGCCATGAGGCGAAGCTGGAGTAGCGGTCTGCACATTGCGGGCCACCGACCATGGACTCTGCATCTTCTGTGTTGGGAGAGGTGGTTGCGTTGTCGAGATTTTGGCCAGTACAAGTGTTCTGCGTCGTTGGTTTCCATAAGGAGCTCATGGCGCTGGTCGCTCCAGCTCCGGTGGGGAGATTGCACCGTGTTTGTTTGTTGTTCTGGTCCGGACCTTCCCGCGGGTAGTTGCATCGGGTATGCATCCGAAGCGCGGATACATGTAATGGGCGGGCATCCCGACGGCAGGTCCTAATTGGGGCTAAACCGCTTCTGATTCCATTCAAGATGGTGTTACCAATGAAAACTGTTTGTGAGAAATACGGACATGCACATGCACTTAACTCGAAACTCTGTTGAACAAGTATGGGCCTGGTCAATGGTTTTCATGACGAGAATGCGCAACCGCCTAATGTTGGGAATATTCATTTTCGAGGATTTTCAAAGATGACGACATCAGATATAAAATCACCTCCAAGCCGTTCACGTGGGTCTGTCAGAACACCATGATAATTGATAATGCTAGAACTAGCGTTCGTACTGGAGTGAGGTTGTCACGAGTTTCGCGAATCCTATATGACATGCAAAAAATATTATTGAACGGGAGCCACATTTTATCCCTATTCTCATGCTCTGGTTGATGTTCCCATTGCAGCGGCTGTGATTGCTGGTAAGTGATGGATACAAGGCAACAGCGGGCTCAATGATCCCATGATGAAACATAAAAGGCGTCTTCAACCTTGTCTCACCCATCAAAGTACATTAGCGTCAGTGGTTTAGTGGTAAAATCCATCGTTGCCATGCATCTGTTAGAGGGTGTGTTCGATTCGATGGGCCCCGCGTTCGATTCGCGGCTGACGCATATCTTTGACCTACGAAGGCCATTCCCCGGGTACAAATTTCTTTTTTTTTTTCCTTGTCGGCATTACTTCAATCATACTGAATGATGTTTTCCGACGCTGCTTTACATCTTCCGAGTCCATGTCCCGCATGGTGAGAATCCATTCGCGGGCCCAGATCGTCTCACAAAGCCCTTGGCATCTTACTCTGACCAAAAATGGATCCAACGACAAACATGAAACGATTGCCCCGAGGAGGGAGCCGACAGGGATGAACTGGGTACAAGGACCCACAGCCCCTGATGATCACAACGTGCGATTGTGGCTGCGGCAACAAAAGATGCGTCTCGTCCGTCCGCTTCAGGGTTGAAGCCATCCACTTGGCTTGAAGATCGCCACGGAAATCGCCGCTGCGCCAAGGAGAATGTGAGAATGTGCGGCTGGCCAAGTGTTGCTAAGCCCTGAACGAAGCCACGATCAGCGTCATTCGGTGCCACTAAAAAGCCCAAACGTGTCTAAGTGGGGTCGGAAATGGGGTGCAAACGTCAGCACCCTTCCCCCGTTTGGTCCCCGACTCATGTGCAACCAAGAGCCAAGACGTCGGGGGTTTGGGGAGGAATATATATGGTAAACTGTTGGATGTTTTTCGGATTTGTCTCTGTCATCTCAGCATTCTTGGGTATTTTTCTTTTCTTCTACACTTGACACGAAATCGCTTGACGCAATTTGAGTTTACCACTTGACAATCACTATGTCGGCTCAGGACTACTACAAGGACAACAAGTACCCCCCTCAGGGCCAAGATCAGGGTCAGGGTCAGGGTCAGGGAAATCCTTATGGGTACAGCAACACCGGACAGCAGCAATATGGTCCGCCCGGCGGTCAGCAACTCCCTCCGCAGCAGCAGTATTACCAGCAGAACCAACAGGGATTCCAACCCGATGGTCCGACGGGCGAGCGTGGAG
>Ga0247763_1000905_pt1 | contig 17644 bp, 20 predicted proteins | sample UWRJL141409B4_FD_179926 | JGI IMG/M metagenome (GOLD analysis project Ga0247763, IMG submission 179926) | Plant litter microbial communities from Arlington Agricultural Research Station in Wisconsin, United States - UWRJ-L141-409B-4 | ecosystem: Environmental > Terrestrial > Plant litter >...
GGTGGAGAGAGTGAGATTATCGAGCCTAAGTGCTCTTTGGCACCTCCAACGACTTCTGGTCACTTGCTTCTGGTGACTTCCACCAGCCAGTGAAGCTGCTCTGCATGCTCTTCATGGCCTCCTTGGTCATCTTCTCTTGCATATCCTGCTCCTCCTTGAGCCACTCGGCGCCGTGCTTCTTGATATCCTCCTCGATACGCTGGTAATTGCGGATTCCGCGCTCGCGGGCAATATCCTGCAACATCTTGCCCGAGGCAAGTGCATCCTGCGGGTTCTCCTCGCCCTCAGGTGTCACCATGAGCGACATGTTGCTGGGTTTCAGCCCAAGCATGCCGCTGATCCAAGCCATACCGCCGCCACCAGGCTTCGCGCTCTTTCCACGGACGGCTTCGAGACGCTTCTTGTGCTCAGCTCGAGCAATAGCCTCTCGTCTCGCAAACTCAGTGGGAATGTCATGTCCCTCGAATGACTTGATTACTTTGCGTACGTCGCTGTATTCCATCGTGTGGATAAATTCAAGGAAAGGTACTAGGGCTACGAGCTGTGTATCCTTGGCGTCACCAGTCCATTTGGGGAGGACGATGGCGTTCTCAGGCTGCGCTCGCACGTGTTCGGCGTTCGTGTCAATAATGATCACCTTGGATAGGTCTCGATTCAGATACGAAAGATCCTGTCCCACCGTTAGCAACCGTGTTTCTCAATGAGACAATGGAAACTCCGGACTTTAACAATCTCGCCGTCCTTGTACTTGGTCGCTTCCCGGCCTAGCGGCCACATGATGAAGTGGAACGGATCCAGCTTTCGGAGGATAGGGTCGGCAATGGCGAGCGGAACCGACGTGAAGAGCACGATCTCGTAGTATTGACTTAGGTAGCGAAGAAAGTAGTCGACACCAGGTCGTTTTGCCACTCGCCACCCGTGCTCGCGAGTCCATTCGCTGTGCACCAGCATGTCCTCCATGCTAATGCAGAGCGTGTACGGCCGCGCGTAGTTCGGATCGGGGTCAGGCAGCAGTTTCTCAAACGCGGGATCTTGGTAATACGTCACGGTTTCACCCATCCGGGCCATGGCACGATTCCACCACAGACCAAGTCCCCAGCCGTTGGGCACGTCGCCGTGCTTAGCGAGCTCCTCATCGTCCCAGTCCCTTCCCAGGTACGCCGTTCCACCGACGACCGAGAGGCCAAACACTGCGAGGAGGTACCTGAACATTCTTTGGCGGCGACGATCTGCTGAGGACACATATGCCGAGGCTGGAAGCTCACCCTTTGCGCGACCACCAGCTCCCGATGTGGAGGCTTCTGCATCTTCAACTGCTTCCAAGGACGCGGCATTCTCCCTCTTGGCCTGCTCGTATTCAAACGTCGACGGAATGCCCTGAGTGAGATCGGGTAGCTTCGACAGATCGGGAATGGGTTCTTCTTCCTGGGGCTGGGGGGTGCTCGGCGTTTCTCGTGCATCGGTGGCCGATGATTCGGGGACTTGCTCAGCAGCTTTCGGCGGCGGGGTGGGAGTTTGCGAAGCGGCAGGTCGTGGGCGGGGGGTCTTTTGGGCGGGTGGATTTTGAGGTCTTGCAAATCTTGACGGCTTGTTGTCCTTCGCCATGCCTCTGTTCCAGACGGCGGGCAGGGTGCGCTGTAGAGCGGGTGACGTTGTGCGGGCGGCGATCCGCGCTCCCATCGCGGAACGCGCAGCAGCTCGAGACAGCATCATTGCGGAAGCAACTCTGCAGAGGTCCGGAATCGGTCGTCAATTGTATCCGGGACACTCACCACTCCAGGTGAACAAGCGGTACCGGCGGCGCGCACACGGGTCCGGACGAGGAGGAGAAGGTGCGGACCAAGGAAAAAAGGCTCCAGAGCTCACTCAGAAAAAAATGAAGTCAAGCTCAGCTGTTAGGATTTTCTGGCTCCACATTGGGTAGAGCACGGACCATTCGATCATTCGAGCAGCGTTGCGGGTCCACAGTTTTTGGCAAGCGGGGAATTTCGTCATGGCGTCGTGTTGAAGCTCACGTGCCCCGCATCCGTCCGTCTTTGCCGCTGGCTGACCGAGCCAGAGAGAACAGGCACAGCAGCTGGCAGAAGATGCCGTCTTGACCTTCGCCTTTTGCCCTTCACTGCGGTGCATGCCAACTGGCCTTCCCCTCATTCCCGGAACCTTGACCTGTCCTTAACAACCAGCTGCCGCCGCTTTTCATCTCTATCCGGATTTCTCCTCCTCTCTCCTCCACCCCGCTCTGGCATTTTCTGACCCGCCACTCCCAATTGGCCTTTACCTCTGCCATACGCGTCTTGTCATTGTCACTCTGCCCACAATGGCCGCCGCGCATGCATTCTAGAGGGTGGCCCGTCGTTGCGCATCAGTACTCACGATGGGACCACCCTCCGAGTTCTGTATCCTCGTCAACCCGAGTCCTTTGCTACACGGCGCTGCCGTGAATCGGCCCGTGTCAATCCAACCCGTAGTCGTGTGATCTGCACGCCCAAGCGACCCTGACCACTAATCTATCTCAATTGGCATTGTAGGTATTACTTTGTGGATCTATCTTTTGCCCTATTGACTTTGGCCTGCAGCACCGTCCCTTGACATTTCTCTCCCACAGCCACGATGGCTCGCAGGCCGACGACCAAGGCATCGCGTGCGGCGCGCGCCGTTCAGGCGTCTGCGCTCCCGACACCGGTCCATTCGGCCTACACTACCCCTCTCAGCTCTGCCTACCCCTCTACCTACGCGTCGGAAGCAGAATGGGACCCCGAGGAGGAGGTCTCCAAGATTCCGATGGCGGCACTCACGTTGGCCGATAACACCGAAGCATACAAGAAAAAGGCCAAGAAGGAGGAGAAACCTTTTCCATTCTTGGACCTCCCCTCGGAATTGCGCGTAACGATCTATACTATGCATTTTGCCGACGCCGGCGATGTGGTCGACCTCGAACCGGAAAACTACAAACGTATCCATAAAAAGCTCGCCATCCTGCGCACCTGTCGCGCCATTTACATGGAGGCATCCCATGTCTTTTACAGCACCCGGGCCTTCCGCGTGTTTCCCACCCACGGTCGCCACATCAAAACCAAGAAGCCTTTGCTGGCACGGCTAAAACCGCACCAGCGCAACTACATTACATCGCTCGAGCTTCGGCTCGGGCCTCACTGGAGCAAACCCCCTCGCAGCTGGATTGTCAATGACGCCCTCAAGCTTGGTGAGTGCGTCAACGTGCGCAAGTTGACGGTATTCGTCGAGTGCGATCCCAGTGATGGAATATTCAACGGGTTCCGACGGTTCGACGGCTTTTATGAAGGTTTCTCTTGCAATCTCTTGATAGATGTCTTGAAGGAGATGCCTCTCGTCGATCGCATATATTTCGACGCATTTCCCAGCGTCAAGAAGTCGGGAGCCATGATGCGTGGCCTCCTCGAGGTGGTGGCGTCCCGCGGTATCAAGATCTGTTGGGGTCCCGAAAAGGGCTGGACTGATCATGATGACGAGCCGAAGGGCGCCGGACTGTACTCGTCAACGGAACTGGGGCTCCCTCTGAGCTCAGGACTCAAGGTTGCGGTGGCCGGCTAGCAAGAAATGTTTTTTGGCGCGTCTAGGATTCTTGCTCGGATGTTCGAATGTTCGGATGCTTGGAAGTGTGTACTATATCTCCTCTCTGCCGACCGAAATTGACTCGACATGCCTCACTGACTGGTTCTTGGTTTAAAGTGTTGTCTAGGCTAGGTATGAAGCCTACTTGTTCCATCTCTCATAGCTTGGCTTGCCGTAGGTGACTTCGAGCATCATCTTGCCAAAGTCGTCGACGTCTTCGGGTTTCTTCTCGCTGAAGAGGCGCTGCGTGTGTCGTTGCATCATGAAGCCGCAATCCTGTTCGGCGCAGATGCCCGCCCAGTCCCAAGCATCCTTGGCATCCCACACCCCCTTGCCAGTGGTAAACATCAAGCCCCCATTACACTGCATCTGCCCATCCTGCAACACCTTGTAAGAAGCCCGCACCCCCGACGCAATCAACCACGTCCGCCTCGCCGACTCGGCCAGGATCCACGCATGCCATAACCCCTCGGGCTGCGCCAGGGCCGGCTCCACATTTTCTTCAATCCCTCCACCATCATCATCAATCATATTCTTCAGCAACAACTGCCCATTCAACGCCGCGGCCCGGCCCGCATGCAGGAGCTGGTAACTCCACAGCGCCAGGGTGGGTATCTTCCCCTCGGCTACATGTCGCAGCCGGATATCCCCGTCGAACAGCCCAATGATCAGATACACCAGCAAGGCTTGCGTGCGGGCAATATGTGCAAACACATCCAGCGAGGTGGGCGCATCGGCGGCCGAAGGCTGGTCAGTAACCAGCTGGTTGATTCTCTCGGCGAGAATTTTCGCAATGGTATGTTCGGTTGCCGGGACGCGGCTGAGATATGAAGACAAGGTGGTGAAAGCATCTTGTGTACAGCGTGGCATGCGTCGTGTGTATAACCGAGCGTGGATAAACCCGGACCGTCCGGTTACCGACCAGTCGGATAGCATTATCTGTAAGTGGCTGACAAACGCTTGGACGATGTTATCGAGATTGCGAGAAAACTCGCGAGTATCCGTATGCGGCATCATATGCACGTCCCAGGTCTCATCGGTGAGAAACCAAGCGGATTGGAGATCGGCAAAGGTGAGGGTTTGCGAGCTTGTTGTTATTGGTGGGGACGGAGAGGGAAAGTCGAGGTCTCGATCAGGGGTGGTGATGATGGTGGGGAAGGTAGGAGGGGAACAAGAAGAAGAAAAAGAAGATAGAGAGGAGGAGGAGGATAACGAAGAAGAAGAAAAGGAAGAAGAAGATAGTTCTTTGCTTTCGGGGAAACCACCAACTTGGATGCGGAGACCAAGGCTGGTGGAGGAGGCGGAGGTGGAGGTGGATTTGCTGCTGGGTGGAAGAGGAGGAGGAGGAGGAGCAGTGGCAGCACATATTGCCATGGGCTCCAACTCCAAATCCAAATCCATCGTGTTCCGGATCATGATGGGCGCTGTTGCTGCTGTGGGTGCGGATGCGGGTGTGGGATAGGCGGGAGGTAGCAGCTGGGGAAGCTGGTGTACCTGGTGTACTTGGGGCACTACTTGTTGGGGCACAACAACTTGGATTTCTTGGGGCAGAGGTGCCATGTAATCGGACAGAACCCAGCATGTCTGCCGTGACGGCGGGTAGTGGCAGACCAGACGGCGGTCTTGACATCGCTGGCAGGCGGGGATCTGTCGGCCGCATTTGCGCTTGGATTTGGCGCAAGCCTCACACGCCTTGGTCTCTTGGGTCGTACCCATTTTTCTTCTTCTTTTTGGGGGGAGTGCCCTGGGTTTGAAAAAGTCGTCTCGGTTCTCGTCGGAGTCGCGGACTTAGCGCGCGCATCCAACTGCCCGTCTGGTGCTGGCGGGCTAACGTGCTAACTTGCTGGGATGATGGCACGGCGGGCTCTTGACTGATGAGTAAACCCGGGTGTGTGGTGCGGTGCTGCTGCTGCTGCTACTGCTTGTGTGCGAATGCTTGCTGGCTAGGTCCCAGTCGCTGTACGGTGCTGTGCGGTGCTGTGCTGGGCTTGGTGTTCGGATCGTGGCCCCCGTCCGGTAGATGTCTAAGTTGCGACCCGCCAATTTGTCAGCGGCAAGCCCGCAGATCACTGCGGACGCTAACCCGATCCGGAAGAGTCTCCGCAGGTCCTCAGCTCGGCTTACAAGTTGCAGCGAGGCGTCGAGCTTTCCTTGTTGGGACTTGCGTCAGCTTTTGCATCTGAAGAGTGAAAAGACGGTGCAAAGTATATATGCCGTCGGCGTGAAGTTGCTGGTGATTCGGGGAGTTTTTCGGAATTTGCTCATTCAGCAGAGCCTGGCGCGAATCTGGAAGCAGATTCGTCATCGGTGACAGAATTTGGCAGTTTGTTGCGCTGTCGAAAATTGGACTGCGGTTCAGTGCTGGAAATGGTTGTTTTATCGTCGCAGTTTTGGAGAGGGGTCAACGATGGATTCGAACGCCACCATGGACATCAGGTAGTGATTGATCCCGTTGCCAGAACTAGCAACTAACTAACTAGGGCCGCAATTCATCTGCTGTTGAAGGGTGGCAATTTTTTGTTGCTAGCACTTCTTCCATGCTCTTTGTGAGCAGAAAACCTCCCGCTTCTGAGCGCCGCAAAAGTGTCGCGCTAGCAATCGCTCAGGTGCTCGACACAACGGTCTTGGCGTTATCATTTCACCAGCACTTTGTCACCGGAATGTCTCCAACCGTCTGCAAAATGGCCTATCAATGTTGGACTGGCCTGGGACCTGAGATGCACATTCTCCGTCTTACACTACACGCCGATCTTTAATATTGGGGAAGACCGATGTTCGGTATATAGCAGCAGGGTTGCGTTCATGAGAAGCGGGAATCGCCATCGCAATGCACGACTGACTGCCGATTGCCGACTGTTGATTCGGAGATGGGCGACAAAATACCGGAAAGGGCGCCCGAGTCTACCTTTAAATATGTGGCCACCAACATCACCCAAAAAGTTCACCGAGCTTCGCACCCGTCCATCGACCCATCCCGTCCCGAACTGTCCCAAAACGGTCGAACCGTGCTGATCACGGGTGGCTCCGCCGGTATCGGATTCTACATTGCAAAAGCCTTTATTACAGCGGGAGCATCAACTATCGTCATCACCGGCCGACGCCAAGGGCAGTTTGACTTTGCCGAAACTTCTTTGAAAGAATACGCCCCTAAAAACGGGACCAGAGTCATTTCGGAGAAATCCGATGTTAACGACCCAACGGCGGTTGACCAGCTGTGGGAGCAACTGGCCAAGCAAGACACCGTTGTGGATGCCCTAGCCCTAAATGCAGCCCGGTTTGCCGTTGACAAGCCCCTCCTTGAACTTGGTTTTCAGCATGTTTGGAAGTCGTTTGAGGCCAATGTGCGGCCGCTGTTGCAATTTTCCGAAAGGTTCAAACTCCAGCAGCGGGAGGGTAGACCGGGTGTGGGTTTTGGGTTCTTCGATGCTTGATCAAATCCAGTTTGTTCAAATACATGGGTCTAACGAGATAGGCAGGCGATTGTTAACCTGTCAACATGTGCCATCCACATGTCTCATCCACCATTTGACTACATGGTAGAACGGCCCGAGTACGGCCTGTCCAAGGCGGCAGGAACGATGACTATGCAGTTCGTCGCCCAAGACGTCAAACCTGACGAGATCCAGGTGGTGAGCTACCACCCGGGGATCGCTTACAGCGAGATATGGCAGGTGAGTGGGGTTCCGCAGGATGCATTGCCATTCGATGATAGTGAGTGATCTAGCATGTCTGATAGATTCAGTCTATGCTTTAAGGCTGGATGTTAACAGCTTGCAGTTGAAATGTCGGGAAACTATGCCGTCTAGGCGGCCAGTAAAGAGGCTCGGTTTTCGCATGGCCGTTTTGTTTGGGCGTCATGGGACGTCAATGAGTTGACAAAGGGCGACATCCGGAAGAGGATAGACTCCGCTCCTAACTTTTTAAGAGTGGGTGTCTGCGGGCTGGCGGGAGCAAATCTGGCGTGACTAAACTTTTGGAACTCTTGTCGCTGCCATGGTCCCTCAGGACAGGATCCACTTACAGCATTCTTAGCCACCGAAGAGGCAAAAAGAAGAACAGCTGATCAAGAGGCAGCCTCATTGGATTGTGGCAAAAAATGAACTTTCTTCAGGTCTAATATCATTGCGCGATCCGAGATTCGAACTCGGGTCACCTGCTAGTCCAAGTGAAGATGGGAAGCAGGAATTCTAACCACTGAACTAACCGCGCTTTAGACTTTGATGTGGGGGGACTTGGGTAATAGTGTCTAAAGGCTTGCGACATAACCTGCAGGAATGATCCACTTGGACAAAGACTCAAAGTTGCCATCAAGAGGCGAAGGAGCGGCCGCATAAGTTCGGACCCGATAACCATCTTAGGCGGCCGGGGCTGCTTGGGGTATGGAAAATGAAGCCCAGTCAACTTCGGAGAATCTTATACTACTTTGCACTTGATGATTCGGCTTTCCTAGACGCCAGGCCGGTCGTCTATACATGTATCGGATCTTCACGAAACTAGCCCCTGCAACGATTGTATAATAACCAACGCATCCCCTCTCACCTCTTCAACGATTTCACCAGCCCCCTTGACCGTTTTTACCAACCCAATACCAGCACCTGCATATGTGGCCGTCCTTCCATCCGGGCCCCATGCTGAACTACCCCTCTTCAACGCTTCGTCATGTCTCTTCTTCAGCTCGTCAAATGAAACTCCTGACTTGTGCTCCTCCCAGCTCTTGTTCACAATCGTCCTCGGACTCCACTGCTCCGGCCACCCAAATGTCCCCCTAAGATGATTATACAGATGTGTCCTCACCGTGTTCACTGCTCCATCCCCTGCCCTGACAACCTCATCCTGATACCCCTTACTGATCCTCGCCTCCTTTGCCGCCAAAAACCTCGTCCCCATCGCCGCCCCTGCAGCACCAACTCCCAAAGCCGCGACCACCCCTCTCCCATCAATAATGCCCCCCGCTGCCACCAACGGGATATTATTTTCCCCCATCCCCGCTAACCTGTCCGCCACCTCCGGCAACAGCGTCAAAACCCCCACCCCGTCCTCCGCCCTACCATGACCACCCGCTTCCGCCCCCTGGATAACCAACACATCCGGCGGGGTGTCCGATCTCGCCGCTTCCACAGCCTCTTGCACCGTCCCCACCTGCAACCAGATCTTAATACCAGACGACGCCCCCCTCAGTGCACGCGCCCACTCATCTGTCTCAGTCTGGCCGTTTCGGGGTGCAAAAAGCCATGCCGCGACAGGTCGGTATTCCGCTACCGCTTCCGTTGCAGATTCGAGGTTTCCATTCCAGAGTTGAAAGGCCACGCCCACAGGGAGGGCTCCTTCATCTTTCTCAAGCTCACCTGCAGTGTGGGTGGAAGGAGAAGAGGAAGAGGAAAGGAGGGACTTTGCAGTTTGTAAATCAGAAGCGGTAGAGGAAGGCTGTAAACCGGGACCGATGAAACCGATGCCTCCCGAGAGGGTGATGGCGGTGGCGGATTCCGGTCCGGAAAACACGCGCATCGGCGCGCCGATTATGAGCGGGTGCGTGGTCCAAGGGTATGAGGCCGAAAGGGCTTTGCGGAACGTGAGCGATTGCATGCGAGAGAGCATTTTGGGCTGCGGTTGTGTTTAGTGCCAAGATCTGCGTCGCGTGGTGACTGGATGGTCTGGCTGGCAATGAGAAGTTTGGGTGGTTGTCAAGTGGATGGGATATTTGAAGATGTAAGTTTGGTGTTGAACTTGACTGGAGTGCCCCGCGGAGATGTTAGTCAGGAGCGATCCGTATTTTACCGAGGTTTTGGATTGGCAGTTGACAAAGCACTGGGAAAAGAATTTCCCCGCTTGAGCCAAATGCTACCCGAACTAGCTAAGTAACGGCAGTACACTAACTAACGACCGATGACGTTGGAAAGGCGTGTATATGTCGGGATGGGAATTTATCGATAGACAACAGTAACATCCCAGGGGCACGTCTTCTTGTCTGGAACGGTGGAACAGAAACCCCAATCTTAAGATTTCCTGGGACGCCTTGCAAATTCCAACTCGCCCATTGGGAAGGACAAGACCCCACACCACATGCATTCAAGGAACTCTCAACCAATTTCTGCAGAGACAACCCCAGGGATTAAGCCAATCCAACGCGCCCATGTCCAGCTTCCGTCTCCCATCAAACCACCTATCGGGTCTGCAGCCTGCAGCTGTCAGGCTGCATCCGCGGCCAGCCCGGACACGCACTGCAGCACAAACTATGTTTTTGCCCAACCGTGCTCTGCCACGAAAGCGCCGTCATGGCTGCGTGATTGGACCCAGCCCTCCTACGGCGTCCTGGCACTCAGTGTCCGGGCAAATACTGGCGTCCAGGCCGGATGCGCTAAGGAGATTTATGCTGGGAGCCTGATTGTGTCTTCGCTCACACTTTACCCCGCCTTCTAACGACCGTCAACATCAACTTCGTTGCTTCGTTGTCGTGCTGCCGACCCGTTCTTCTCACGATGGGGATGATCATAAGTGTCCGCGTTGTCTTGACTCTTGCTCTGCTTTGCCTTGGTATTGATGGCGTTTGGGCGGACGGCAAAGACGACAAGGATTTCGCTCTAAATTTGTTCTCAGATATTGCACCGTATGGTCAACAAGCCCCCCAGCTCGCGTGTGGTATCTTCCTAACAGCCAAATATGCAGAATTCTCGCTCTGTTTGGAGAGAACTTTGCGCAGCAGTTCCTGAGTGAGTTTCACATGGCTCGACCATCTCATTTTCGCCGCTGTTCCGCTCGGTATCCTGACGGCCCTCTTCGGTGCCATCCGTGTCCAAGGACCCAAGATTGCGCGATCCTTCATAGGTCGCGCAAGGGAGACTCGTGCTGCCGCTGAGATTGCACTAATGTCCTCCACCTCGCAGGAGGTTTGCGAGATGTTCAATGGTCAAGGCTTTGTCAGAACTATGGGACGACCAGTCATGGCTCAAATAATCATCTTTCCAGATCTATACGACAAGGCCAAGAGTGACCCGTACCGGGATCGTACTTGTGGTATCTATACCCTTCAGGACGCCGTCGAGGTTCGAGACTCAGGTCCGCCTGGCGTTATGACTTACAGAGGTATGCTCACGCCGACCAACCAACAGCTTGCATTTCTGACCTCTGTGATCAGATTATCACAGCAAAAGTTACATAGCAGCAGCCAAGTGGGTGAGCAAACTGTCATGGCGTTTCCGCTGGGCCAAGCCAGGGTCCGATATCGAAGAGGCCAAAGACACTGGTGGAAAACGAGTACCTCGGTCCCTCGCGTTCTTAGGGCCACCGAATTTGCAACTGAATATCTCCTCTGAAAGATCTTCAAGCCAAAGAAAAGGGGCCGAGCTGTTTGCTGCCGCTTGTGTAGCCCTCATCTTGCAGTTTTCCCTGCTCGTCATTGCAGTCATTACGGTCCAGCACAAACCCACCAAAGAGCAGCTGGGATAAGAGCCACCGCCTTTTGGACTTGCATGTTATATCGGCGGGTCGCTTCTCCTCTTCATCGGGATGGCTATTTGTTCATTTGTCATCGAGAGCAGCACCGTCGAGTTTGTGTGGGAGCGCCAGAAGGACGAGACTGAGAACCTGGCTGGTGGTGATGTCAACGCTGGTGTTGCAGGCAAGCTAAAGGGTCTTTGGCAACGCCTATCTGGGTTCTTGTTCAATTCACGCCACCGAACCACGAGCCGGCCCGCTTCTTCAAAGACCGCAATTAAACGACTTCCACGGATTATCTGGCTCCAGCAAGCCCAAAGGGTCAGTGATCAGACTTTCGGCTCGTACGCAATTTTAGGAGGAGAAAAACGTTATGTCCTCACATCGAGCCGGCTGGAAGATGTGCAGAAGGACCGAACAGGTGGCACAGATGACCCAGTTCGTTTCAATACTCGCCAAATTTTCACTTGCAGCTTATGGCTAATCGCAAAGTAGACCAAATCGGACAGGAAGATGTGGGAAGTTCTGACGCTCGTTGGCGTGCTGTGCGGTAGCGTCGGTTTCATCGCGCAATTTGTCGGTCTGAGAGGTTTGCCCTGGCCATGCTCTATTTCTCAGTTGGGAGGAATTTTCATCATGGCACTTGTTAGAGCTCTCGTTAGGCGTCGGATGGGCCGAGTCCCTCCCTCTTGCCAGGCTCTTCCCGACCACGAACTCGACTTTCTCTCTACTAAAATCATCTTCGACAAATCATTCCGGGAATGTGACGACACCGTAGCCAACAAAGGGTCTGGCTTGAATGATGATCCGAGCAAGGTTTGCTCATGGAGGATCATGACGGCCAAACCGGGTGAGGACAAGAGATTTCCATTACCATCACTGAAGGCAGAAGAGAAGATACGGCCTCCTGAGGAGCCTTCTCTGACTGAGGCTCCATCGACTTCGAAGCCCGAAAATCCGAACCAGCACCTAGTTCTTGTTCGTGAGCGCCTGGGAAACCTGTGCAAATGGACCAACAGTGCGTCCGAGCCAGCCACTGCCCTTGGGCAGGCTATTGAGCGTTTTATGCAGGAGTTCTTCCCCCGCACCCCTACATTGGATCACGGCAATGACTCCATCGATTCTTTTTCGTGGGTCGTCGAAACACGAAAATCTGCCGAAACGGGTAGTCTGGAGACTGGGCATATTTCCTTGTCCGTTCGCCGCAGCAAAGACGAGAAAGTTGGGTGGCTCGTCAATATCGGAGAGCTTGAAGCAGTCTTGTCTCTCTGGATTTCGGGAATCGAGGCGGAAGTGGCCGATAAATCTGAATCCACCCTAAAATGCAACAATGAAAGCGAAGTCTCTGACTGGAGGCGCTCCAAGGTTGGAGTTCGATCAAAATTGGAATTCTGCAGGATAATTGGTGAAAATTTCGAAGATGGCATTCTCAAGCGAGATATCTCGTGGTGGGTAGGTGGTGCCACCGAAGAAGCGAACAAGCCTGAGCATCGGGGCGGTAAGAAGGCAAGGCTTGTGATTGGCTTTAGCGGCCCGCCTCAGGGTAAGTGATGTGATAGCTCCAAGTTGTTTTGAGGCTAATAGTGGTGATTTTCCAGCGCGGCAGGGAACCCCAGAAGAATTGTCCATTGTTTCGAGCGGGTACTTGCCCACAATTCTTGCTCAGCATCTATTCACAAGTTTCATCTGGGCTATTACAGAACGGCTGGAAAGGAGTTGTCTTCAGGGTGAAGACAAGAGCCTTGATGCCGTCAAAGTTGACCCGGGCGTCTTCAGCCTGGATTCCTTCAAAGAGAGCTGGCATGGCGTTAAAATCACCCACTCACGCCTAGAGAGGTTTGTTGAGTACGCAGTGACGGCAGGTCTCGGGACAAGGAGTGAGATTCTGCTGTGCATGGTGCCTGCCTTCAGCTTCAGGGATCTTCTACCCAACGAGAACGTCTTATCCCTGATGCCAAGCGACCCGCAAAGAATTCAGCAACATGGCTGGACCCGAACTGCCAGCTTTTATTACTCCCTTCTGGAATCAGACATCGGGGTCGCTATAGAAGAATATTTTGCCGTGGCCGTTGTAGTTGAGACCATGGAGTTCATCTATATGGCATTTGAACCATACACTGACGATGAGAACGTGAAGATCCCACCCGACCCGGACCTGAAGTACGAAACGGGCAGGCTTGTGGGGTGTCTCTCGGAGAGATTCCAATTCATCCTTAAGAAACTTCTACCTGTCTATGCGTGCCAAAGGCGGAGACGGATCTTTCAGGGCATCTTTCGCTACTGTGCAGAAGGGAATGGGGGGCAAGAAAAAACAGAACGGGGCAGTGCTCGGATGGATGACGATTCTTCGAGTGACGATTCTTCGAGTGACGTTTCTTCGAGCGACGATTCTTCGAGTGATGATCCTTCGGATACGGACGACTTGGGAGTTGCTGCACACGCCAAAAGTCTCGGAACTTATGTTCAGGAGTTTTGCGAGTGGCAGCGGCGCATTCCCTACGAGGCCCAGACACCTGAGCAACAACGGGACCTGGATGCCTTTTTCACCAGAATTGGTTTTACAGAGGACCACCAAGCTTGGTCTGGCCACTTTAGAAGGAGGGTAGGAAAAGCAAAAAACAGTAGGAGTTTCTATTCCCCCCGAAACTTACCTTGGCTGATAATTTACCTGTCCCACGTAGTAAAAGCGGTTGATATTTTTGGCTGGACCATACTCCACTATGTCGCAACCTCTTTGGCCAGCCCTCGAGCCAGGCGTCTGAAGGCCCTGATGCGGGAAGCGGCAACTGTGTCTCCACCAATACATCAATGGCGAGACAAACTCAAGCGGAGTCTAATACATATCGCCGCCTTAAATGGCGGTGTGCAATCTCTTGAGGTGATGATCAACGCACTGAGAGCTCAGAAGGTCGAAGTCGCTGCGGTTCTTCGGCTCGGCGGTATTGATGGTATGACGCCAATTCACCTCGCGGCGAAGAGCGAGAGTGTCGAGTCTGTTCGGTGCCTTCTGTGGCATCAGAAAGGGTTCGGTCTGGATATCTGGGGGCGTAGCCCCATACACTTGGCGGTAATTGCGCAGACCGCTGTCAGTGCGGATGAGATGAAACTCCTTGCCGGCGACTCGAGACCCGACCACGCGGACATATTCGGCCGAACACCGCTTAACTACCTTGTTGCTATGAAAGGCATTGGTCCTCCCGATGAAATATTCCAGGAGGTAGCCAAGGAATACTTGGAGTTGTGGAAAAACTCGGGCGCCAAGGATGATGACAACAAGACTTTGTTTCATTATGCAGTGGAGCTGCAGCTCCGTGAGACGGAAATGAAGGACGTGTTGAGCAAAGGCGCTTCGATTAACGCTGTCGACAACAATGGGACAACGCCTTTGCACCTCGCTGTCTCGACAGGACAAGAATGGGTCGTCGAGCTACTTCTTGAACACGGGGCCGATCCCTCTGTCACGAATAGTGATGGCACCACACTGCTTATGCTCGCCTGCGAGACCGGTCAGCTGGGGTCCGCATTGTTGCTTTTGGACGCCATCAATTCCATCGACGAAACCGCGAACTTGACTGAGTTGACGAGCGGTGCAGTCGTTGAAGACAAACCACAAGAGCTGGAAAAAAGTCTTAACTCCCTTAACGAGCAATACGTTCTGGATCATCTCACTGCACCGGGGGAAGAGTACAAGAGTGCGGCTCAATGCAACGCTGCTTCAAATCTACCACAAGAGCTTGTTAAACAACGAGGGAGAAGTATAGGCGGCAGTATTGATGCCCAAGACCGAGAGGGGCTAACCGCCTTGTACCGGGCGATAAAGGCAGGGAAAGCTAAGGTAGCTATTTACCTTCTAGAAAACGGGGCAAACCCTGTCATCAAGGATCAGGAGGGGCGCATTTCCCTTCATCATGTCTCGCTCACACGAGGGCTCACAGGCGACGACATGGAGTCTCTTTTCAACGCTACGTTGGACGCGTGGAATCGTCGAGCCAACCCACTCCCGATGTCTGGAACCAAACGAACGTCTTTTTGCTCACAAGATGGCGGCGATGGGCTCGATACGCCAGAGTCGAGTTTGGTAACCGCAAACGCAGATACGCACTGCGGAACATCTCGACCGGGAGACCAAATATACGCCGGGCAAGAGGAGCATTTTGAGCCCGGCATTCCGCACCCTGCAGCGAAGGAGGACGGGGATATTCATCCCAACCAAGTCTTCGTGAAGGACATAATCGATTTCTCCGACAACAATGAGCAAACTGCACTTCACCTTGCCGTTGAAGCCGGCAATGACACCACAGCTGGCTTTCTCATGTCCAGAGGCGCCAACCCAGGCATAGTCGACGAGAAGGGCCTGACACCATTTCATATTGCGGCTGACAACGGATGTTGCCCTAAATTTATGGAACGCGTTCTGCGCAACTGCGACCCTGGTATCATCAACCTCGGAGTCGGAGAATCAGGCGAATCCGCCATCCTTTTGGCGTGCAAAAACCGGCGGGTCGAGGCCATCAAGATGCTTGTGGTGAACGAAAAAGTGAACTTGAACTGTCAAGCAACAAGATACTTTAACTTCACACCTTTTCATTTCGCCGTCACATATAAGAACCTGGATATCATAAGGCTGTTACTTGACTCTCCCCATGCTGATCCGAGTCGACGGCTTCTAGACAGCGCCGGCAGAAATCCACTCCAGTACGCCCTTCAAGTAAGCTCAGATAAGTGCGTCACTGAACTCCTTTTGCACACCCGAACGCAGCTTGCGGAGCAGGTGGACGGAATAAGGATGCTGTGTGACTTGAACAAGATTGGCTTGGCAGTAACCATCCTCAGGTTCTTTTCAGAGAATAGTCGTTTTGAAGAGAGACTCAAAGGGCTGAGCGATATATGGCCGCTTCATCTGCTGGCTCGTCAAGGAGATGCCGACACTATCAGGGCCTTTGTCGGCGCAGGTATCGATGCCTCTGCGACTGATGGTGATGGATGGACCGCGTTGGATGTGGCTCGCAGATACGGTCATGATCACTTACAAACCAACCTGGCCGATGTTGTCTCAGCAATGCCCCCGACGGAAAGCCCGTTGACACCGATATCCTTGGAGCTGCTGCCTGGGAATGATGTCAAGCGAGTAAACTGCAGCATACATTCCGAGTCCCACGAGGGAGTAATTGGTATTTATACTGAGCTGCTGGTGATACCGAGAGGTCATAGCTAACACTCATCATGGCAGAATATGTTGTCGGTGACGGAATATTGGATTATCTTAGATGCCTTCGAACCGAGGCATGCATCCCACCTGACATGGACTGGTTCTATTTTGAAGTTCAGGTGCTGGAGAAACCTGATGCCAAGTATGTATGGTCTTCCCCTACACAAGCTAACACTGGCTCATAACTGCGAGCATAGCTGCTTTTGCATCGGCTTCAGCCAACACCTCTTAGCTGCCAACTCGTACCCGGGTACGTGGGAAAATGCAGGGTCGTGGGCCTACCACAGCGACGACGGCCAAGTCTACGCATGCTCGCTGGATTCCAACCAACACTCGGTTTCAGAAATATCGGAGAAATTTGGCCATGGCTGTATTGTCGGATGCGGGTTGAATATGAAAACTGGGCAAGGCTACCGGACGCTGAATGGCAGCCAGGTTGACTGTGGTATGTGCCCGCCTAAATTCGGGATTTTACTGGCATGTCAACGATCTAACATCACGATTCGGCACAGGAAATATATTTGACATGAACCGGTTTGACACCGGGAAAGTATGGCCCATTGTGGCTTTTAAGTGCTTTACACCAGGTTTGACGAGGTTTCGGGTTATTTTGCGAGAGTCTGCGGAGCACCAGTTTCTATTCAGAGGGCCCTATGATAATAGCTGAAGATGAGGTTGAAATCTGATAAGAGGGGGCTGTAAATTTTAAGATGAAGTCGAGATGCGACACAGTATCATGATGTGGTAGCATTTGCCACCATAGACCGTCTTACATTTGACACCTACCTGCCTAGGTGCCTGCCTAGGTACCTACCAGCCAGCATGGTCACCACCCTGAATTAACTCGCCTGTCTACTGTCATCACTACAACAGAACCCATAGCTAGGTAGTCGACATTGTTTGGTGAGTATCCCCCCCCGGTCCATACCCCAAGCCCAAGCTAGGCTGCTTTTTGCCAAAGAGTCGGCGATGCTTTCGAAGCCAGTAGTACATTATTCCCATTCTCAGAATACTGCCATGCAACTGGAGGCGGAGTTTAGAATGGTAAACCGGGACAAACAATGGAGCATTCTCGCATCAATGTGTGGCGAGGTTTGGATGTGCTATGTGTATGCATGCGTGAAATCTACTAGTGTTCAGGGCCCCGAAAGAAAAAAAGTTAATGTTGACATTTCTTTGAAGATATACTCTCTATTACATGACAGAGTCTAACCTGAGGTGAAATCCATATCTGACATCTTTGTTAGAGCAGAAATCCCTACAGGCCGCCCGGGTACCTGTTGAAGATGAAGGAGGTAGGGGTGGGGCGAGGCACGAGGCTACACTTATATATACCTACGTCAGGAACCCCTTAGGCCGCTTTACGTCTCTCTTGGACAATCAAGGATGGTGCTCATCAAATTCAACAGTTTT
>Ga0247763_1000907_pt1 | contig 17626 bp, 11 predicted proteins | sample UWRJL141409B4_FD_179926 | JGI IMG/M metagenome (GOLD analysis project Ga0247763, IMG submission 179926) | Plant litter microbial communities from Arlington Agricultural Research Station in Wisconsin, United States - UWRJ-L141-409B-4 | ecosystem: Environmental > Terrestrial > Plant litter >...
GACAGGGGCTCCACCGAGAGCGTGCTGTCGGTCTCGATGCTGGTGGGAAGCACCTGCAGCGCCAGGCCGAGCTCGAGGAACGGTGCTGGCCGATACCATGCCCCCACGACGGCGTTGGCCGTGAAGGCGTCGGAGCCGGAGAGCCGGGTGCGCATGTCGAGCTCGCTCGAGACGGGGTTGACCTCTCCCGGGAACGGGTTGGCGTCGATCACCAGCTCGTACTCGAGCCGAGGCACGCTGATCCAGACCAGGCTGATCCCGATCGCGAACGCTTCACTGAAGCGATAGGCGGCGCTGGCGGTCACGTCCAGCATCAGCACCTCGCGCTCCACCATCATGTAGCGCTGCGCGCCGTCGATCGGAAAGCGCTCGCGGGCGACGCCCGGAGGCGCGTTGATGCCGAGCGCGAAGCCCCAGCCTTCGAGGCCGAAGCTCGACGCCATGCCCAGCAGCGGACCGAGCCCTTGCCACGGAGTCTGATTGCTGACCTTCGGAAACTCGACGAAGGGCGGCACGCCACCGACCGCTTTTCCCCAATCGAGCGTCGGCGCGCGCGTGAACGAGAGCGAGCTGTATCCGACGCGATTGCCGAGCTGCAGCAGCGTGCTGTCGAGGCGGGCGAGCCCCGCCGGGTTCCATGTCGCCGCCGATAGATCGTCCGCCTTGACGCTGAAGGCTCCCGCGCGCCCGAGCGAGCGTGCGCCGTACGTGCCCGGGAAGTAGCCACCGGCGTGCAGGCTCGACGTAGTGCTCAGCGCGAGCGCGAACGCCGTGACGCCCAGCGCGCGGCGTACAGCCGCGCCGGGACTCGGTCTCGCCCGGCTCGGTCTCGCCCGGCTCTGCTCCGGGGGCCCTTCAGAAGGCGATCTCAAGGGCGCGCGGACCGGGGAGGATACAGGCTCTGCGCCAGTGTGTTGAAGCCGAAGACGTACCCGGCGCCCGTGTTGAGCTTCCAGGTGACCTCGCCGCTGGCGGTCAGTCGCTCCATCTGGCCTGCCGCCGACCAGTTGACGAAGGTGCCTCCGTCGTCGAAGCGGATCGGCTCACCCAGGACGAACGTGTACACACTGGGATTGGCCACGTAGCTCCAGACCTGCGTGGCGAGCCCGGCGGCGACGTCGAGCTCGTACTCGAGCACGCGCGACTCCCTGCCGGGGCTGCCTTCATTGTCCAGGATCAGGATGCGGTTGCCTCGCACCTGGAACTGGTGCTGGTGAAGGAAGCGCGTCGAGCCGCTCGCGAACTCGAAGGTCGAGCCCATCAGGCCGAACACCCACTCGCACTCGCCGCTGGCTCGGTTGACCTTGGCGATGCTGCTGATGTTTCGCATGCCGATGTAATAGGCGTCTTCGCCCGCGTCGTAGTCGAGCGCGTTCGCGAACGTCCAGCCTTGCGCCGGTTCGTCGCTCTTCACCAGCGCCGGGTCGAAGCAGTTCCATGCGCTCCAGACGGTGGTCTGCGTCCCGTCTGGTGCTATCTCGACGAGCTTGTCGCCGCGCAGCGGCTGGCCCTCGAAATCGCGGTACTCCACCACGATCGCGCCGAGGGTCCCGTCGTCGAGCTCGACGAAGTCGTGCGCCAGGAGCGGCACGGGTATCGAGCTCGTGTTCGTGCCGTCGAGGGAGACGCGCACCAGCTCGGAGTCGTCGGCGGGGTCACCCGAGACGCTCGCCGCGTTGTACAGGATGCTCGTGCCATCCTTCGAGAGGCGTGCGCGGTAGAAATCGAGCTCGCGGTCGTCCCTGTGGTACCAGACGATCTCGCCGGCTGGATCGATGACGGTCACCGCCGTCGTCGCTCCCAGGATGGGCACCAGCGTGAACTGGTCGTGGCCTTCTCCGGTGCGGGTCAGCGGGGGCAGCCCGATCGGCAGATCGCCGGTGCGCAGCGACTCGAGACCGCTGCGCCCGGCGTCGTCGCCGTCCCACGTCACCACGCGATAGTAATAGAGCGTGTCCGCCTGCAGCCCGAGCAGGCTGACGCGGTGCTCGCGGGTCGGCGTGTCTTCGAGCGGCGTCGTGAGGCCGAGGCCCTCGGTCGCGCCGTACTCCACGTAGCCGATCGAGTCCTCGTCCGTCTGCCAGCTGACGTCGATGACGGTCGCGATCGCTGGGCTCACCTCGGCCAGCACGCTCGAGGGGCGGCGGGGATCCACAGAATCACCACAGCCGAGCGCCAGCGGGGCGAGCAGCGCGACCCGGGCGACGGCCTGCACGGCTCGAGCGCGCCTCGAGCGCGGACCGCGCGTCGGGGTCATGGTGCGACCGCGCCGGGTTCGAGGACGGTGAGCACGACTGGCGCCGGGTTCTGACAGGTGCTGCACATGAGTCCCATCACCCATACGCCGGGCTCGGACCGAGCAAAACCAGGGAAGGCGGCGTCGTTGTCGCGTTGGCGGGCGCGCGCCAGGTCCGCGGTGCGGCCGCCCGTGAGCGGCAGCTGCCATAGCGTGGTCGCGTTCAGCTCGAGATCGAGGATGTCGCTCTGGAGCTCCGCCACCGTCATTCCCGCGTAGAAGCCGATGAGGACGCCATCGATGTTCTCGAACACGATCGGGTTACCCCCACCGTCGCGCGTCAGATTGCGCCAATCGATGGTCCAGGGGCCCTGCGCCGGAATGCTCACGGGCGTCGCCGAGGCGATGTCGGCGGAGGCTTCGAGCAGGCCGCACCCGGAAGGGACGTCGACGCGCGTGTTGGTGGAGCTCGCGGTCGGGGTGACGAAGGTCATGCCGCGCGCGCCCACGCCCGGGGTGGTGCCCTCCGCGAGCAGCAGCATGTAGCTGTGCTCGCTGCTCTCTCGATACTCCTCTTCGATCTCGATGGGCGTGCCGAAGAACGACATCGACGACAGCTTCGCGCACGTCGTGGCGTGGTCGGTGTGGTACTCGAGGTAGCCGTCGATCTCCGATTGCGCGAGCTGACCCGACGTCAAGCGGTCCTCCACCGCGTCGTGCGTGAGGCGCAGGAAGCGCAGCAGCGCGAGATTATCGAGGTCGGGCTGCGGGGCCACCGGATGACACTGGAGATCGCTCACCAGGTCCGACCAACAGATGTCGAGGTCGGCGCCCGTGGCGGTTTCGATGCTGGGGATCGAAAGGTCGCTCTCGATGCTGTAGTTCTGTGCGTCGGCGAGCACGATGGCCCCCTGCGCGGGAGCGGCCTCGTCACCGCCGCAAGCCGTGCACAGGGCTAACGCCACCCAGGGTCGCGCCCAGCGAATCGCGGCTGTATTCACGCTCATGCGGATGAGTAGAACCGAAGCTCCCGCGTCATGTCCAGCGATGAGCCGATCGAGCCCGTCTTTCCCGTGAACGGCTCAAAAATCGTCCGAGCGACCGTGGCGGCGAAATGGCTCAAAAATGGGAGGATCGCCACGCTGCGCGATGAGTCATCGCGGATTGGAGCGGGCATGGATGTTACCCGACCATTCCGATCGACAAACGGATCATGCGCGTCGAGTTGGTGCGAGATCGATGAACTGGTTCGGGCTTGCTGCAACGCCACAGCACCGCGTGAAAGTGGCGCTCAAATTGATTTTGCCCCAGCTCTCGCGATCAAGGCATTATAACAGCGTCGTCTCCAGCGTAGCGCTCGTCGTTCGAGCGCGCGCGAAGTCAGGGCGAGCCGGGTCGAAGCACCGATCCCTCGAGGAAGGATGCCCATCCACGATGATGCGTAGATGTTTGACGCTGCGTCGCTGCGGCGCCGCTATATGGATCAGAGCTCTCGTCTTGCCCGCGGCGCCGCTCATCGCGCTCGGTTGCGGATCATCGGAGGCCTCGGAAGGCGCGCGGTCAGGAATGCCGGGCGGTTCCGCGGCATCCGCCGCAGGGCCTTCCACGTCGATGTTCCCGATGCCGCAGCCCGATGGCGACGCCCCGCCGGGCGTTAACGCCGAGGGCCAAGGGGGCTCGGTCGCGTTCGACCCGAACATGACGGGTGCGGGCGGCGGCGCGGTCGCCGAGATGCCGGGAGGTGATGACTTCGTGAGCGACGTGCAGGTGAGCGTGCACGAGCGCGTGAACACTATCCTGGTCGTGACCTGGACGCAGTTGCTCGAGGCCGACAGCGCGTGGCTCGAGTTTACGTTCGAGGATGGCGTCGTGATGAAGTCGCGCCCTCTCGCGGGCGCGCTCGGTGCGCATCGCGACGTGGTCCTCGGCGTGCCGGGTGAGATGGACGTCACCCTGCGTATCGTCAACCAGAAGGCGGGCGCCGTCTTCGCGAGCAGCGACCACGCGGGGCGCACGGAGGCGGTGCCGAGCGGCACGAACGGCATGCCGCCCGCGACCGTCCTGGCATACGACCCAGCCCTCGCGAGCCCCGACCGCTGGCTGGTCGGGTCGGTCGAGAACTCGGAGGGCGGCTGCGGCCCCGAGTGCTATAACCGCTGGACGTACTGGACGTACATCATGGACCGGAAGGGGCGCATCGTCTGGTACTACGCCGATCCGGCGAGCAACGCGACGTCGTCGTTCCAGCGTCGCGCACGCGACGGCGAGTATCTGTGGATCGAGAAGCGGCCCTATGGGCGCCCTGGCCCGCGAGCGGTGCTGAAGACCACGCTCGACGGCGACTATTCCGAGGAGATCCCCGTCGCCAACCTGGCTGACTCGATCGACGTCACCGAAGACGGCAGCCTGCTGTACGACGCGCAGGACGAGCTCCGGGAAATGGCGCGCGACGGCACGGTGCGCAACATCTGGAGCTGTCGCGCGCAGTTCGGTCAGGGCTTCGCTTGCTACACGAACACCATCAACTACGTCGCCGAGACGAACAGCGTGTGGATGAGCTATCCCGACGAGAACACAGTCGTGGAGGTGAGCCGCGCGACGGGGCAGCTCATCGCCAGCTACGGCGATGTCGCCGGCAGCTACGGGTTTTCGCCGGCAACGTGGCAGTTCGAGTTCCAGCACTTCCCGAACGTTACCCCACAGGGCACGCTGCTCGTGTCGTCGCACATGCCGGGCTTCGCAGACACCTTCGAGCCGGTGGCGGGGCAGCACGCCTTCGTCGAGTTCACGATCGATCGCCAGAACCGCCAGCTCGTGGAGCGCTGGTTCTACAACGACGGGCCCGAGTGGGCGATGTACAAGGGCATGGCGCTCCGAGTGTCGAACGGCAACACGCTCGCCAACTATGGCAGTGGCGGCGTCATCCGTGAGATCACCCCCGACAAGCGGACCGCCTTCCACGTCAAGTTCGACGCGCCGAACGGCGATGATTTCTACAACAAAATGGTCGGTCACAACGAGCTGATCGACGACCTGTACGCGCTGAACGGGGGTGGGCCGACGCCATGAACGTCTCACGCCGCCGCATCGTCTCGGGTCGATTCGAGTCGCCATACTGTATCGGAGCGCGGTCCGCGCTCCCTTCCCTCAAGCCTCGAAGGCTGCTCCGTCGCACGAACGCGGGCCCTCGGACGCGTTGCGGCGCGCGCTCACTGCCCGTGGCGTTCGCGGTTTTCAGTGGGCATCGAGCCGACCAGCGGCCCCGCGGCGAACCACTTCGCCGTCCTCGAGCTCAGACGCGCGGTACCATCCGCGAGATCGCGAACGATCTCCAGACGGCATGGCAGGTGGAATTCGACACGCCAGGCGCAAACGACCTCTTACAACGAGATGGCTGGACACAACGTGCTGATCGATGACCTGTATCAACTCAACGGCCACACGGCCCCCCAGAAGTCGAAAGAACGGAGATCCGCAATGACCGCACGTTCGATCGGGCGTTCCGGTCTGCTGGCGACCGTGCTCGTCGCCTTTGCGGCTTGCTCCGACGACGGGAGCGGCGCCGGAGCCCCAGCCGCGGGCAGCTCGGGTAACGGCGGCATGACGCCGTCGGGCGGGATGACGGGCTCGGGCGAAGCCGGCGCGCAGTCGACACCCGGCGGCAGCGGCGGCGCGAGCGGCGCCGGCGGCGCGAGCGCCTTCGCGGAGGTCGGCGTGTGCGGCGCGCGCGGACAGAGCCCGGTGAACGCCGACAGCTTCGAGGGCTACGAGGAGTTCTACCTGATCGGCGAGGATGGCTTCGGCGAGGACATCTGTGTCGTGCGCTTCGACGTGATCAGGGTGGGGGAGGCGCCGGGCGGATGCGAGGATTGCGCGTGGACGCACACCGTCGAATATCGCAACCCGCAGATCACCACAGACGTCGATGGCGTGTGCGCGAGCAGCGAGCTCGGCTTCGACAGCGCGCGCATCGACGAGATTGATGGTTCACAGGCCGCGTACGGCTTCGTCTACGAGTACTCCGGTCACGTCAGCGTGCTGATGAAGTACGACGACGCCACGAGCACCTGGGGGCCCAATGGTAACGCCACCTGGAGCGAGGAGACGGGAGAGCTCCGCTTCGATCGGCGCGACGGATTCTGTGGCTACTGAAGCAACGACAGCGGCGACATCGGCTGCGCTGACCGCGGGCGCGCTCGCTCGCGACTCGCTTCGACGTCGAGGGTTTCCGCTGGCGCCTCGTGGCGCTGCCGAGCGCGGCATCGACCCGACGAGCACTCGTGCTTCCGACGCTCGCCAGGAGGAAATATGAGCCATTCTTGGGGCGCATCATGTTGCATGGTGGAACTATGGAGAAGCGCCGGGCGCTCGGTCTGCTTGGTTTTGGGCCGGCGCGCTGGTAGCATTGGAGGCCGGTTGTCGTGGCCGTCATGAAAGATCCGGTGCCCGATATGCCCGAGGAGGAGGGCTTCACCGTCTGGTTGACGGGGCTGCCCTGCTCGGGCAAGTCGACGATCGCGGCCAAGCTCGTGGAGCATCTGCGCGCGAGCGGGCGCAAGGTGGAAGTGCTCGACGGAGACGTCGTCCGCGAGCATCTGTCCAAGGGCCTGGGGTTCAGCCGGGCCGATCGCGACGCCAACGTGCTACGCATCGGCTTTGTCGCCCAGCTGCTCGCGCGCAATGGCGTGGCGGTGGTGGTGGCCGCGGTCAGCCCCTATGCGTCGACGCGCGAGCTCGTGCGCCAGCAGATCCCGGGCTTCGTCGAGGTGTTCGTCGAGTGCCCGCTCGAGGAGTGCGAGCGCCGCGACGTGAAGGGCATGTACAAGAGGGCGCGCGCGGGCGCGATCGGCGCTTTCACCGGCGTCGACGATCCGTACGAGCCGCCGCTTCACCCTGACGTGACGGTGCGCACCCGGGAGGAAGCGGTGGACGAGAGCCTGCAGAAGGTGCTCGACAAGCTCGGCGAGCTCGGTCATCTGAGGGCGGGCTGAGGCGAGGCCGGCGGTGGCGATCTGCAAGATGATGATGCTCGCTGCCGGAGTGGTCACATGAGGTTCCCGTCGGAGTGGGTGGTCCGCCGGGCGTGGCCGATCATCGTCGGCTTCGTGCTGGTTGGCGCGCTCTTCACGATCCCGCTGCGCCGCATCGCCATCGACCCCGAGATCAAGAACCAGCTGCCGGCCGACATGGCGTCACGCCGCGATATGCGCTCGATCGAAGAGCGGTTCGGCGGCTCCGAGCTGGTCATGCTCGTGGTGCAGGCGCCCGACGTGCTCGAGGCGAGGACCCTCGCGCGGGTGCAGAAGCTCTCATTGGCGCTCGGCGACGTGCCAGGGGTCGAGCGCGTGGTGAGCCCGTTCTCGGTCACCGATCTGCGCGGCAGCGCCGACGGCCTGTTGTCGGTTACGCCCGCCGTCGTGTCGATCCCCGCGCTGCCCGCCGCGCGTGATGCCCTGCGCCAGCGCCTCGCCGATAACCCGTTCGCGATCGGCAACGTGATCGCGCCCGATTTTCGGGCGGCCGCCGTGATCGGCGTGCTGTCGAGCGAGGCGCGCGACACCGAGACGGTCGCGGCTCTGCGCCGGGTGGTCGCCGAAGTGCCGGGGCCCGAGCCCGTCCAGATCGGCGGCATGCCCGTCGTCCGCGAGCAGGTGAGCGAAGACATCCGCAGCGACATTCGGCGGTTTGCGCCGGCCGGCGTGCTGGCCATGCTGGCGTTCCTGTGGCTGTCGCTGCGGCAGGTGCGCGGGGTGCTCATCCCTTTCGGCATCCAGGTGCTCGCGATCGTGGTTTCGATGGGGCTGATTCCCCTGCTCGGCTGGAAGCTGCAGATGGTCACCGTGACGTTGCCGGTGATGCTGCTCGCGATCGGCAACGATCACACCGTGCACCTGATGGCCCGCTACCAGGAAGAGAACGCGCGGGGGCAGGCAGCGAGCCCGTCCGCCCTCAGCGCCCGCGTGCTCGGCGAGCTGGCCTTCCCGATGCTCACCGCCGGCATCACCACCGTCGCCGGCTTCCTGTGCCTGCTCACGCACGTCGTGGTGCCAGCGGCGCAGCTGGGCGTGCTGGCGTCGGCGGGGCTCGGCCTGGTGATGGTCGCCGCGGTCTCGCTCGCGCCGGCGATCCTGGCGAAGCTGCCGCTCGCCAAACCGGTCTTCGTCGGCGGCGGCGCGGGCCCAGCGAGAAGCCTCGATCGCTGGCTGGGCGCGAGCGCCCGCTTCGTCACGCGGCGCAAGGCGCTGGTGATCGGCGCGAGCTTGGCGCTTGGGGCGCTGGCGAGCGCCGGCCTGCCGTGGCTGCGCGTCGACACGAACCCGATCAACTACTACCCGCCGTCGGCCCCGGTCGCGCAGACCGCCGCCGCCGTCAACGCCCATTTCGGCGGCGCCACCGAGATCGCCGTGATGATCGAGGGCGACATCCGCGATCCGTCGTTGCTCTCCAAGATCGATCGGCTCGAGGCGGAGCTGCGCGCGCTGCCGCAGGTGGGGTACACGATGTCGCTCGCCGGAGTGTTGCGTCAGATGCAGCGCGCCGTCTCGGGCACCGACGAGCTGCCGCGCGAGCGCGCGACGGTCGCCCAGCTCCTGCTCCTGCATTCGCTCGGGGGCGACTCGAGCGATCTCGAGCAAGTGGTCGACTTCGACTACCGGCACGCGCTGGTCACCGCGCGCGTCAATAGCCTGTCCACGCGAGACATCGCCGCGGTGGTGGCGCGCGCCCGCGAATACGCGGGGCGAGAGCTCGCCGGTCACGGCGTGACCGTCGGGGGTTTCGGCGCCGTGTTTGCGGAGCTGGTCGACGCCGTCGTCGACGGGCAGCTGACGTCGCTCGCCGCGTCATTTGCGATCGTGCTGCTGCTCAACGCGCTCGGCTTCTGGTCGCTCGAGGCGGGGGCGTGGTCGATGCTGCCGCTGTGCGTCGCGGTGCCGGCGCTGTTCGGGCTGATGGGTACATTCGGCATCGAGCTGAACGTCGTCACGGCCATGCTCTCGTCGATCATGATCGGCGTCGGCGTCGACTACACGGTGCACTTCTTGTGGCGGTTCCGCGAAGAGCGGCGCGCCGGGCACACCGCCGAAGCGGCCGCGTGTCGCGCGCTCACGAGCGTGGGCCGCGGCATCGTGTTCAATGCGCTGGCGGTGGTCGTCGGCTTCTCGGTGCTGGCGTTCTCGAACTTTCTCCCCGTGCGCTTCTTCGGATTCCTGGTCGTCGTGAGCATCAGCGCTTGTTTGCTCGCGGCGCTGGCGTTGATGCCGGCGCTCGTCGTCTGGCTCGATCCGCGCTTCGCTCGAGTGGCGGAGAGACCCGCCACGGAACCCTCGGCGAGCAGCACCGTGCCGGAGCAGTCGTGAGCCGTTGGGTCACGGTGCGCCTCGGCGAGCTCGAACTGAGCCTAGGCCCGGGCTGCGCTGCGCGCGCGCTGGAGGCGCGGTGCGGCATCGTAGCGCACTCGAGGGGTAATCTGCCGGGCTCACCGCGCGCGCCTCGTGCGCGCATTACGGCCTCGGGGACGGTGAGGGAGGAGTCGCTCAGACCCCCTGGGTCAGCTACGATACGCACCGAGCCTACCATCAAACCCCGCATATCGCGGCAGCGGACGCGGCTCGTCCATTGACATGCGCGCGCGCTTTTCCGGCCACCAGAACGCAGCTCGCGACGTTGACAGCCAGGTCATGAAGAACTGGTGGCCATTCCTCTACTACTGATACTGATGCCTTCGTCCCAAGATTCTCGCTCGCGTCTGCCTGAACTGCATCTGTCCAGGCCCGGCGTCTGCTTTCCGGCGACGCGGGTCGATAACGCGGAGATCCTGCGCCGAGTGCGGGAGCAATACCGCGGCCCCGAGTCGGAGTGGCCGACGCTAGAGTCGGCGATCGAGCATGTGTTTGGCTTGTGCCGCACGCGCGAGCGCTACATCGAGCCCGACTCGGGGGCCCGCGTCGCCGACTACGCCGTCGCCGCCGCGCGGCGATGCCTAGACGTCAACCGAGCGAGCCTCGACGAGGTCGACCTCTTGATCCATGGAGGCATCGCGCGTCAATACTTCGAGCCCGCCACCGCGATGGAGGTCGCGGCCAAGCTCGGCCTCACTCGGGTGCACGCTTTCGACGTCACGGCCGCTTGCGTCGGCCACCTCGAGGCGGTGCAGACGGCCGCGGCGTATCTCGCGTTGCACCCGCATTACCGCACGGCGCTGATCTGCACCTCGGAGCTCACCGATCGCTTCCTGAGCTACGACATCCAGAGCGTACGCGACCTTTATACCAAGTCGGCGGGGCTCACCATCGGCAACGCGGCGGCGTGCGTGCTCTTGCGCTCACGCCCGTGGCCTGGCGGCGGCATCCGCTTGCTCGGCATCGACAGCCACTGCATGCCGGGCCATTGGGACCTGTGCCAGGTCCCGATCGACGGCACGTTCTTCTCGTCATCGGTGGAGCTGATGCGCCTCGGAAAGCTCATCCCTCCGCTGGTCCAACGAGACATCGCCGCGGTGGGCTGGAAGCCGACCGACGTCGACCACTTCATCTTCCATCAGCCGAGCGAGATCATGGTGCGCAAGATCGTGGAAGACGTCGGCGGCGACCCGGCGCGCGCCGTGTACGCCCACCCGCTCTACGGCAACAACGCCAGCGCCAGCGTCGGCGTGGCGTTCAACGTTCTGCTGGAACAGCGCACGCTCGAGGCTGGCGACAAGATCGTGCTGGGGAGCGCCGCAGCGGGGTTCTCCGTCGTCGTGGCCACGGGGGAGTGGGTCGCCGAGACGTGAGGTTTCGTGGCTCCGCTCTGATCGGCCTCCTGTCGTGTCTCGCGCGCTCCGCCGCGGCGCAGCAGCCGAGCGCGCCTGCCGAGGCGCCCGACGTGGCCGCGTCAGGTTCTGCGCCAGCGGCGCCGAGCGAGGCGGGGGGCGCCGGGGCGGGGCTGTTCGAGAGCAGCCTGAGCGATGCCTCGGCTGCTCCGAGCGCCCTCGACCCGGGGGCTCGCGCTCCGACGCTCCACGGCTACGCGCGCACCGACGTGTTTGCGGGAAAGGCGGTCGGCTCGAGCGGACCGGAGTTTCAGGCGGCCTACGCCGAGGTCGCGCTGCGGCTCGGCGTCGACGACCCGGGGGTGGGGGATGCCCACGCCGAGGTGCGCGTGAGGGCGGGGTTGGATGGGGTGACGCCGGGCCCGGACGTCGACCTGCGCGAGGCCTACGTGAACGTGTACCTCGGGCGCCTCGATCTTCGGGTGGGCCAGCAGATCATCGTCTGGGGCCGCGCTGATGCCTTCAACCCGACGAACAACCTGACCCCGACCGACGTGCGCGTGCGTTCGCCGGTCGAGGACGATCGGCGGCTCGGTAGCCTCGCGGCGCGGCTCTGGCTCGATCTCGCTCCCGTTCGTCTGGAGGGCGTCTGGCTCCCGGTCTATGCCGCCTCCGAGATCCCGAGCGTCGGCCTGCCGGAGTTCGTGAGCGCGAGCGAGCCACGTTACCCGGGGCCCGCGCTCGATAATGGGCTCGGCGCCCTGCGCGTGCACCTCGAGTTGCCGTCGATCGAGGCGTCGGCGTCTTATCTCCTCGGGCACGCGCCGCTGCCGGGCCTCGCCCTGCGCGACTACACCGTCGGCGTCGAGCCTCCCGTGATCCGCATCGCGCGCGCGGCCTATCGCCAGCAGGTCGTCGGCGCGGATTTCTCGACGGCTCTGGGCGAGTGGGCCGCGATCCGTGGCGAGGCTGCTTACCGGCGCCCGTTCGACTACCAGGACACGGTGCAGGCGCCGCGGCCCGATCTGCAATATGCGGTCGGAATCGAGCACGATTTCGGTCCCGTCAGCGTCATCGCCCAGTATCTCGGGCGCTACGTCTTCGACTGGCGGCGCGAGGACGGCCCAGACGATCCGATCGATCCGCGGGCGCTGGTCGACTTCATGGAGCCGCTGCCGCTCTTCCTGCGCGACTCGATCGAGGCGTCCATCGAGGAAGAGCTGCGCCTGCGAAACCAGATCCTGTTCGTGCAGCGCGCGCGGGTCCAACATCTCGCGTCGGTGCGAGCCGAGTGGCGCGCGCTCGACGACACGCTCTCGCTGTCGGCGCTCGGTCTGGTAAACCTGACCACCCGCGAGTGGCTGCTCTACCCGAAGCTCGCCTATTCGATCAGCGACTCGATGAGCGTCGCCGTCGGCGCCGAGCTCTACACGGGGCCAGCGGGGAGCCTGTTCGACCTGATCGAAGACCGACTGAGCGCCGGCTATGCCGAGCTGCGCCTGAGCTTCTGACTCGAGCACCGACCAGGGAGAGATTGCATGGGACGATTTCAAATAAAGGCGCCGGGGGCCCTCGGCTGGAGCACACTGGCGGCATTTTTGCTCACTATGTCGCTCGTGACGGGCGCAGGAGCCGGGGCGACGGCGCGCGATATCATGGAGCAGGTGACCCTGGCGCGGAAGCTCGAGGGGTCTGAGGCCGTGGTCAGCATGACCATCGTCAATCCCAAGGGGCAGACCCGCGAGCGCCGCCTGAGCCTGGCAACCAAGCTCTACGATGGCGGCAAGACGGAGAAGCGCGTCTACCGCTTCTCGACGCCGGCCGACGTCGAGGGCACGGGCATCCTGGTGTTCGACTACGAGACGGAAGCCGACGACGTCTGGGTGTACCTGCCGGCGCTGCGCAAGACGCGCCGGATCGTCAGCGCGCAGCGCTCGGAGAGCTTCATGGGGAGCGAGTTCGCCTACGCCGATCTGAACGTGCCGGCGCTCGACGACTACGACTACAAGCTCGTTCGCGAAGAGAGCGTCGGCGCCGAGCGCTGCTGGGTCATCGACGTGCTGCCCAAGACGCCCGATACGGCGAAGAGCGAGGGCTACTCTCGCAAGACCTATTGGGTGAGCCAAGACAAGCACGTCATCGTCAAGGGGGCTTACCTCGACCTCGACGGGCGGGCGCTCAAGGAGCTCGAGAGCCAGGATTTCAAGCTGCTGGATGCGAAGCGCAAGCGCTATCGGCCCCTGCGCATGGTGATGAACAACCAGCAGAACGGTCGCAAATCGATCTTCGCGACCGAGCAGATCGCCTTCACGCCGGAGACGAAGGATGAATTCTTCACTCTGCGCTACCTGGAGCGGCCATGAGCACGACGGAGACAGCACACACCCCGGGGACATCCCCGACCCCGGGGCTGGCGCCAATGGGCAGTCTGCCGGCGCGCATGGCCCGCGTGGCTCGCATCCTGCGGCGACGGCACGGGCTCTACGTCAAGCCGCTGCTGCTGGCCGTGTTCTTCGGGCTGATCCGCCTGGTGGTGTGGGCGGGGATGGCCCTCGACAACGTGTTCTTCCCGCGCCTCCGCAGCGCGCGCGCCGAGCGCCCGATCGTGCTGGTGGGCAACCCGCGGACAGGCACCACGTTCCTGCAGCGCTTCCTGGTCGCAGAGGGCTTCGGCGCCGGCATGAACCTGTTCCTCATGCTCTATCCATCGCTGCTGTTGCAGCGTCTGCTCTCTCCACTGCTTCCCCTGCTCGAGAGGGTCAGCCCGGCGCGCTTCCATTCGACCGCCGCGCACCAGACAAGCCTGACCTCGGTGGAGACCGACGACGTCGCGGTGCTCTTCCGCTATCTCGACGGGTTCTTCCTGTACGGGTTCGTCCTCTCCTTCGACGAGGAAGACCTCCTGCCGTGCGTCGATCCGCGTGTGCGCGACACCTCGGTGCGCGATTTTGCCTGGCTCGACGCGCTCTGGCGGCGTTCCCTCGCGGCGACCGGAGCAGAGCGCAACGTGGCCAAGCTGTTCTCTTTGTCGGCGCGCTTGCCGCGTTTCCTGGCGGCCTGCCCCAGCGCGCAGATCCTGTACATGGTGCGAGATCCGGTCGAGGTGATCCCCAGCTCGATGAGCCTCGTCACCGGCGTGCTCGATAGGGCGTTCGGCTTCTGGTCGATGCCCGAAGACGTGCGGAAGCTTTGGCTCGACCGCATGTACCGCGCGTGGATCGTGCTGCTTCGCCGCTTCCACGACGATTGGCACAGCGGAGCGATCCAGCGTGAGCGCGTGTTCATCGTACGCTACGATCAGATGATGGCCGACTTCGAGTCGCTGATGGACTCGATGTGCGCCTTCCTCGGCCACGAGATGACGCCCGAGCTGCGAGCCACGGTGCGGAAGCGCGCCGAGAAGCAGCGCAGCTACACCTCCGAGCACGAGTACGATCTCGCCCAGTTCAACCTGTCCGAGGCCCAGGTCCGCCGCGACTGCGCGTTCTACTACGACACCTTCCTGCCGCCTGAGCCCCTTGAAGTCGCGGCTCGATCCGTCTGAGGGAGCGGGCGCCGCCCTCCACACGAGGCAACGCCCGGAACCACCGCCGCACTCGCGGTCTCGGCCGCCGCCGCCCCTCCGCTTCGGCAGCGTGATGCGCTCGAGAGCGGCGTTCGCCGCGCGTCTCGTTCAGAGCGTGGCGCCAGCCTGGGCGAACACGATTTGCTTGATGCAGCCGGCCCGGTCGGGCGTATAGGCATAGTTCAACTCGCTCGCGGGGAACGACGTCGTGCTCTGCCAGGTGTCGGCGTTGGCCAGCGTGTCGTCGCCGACATCCCAGGTGACGTTCGGGCCGACGTGATTGTTCCGGAGATCCCAGAACCCCGGCTCCGGGCTGAAGCGCGAGGTCACGGGATTGAGCGCGTTCTCGAAGAAGTTGGACTCGATCAGGGCGACGCCGCCCATGCGCACGTTGATGCCGCTGCCGGTGATCGTGCCGTAGTAGTTGTTGAAGGCGTGGATGAAGCCGTTGCGGTGCAGCGGCGTGCGTGACTCGACGTTCTCGTACCGGTTGTGGTGGAAGGTGACGTAGCGTTCGGTCAGGTCGTCATCGCTCGAGCCGAGCAGGCCCGTCTTCTGGTGGTCGTGGAGGTAGTTGTAAGAGACCGTGATGCGGCGAGCACCCTTCTTGATGTCGATGAGCCCATCGAACTCGGTGTCGCCCGCGCCGTCGCAGTCGCTCTTGGTGGAGCTGAACAGCTCGTTGTGGTCGACCCACACGTTCTCGACGTCGCCGTTGGTGTCGTTACCCTCGAGGGTGATCGCATCCGACGAGCCACCGCCGGGGAGCAGCCCCATTGTCATGTTGCGAATGATGATGTTCCTGGCGCGCGTGACCTTGATGCCAAAGTTGGCGCTCGAGCCCGGTGCCCCCTCGATGGTGAGGTTCTCGAGCTCCTTCACCTCGAGGATCTGCTCCGCCTTGGTGTGCTGAGCGCAGACGTCCGTGATGGTCGAGTAGTCAAAGGTGCCGTCGTACCGGAGCACCAGCGCGGTCTGCGTGCCTTCCTCGAAGGCGTCTCGATAGTCGTCGAGCACGGCCTGCGCTTCGTCATACGTGCTCACCACCACGGCCGCGGCGTTCCCGCCCCCCGTGGTGGCTGCTCCGTAACCGACGGGCGTCGCGAGCGGCGGAGAGATGACGCAATCGGTGGGCTCGTTCGCACCCGGAACCACCGTCGTGCCAGGAGGCGTGGGAGGGGTCGTGCCCGGATTCATCGTGACCGGCGGCGCCGTGCCCGGATTGTTCCCCCCGGGCGCCGTCCCGGGCATCATGGTCCCGTCCAGGCCAGGCAGTGTCGGGTTACCCTCGGTGCCCGTCATGGACGTGCCGGGGTTGGTCGTGTCCCCCGGGTTCTGAGCGTTGCCCGGATTCTGCAGCACGGGTGCGGTGCCCGGGTTTTGCGTGCCGCCGGGGTCAAAAGAGCCCGGCCCGTCCGAGCCGCTGGGGCTTTCGCTACCGCAGGCGGCGAACAATACGGCCGACGTTGCAAATCCGAGAAACAGTCCGAGGGATGCTGGCTTCACGCCGCCCAATGCGCCGGGCATGGGAAAAGATCACGAAAAGAGGTGCGATCCGGCGGTGTCGCACCAACCGGCTGGGTCGACGGCGACCGCCGAGCACTCTTTTGGTGCGTTCCAACGGCGGTCGTACACCTCGAGCAGAGCGAGCAGAAACGCTCAGCGGATCACGCCCGCCTGGGCAAAGACGATCTGTTTGACGCAGCCGGCGCGATCCGGCGTGTAGGCATAGTTCAGCTCGTTCGCCGGGAACGTGGTGGTGCTCTGCCAGTCGTCGGCGTTGGCGAGCGTGTCTTCCTCGACGTCCCACGTGATGCCCGGGCCGACGTGGTTGTTGCGGAGGTCCCAGAAGCCAGCCTCGTCGCTGTAGCGAGAGGTGATGGGATTGAGCGCGTTTTCGAAGAAGTTCGACTCGATCAGCGCGACGCCGCCCATGCGGACGTTGATACCGCTGCTGGTGATGTCGCCGTAGTAGTTGTTGAACAGGTGCACGAAGCCGAAGCGATGCAGCGGCGTGCGCGACACTACGTTCTGATACCGGTTGTGGTGGAAGGTGACGTAGCGCTCCGTGTCGTCGTCATCGCTGAACCCGATCAGGCCGGTCTTCTGGTGATCGTGGAGGTAGTTGTAGGAAATGGTGATGCGCCTCGCGCCCTTCTTGATGTCGATGAGGCCATCGAACTCGGTGTCGCCGGCGCCCGCGCAGTCGTCCTTGGTCGAGCTGAACAGCTCGTTGTGGTCGATCCACACGTTCTCCACGTCCCCGTTGGTGCCGTTGCCCTCGATGGTGATCGCATCCGAGTCATCACCACCGGGCAGCAGCCCCATCGTCATGTTGCGAACGATGACGTTCTTGGCGCGGTTGATGTGGATGCCGAAGTTGGCGCTCGAGCCCGGGGCACCCTCGAGCGTGACGTTCTCCATCTCCTTGATCTCGAGGATCTGGGCGGCCTTCTCGTGCTGCGCGCACACATCCGTTACGCTGGCGAAGTCGAATGTGCCGGTGTACCGCAGCACCAGTGAGGTCTGCGCGCCGTCGTCGAAAGCGTCGCGATATGCATCCAGCGCCGCCTGGGCGGCTTCAAAGCTGTTCACGGCGACGGCGTTGGCATTTCCGCCGCCGGTCGTTGCTGCCCCGTAGCCGATCGGGCGGGTGATGGCTGCGGGAATGACGCAATCGGTCGGCTCCGCCGCGCCGGGCGTGACGACGGGCGGCGTGGTGACGGGAGGAGTCGTCTCTGGCGGGGTCGTCTCTGGGGGCGTGCTCCCTGGCGGGGTCGTCTCTGGAGGCGCGCTCCCTGGCGGGGTCGTCTCTGGAGGCGTGCTCCCTGGCGGGGTCGTCTCTGGAGGATTGGTCGTGCCGTTCGGCGTCTCGCTGTCGTCCCCGGCTCCGTCGATCCCCGTCATGACCTGGGGATTGCCCTCGCTCGCGGCGCCTGTGGCCGGCGGCGTGCCCGGGCTCGCGAGAGGGCTCTCGGGGGCGCCAGTGGAGGGCGTGGCGGGGGGCACGCCCGGGCTCTGACCTCCGCCTGGGGGAACGGCTCCGCCAAACTCCGGCGCCGCGCTGGGCTCT
>Ga0247763_1000908_pt1 | contig 17624 bp, 26 predicted proteins | sample UWRJL141409B4_FD_179926 | JGI IMG/M metagenome (GOLD analysis project Ga0247763, IMG submission 179926) | Plant litter microbial communities from Arlington Agricultural Research Station in Wisconsin, United States - UWRJ-L141-409B-4 | ecosystem: Environmental > Terrestrial > Plant litter >...
AGGACGGAAAGAAACAAGTCGTGCAGGTGCCGACGGGGTGGCCGCGCGAGGGGGGCATTGAGTTTTGTGGCATTACAGCGGCGTATGGGTATGTGTTTTTTTTTTTCCCTCTTCCTTTTCTTTATTTCTTTCTCCCTTTCTTTATTTCTTTCTCCCTTTCTTCCTTTTTTTTTTCTTTTTTCGCTTCTTCTCTTCTTTTCTTTCATTTTTCTTTTTCTTTTTCTCTTTCTTTTCCTTGTCAAGGGTAAATGTGCAGTACTAACAACAGCAGCGGCGGCAACCGCGTCCTCAACGACGTGTCGCTCTCCATCAAGCCCGGCGAAAAGATTGGCATTTGCGGACGCACCGGCAGCGGCAAGACTTCCCTCGTCATGTGTCTCTTCCAGATTCTCGACCTTCAGGGAGGCGCCATTTTCATAGACGGCATTGACCTCACCACCCTCCCTAAAGAAGAGGTCCGTCGTCGCATTGTCGGTGTCGCTCAGCAGCCTTTTCTCCTTAAGGGGTCGGTGCGTCTCAACGTGGATCCAACGGGCACTGCTACCGACGAGGAAATCGTCGACGCACTCACTGCAGTGCAGCTTGTAAATGTTGTGCATGAAAATGGTGGGTTAGATGCTGATGCCGATGCGCTCAATCTGTCGAGTGGACAGATGCAGCTGTTTTGTCTGGCGAGGGCCATGCTTCGCCGGAGCAATATCCTGGTCTTGGATGAGGCGACTTCTAGGTATTTCCACTCCCTATCTACTTTTCCCGAGAGAGAGAGAGATTGCTAACGGTAACATAGTGTGGATTCCAAGACGGAAGAGACGATGCAGCGACTGATTCGCAAAAAGTTTGCCCACCACACCATCATTGCGGTCGCTCATCGTCTAGATACCATTCTGGACTTTGACAAGGTTGCCGTTTTGGATGCGGGCAAGTTGATTGAGTTTGAAAGTCCCTATGCCCTCTTGGAGAATCAAAACTCGGCTTTTTCTCGTCTGTACACCAGTCATGGAGAGGCAGAGGAGGGTGAGGAGGACAATTGATGATTGATGACCTTTTCTTTTGCGATTATGTCTCGGGTGGATATCTCTTAATTTCTTTGCCTGGAATTTTGTGTGCTTGATCTGATCAGTTTGTCTTGATGAGAATAGTTTCGAGAGTCGTTCGCTTTAGTTAGCGCTTTAGTTTAGTCTAAGAATATGAGTACGCGAGCTGTTTCTATCACTTACACACAGTCAGCAATGCTCCACTGCTTCATTACTGTCATCCGCAAAGGAGTCGGTTTAACGTTGATAGCGCGCCCCAGTGACTCCACCACGCGGGTGCACCCGAGACTCCACTAAGTTTCTTTCGATCTGGTGAGGCTGGGGGTTTTCTTGGCATCAATTTGGCCCCCACGGTCCTCGTCCTCTTTCTTGCCTGCCGGAGTTTTTACGCTAGCGTAGTTTTGTACATCAGTGCATGTGTTCGGCGACCAAACCAACCAGTCCCCAAGTCTGGAATCTTGAAACTTCTTGTCCGTGACAAATTTAGAAGGGAGTCCCAGGATCCCTTGCCCACTTTGTCCTCCTCAAGGTTGCAAGAAACGGAACTTGCCGCTTCTTGGACTGTCCGATCCTTGTTGAAAATTCCTCCTCCCAAGACCGCTGTGCTGGAATGCGCGGACCGTGCGGGCATCCTCCTGCAGCTTGTCGGCCACTCGGTGTGCCAGGATTGGTTCGTCCCAGTTTGCGACATGGTGGGGACGCTGTTGTTTTGGTCTAGCGTGGTGCTCGGATCGACGATCCATGGCCTTTCCCGAGCGCTTCCAAAGCCCAGTCAACGATGTCCAAAACCCCTTCTTCAGGAGTTTTCCCCCGCCGATCTGTGTCGCCCATGTTCATGTCGGTAGTTGTTGGTGTACGGTTTGTTTGGTTACATTCATGTCGGACGCCGACATGAGTGTCCCCAATTTGGGGCCGCAAATGGTCATTACCAATTGGGCGCTCGATGCCTTCTGTGGAGTGTTTCTGGGTCTTCGTCTCTACTGCAAGCTCAGCCGGAGGCGGGTGCTCTGGTGGGACGATCACTTCCTGATTGCGTCGTGGGTAAGTTTATCTATCCCTGATACCCGGTGGATAATACCCCCAGATTTCGTCATCTCATCTCGTCATCTCGCCAGAATTCAGATAGCTATCACAGATTGAGTGCTGACTTTTTGGTACATCCAGATCACCCTCGTCATTTCTACCGCCGCCACCACGGCCAGCGCGGCCCACGGGTTCGGGAAACACCGATGGGATCTCGACCGCGAGAGTATCACGGCCACGACCTTGCTGCAAAATGTCTCGTCTACCTTTTCCATCACCGCGTCAGCATGGAGCAAGACCTCCTTTGCGTTGACCCTTCTACGCATCACGGAACCGAAAACCCAGCGATTCATCTGGTTCGCCATTCTCACCATCAACCTCACCAAGGCGGCCAGCGGGACTGTCGCCTGGGTGAGCTGTACGCCTTTACATAAAGCGTGGACGCCCTTTGCCCCAGGGACCTGTTGGGATAAGAAATCTGTGGCATATTACAATTTGTTCTCTGGGGGTATGTGTGCTCAAATATGATCGTGTGGGTGTTGTGTCCTGTTCTAATTTTGTTTGTAGCATACAGTGGCGTGATGGATTTGGTTTTGGCGTTCCTGCCCTGGCCGATTGTGATGCGCATGAGAATGCGGTTGCGCGAGCGGATAGGCGTGGCCATTGCCATGACCATGGGTGTTTTGTGAGTTTTTTTCTTTTTTTTTTCTTTTTTTTTCTTTTCTTTTCTTTTTCTTTCTTTTTTTTTTCTTTCCTCTCTTCACTCGCCTTGTGTGTTGGTTGCTAACATGCACATGATATCAGTGCTGGAGCAACGGCATTTGTGAAATGTGCGCAGATCCCGACCATGTTTGGTGGCGACTTTTCCTGTATGTACCCCCCCTTTAATCTAGATTCACATGCTAATATTTTTTTTTTTTAAACAATAAAAAGACCAAGGAGTCGCCCTGGTCACCTGGGGCGCTGCAGAAACCGCCACAACCATCATGGCCGCTTCCATCCCCATGCTGCGGGCGCTACTCCACGAAGCAGCTTCCTCGCCCACAAACCGCTATCAAGCCCGGCTGGAGGAATGGCGTGAGCTCAATGCGACGACAGAACGCAGCACGGATCTAAAGAATGGTACTGTAATAATTGAATCGCTTGATCCAGACTGGTCACCAAGTCCACCCCCGCCACAACGTGGGATGGGTAGTCCATTAGGGGAAGAGATTCCGGATGTTGTTGGCAAGGGTGGGATAGATTCACGTATATGACTTGACGTTGTCACGGATGCGATATATACAAGTAGTTGGGTAGAAATATAATGTATTTCATGATTTATACGGGGGTAAATGTCGCACAAACTATCCGGGGAACAGCGGACCAACAGCCGGGACCTCCACTGACATAGTCAAATCCAGCCGCATCCAGCCCCAGGCCTGCACCGGGGCTCCCCGCTTCCCGTGCTATTTATTAATGTGCTGACTGAGCACCCCACAGTTGCCCGTTGCCCGCTAACCCCGTCAAAGAACAATAAATAAAAAGGTTGGGGGTGTGATGAGATAAACGCCCGAGTTTTGTGTGGTTTGGCAGAAAAAATAGATTACGGCGTGGGGATTTTTTCTGCACCAAATGTTCGTCTGCAGATTAAGTCGTGTTGCAGAGTTACATGCCGATTGCTTGTCCAGACTACAAGCTTCACCGTCTTGACTTGACTGATGCTAACGGATGTGTGATCCACCCTCTGTGTCAAGTTACTACATACTACATGATTTGATGTGATTCCCCCGCTTCCAGTTGCGTAACAAGTTACAAGCACGACTGAAGTCAAGTCTACAGCTCTACACAGCCTGCCTTCCCAAGACCAAGAATATCCGCCCACTTCCCAGCCCGCTTCTTCAGCCAGCAGAGATCGGCGTCATAACCGGTAGCAGGTCCGTCGCGTTTATTAACTTGGGCTTCGTCTGCTCATATTAAATGTCAGTCAGTTCCTGCAATGCACGGATGATGAAGTGAAAAAAAACATACCGGGAGTGGGAGTGGGGAGCGCGGTTGCAAGAGCCGCCGACAGGGCGAGGAGAACCATGGAGATCTTCATTTTGCTGTTTGCTTTAAGATGAGTCTATGATATTTTGCACTGCGGTTCCAGTTGGTTGCGCGATAAAAATGTCCATTGCATTGGGGTCGTTCATATTCTAGTACTTTATGCATCTGCATCCTTTGAAGGGAGTGGAGGGCTTACATCAATTCTCACGCGAGAGACAGTCCACACACGCACTCTTTGATTGAGGAGTTGGGGGCAAAAAAAAGAAAGAAAAGAAACAAAAAGGGAGTTAGTAATGCAAATCAGTATCGGGAAAACTATGATTCAGCACCTCGTAAACTAAGGCAGTTCCAACACCCTCGCCAAGTTCAGTGCATCCAGTAAAAAAGAAGAGAGGCGGTGTTTATTATAAAAAAAAAACATCTGAAACAAGCCATGGGGGCCGAATTCAGAACACTGGACTACTTGACCATGAGTGAATGGGTGAGTGAGGCCATGGAAATGTATTGGTGGGTTTTTCGCGGGGGGCACACCTCTGTCGCAACTGCGGCCTCTTTTGGCTTTGGCTATTTCATGACTTTTCTTTTTCGAGTGGCTATGGCTGAAGGTGCATGATGTCTGGTGTGTATCTGATTTGGTGTTTCCCGCGTCTGGGTGGGAACCACGCACTCGCTGGGGTTCTCCCCCCGCTCCCCAGGCTGTTCCCCAGAAACCCGGCCTACTCCTTCTCTTCAACAGGGATTGACACGAGGCTCGCATCACAAATTACACGGCGAGTTCACTCTCTCAATGTCATTGGTTTCATACACTAAGATGGCCCTGTATGCACCACTCTCGACGCTATCAGACGATGGGTCAATCCTTCCCCTACTGCCCAACGACACCTGGAAAAAAAGGTTTTTCGTTTTGTTGACAGTGTTTCTTATCACCATCGCTTCCATCTTCACTAGTATGATTGCCATGGTTCGTTCAGCATCCCAACACAGTTGTGTTTACCCTCTCTCTCTTGTCAAAGCCCCGTACAGTAAGTCCACCACACCTCTGATATCAAAGGTGTTGCTATCCTATCTCACAAAAGACAGCCCCCGCACCTGTCAAATATCTCAACAGATTCTTAACCGACGATCCGGACACGCCCAAGTTCATGGGCCAGCCACGTCCAGAGATGGACGAAGCATGGCACGCTCTGCTCTCTGCCACGGCGATTCGATTTTCCGCTCAAGAGCTCCAACAGGCTGGAAATGCCACTTCAGTCCGACATAAAGACGGTGGGTTCATTGGGGGTCTGGCAGTGTCGCATTCGTTGCATTGTATTGTGCGTTTATCCATCCACCTCTTTCTCAAGTACAGCTTATTTCAGGGCCAGAACTGATGAGGGCTGATTGAGGATAGAAACGCATTAAACAATTCCTCCACCCCGAGTATTATTACTCTAATCACCACCAACAAGACTGGGAAAAGATTTATTCTCATGTTGACCACTGTTTGGAATCCCTAAGACAAAGCACCATGTGCATCCCCGATCTCAGCATCTATACATTCAAATGGACTGCAAAAAGCAAAGTGAGACCAGAGATTCAAACGCCCCAGCAGCATGCGTGCGTGGATTGGCCGGCTTTGCATGAATGGATGGAGGAGAGAAAGGTGGGGTATGATGATATGGTTCGTGGGGATATTTAGGTACCTACCAGACCTTATTTACCCAAGGGAAGTTATGTTGGGAAGAGCCAATGATATGATATTACTTTGTTGAGATGACTCTTGGAAGTTCGCAGTTAGGGTTTCAAAGTGGCGTAACAGGGCATATTTAAAAGAGTACTCAGGTCATGGAACGGCAACTAAGTGTTATTGGATGAGAGAAGAATAAAGGGATATGGGATAAAACTCATGGAACCCCATGTGCTAGTCAACAATAATAATGCAAAGCAAACTCAGTCTGGTATCACGCAAGACAAAAAAAAAAAAAAAAAAAAAAAACCCTCAACTACGAACACGTCAGAGAACATCAAGCCGGCCCCGCCTGCAGACTCGTCTTGGAAACCACCACGCCATGACTCTTCCGAATATGCCTCACCAAGTTATCATCAACGGTGTATTTCAAACCGCACCCCTCCCAGGGACATTTCCATCGCGGCCCACCCGTGTGTGTCCTAAAGTGTTTCTGCAAGTCACGGTCTTGGTAGAAGCTTTTGGAGCAGAGCTCGAATTGGCACTTGTAGGGACGGGTGTGTCGTTTGGTGTGTTTTCTATATTCAGTGGCGTCGTCATGGTTAGTGGACTGGGCTGGACTGGACTTGAATGGAAAGGTATTGATCAATCGTAGGGAAATGGGGATGATGGAATGGTATGGGATGGGAATGGGAAGTTTGTCAATACCTCAGATCACAAGGTCTACCAAACACTTCGTCACACCCATCATACGAACAGACCAGCCTCTCAGCTGGCTGATGGGAGGACTGGCGGCGTGGGGTGTTGGACCGACGAGACGCTGCGAGAGAAGACTTCCGGCTCCGAGAAGTTGCCGCACCAGGTGCATGTGAGGTGCCTCGTCGGGCTGATTGGTTGACGTGGAATGTACATGTAGGACTCGAAGGGGGCGTGGGAAGAGGACAGTGGGAGGAGGAGTAAAGCTCCGAATGGGAAAAGAAACCGATCTCGTGCGAATGGGGAAGAACAATGTCCTCCGACAGCAGCGGGAGATGCGAGTTCGCCGACTAGAGCGGCGTAACTTGGTTCCTGAACGAATATTCGGGGCTTTCCACCGCCATCGACATTCCATAGTAGTTGTCGTCTCTGTCGATCATGCCGACTGAGCCCAAATGTTCAGTGTAAATGTCCCCGATAGGCTCTGTTTCGGCGACCGATTTCGGAACGAGGACTGATGGATCGATGGTGGCATGTTCGAGCAAGGGACGATCTTGACCGAGTAGACATTAGCAGATGCAGACGAAGCAGCCGTGGCGAGAACGCCCAAGTTAGGCAGGTCTGATGCTCACCTCGACACGCTAAAAGTCCATCATCGGCAAACGGGCCCGCGTCCCAAGCGGGCAGAGGGGTACAACCTGCAAGGACACGGGGTTTAGTGCGAGTGTAGGTTCCCTGTTTCGGAGATACTCACCGCGGCTATATGGCTGCATTGTGCGCCGAAGGGGGACATGGAGAAACGCCGCCGTCGTCGCGGGACGCTTGTCCCCAAGAGTGCTTGTCGCTCTCAAAGTTGATGTTGAAGAGAATGGTGGAGGGATTTACCACGGACCTCAACTCAATAACCTTGGGCTCGAGAAAGCGGGGTAGGTAGACGCGCTTGCAGGCTTTCCGAAAAAGGCACCCATCAGGCACCCAATCAGAACATTCCATGCGAGGAGGCCTACCAGAATGGAGTCGGCGGGCTGGACTGGGCAGTGTAACTAACTGGATTTGGAATCCAAAAGACTAAACTGGTTTGGGCCAAAATACAAAGCCAATCACGACAGTGCAACTGCCATGCCGTGACATTCTTCGATTTCCTGTTCGCTAGTCCAGCAGCTGAAACCCCCCAATCTGCCGTCATCTGCCGTGTGTGTATGTTGTCATGCATGGAAATATCTTTGTCATACTACCGCCCGCCAATACTTTTTTACATGATTCCACTTGGGTTGTAATAGATGACACCCTGTGACGCATTTTTTCCTGCTGGCTTTTCGTGCCACCCGTCCCACGTTGCGCCCGACCATTGGCGACTCCCGGACCACATTCTAGGCAAGAGTGGTTCTCAACAATATCATACATGTACGTGGTTGGCGTAGCCCGGGTATGTTTGCTGATGCTTCCGTTTTGTCGATCCCCGAGATCAGCTACAAAGACTCAGACCACCAGACCGAGATCATCGTCCTAAAATGCTCTGGTAAGGTCTGGTATCGGTCCGATTTCTTCGGTGTAGACACACACACCTCGGCGACGTCATCTCCAGCTGTCATGCAAAGAGCAGTATTGTACTCGTAGTAGGGTGTAACGGTGTTGCGCCTCTGACGTAGTCAGTGGCAATGCGTTGACCAAGTTCAAGGGCCACGCGGGAAGGTTTGGTTGGCAGAAGGGCTGAGCGAAGTTGCATCCGGATGACAAATGTCAAGTATCTAGGAAGTTGGCCAAGCTATGGCTGTTCATGTTTTGTGAGGAGGCTGGGGAAGGGACTGGGCCTGATGACTCCCGCCAACTACTCACTTCCACAGAGCCTGCTTCAACCTCGGGAGACACAGCCTTCCACCATGTCAAAATGGTTCCGTGTCGTTCAATTGCTACGGGGTAAAACATGGAATCGTCGTTGAAGTTGCGGGTTTATAGCACATACTCCCTATCCCACTATCCCACTGTTAGTGTGCCAGAAGGAATATTTCTCCGCCGCCCAAGTTAGAAGTGACATTAGTTTTAGGTAGCTAAGTTGTTTGGAATTTGAGAACAATGAGACGCATTGCTGCCCCATGAACCCAAAGTGTACCAAGTACAAGTGAATAAAATTGTTTCATCTCGCCTTCTTACTCTGCCGCCTTCGATGCTCCACCCACGCCAGCATCATGAGCAAACACCCCCCGGAAGCCGCCGCCCAATAGGCAAACGTCATGGCCAACTGCGTGATATCCTCGGTCATGGAAAACAGCGAACTGATCAGGCTCATGGGCACAAAAAACATTGCCAAAAGCGTCAGGCGCTCAACCCTTCGTGAATCAACAATGCTGATGGCCGAAGTCACCACCGTAGTGAGTCGGTCGATGCGTCGCTCGTATTCTTCAAGCTGCGCGAGGATAGAACTAAATTCCTCTTCGAATGCGCTTAATGGGTTGGGATATTGTGAAGAGGAATCCTTGGGGAAGTGGTTTGGGAATTTCGAAATACGAGAATGTGTCTCGGAAACCATTTCTCGAAATTGCGGGACCAATCTCCGCCAGGTATGGAGTTTGTTTAGAATCGTGTCAATCTGGCTTTGCGTGAGGAATTCCTTGGGATGCGTGATTTCCCAGTCTACTTGGGACAGGCGCGTTTTGATGTATTGGTTCAGGGTTAGCCAATCGGCGCAGACGAGGCGGAAGAGCGCAACGATGGCGATGCAATGCGCATCTTCAGGGAAGGAGGGCTGACGGCCGAGCATGACTTCGGGACGTTGGGCCCAGTAGAGCAAGTCCTCGAAAAACGAGGCTTCGGTTGCGTTGGGTTCATGTTGTCGAGGGCCTTGGTTCCCCGAAATCTGAGTCAAGCTCGGGACTCGTGATTCATCGAGAGATCCCCGGCGATTAACTGCGGATTTGGCCGATGGGATGGGTCCCCAGTTCCGGTATCCCCGCCAGAGCTGGAATCCTTCCTTGATGGTGGGGTCTAGTAAGAGGACAACTATTTGGGTGACTGTTAGTCAAAGGCATCACGGAGAAGAAGTCGAGGGGGCAGTCCTCACCAACATCACAATCCCCTTCCTCCCACCTCTTCTTCCACAAGCTAGCCTTGGTTCTCATCAGACCAACCTTGCCGTCAATCTTTTCTGCCGTCTCGCCCATTTCGGATTTTGTAGTGGTAGGGGGTGTCTCGCTACCTCCTGACACATTATTTTCAACAACTCTATGTCCGGTTTGTGCCGGCGGAATGACGGGCATCTCCACATCCGATCCTTTGCTGACTCCGTTCTGTTGCCGTTGCGTCAAGTACCCTTTGATTGTCTCAACCCAGCCTGGTTTTCTCGGCTGTACAGGCAGAACTTTAGCCAGTCTCGAAACCGAGTCGGTGTCCCAAAACGCTCTGTTTTCATCCTCGTACAACTTCCTACCAATGTTGAAATGGTTCGCCAGATCTTGGCCCCTATTGAATGACTGTCTTGAAGAGAAATAGCGAGCCCGACAAAAGCGCACTTGGTACCAATCCTTCTGTGACATGTCGACGTGCAAACTCGGCGGATCCCAGAACGGATCGCGAATATTGAACCAGACATAGTCAAATGCGTGAGCGCGGAAAAACTCGGGGTTAATGTCGAAAGAGTAGCCCAGCTGCTCAATGACTTGCCGAGAGAGGTCTTCGACCACAAACAGGCGCACCTCCACTTTTTTCTCGGCGGGCTGTTTTACGGGGGATTTTTGTTTCAGCTGTGCGAGACCGTCTCTGAGTTCCGACGGAGTCTTATACGGAGCGACGAAATTGCAGCTTCCGTCTCGGAGATACTCGATTTGTGAGACGTTGGTCTTTTCCACTCGTTGTTGCCTTGCGGTTTCTATCACATTTTATTATTAGCCTTCAACTAAACTGGTACGTATTGAGAAAATATATAAACAGATTCATACCCCGCTTCGTGTCATCATCAGGATAGGTATAGACATTATTCTTATCCGCGCCGTAAAAGTCCTTCCACCTTAGCGGATCCGTGCCGACTTCCATAAAATCAGCCAAGAGCCGTAAATGCGGCCATTCTGACGACACGTCTCGGACAAACTGCAGATACGGATCCGGTCGGTCGACGCGCCACAACTGCCGAAACTGCTCTTGGATCGCATCCTGGTAGACATCTCCCGTGTGGTAGTGGGCGCTTCTCCAGTGTTTTCGAAAACCCCATTGTTCTTTTAGCGTGCCTTTTCGAGACAGTTTAAAGGCTGGGGTGGTCATGTTCGATCAAGTCATGGAAAAATGATGTTTTAGTTAAGAAAACCCGGGGGGCTGGGTTGGGTTGATGTCGACAAGGCTCTGTAAGCGCCGGGACGTTAAACGTTACCCCGCTCCTCTCGCCCGTTTGGGGGGGCGCCACAATCTGTTCAAGCCAATAGGAATAGCGTTAATGTTTGGCAAGCGAGATACGTATGCAAACCGTTCAGCTCGGTGGGTTTCTACCAAGTGGTAGTCTCGCATTGGAAAACCGAAGAACAGCTTGAATCCTGGATTTAGAACGGTGAGCCACGAATACTCAACAGCACCATCTGAGAATGTTCTGTTTTAGAACGATAAAAAGAGAAAAACCGTAGACCTTGAGATGGAGAGTTGGCAAATGAAATGACATAACTTATCAGATATACAAGTATGTTTTTTTTTTTTTTTAATTTAAAAGAGACTTAAGAGTACCAAATAGCATTCGCACAGCATCCCCCATCGTTGATGGTAATCTTGGCCACCGAATTCGCCGTTGCATACTCGACTCCGTATTCCCCTGTTTTCCCGCTCCCAAACTTGAATATCTCAATCTTGCCATTCGTGGCCTCCGTTAAAACGGCATATTGATCGCTCCAAAACGCTGCGGTAATAGCATTGGATGTAACACCGCCGGACGAAGTCGGAATCATAAACATTTTCTTGACAATACTGCCATCGGTAGCGGATAGTAAAAAGCATGAGATGTACCCGTTGTATCGAGTGCCGCGTTGACCTCGCGATGTGGCCCACAGGTAACGCCCTGATGAAGAAAGCATGACGTTTGCAGACCAGTAATTGGCGGATTGTTCACCTGAAGAACAAGAAGAAACAGTTCAGTATCGCTGCACCAGTGGCGACAGAGGGGACAACACATACCGGCCGGGATGAGCGAATAGGTCTGGTTGTCCTTAACGGCAACGCTCGACTCATCCAATCTTATCTGGTGCAGCGTGTTTTCCGCCTCCATGACCACGTACAAATATGTCCCGTTCGGATGAGCCGCCAAATGTCGTGGGTGTATACCCGACTTTGCCATTTTGAGGGATCCCAACTTCTTGACCGTGCCGGCAGTCTTGTCGACAGCATGAGTCCAAATAGAGTCGCCGTTGAGATCAGCCGAGTATAGCAGCTGCCTCTTGTCGCTCTGTCCCTGTTCCATTCCCATTGCTAGGCCGTGGATTCCGGATGACCGGTCGTAACTCCACGAGTCTGCCAAGCCCTTCAATGTCCCGTTGGGATAAACAGACAAACTAACGCCACAGGCATTGGGGGATGGCCACGAGGCGGCGAATACATAGTACGGTTCTGCGTCCATGGGCTGCACATATGAGGCTGTTTTTCCTTTGCAGACTCCCCCGGTTGGGATATCCGCAGATAATTTGATGGCGGTTGGGCTCATGACTTGGTAGCTTGCGATGCGCTGTGCTGAGAGAGAAGAGCCGTACAGATTCGCTCTCTTATGCTGACGTGTCGACATTGATGAAATTAGCAGCCTTTTCGGAATGAATGTCCGGGCCTTAGACACACATCAAACTGAATCCATCCATGTGGTGCACTTGCGGCAACGGTCTGAATCTTGGTTAGGGTGTTGGTCTCGTCATTGAACTCGATTACGTGAATTGACGCTGGGGCATAGAGATTTCCAGCAAAGAGATGGTGGATGGCAGCGGCCGCCGCTGAGATACAGCTGCACGAACCAAAAAACATGGGAGCGTGCATGGTGATGGTGTCAAAACATTCACGTCTTGAAAACAACGAGTTCAATTGTGTATGGGTACTAAAGATGGGGTTGTCAGATAAACGTTCAGTCCAGTCTAGGCGCGGCTAAACAGGACAGCCGAACAAGCTTCCCGGAACACGCATAGTCCATTTCAAGGACCGGGCAGTTTTGGCCCAAACGGGGAATATGTGTCTCGGATCATGTTTACCGCAAGATGGTGTACACTACTCTCGGCTGTGGGTATCCTTTAAAGGGCGCGGGTGTAGCCGGGTTTTAACTCTTAAACGTACCTTTGCTCTTGCCGATAATAAAGTCAAACATGTTCGATTTTCATTTTCATTTGGGGGTTGCGTCCTTGGAGATTATCCGTGATCTCCCAGAAGTGTAATAGCCTTTGATCTTTATGTCCATGGCGAGCTTTTTTCTCTGTATATAATAGGTTGCTCGGTGACAAAATGTGCGAGTAAGTCCAAAACTGGTCCCATGTATTATTATGAGTTATTATATATATTCCTGTGGCTCGTTGACATTTGGATGCATAGACCCGACCAAATATACCTGCCCAAGTACCTGTTCTGCCCTACCGTGTCCCGAACCATCATTGGATAAGGCCCTATCCAAGTACCTGTTTTATGTAGCAAAAACTCCCAACTCCCATTCATCATCATGGATGAGATGGTAGCTAAAATGAGAAGAAATAAAAAGAAAAACAAAAACCTACGCTACCTCAATAAAGCTCCCCGTGCGCCTCATATGCGTATCAAACCCCGTTTCCATCTTAAGATCCTCCGTCTTCTTCTTAAAATCCCTGTACAGCCTACAGAACTGACGAATCCGCGTATCTACGAGATTCGGGCTAAAGTCCGGCTCGTTTAGCAGGGCCGTATCAACGCCCAGCTCTCGTAATAACGTCCTGCGCTCTTGTAGCGATATGTGCTGAGAATCGAGGGGCTTGCGTAGGACTTTTGTGCAGAATAAGATGGCGAGGGCAGCGTCGGCATCGGCGAGTGCGCCATCGAGTTGTGTGATGGTGTGGTTCACTTTTGGGGGTAGAATCTGTTAGTTTTTTTTTTTTTTTTTCCCTTCTGTCCTTCCATCTTGAAAGTCTTGTGATCTTGTGACATTAGGTAATGCAACTTACAGTCTTTAATGCGATCCTTGTGGCTGGAAGTGTCGCATCGATGGTATATCTCATTGGTGACAGCGAGGCCTGCTGCAGATGACCCTATGGCCAGAGACACGCCCCCTGTAAACCAGGCCAGCACTAGGGCAACGCATATGATGCCTGCATGGACGGAGAGCTTGGTCTGATCGCTTTGGTCCGCCTTGAGGGCAACCAGTTTCTTGGTCACAGCCAGCATCTGCTTCTGATACTCGGAGAGAACTATGGATGCATTGCGTGCAATGATCATGGCCTCGTAGAGGTTTTGAGGCGAGATTTCTGCGCCGTCCACACAGTCAGTCTGTGGAGAGAAAAAGGGAGAAAAAAAAAGGGAAAGAGAAAAGAAAAAAGGAGCAACGGGGGTGGGCGGCAAGAGAGAGAATAGTGTTTCGAGGAAACTGAGTTCGGGCACATACCGCGTCGGTTGGAATCTCTGGATATGCAATCGACAATATGTTCCATGTTCTCCACAACCTGCATAAAGAGTCCCAGTCGCTCTTCGGCCCTTGTCCATTCCCTGGATAGGGCTTCTTGCGCAGTCAACTCACCGTCACCGTTTTCTTCTCCCTTCATGACATGACCCCCTGATTGACATTGACCCCACCGCTTCCGGATTTTATCGTGTACGTCGAAAGACGTTTTACCCCACTTCCAATCTTCACAGCTCTGAATGATAAGTGAAGCCGTGTCGGTGCCTAGTGAAGCAGCATCAACAAGAGACACAACGGAGCGGCAGCTAACATGGGCAGATGTGAGTACTTTTTTTTTTCCGGGACTATTTTTATTCTAGGGGGCTCAGGGGGAATCTCACATTTCTTCAGGCACATTGCCGGGGGGCGTGGCGGTCTGCACTGTAGTTGTTTCAGACGATACTGAGAGCGATTTTAGAACGAGGATATGTGCTGGTTTATTGTTATTATCATCATTGGTGACTTTGGGCAAGTTGTTGTCATGGGGAAACAGGACGAGGTGGTGTGGCTCTCCCGGTGACCCCGGCCTGGCTTTGAAGTACTCCTTGATGACCGCCGACAGTGTGTTGAAAAAGATTTCTACTAGGTCGGAGATGGGGTCGCTCTGGAGCTGTTGCTGCTTCTGGGGTTTGGGTTCGGGTTTGGGTTTGAATTTGAAGAAAGAGAGTCGAGATGTCACTTTCGGTTTCGGCGGAGAAAAGACAAGATCAACCTGTTGATAATATGTCTACTAAGCACGCCAGCCCATAAACGAAAAAAAAAGAGGAACGAGAAACCCACTTACCTCAAGAGGAAAGTATTTGTCTCCAGAGACCTGCTCGGAAACGGCCGGTTTTACTGCCCGGGGGACCCAGCCCTTCAGGTCCTGGTTTGATAGTAAGAATTGGGAAAGCAGACTATTGTCGGCAAAGTTTCTCCGCCGGGTGGAATAATGCCAGACTTGAAGACGATAGGACGGAACCGCCGTGACCATGAATTCAGTTTTGATTGCGAGTTGTTTGTCCATGCTGGAAAATGAACTGAGTGATGGTGTACGATAGAGCGCGATTTGGGATAGGACGAATAAGAGAAGCTGTGGATTGAGGGCGGGCTAATGATGCAAAATAAACCTCTGGTCACGGATGGTGTTGGAAATTGGCCTGTTGCGAGCCTTGCATCTCAAGCCCCAGGTCGGGCCTGCTGTGGTGGCTGTTTGGGGGTTTTTTTTTTTTTTTTTTAAAACTTGGCCGGAATTGGGCCTTTCATTCCCCCGTGTTGTCGTGGGGTGCGGCTGCATCTTGTGGCGGTGTCTTGAGATTTGGCAGATAGGCGCCGGCGAGCAGCCTGATGGGCAGCTCAGCGAATGGTTGTTTGCGGTCAAATGCAGTTTGCTCTTTGCTTGCGTGCATGCATTCGAGGTTTGTGGCCAACAGAGACGCTCTGCGTTTCATGTACACTTCAAGCCTAAGCAAGAGGCCCACAACGCGCTAAAATCTATTCCCGACAAAAAAGCGGCAACCAGGCAGAAGTTGACGCCAAGCATTGATGCCAAGACATTGAAACCACGTGGACGCGGGCAGACACGCGAAAGACACCCCTCATTTCAAGCCGCCAACACCTCGTCTGCCTTCTCGCCGCTGTCGCGCCTCGACAACTATCCTCTTGTGCAAAGTGCGCCTTCCATAAGAAATGGCCTCTCCAACTTCAAGAGCGTCACGCCACTTGCCGGATGCGCAGCCCTCAAACAATGAGGATGCACTCACACATTCCGACTCAACTTCACCCCTGCCGCAGCTCCGATCGAGACGATGGCGAACTGCTTCTAGTGGCGAGGAACTCTGGTCCGAGTTTGAGGCTCGGAGGCGATCAGCCGAAGACTATCTGAACCTCTACTATGAGTGCATGGATACCATTTCGACTGACTTGGTCTCTTTCGATTACGGTACTGTCGCAGACACGGCCTTCAACCGTCAAGTTCAAGAAGCGCCGCCAGATGGGCAGAGTAACGGCGACATGGTCCGACTCAAGATCTACCGCGATACCATCCTCCGCGAGCTCATCATCATGGAGGACATTGCTCTTTACGTCCAGCAGGCTTACGTCTCTATCGATGAGCCAGTCATGGCGCCCAAGACAACAATTTGGTAAAGCTCCATTCCATCCACCTCTCCAAGACCTCACTCATCTTTGAAATGCTAATAGTAGTTCTGGGCGGGCTAGGACAATTGGATGCTGTCTCACGGCCGCACTCAACTCCTCCGCCGTCATCATTGCCGCCTCAGCAGCTGGTGCCGTCGCTGGCGGTGTCGTACTCCTTGCACCTCCAGCTTGGCGCGCCTTTCACAAGAAGCAGATTCAGGACAACATTGCCAGTTTGCGAAACCTCAAGAAGACGGTGGCCGAAGGGCTGGATCCGACGGCGCATCGAAATTCGCTGCGGGCTTCCCGGTTTTCTAGTTTGGAGAGGGTGACGGAGAATCTAACGTTAGAGAGTGGAAGAGTTGTAGAGGAGCTTTGATGACGATGCGTTACCCAAGATTTGGTGTGAAGGCTTTCTGTATGCGAATATTTAACAACTTGAAGAAGTAGTGCGTCGATGTCCAGGGCGATACAAATACTGGTAACAGAGATGCGGGTCCAACTCCAAAGCCTTGTGACGACCACTTCATTCCTTTTCAAGTCAACCAGGCGAAAAAGAGGTCTAGACCGTCCGAGCCTCCAGTTACTCCCAATATTCCACCACTTTCGGCAAGTGGTCTGTCCAAAGCTGAAAATCACCCAAGACATCCACCAATGAGCATGTCGAAACCCCTGTTGGGGCAACACACGTTGGACGCCACAACCATAGGGTACACCCCCCTGGGGACACCCACCAATATTTTTGCCACGCTAGAGCCTTGTGGTGCTGTTCCATATATTTCTTCACCGGGGCACATAAAACTTTGAAAAATTTGATGCATTCAACTTCACACTCTCCAGTCCTCAATTGACATTAGTTGAGATTCACCATGATTCCCCTTTTCCGCTTCCTCATCGGCACCGCTCTCATCAGCGTTTCCCTCGCGGCAGGCGGTTTCGTGGAACCGTACCCTGTAAACAGCTGTTCCGGGGGCATTGCCTTTGGCGCGGTGACCTGTCCGAACCAGCCCGGATGCTGTAGCGGCGGCGCCGTCTGCTGCGCGGGGGGATGCTGCCCCATTACCGCGTGGTGCGTCAATTACGGACTGCCCAATGAAGGGTGTTGTCCGTTTAGTGATAAGAGTAATTGCGGAGCTGTGGTGCCGACTATGTATGTATTTCTGTATTTCTTCTTCATTTCTTGTTTCTTTTTTTTTTCTTTTTCCCTCTCTTTTCTTCTCTTTTTTTGTCTTCTTTTTCTCCCCCCCCCTCCTCCTCTCTCATTTATATATATATATATATTTATATAAGATGGACGGGACGTTGGCTGATTTTGAGTCTTCAGACGCTACCCGCGTGCGGCGGTCCTCCTAAACCGTCAAAGGTATGCGTCACGGCCGACGACAGCTGGTATTGTCCGCCCGGCGACACATGCGGCACCACGCGCGGTTCATGTTAC
>Ga0247763_1000909_pt1 | contig 17611 bp, 10 predicted proteins | sample UWRJL141409B4_FD_179926 | JGI IMG/M metagenome (GOLD analysis project Ga0247763, IMG submission 179926) | Plant litter microbial communities from Arlington Agricultural Research Station in Wisconsin, United States - UWRJ-L141-409B-4 | ecosystem: Environmental > Terrestrial > Plant litter >...
CGCAAAAGCCGAGGCGGAACGCCCTCGAGCCCTCAGCCCGGGCGAATTTACCGAGCTTATCGACTCTTCCAACCTCATCCAAGAGTCCTTTCTTGAGCACATCATTATCCGCCTGATGGCAGATGATGTTACTACGGTCCCAATCGGCCACGACCTAGACTTCGTGTACCGGCTCTTGGCTGACCCCGATGGGCTGGTACCGCATAACCGACACATGGGACGCTTCACTCCTGCGGGAGAGCCTCTGCTCCCCTACTATATCCTAGGCGTCAACACAACCGTACAACCACGCGAACCCGCGCTTCCTGCGAGTCGCCGTAAGGCAAACTTATCCGAGGTCTCAACACATTCCGCTGAGAGCGACGACAACGAAGCTCCCGCTTTATCTTCTTCACGTTAGGCCCGCTTGAGTATAGCCGACACAGGTTGGTAGGCGGCTCGTCATCTGTCGTTGACGAGAACGGCCTTGACTGGGAAAGAACAGGTTTCTGTTTGATTGCAAGAGTAGGCGACTCTGGTCACATCAGCGGAGTGTACGCTACCTACGACATGTTTCCGACCAAAGAAGATAACAGTGGTGGCCCCAGTCGCGGCCAGATTACTTCAGAGAACTGGGGCATCCCTCCTGGGGGTAGGGAAGGCGGTGGCATCAACGAGCAGTTCTCGCTTGCACGTATCGGGTATGTCAGTTGCCAAAGTATGCCGTGAAAGGAGAAACTAACACGAACTGTCCACCAGGGATACTCTTGGGAGCCTTGGCTTTGCGAGGCCGATCATGTGGCACGATAAAGTTGAGCATCCTGTCGAACTTGTCCGCGTCAAGCGTGCAGGGAACTCGCTTGGTGCTGTCCGTCAAACATTGGATGGGAGGTACGTTATCGGTGGGTGACGTATCTTGGCCTAGGCCGAGGTGGATAGTTGGTGGGTATCTACCCCTTCACTTGTCTCGGAAGACCCTCTCATGTCTCAGCTTGGTCTTGAATTTGGCCCTTCTCTTACCAAACTATCGCCGGTTATTATAATATTTCTCTTCTCGAGTACTGCGATAACTGTGTTTGGTGCAAGCATTGATTTGATGGGATTCAAAAATTAATCAATCCACTAACATCGTGATACCGTAATGGGCTCGATGATTCGATGATGGAAAAAAAAGTTAGGAGTGAATGGTTTATTTCACTATCGACTCGAGAGCCGCTGATGCCGCATCTGCTTGCTGCTACTGTTGTTTTACCCTAAAGTTGGCCTCACCAACCCCAGTCACCCGCACCAACCCTTGCTACCTTGCTCAGGCGCTACTTGGGAAATGATCAAAGAAGTTTGACAAACATAGTTTAGACGAATAGGTAGTACTTTGCAGCTTAAATGGCAACTTTTTCGCAAAGTCCCGGTTTTAAAGACACACACGGGTGGCCTAAAACTGGGACCACCCTGTTACGACCTGCACCCAGCAGAGGTCTGTAAGGGTCTCAGTAAGTTAAGGCAAAGCGTATGGCAGGATGCCAAACTAAAGGGGGTCCTTCTACCATGCATGGACTAGGTGGGAGATATGGATCGATTAGCTGGGGGCTTGACGGACACTTGTGCAGCTATGAGCCTATGGCACTCTCAACCCCTGAGAAATTGTTTACGCGGCACCTTACCATAGACTCCTACGCCAACAATCTTTCAGGGGTTGGATGTGGTTGCAAACGGCGGAGAAAGTGTTTGTCGAGCGTATTGAAAGAGCCAGAAGGCAAACGGAGGCCCAGTGTATTCTTCAACGACTGCAAGTTGTAAAGTACCATGCAAGCAAGAGATATTTCAAGGATAGCAAACGGAATATCCCTTTGATCAGTCCGTGTGTGCCTGAGGTTCAGAGGCTCGTGGTAGGTTTAAGCAGTGGAAGGTGGGACGACAAACACTGCAGAGGTATGTTGCAGGGAAGGAGTGATGGGACCCCCCAGGATGCCCCTCTTCCAAACCCAGCATTCATCGCTGCAGCATCGGTATCTGTGTGGCTACGAATCTGGCTGTTTCTCGTATGCCTCTTTGTCCAAAATGGAACGCCTCTTCTATTCTTGCCGGACAGGCTCCTTACAATCAGGCTCCTTACAATCAGGCTCCTTACAATCAGGCTCCTGACAATCAGGCCCCATTGAGGCCTACAAGATCCGCAGCAGCCTATCGTGTTTCGAACGGTGCGGCCAGGCAGACATGCAGACGGCAAACAAACGACGAAACCTGCAACCCCCCTTGTCCGCCTGCACCCATCCATGGGCTCCCAAAGAGGTAGCGCTGCTATGATTTGCTCGAAGCTAGCCAATGCCCCGTTTGCGCGCCATGTTGTCTCTCGGCGTGGCTTCATTCCCAGAGACCCCTCTGCAGCTGCCCACAAAATCCGGTGTCGAAAGTGAGGCCTACCGCCAGCACATCGCCCCGCCCCCTCCCATTGGCCGCCCAACGTGGTCGCACTCTTGTTGGCCCACCATGCTCCGTCTCGGGATCCGGCAGGCTTTCGATGAGCCATGCCATCCATGGAAGAGATGCGACGAGAAGGCAAGAGGATCGGGCGTGCGGGTACTTTTTATAACAGCCTCCTCCAGATGCTCTGCCGCTTGAAGGAAACTTACTCACGCCCATTTTCCAGCGCGGCATTTCCCAGTTTCCCACAGCCATATTGAACCGCATCATTACAGCTTTAAACGGCGACTATGTCTTCCGACGTACGTGCCGAGCGGCTTCGCAAGGTCTTCATCAAGTCCCTTCACGAGGAGCAAAAGGTCAGCTCGCCGCTCGCGCAGCTCATCCTCGAGGCGATCCGCACACAACCAGTCCATAGTTCTTGTGTGGAACGCATCATATCCAGCAAGCACGGGCTCCAGACCTTCGGCAAAGCCATCCGGGCCGGTGATACGCGCGACTTCATTGTATCCCATGTCCTTCCGACATTGCAATATTTGTCCCACCCCGACATCAAGGATGTTGCAGACGGGCAGCTCCTCAAGAAAGTCCTCCAGACCATCATCGACCCACCTACAGTCTGGATCGCTGTCCTGAAACTGGTCCAAAAGCGTCAGGTACCCGATGACCAACTGGCCGCTTTCGCCTGGCTAGCATGCGAACTCATATCCTTGTCAAATCCCGAAGTGGACGTATCCCAGGACGTCCAACAGCTTTTAGAGACGGAGGTGTTCGCCAAAGCCCAAAATGCCGACGTGCGAGAGATTGGCTACAAGATCGAGAAGAGACTGCAGATTCTCCGTTCCCCCCAGCAGACAATTCAGGCGGATGGACCCGGCGGTCGGCACGACAATGACCACGAGGATTTTCGGCAGATCCGCATCTTCCCCACCGCAGATGAATTTGTGTCATCCCAACCACCATTCTACCTGACAGCCAGTGATGTTCAGAACACCAAGAGCGAAGATCGCGCCCGAACCCACCTAGACAACCAGTTTCGCTTGCTCAGAGAGGACATGCTAGCCGAACTGCGGGAAGACCACCAAGTGGCCATTGGCGTCAAGAAAGGAAAGCGAATCACTGTTGCCCTCGGAGGATTCGTGCCGGCTGGCTTGGACTTTGGTGACGAGGACAGTGGCCGCTACAAGAAGTGCACAATGCTTCTGAGATGCTACGCCGGCCTTCAGTTTCTCCAAAAATTTGACGAGGCAGGACGGAAGAGGTACCTGAAAGACAATCCAAGATTCCTCTCACACCAATCGTTTGGTGTTCTTTGCCGAGGCAAAGAGATATTTGGATTTGCATTTGTAGATCGAGACATCGATCAGCTCGTCCAAACCCCGCCGATCTTATCCCTCCAGTTCACCGACACACACAACTTCCGAACCGCCCTGATGGCTCTCTCTGTGCCGGAGAGTCATAATGTCCAATTTATCCTTGTGAACACGGCCGTATTCGCATACGAGCCAGTCTTGGATGGCATGCAGAAACTGAGAGACCTGCCACTGCAAGATCAACTTGTTAATCCAACTCTTATAAACTCCAGCCAGACTCAACTCTCCCTTAATCCCACATTGCGGGCAAAGATTGAAGATCTTAGAAAACACCTTGACAGCGCTATGAGCTCCGACGGTTCCGTAGAGCTCCCCTCTACTGATGGGAGCAAAATCCAACTTGATAAATCCCAGTTCTCAGCTCTGATCCACGCTCTTGCCAACCCTTTGAGCCTTATCCAGGGCCCTCCAGGTAATTGAACAGCCTTTCTCATTACGCACGTGGCCGGATAGAAGCTGACCAGTGAGATAGGAACTGGCAAGTCGTTTGTCGGGGCGCAGATAGCCAAGATTTTCTGGAAGGAGAAGTTGCGCATTCTGGTCATCAGCTACACCAACCACGCTCTTAATCAGTTCTTGGAAGATCTCATCGAGGCTGGAATCCCAGGCGACTGCATTGTCCGCATGGGCGCGAAATCTAAATGCAGTGAGAAAACTCAAGCACTCCATATCTCGGAGCGGAAAGGCTCATACCGACGCTCACGGGATACCTGGATGATCATCGAGTCTTTGAAACGCGAAGCCCTGGACGCGGCTGGCCAGGTCAAGAAGGCATATGGCGAATATCGCCATTTCTCCTCCAAGTGCCGTCATGCTCGAAGCTTTTCCGCCCCCTGGGAGGAGATTTCTGGTCTCCTGGAATTTTTCGAGGATCAGGACTTTTACAATGCACTTCGGGTTCCCGATGACAACACTGGCTGGCAACATGCTGGCAAGGGCGGCCGCAAGATCGCAGCAGACTATCTTTATGAACGGTGGCTCAAGGGAACGAATCCTGGCATTTTTACCAATAGCATCCCGTCTGAATGCAAAGCCATCTGGAGCATGGGCCCTGACGAGAGAAAGTCTCACGTGCAGAGATGGACAGCAATGTTACTCGACGAGCGCTTTGCAACGCTGCAAAAATGGGTCGGTCAGTACAACGAATCGCAACATGAGATTGACGTACAGTTTGGCGACGCCGACGCCCACAAACTTCAGCAAAAATCCATCATCGGATGCACGACGACGGGGGCGGCCAAACAGTCGAGATTGATCCACGCGGCAAAGCCTGATGTTATTATCGTCGAAGAGGCCGGAGAAATCCTGGAGAGCCATGTCCTGACAGCCCTGGCACCAACTGTCAAACAGCTCGTCTTGATTGGAGATCACAAGCAACTGAGGCCAAAAGTGAACAATTTCACGCTGACGGTGGAGAAAGGGGACGGTTTCGACCTGAACCGCTCCCTGTTTGAGAGGTTGATCATACAGGGCGCAAGCCACAAAACCCTCAGCAAACAACACCGAATGGTGCCTGAGATATCCAAGTTTCCTCGACAGCTTACCTACCCCGATTTGGTTGATGGCCCCAACACGTCCGGGCGGGAGCGGATCCGTGGCCTTCGAGATCGTGTTGTGTTCCTCAACCATGGTAAACAGGAAGCATCTGACAAAGACATCAGGGATCGCCGCGACCCAACGGTCAAGGAGAGCAAAAGAAATCCATTCGAGGCTGAGATGGTCTTGAATTGTGTGAAATACTTGGGTCAGCAGGGCTACGCGACTACCCAGATTGTGGTCTTGACGCCATATCTTGGCCAGCTGCGGACTATTCAAGATCTGCTTCGCGATAATAATCTTTACGCGGATCTTAGCGACATGGACCAGGCAGAACTTGTACGGGCTGGTCTAATCAGCAAAGCAGCTGCAGATCTGGGGAAGCAGCCACTTCGCATTTCCACAATCGGTATGTTGGAACCTTGATGTGCGGTGTTCGTCAACATCTTTGCTTATCCTGTTTGCTAATGGTATCTCATAGACAACTACCAAGGTGAAGAAAGTGACATTGTCATCGCCTCACTCACTCGAAGCAATGAGTCTGGGGACATCGGTTTCATGTCAGCCCCGGAACGACTAAACGTGCTCATCACCAGGGCGCGGAACTGCCTCATCCTGGTCGGGAACATGGAGACATTCGTCCGAAGCAAAAAGGGATCCCCCGCATGGCTTCCATTTTTTGAGCTACTGAAGACTCACGGTCATCTTTACGACGGGCTTCCGGTGAAATGCGAAAGACATCCCGAGAGAACGGCGGATCTTAAGGAACCTAAGGATTTCCTGAAGTTGAGTCCTGACGGTGGATGCACACAGCCATGGTGAGTTCTCGAACGAACTTCATATCAATTAGATATCTTTGCTTCTATTTTCTCTTTTGGATGGCTGCTAATTCTTCGAGCAGTGAAGCAATGTTATCTTGCGGAATTCATAAGTGCAAGCTTCGCTGTCACCGCATCACCGATCACAGCAAGACGCAATGCCACCAGCTTGTGAGCAGATCCTGCGTTCGACAGCACAAAACCAAAGTGGTCTGCAGCAGAAGAGCGGACCACTGCCAGAGGTGCATTGTAGAAGACAAGGAGACTGAACGCCTGATTAAGCGCGATCTGAAACTTGAGGAAGCGCGTCTTCAGAAGCAAGAAGCTTACAGCAAAAGTCTTCAGGAGATTGACGCTGAGATTGCGCATGAGAAACGCATCGCTGGTTACAAACGCGAAGAGGAAGAGCAGAAGAAGACGTTGGAGCAACGGAAGCAGGACCTTGCGGCTTTGAAGGATGCTCAGAAGCGTGCAGATGAGCAGAAAAAGCAAAAAGAGATGCTCGCGACGAAGGCTGCGGCCAGAGAACAGGCAAAGGCAGCACAGCAAGCCCAGAAGCGAGTGGTGGGTGATTCGTCAGATAATTCACCGGATGTTGGTTTTGAGTACCCCGAAGACGCACGGGCAGAATGGGAGCATCTCAAACGTTGTGAAGGGGCCAACAGCAAGGCCGTGGACGAACTGATGGCAATGATCGGATTGGAAGACGTGAAGCAGGAGTTCCTCTCCACCAAGTCCAAAGTGGATCTTGCTCTGCGACAAGGCAGTTCGCTGGGCTCTGACCGCTTCAGCTGCTCCATGCTGGGAAATCCGGGCACCGGGAAAACAACGGTGGCACGGCTTTATGCTCAGTTCCTCACCGAGGTTGGCGTCATCCCTGGCACCCACTTTGAGGAAACCACGGGAGCGGCAGTGGCAAACGTGGGGGTAGCTGGCTGCAAGAAGCTGGTCGACGGGATTCTCAACGACGGGGGAGGCGTACTGTTCATCGACGAGGCCTACCAACTGACATCCGGCAACAACCCCGGCGGCAGAGCGGTGCTCGACTATCTCCTCGCCGAAGTGGAGAACCTGCGAGGCAAGGTCGTCTTCGTCCTGGCTGGCTACAACAAGCAGATGGAGAGTTTTTTTGCGCACAACCCCGGCCTCCCGAGTCGGTTTCCCATTGAGATGAGCTTTGCCGACTACAACGACGATGAGCTCCTCAGGATCTTGGAGCTCAAGGTGAATAAGAGATACAATGGGCTAATGGATTGCGAGGACGGACTTCGAGGTCTCTACTGTCGGATTGTCGCCCGGAGGGTGGGATACGGTCGTGGAAAAGAAGGGTTCGGAAATGCCAGAACGGTTGAGAACACTCTGAGTCAGATTTACAAGCGTCAGGCAGACCGCATTCGACGTGAGCGGAGAGCTGGAACTGCACCTGACGACATGTATCTGACCAAGGAAGATCTCATCGGGCCCGAACCTTCAGAGGCGCTCGCCAGTTGTGCGGCTTGGAACAAGCTCAACAACGAACTAACAGGACTTTCTGCCGTCAAGGATGCTGTCAAGGCCCTTGTGGACAGCATTCGTGAAAACTACCAGCGGGAGCTTGCCGAGCAGCCTCCGATCATGTACTCGCTGAACAAAGTTTTTCTTGGCAACCCAGGAACTGGCAAGACGACCGTGGCCAAACTCTATGGCGAGATCCTGGCGTCACTTGGATTGCTCTCCAAGGGAGAAGGTCAGCGTTTTTATCCCTCATGTTGCGTTTCAATGAATGCTGACGAAGAGCAGTGGTTGTCAAAAACCCTTCGGACTTTGTAGGTAGTGTCCTCGGCCAGTCCGAGCAGAACACCAAGGGAATTCTCGCCTCGGCTCTTGGAAAGGTCCTCGTGATCGACGAAGCCTATGGGTTGTACGGCGGCGGCGACAACCAAGGCTCATCTTCTGATCCTTACAAGACAGCCGTCATCGACACAATTGTTGCCGAGGTCCAAAGCGTGCCTGGGGATGACCGTTGCGTTCTGCTTCTCGGCTACAAGGATCAGATGGAGAACATGTTCCAAAATGTCAACCCCGGCTTGAGCCGTCGATTCCCCATCGCATCCGCCTTCAACTTTGAAGACTTCTCCCAGGACGAACTCGCCGTCATCTTCGACCTTAAGCTCAAATCACAGGGTTACAGGGTGACTGAGCAAGCGAAACGAGTAGCCATGGAGATGTTAGACCGAGCGCGCAATCGACCGAACTTTGGAAACGGCGGAGAAATCGACATCATTCTGGACGCGGCAAAGTCACGCCACCAACAGAGACTTTCACGACAAGGCCGAGGAAACAACGCAGGGAAATCCGACCTGTTTGAGGCGGAGGATTTTGATCCGGATTTTAACCGCGCAGAAAGATCTGAGTCGAGCGTTCGGGATCTGTTCAAGGACACTGTCGGCTCCGAAGGGGTTGTGAGCTTGCTGGAGGGCTACCAAGAGACAGTTCGCACACTCAAGACTCTCGACATGAACCCGAAGGAGAACATCCCCTTCAACTTCCTGTTCAGAGGTCCCCCTGGAACAGGCAAGACGACGACGGCCAAGAAGATGGGCAAGGTCTTTTACGACATGGGCTTCCTTGCGACGGCTGAAGTGGTCGAATGCTCAGCCACAGATTTGATTGGGCAATACGTGGGACAGACCGGCCCGAAAGTCCAAAAGCTGCTCGACAAGGCGTTAGGGAGGGTTCTTTTCGTGGATGAAGCTTACCGACTTGCCGAGGGCCATTTTGCCAAGGAGGCCATGGACGAGCTAGTCGATTCGGTCACCAAGGACAGGTACCATAAGAAACTCATCATCATCTTGGCTGGCTATGATGCCGATATAAACCGTCTCATGTCAGTCAATGCAGGGTTGACCTCGCGATTCCCAGCCGTGGTTGACTTCCGGGCGTTGGCGCCGGAGGAGTGCATTTCCCTGCTGCTCCGACTGCTTCGGGCAAAGAGAGATGAGCTGCGGTCCAAAAAGAAGGACCTGGATCTTTCCATCTTGGAACGTCCATCGCCAGTCTTTCATGATGACCTCGCGGCCATCTTTGCCAAGCTTTCCTCCCAAGACGGCTGGGCGAGCGCGCGAGATGTGCAGAGCCTTGCGAGGAGCATTTTCAACGCCTTGCTTTCTACCTTCAAGGCCGACCTTGCGCAAGGAGTTCTAATTCTCACCAAGGACATTGTCGTCCGTGAGCTGGAGGCAATGTCCCGTGAGCGAGAAGCACGAAGCGGGTCTGTTCACTGCAACCCAGCCACCACTTCCCAGGGGCCGTTACAACGGGCCCCAACCCCAACACTTGGTCCAATGCCGCCACCAAACCGAACTACTCAGGCCGTCGCCACGGCAGCCAAATCTCAAACCCAGGATCCCGTTGTTCCAGAGGATGATCCGTCCCCGGCAATGCCTCCTCCTCAAGAGGAAATAGAAACACGAGCGGACAACTTTGATCACTCGCACGATCACCTACGGGACCCCGGAGTGAGCGACGCCATATGGGAACAGCTACAAAGGGATCGAATGGCAGAAAAGGCGGCCGAAGAAGAGTACCAAAAGTTGAAGGACGCCGTAGACAAAGCCCGCGAAGCAGCCAGAGAAGCAGCCAGAGACAAAATGGTCCGGAAGCTGGTGGGAGAGGAGCAAAAGCGAAGAGAAGAAGAGGAAGAGAAGGAGCGAAAGCGGAAGGAAGAAGAAGAGAAGCTTATCAAGAGGTTGCTAAAGGAGGAAGAGAACCGGAAGAAGGAAGCAGAGAGGAAAAAGAAGCTTGAACATCTCGGTAGATGCCCCGTTGGATACGCGTGGGTTAAGCAGGCGGGCGGGTATAGATGTACGGCGGGAGGTCATTGGGTATCAAATGCGGAGGTGGAGAAGTTATAGAGTGGGCCCCTGAAAGATTGTTAGGTAGATAGATAGCTGGGGGTTTGGCGATGCAGTCACAGTGTGCAGTGTGCAGTGCGCAGTTTTATTGAGGCAGTCTACTCAATGTCTTCAAGACAATGACAAATGGCATTCTAAAGCTTTACTCACCCCAGCTGCTGAACAATCTTGAGAAGTGGTTAGTTGGTAGCATAAGCATAAAAGTTGCATGAGCGTATGTGTGTCCAAGTAAAAACCTCGGATACCATTCCGCTTTCCTTGTCGGCCGTCGGAATTTTTGAGAGAAAAGGGATGTCTGGACATGGTGCCAAGTCCATCCAGCCCAAGACGGAAGTTTTCACGTCAACAATATTAGGCTGGTGACTCAACAGCGGATAACGCTGGCCTACATCACCTGTGCTTTACGGGGATGGGAATGTTTAAAAATCTAGGCCATGGTAATATTACAATCCCCGTATAGCCAAGGTACCTTGCTCAGGTAGGTGCCTAGGTAGGTACCAATCTAAGGTAGAGAGAGAGAGAGGTACTTACTCACCAAAAAACCCAGACCCAGTGTAGATGCCCTATAGATATCTCTTCCCTTTGCAGCTTCTGGGTGCTTCAGGTAAGGATTATTCTTACCTAGGTACTTGGTGGGGCCTTATTAACACGCCACTAAAACTGCTAGCATTACATTGCATCGCCAGTTCCCCTGCCACTTATAAAAAAAAATTAAAAAAAAAAGAGCTTGTACAGAAACTAGGTAGGTACCTAGGTAATTTTATTGTAGCATCTGCTGCAAAGCATTAACGCGATAACTCTCCCTCCTCGCCATCAAATCCTCATGTCTCCCTGCATCGACAATCCTCCCACCTTCCACCACAAAAATCACATCTGCTTTTTTTACCGTGTGCAACCTATGAGTGATTGCTAGCACCGTTGTCTCCTTCGACACTCGATCTAGACCTTCTTGTAAGGCAGCTTCACTGGCGGCGTCCAGGGCCGAGGTAGATTCGTCGAGTAGTAAAAGACGGGGTTTACGGACCAGAGCGCGCGCAATAGCAAGGCGTTGACGCTGGCCTCCTGAGAGACGGGAAGCTGAGGAGGCGCCGCATTCAGTTTCGTATCCATCGGGAAGCGCGGTGATGATAGTGTCGTGGATATTGGCGAGACGGCAGGCAGAGTGAATTTCTTCATCTGTGGCTTCGGTTCCGGGGCGCGCGCCGAGAGCGACGTTGAAGCGGATGGAGCCGTCAAAAAGGGCGGGGTCTTGTGGGACGAGGGCGATAGCGTCACGGAAAGAGAGGGGTAGGGTGGAAAGGTCGGTATCGTCGAGGGTGATGGTACCGGAAGTGGGAGCGTAGAGGGCTTGGACTAGGGCCATGAGGGTGGATTTGCCGGCGCCAGAGGGTCCTACAAGTCCGATAAACTGACCAGGCTTGATGGTAAAGGAGACGGAATCGAGGACGGGAACGTCCGGACGCGCGGGGTAAGCAAACGAGACGTTGGAAAACGCAATCTTGATACCACCAGCCTTGCCAGTCAGAGAAGCTGGAGGTGCTGCAAGAGCTTCGACATCCTCCCCCAAAGACTTGGGAGGCTTCGAGCTGGAGTCGCCGAGGTTATTGTTCGAACCAAGGCTGATAATCCCAATAATACGAGAAAAAGCGGAGCGGGCACGGGAAAACTCAGGGGCAAGTGTAAACATTTGCCCCCACAGCTGGGCGCTGACAAGCATGGCGACGAGGATGATAAAAAACTGCGTCTGGGTGTTCTCGCCGTGCATAATGCGCTGGGAACCCCACCAGTAAGCAAATGCATAGACCAAGAAGCCAGTGCTGTTGGATAATGCCAGCCAGATGTTGGTAAAGGCCGCCGACTTGGTCATCTCGTCGCGGGTAATGCGGAGGATGCGAGAATACGATGACATGACTTCGTTCTCAAGCGAAAGAGCTGCAACGGTGCGGATCGACTGCACGGCCTCGACCGCGACGGCTGTCGCCCGACCGTGAGCTTCGGCATGGCGTTCTTCGTAACGCGCCAACATCCGCAACTGCATGAAGCCCGCACCGAGGAGAATCGGCACCGTCACCAGACAAACAATGGCAATCTTCCAGGCAATGATATGCGACAGGATAATGGCGATGAAGAAGTTGACAATGATGGAAAAAACGGTGCCAATTGTTGAACCACTGAACGCGCCAATGGCAGCGCTGTCCTTGGTGATGATAGTCAAGAGCGATGACGGACTTCGTCCTTCAGACTGATGCCACTGAGCCCTCTGCTCCAGCAGCGACCTGAAGGACAAGACTCGAAGAGCATAGAGTAGGCGTTCGGCAATAAGACCGAAACACGACCAAGCAAGGAAGTTGGCAAACAGCTCAATGACAGCCAGCATGAAGAGCAAACCACCAAAGAACTGACCGTAGTAAAGAATCCTGTCGACCGTATTGCTGCAAGGGTTCAGGTGGCCGACAGTGAAACCGAAAATGAGACCCGACCCGGAAAAAGTCCCGCCCACAATCGTGGCAGCAAACACGGCGACAACAAACCACTTGAGCGATCGGTAACTGATCCTGGCCAGAGACTTCAACACGCTGCCCCAGGGCGACACAGGTTCTGATATCTTGTTTTGCTCGCTGTTTATGCTGCCTTGCTTCTCGCTCTTGCTGACGACAACTGGTTCGGGCTTTTCAGAGGAGAGCATTTCCACACGAAGTGTAGAATCATCAACCGAATCCTCTGAAATCGACCCGGTTCCTTCTTCCTTAGTGATGCCAACACTCTGCAGCCTCGCCATGCGAGCAAAGGCGCCATCCTCTTGGGCCATGAGTTCATCATAGGTACCCTGCTCCACGACCTCACCAGCTTCCATCACAATAATGTTGTCGGCATTGCGAATGGTAGAGAGACGGTGGGCGATGGAAATGACGGTCCTGTTCTTAGCCGCTCGCTCAACTGCCTCCTGGATTCGGCGCTCGCTTGCTGAGTCTAAGGCGGATGTGGCCTCGTCGAGAACAAGAATCTTTGGGTCCCGAATAAGAGCCCGGGCAAGAGCCACACGTTGACACTGACCACCGCTGACGAGTGAGCCGTTTGGGCCAGCTGAAGTTCCGTAACCCTTCTCCAGGCGGCTAATAAAGGCTGCTGCATCGGCCTGCTCTGCGGCATGTTGGACCAAACGAACAATATCTTCGACTTGTGGCCCGTATTTTGCAGTGACAGCCGGATCCACGGCACCTGCGCCCTTTGCTGCAAGTTCACCAAGTTCGTGGCTATGAAGGGCGGTTTTCAGGGGCTGGTGGCCGGGCTTGGGAGAGTTGATAAGACCGAGGGCGATATTCTCGAGAATAGAGCGGTCAAGAAGGGAGGGTTCTTGCTGGACGAGGCTGACGAAACTGCGAAGGTTGCGGACATTGAGCTCCTTGACGTCGTGACCGTCTAACCTTATGCATCCTTCACTAGGATCTTGCAAACGGGCAATAAGCGAGGCAATCGTGGATTTCCCACTTCCGGAAAGGCCGACAATAGCAGTGTGTTTTCCCGCTGGAAAATGCAGGTTGACGTTGCGCAGAACCATCTGACCCGGGCGGGAGGGATAGCTGAACGACACATTATGGAACGAGACTTCTCCACGCGCATCTGCCAAACTGATGCCCGTCTCCGAGGTACCATCTATCGCCGAAGGGGCTTCGATATCCTGCATGATGCGTTGAAAGGCACTCGCTGCTGCTCCCAAGAGAGGGAGGATGGGAGCAATGCTCCCCAGCATGACACAAGCTACAACTCAGTTAGCCCTCTTTTCTCTCTTTTCGGGTGGGTTAGGTGATAAAGACGAACCGTCGACCAGAAGAAACACAACCGTGTAAATCCGTCCAACAGACGATCCACTCCCGGGATTAGTCACAGCCTCGACCACCATGCGACTGCCCTGCCAGAAAGCCAAGGCATTCGCCGAGTAGGCGATAAAGTAAAGCATACCAGCCTGGACGGCAGCAATGACGCTCTTCTTGATACCCGACACTCTCGCCTCAGCCACATGGGCGGCAAACTTTGCTTCCAGCCTAGGCGCGGCCCCAAAAGCTTGCACGACATTGACATGGGAGAGAGCTTCAGACGCAATCGACGATGCCTTGGCTATACCATCGGATGCGAGACCGCCATACTTTTGCATAAAAAAGCCACCAATAAACGCCATGATCAAAAACGCCGGGATCAAAGAGATGAGCATCCCCGCCAGTTTGGCCTCCTTGATAAAGGCAACAACATAGGCCGTGACGAAGAAGCTAATGCTCGCAATGAGAATGCCAACCTTCTCTGAGGTTCCCGCTTGAATGGCCGTCATATCGCCATGCAACCGACTACTCACCTCGCCGGCGGCGGCGCCGACGCGCGCGTCAAAAAATGCTGGCGGTTGACGAAGCAGCGCAGCGACATAGCGAGTGCGAAGCCGCTGAGCCAGCCGCAGACTGACCAGACTCCAAGACAGCACATAAATGTAGATGAGGCAAAAAGCGCCAATGGCAATGTAAACTAATTTCAGCACCTTGTCGTTGATGGCACCCTCGTAAGCAAAGGGGTCACTCTGCTCGGCCGCGCAGGTAGTGTCGTTCATATCATCGACCAGCTGGCCAAAGATGATGCCCATGAGAGGAAAAGGCACACCAGCTGCCGCGGCGGCGACAACACCCGTCAGGATGAGGAGGTAGTCGATCCATGATAGATTGGCCGCGCCAAAGATGCGAATATACGACAGTAGCTGACCTATGTGGTTAGCATTTATTTATATTTTGCAAACGCAAGATAATCAACGAACTGATGGCTGTAACTGTGGCTGAGATTGTGGTGTGTCAACCGACTTGGAGGAAGCGTCTTCTTCAGCTACAGCAGCTACAGGGGCCGCAGCTACCGCTACAGGGCTCTTTGACCGCTGTATTTCCGGGGCTTGAACTGCCATGACCACTGGCAAGTTCAGCTGAGGAAGGCAACAACAGTGAAAGGCAACCGTCGGGCCAAAAGCTGCATCTTGCGGATATAGTTTCTATCCATCTTGTCTCGACAGACAGCCGAACAATGAATTGGGAATGGGCTTGGCGGTCGAGGGGTATTGCACCAACCTCGAACACGAGGATTACGGTCGATGGTGAGTGGTGATGCCCGATGCCGGGGCTTGGCCGTGCGGATCAGATAAAACAAATTTTCTCGCCAGCGTGGTCCCCGCACGCTCGGTGATCCACTCCCCTCAGATGATTGCGACAGTGGTCAATTTTTGCGCGAATTGCCCAGACAATGGAATAAATTGAAAATGTTACCCCCACTCAATTGTCCAGGATTTGATCAACCAACAAGGCAAGACCTCCGGATCGTGAACTGAAAAGGTGCGAGCTGTGCGGTTGCGACAAGCTGCTGACGACAGATTTCGGCGAGTTCGGATTTAAGTTATCAGATCCAAATTTACCCGTTTTAGCGCCTTGCGAGGACAGGGCCAGGCGCTGAAGCCTCTGCTCCTCAACTGCCAACCCCACCATGCATTGGCACCAAGACCAGGAGAAGCAACTACCAACCCAACAACCCAAATCACATTTCTTCGAGTGATTGGCCGTCCCTGTTGGAGTACCTACCTAGGTGTATCATCACAAGCATCTGCTCCGTGATACGCGTAAAATACAGATACGCTACTGCCTTGGCGGCGCAAAGGGACGGCCGTGTGCGTAACGTCGTCGCAACGCGTTCAAGTCCCTCCCCCAACCATTCATAGCACTGGCTAACAAAACTGCCCGCTCTCGGCTCAAGAGCCTGCTCACCCCACCCGCGCGGCATTATCTGATGATCTGATAAAAATTCTTGATCAATCTCATCCATCGAGACCCACTGGGACCTTGCAGGAGGATTCTTTCTCGGGGTTCAACCACCCCTTGCTGTGGTGGCGACGAGAACCCGGTTTCATTCGCATCCGGAAGGGCAATGACCACGACCAACTATAGGCCGTCAAGCTTGAAGCCTCGGTCGTCCCAGTGAGTCCGGCTCTCTTCCTTCTCGGCTTCCCCTCCACACTTCTCCCCTTCTGCCCTTTCCACCTCCGTCGGATCCGGTAGTTGGCTTCATCGTCAGAGGAAATGCCCATCCCCCAGCAGTTCTGTCCAAAACGTCGCCCTCCCCGTCTCGCCTGACAACCTGCGGAACGCAAACCCACCGTAAACCCCTGGGCGTCGACAGACGAGTAACTTACGTACGCACCTACCTACCTAGGTAGGTAGCTTGCAGGGCGTTAATCCATGTCAAGTGGTTTCTTCACCGATTCACCTTTGCCAAAACACCCGTCATGGGACACCCGTCCCGAGCGCGTTGCCGAGGCCGGAGACAGGGCATATAGTGTGAATACCTTGGCGCCATGTGCCAGATCCCGGCTGCCAATGGCACCGGTTCTTTTCGAGCCTCTTCTCCACACCTGGTATCAGATGGACGACTGATGCGATCGCATCGGCAATGGGACCCATTAAAGTTATCTGATCCGCTTCTTGCAAGGCCTTTCCCTGTCCTCTTTCGTATCCACTCATCACACCACTGAGCCACCCCCGCTGGTCAAATCGTCCTTGTTTGTTTTCGCATCTGTTCTGGCTGTTGGGAAATAAAACGCCACACACACGTACAGGGGCGGGTGTCGCTGATTCCCTTAAGCCGAGTGGTAGATGGCCTTGGCTGGCTCGGATGAACTTCTCACTGGTTGATCACTTTACATAGAGTAAATTGTACCAAGTAGGGTACGTAGGTGAGTAGAGTCTCGGCTCCACCGCCGGTTGGTGGGAGGGGGGTCGATCTCCGCAACGCCCTGGCCGTTGCGGTTGGTCAATGTACTGTAAAATACGTGGCATCTGCTTCCGTTCGGTGGGGGTTCTCGTGACATCTCTTCTGCTTTCGTTTGGTGGACTGGTACATCTCGATTGGGGGTTCTCGACATCTTTGGTGAGACTCACTTTTCTTATCCTTGAGAATTCCAAACCGGGCTGGCCATCTGCCAAATAGTGGCTCTAGTAGCTCGCACCTGAGAGCTGAGAAAACAAGACAGAAGCAACCCCGACGGTCGGGCCATGCCCCCCCTGGAGGTTCCCTAGTGATCCGAGAGCGGAGACGAGCGGAGCCCCTCTCCGTCATGGCACTCTGCTTCCACAACGATCTAGGGCCTAGCTGTTGCAGTGTTTCTATCTCCCAGAGCACCCCCAGGCCGAGGTAGACGAGATTTCCTTGGCATCGGCCTCGATCACTCGCTCGGTAAGGAACAGGACGATGGCCAACCTCGTAGTACGTAACTGGTCCCTAGGGTAGACTTCACCAAGGTAGGTACCGATCCGCGGTAAACGACAACAAGCTGGGGCATGACGACCCCGTCCGCCAGAGGGAAAAAGCCGCATGTCTCCATCTTTCCTGGTTTTGGTCCCTGGCCTCCAGTCTCGAGAGTTCACCCGCCAAAATTATCTCCCTAGTCGCGTTGACTTGTAGAAAGAGGGGCCTTTGCAATATCCGCGACGGTCATCAATCCGCAACTGCACTTACACCTGTGTTCTTTTCTTCCAAACAAGGCTTCGTTCGAGCTTCAAGCTGCATCTCAGATTGC
>Ga0247763_1000910_pt1 | contig 17584 bp, 12 predicted proteins | sample UWRJL141409B4_FD_179926 | JGI IMG/M metagenome (GOLD analysis project Ga0247763, IMG submission 179926) | Plant litter microbial communities from Arlington Agricultural Research Station in Wisconsin, United States - UWRJ-L141-409B-4 | ecosystem: Environmental > Terrestrial > Plant litter >...
CAGTGGCTTGCTCGCGTTCCCGTTGGCTCGAATGGGCCGCAATCTGATGCTCTGGTTTCGAACGGAGACCATCCGCACCATCGACTGGGGCGGCAATCCGCATGACAAGCCGACCACGCTCGGTCCGAACGGACCCCGGCTCACGCCGCGGGCGAGCTTCGAGCTCTTTCGCGAGTCCGTGCGGGGCAGGTCGCTGCCCTGGCTTCCCGTCGAGGTGAGCGCGGCGGCGCGCTTGCGCGTGCTCGTGATGGAGCTGGTCGTCGCTCGAGCGGAGCGCTTGGCCGAGCTGAACGCCGACCTGGCGCGCAGCAACGAGGAGCTGGATGCCTTCGCCTACGTCGCCAGCCACGACCTCAAGGAGCCGCTGCGCGGTGTCCACGAGTACGCGCACCAGCTGCTCGCGGAGGCGGCGTCCGCGACCGAAGAGCACCGCCGCAAGCTCGAGAGCCTGGTGCGCCTGACGCTGCGCATGGACGGTCTGCTCGACTCGCTGCTTCACTTCTCGCGCGTCGGCCGGCTCGAGCTCGAGCTCGAACCCACCGACTTGACCGAGGTCGTCGGCGAGGCGCTGGAGATGGTCGGTGCGCGCACCGACGCCGCCAATATCCGCGTGCCCAGGGCTCTCCCGTGTGTGTCGTGCGACCGCGTGCGCGTACGCGAGATCTTTGTGAACCTCCTCTCGAATGCGCTCAAGTATAGCGACAGGTCAGACAGGAGCGTCGAAGTCGGCTACGTCGCCGCGGGCGAAGAGGCGCCTCGCCCCCGAGCCCCCGCGGCAGCGGAAGGGCAGACGATATTCTACGTGAAGGACGACGGTATCGGCATCCCCCATAGGCACTTCGAGCAGATCTTCCAGATGTTTCGCCGGCTGCACGGCAGAGCGGAGTACGGCGGTGGCACCGGCGCTGGGCTGACGATCGTGAAGAAGCTGGTCGAACGCCACCGCGGCCAGATCTGGCTGGACTCGACGCCTGGCGAGGGATCGACCTTCTACTTCACGTTGAGCTCCAATGCTTAGCCGAACGGCGCGAACAGTCCTCGTGCTGGAGGACTCGGACGAGGACTTCGACACCGTACAGGAGGCGCTCGACCAGGCGAAGCTACCGAACGCCTTGCGGCGGGCGACGACCGGCGACTCTTGTCTCGAGCTGCTCCAGCGCTCGGGCGCGCCGCGCCCGGCGTTCGTACTGCTCGATCTCAACACGCCGGGGCTCGACGGGCGGGAGGCGCTGCGCGAAATCCGCGCCGATGACAAGCTCGCTTCCCTGCCGGTCGTGGTGCTCTCCTCTTCTTCGAGCCCCCGCGACGTAGACGCTTGTTACCGCGCCGGCGCCAGCGCTTACCACGTCAAGCCGACGCGATACTCCGAGCATCGCGAGCTACTGATCGGGATCTTTCGCTACTGGCTCGGCTCCGTCGTGACACCGGAAGGGAAGCCCGTCATATGATGCTCGAACGGGAACGAGAGCCGTGGTGCGTCGTGATCGTCGACGACAGCGCAGATGACCGTGCGTTGATGCGACAATTGCTGTTGCTCGGCTCCGGCCGACGCTACCGCTTCATCGAAGCAGAGACGGGCAGCGCTGCCGTCGCTGCGATCCTGGCGAGCCCTGGTCGCTATCCGGATTGCGTGTTGCTCGACTATCACTTGCCGGATCTCGACGCGCACGAGGTGCTCACGGCCATCGCTGATCGAGATGGCCTGGCGCGCTGCCCCGTCGTCGTCCTCACCGGGAAAGCTTCACGCGATGAGGGCAGAGGAATCCTGAAGGCGGGGGCCCAGGACTTCCTGGGGAAAGAAAGCCTCACGGAAGAGAGCCTCACCCGGGCCGTCGAAAATGCCACCGATCGCTTCTCTCTGATGCGCCAGCTGCGAGAGCGCGACGCCACCCTCCGCGAGAACGAGGCGCGCCTGCGCCTGGCACTCGAAGCGTCGAACACCGGCCTCTGGACGTGGGACCTTCACTCCGACGCCGTCACCTGGTCACCGGAAGTCTACTCGATCATGGGTGTCCCGGAAGGCACGTTCGAGCTCACGAGCGCGGCGTTCTTTCGGCTCGTGCATCCGCAAGACAGCGAACGCGTCCAGGCGGTCGTGCGGGGGTCCATCGAGCGCGGCGTGGTGTACGCCTGCGAGTTTCGCATCGTCCGCCCGAGCGGCGAAACGGTCTGGGTAGAGAACCGCGGGCGGGCGAGCTACGGCGAGGGCGGCGCGCCGATCCGTATGCTCGGCACGGTCACCGACGTGAGCGCGCGCAAGGAGACCGATGAGGAGCTGCGGCGACGGGAATTCGAGCTCCGAACTCTCGCCGAGAACACCCCGGATATTTACGCACGCTTCGATCGCGAGCACCGCCACGTCTTCGTCAACGCCGCGGTGGAGAGGGCGACCGGGCGCCCCCGCGAGGCGTTCATCGGCAAGACGAACCGCGAGCTCGGTATGCCGCTCGAGCGGTGTGACGAGTGGGATGTCGCGCTGCGTTCGGTGTTCGAGACGGGGCTGCCGCACTCCATCACGTTCGAGTACGACTGCAACGATGGCAAACATCACTTCGCCGCGCGCCTCATCCCGGAAATCAGCGCCGACGGTGTCACTCACGTGCTCGTCGTCACGCACGACGTGACAGATCGGGAGCGCTACGAGCAGTCGCTGCGCGACGCGGCGCAGCGCAAGAACGAGTTCCTGGCGACGCTCGCCCACGAGCTACGGAACCCGCTCGCGCCGATTCGAACGAGCGTTCAAGTGCTCAAGCTGGCAACCGACGACAGCCGCGCCCGAGCGAAGGCGCTGGACGTCATGGAACGCCAGATCTCGCACATGGTGCGTCTGGTCGATGACCTGCGCGACGTCTCGCGCATCAGCCGTGGCCTGGTCGAGCTCCGGCGTGAGCCGGTGGAGCTCCGCGTCATGATCGAGCAGGCGATGGACCTGAGTCGACCTTTCGTTCAGGCCGGCAATCACGAGCTTCGCCTCGACCTTCCCGAAGAACCCATCTGGATCGACGGCGACCTCACGCGGCTCGCGCAGGCCGTGAGCAACCTTCTCAACAACTCCGCGAAGTATACCCCCTCGGGCGGACGCATCGACCTGGTGGTGGCGCTGGAGGGTAGCGAGGTGGCGATCGGCGTCCACGACAACGGCATCGGGCTCTCCGCGGAGCAGCTGCCCCGGGTGTTTGACCTGTTTGCGCAGGTGGACGCTTCGTTCGAACGCTCCCAGGGTGGGCTCGGCATTGGGCTCTCGCTCGTGCGCAAGCTCGTTACGCTGCATGGTGGCACCGTCACGGCCGCGAGCCCGGGCATCGGGCACGGCAGCGTCTTCACGATACGGCTGCCGACCTCAATCGAGGACGCGAGGCACCCCCGCACCCTCGCACCACCGAACAGCGTGATGCGGGATGTTCCGAAGGGCCGCCGTATCCTCGTGGTCGATGACAACCAGGATGCCGCGGAGATGCTGGCGGAGATGCTCAGCTTGACGGGCAACGAGACGCAGGTCGCCCACGACGGGCCGACCGCGATCGCAGCGGCGCATGCGTTCTCCCCCCATTTCATCTTCCTCGATCTCGGCCTGCCCGGGATGGATGGCTATGAAGTGGCGCGCCGGATGCGCGCCGAAGGTCTGCTGAGCGGCGTGCTGCTCGTGGCGCTGACGGGCTGGGGCAGCGCGGACGACGAGCGACGCACCGCGGAGGCCGGCTTCGACTTCCATTTGACCAAGCCGATGGCCCCCTCCGCGATCGTCGACATCTTGGAGCGCAGCGTCGACAGGCGCTGCTCCGGGTCGAGCTAGGTGAGCGCGAACCGCCAGCAGCTGCACCGCGGCCATCCGTCTTCGAGCGTGGCGGAGCCATGGATCCGGTGTGCAAGTGCGAGCTCGACCGCATCAGGGGCTTCATCGTGCTCGGGCTCACAGCCGAGGCGACTACCCTTGCTAGCGTGGTATTCGCAGCGACGACCCCGCGCCGGACCTTCCCGACTCCTGAGCAAGCCGCGACGTCATGGCTAGGAACCCCTCGCGCCTGCGGGCCGTGCGGGGGCTGCCGCAAGCCGCGCGACCTCCCGCCTCGACAAGCGCGGCGCCTCCCCCGGAGACCGGTCGCCGTGTGCAAGGGAGCTCGACCCACTGCAAGGTCATCGTCGACAATCAGCAATCGTCGTCGACAAGCTCATCGCTGCTCGCGGGAGCGCCGATTCGGAGCCATGCCTGAGGCAGTTGCGCTGCGTGTTGCACGGGTTGCTCGAAAGCTCGAAGTTTGCGACCGAGACTCAGTAGCAGTGCGTGGAGCCGCGAATGCCCGTCAGCTGGCATTAGGGGCAAGTCGCCTGTAACGGTGGATGCCAGTCGCTCGACGCATGGTAGCGAGGCGGCTCGCCGACCATGATCTTCGTTGCCTGATCTTCGGCACGCTGGGGCACTCAAAGAGGTCCGCAGATTCTCGAAGCATCGGCCGGCAGCGGCCGGCCTCTACGTACCGAACAGCTCATCGGCGGCGCGCCATCTACCGCGCGTCGCCGTGTCACGCCGGGGTGTGCCCCGTCGTTGCAACATAACCCCATGGAGAGATGATGAAACTGCACCTGATCAGCAGAGGAACGCTTGCGGCAGCAGCCTGCCTGACCCTCGCCATCGCTTGTGGCGATGACGCGAGTGATGATGCCGACGGCGCCGCTGGGGTGAGCGGCTCGGGGGGCCGCGCCAGCGGCGGCGCGGCTGGCTCGAGCGCGGGCGCGAGTGGCTCGAGCGCGGGAGGTCGCGCGGGCTCCGGCGGGAGCGGCGGCTCGTCAGGTAGAGGTGGCTCTGCGGGCGCGGCAGGCGCCGCGGGAGCCGCAGGCGCTGCAGGCGCTGCAGGCGCTGCAGGCGCCGGCACGGGTGGCTCCGGCGCCGACGAACCCGATGCTGGATCGGGTGAGGGCGCCGTCACGTACAGCGCCGACATTCAACCGATCCTGGTGGCCAACTGCAGCCCGTGCCACGCTGGCGACAACGACGGCGGGCACGACGCGGCGACGAGCTACGACGATGCTGTCGAACGAGCAGACGATATCATCGACGAGATCGAATCGGGCGGCATGCCGGAGTCTGGCTCTGGAAACCAGGGCTGCGACGGTGGTGACCCGGGAGACCCGGGCTGCGTCAGCGCGGATGATTTCGCGCTGATCCAAGCCTGGGTGGAGGCTGGCACGCCCGAGTAGGCCGCAGCTCGGTGCTCGAACCGAGAGTGGCAGCGCGACGCGGCGCATTCACCGCGGGCCCTTGGGCGCCAGCAGACACTCGTGTGTCGCCGGATCGCAGATGCGACCCACATCGCAGTCGCCGCTGCCACGGCACGCCACACACTTGCCCTCGATGGCATCGCACGACGTCCCCGCCGCGCAGTGCAGATCCGATCGGCATTCGACGCAGCGCGAGCCGTCGAGTGCGCAGTAGCCAGCCGCGCCAGCCTCGCGGCATTCGGAGTCCTCATCGCAGGCAACGCAAACGCCGCGGCGCTCGTCGCACTCCGGCGCATACGCTGGGCACTCGTACTCATCGACGCAGCTCGCCAGGCAGCGACGAGTCGTGGCGTCGCAGGCCAAGCTCGCCGGGCAGTCGCGCGAGCCGGTGCACTCCACGCAGCGGTGCAGATCCACGTCACAGTGCGAGGCCGTTCCCTTGCAGTCGCTGGCCTGGATGCATTCGTAGCAGTTGCCGGTGCGCGTATCGCAATGCAAAGAGGCGAAGGGGCAATCTTCCTGCGCCGCGCAGCGCAACGGCAGCGCGGGAGGCCCCCCATCGGCCGCCACGCTGGGACTCGGGATGTCAAAGTAGAAGCTCTGGTCGCACCCCAGTGCTCCCAGCGTGAGCACGCCCACCCCATGAACGGCAGCGAAGATCCCCGCTCTGAGATGCGCTGGCCTCATGGCATCTCGGCGACGCGCTCTGCCTCGGGCCGAGCGAACCCTCGCGGATATCGCTCGAGGTAGCTTCGAGCCTCACGTCGAGCCTGTCCAGGGTCCGAGTCGACGGACAGTCGGATGCGAGCGACCGCGGCATTCTCGGCGAGCGGGCTCGAGGGAAAGCGCGCGATGAGATCGGCATAGGCGCCGAGAGCTTCTGTTCTACGACCCTCGTGCTGGGCCCGAACCCCGCGCTGAAAGAGGGCATTCTGTTCGCCGATGAGCGACTCGGGAGACCGAAGTGGTCGCCCCGTGCGAGCGGGTCGCGCGGGGGCGGCCGCCTCGGCTCCCGTGGCGACGGCCGCCTCGGCTCCCGTGGCGACGGCCGCCTCGGCTCCCGTGGCGACGGGCGCACGACGGGGCGACGCGCCCACGTTCACCGCTCCGCCGGCATCGGAGGGCGCGCCTTCGACAGCCAGCAAGCAATCGAGCGGCCAGTGCTGACCGACCCCGATGCGCGCCAGGGTGCGGCTCGAGCGCACCTCGACCACCCCCTCGGTCACCACGAGCCGTGTCCGACTTCCTTCGTCACAAGCGTCGGCGCTCGGCAGCACCTCGAGGTGAAATGCGGTTCCGCGCACCTCGACCTGAGCATCCGGGGTGTCGATCACGAAGCGATCTCCGGGGGCGAGCTTGGCCACCCGCGCATCGACTCCACCCAGGGCCAGAGAGAAGCGTTGCAGAGCGTCCTGACTCTGCAAGGTCAGGCTGGTCCGCACCCCCAGCTCCAACCGCGTGCCCGTCGACAGTTGCAGCTGAGCGCCTCCGTTCGGAGCGGTCGCGATGCGCCCCCCGACGGGCAACCTCATGTCGGGGCCGAGCGGCACCTCTCCGGTCGAATCCAGAAACGATGCGCCATCGCGTAACGGCGACGCCAAGACAGACACCACGCGGGCTTCGGCCAGGTGCTCCGGAGGCTGGCCATGAGCGCGGAGCGCCAGCCACGCGATGACGCCTGCGGCGACCGTGCCGCTGAGCGCCAACGTCGAGCTGCGCCGCCATGCCCGGGGCCGGGCGGCGAGCGCGCGCTCGATGGTGAGCAAGCCACGCTCACGATCTCCTTCGGAGCTCCCGCGAGCAACGTCGAAGCGTCGGATCAGACGTGCTGCTAGCCGAGCATAACGATCGTCGGTCATGGATCCTCCGACAGATCTTCGAGCAGCCCCGCCAACATCGGGTCCTTGCGAATTCTCTCGTGCACCTCGCGACGGCCCCGAAACAGTCGACTCTGTGCGGCGCTCGCGCTCGACCCCATGATCTCCCCCACCTGTTCCAGATCATAGCCATACACGTCGTGCAGCAGGAACGCCCAGGCGCGTTTCGCGTCCATCCGCCCGAGATGCGTTCGGATCTTGTCGACGGCCTGGCGTGCGCCGAAGGCCGAGGGCGGGACGCTCTGCACCGGTTCGTCGAGCGTCCGGGCGAAGAACCGACGCTCCAGCCGCCGCCGGCGAATGTGCCGATAGGCGACGCGTGCGCTGACAATCGATAACCAAGCATCGAGCGGGCACTCACCGCGAAAACGCCCCGACGTACTCACGAGCTCGTACAGCGCGGCCTGTGCGATGTCCTCGTAATCCCGGTCGTGCTGACCGACGAGGCGGGTCAATGTCCGATCGATGATCGGCCGCGCGCGGTGATAGAACGCCGCGGAGGCGGAGCGCTCACGCCGCTCGAGCGCCGCCAGCAGCATCGCATCGGACAGGGCGCTGGTGGCGCTGTCCGGTCGCGCGGGCTCCGGCGCCACCAGCCTCAAATGGGTTTGAGCGCGAGAGACCATTTTCGTCCGGATACGGGTGCCACGAGCCGCCAGAAATCAGGCAACCCATCGCTCTCAAAAATGCGCGACGAAGCCGAACTCGCCCAGGCCGCGCAACGCCGGCAACGTGGCCCGCTCGACTCCATGAGTAAACACGTGTGTATTCCCCGACATGGCCTCCAGCCCCACCCCGGCGGAGAGAGTGAGCAACGTCGAAACTCGGTAGCCCAGGCTGGCGACCGCGTCGCCCCCGACAAGCCAACCATGGTTCTTGACGCTAGCCACATCGTCGTCTGACAGGTGGGAGACCTGAAACCAGCTACCGAGGCCATCTGCCCGTATTCGCAGCTCGACTCGAGAAGTCTCGGGCAGCGCGCTCCACATGAACCCCACTCCCGCGATCACCCGGCGAACGACGGCTTGGGCGGGCGCGATTTCTCCCTCCCTGCCCTGAACCTGAATGCGGACTGAAAAAGGATCCGAAAGTGGAACACCCAGCGCTGCGAGAGCCCCCAGCTCGAAGGCATCCGCCGAGCCAACCCCGCTGGTGGCGACACCGGCAAACTCCACGGTGCGCGCACGCGACACGTCGTGAGAGCCAGCGCTCTGTCCGGCGTCTGGGGCTGGCGGGGCCGGTCGCGGCGCCGCGACCGGTAACGTCGAGACCGATTCCGACGGGGCGGGCTCGAGGATCGCTGGGTCCTCGGCGCGCCCACGCGCGAAGCCAGGCGCTCCGATGAACATCGCGGCCACGGCAAAGCCGAGCAGGCGCTCACGATCCCGCTCTCGATCGGCGGCCTCGAAGTGGATCGTCCGATCCACCCAGCGCTGCTCGCTCGCGATGTAGCAGTGCAGAACTGCCGTCTGACGTGCGGCTTTCCAGCTCATCTCGACCACGCCGTCGGCAGCCCCAGCGCGCTCGAGCGCGACGGCGTCCGGCGGGAGGGTCGTGACGCGCTCCATCCGCAATTCCGCGCTCGGTCCGAGCACCTCGTGTGCAGCCTGCTCGAATGGCGGCATGGCAGGTTCGCCCGGCGCCGAGGCCACCACGAAGACGACGAGTATCGCTGGCGAGAGCATGCTGGATACTCTAGCTCGTGATCGAGGTCAGCTACCGTGAAAGTCCAGCTCCGGCTCGGTGAACCAACCGAGCCGCAGGCAGAGGGCTTTGCTTTCCAGCCGAGTCAACGATCGGCGCACATCATCTCGTCGAGGAGCTTTAAGTCCTCTGCATCGACGGCGGCGCCGCCCGGCGTCGTCGTCTGTGCGACGACCACCGTGCGCGTTCGATCGTCGCTGACGGCGTTGAACACCGAGAAGCCCAGCGTGTCGCCCTGGTGATGCCAGTAGCCGCCCCCGCAGCTGGTCGGGTACCAGATGATGCCGAGCCCGTAGCGCGAGCCCGGACGCACGCGCCCCGCTGCGTCGACCGGTACGGTGTCGTGCATCTCTGCCATCTCCGCCTCGCCGAGGAGCCGGCCACCCTCCAGTGCGCGCCAGAATTCGAGCAAATCCGACGTCGTGCTGACGAGAGCGCCCGCCGCGTCGGCCACCGTGTGGTTCATGAGCGTGACGTCGAGCAGCGGACCGTCTTCGGCGAACTCGTGGTAGCCGTTCGCATGGGGCTCCGGCAAGTCGAGCTCGTCGAGCGGCGCAAAGGTGTTCGACAGGCGCAGCGGAGCCACGATGCGCGCGTCTACCTCGGAGCCCCAGTCACGCCCGGTCGCCTGCCGGATGATCATGCCGGCCAGAACGTAGTTGGTGTTCGAATAGCTAAAGCTCGTCCCTGGCGCAAACAACGGCGCGCGCTGGAGGGCGATGGCGACCAGCTGTTCAGGGTCGTAGTGTGTGGCGCGGAACATCGGGTAGCCGTCGGGCGTGTACTCGGCAACCACCTCTTGCGTGTAGTCACTGAGTCCGCTCGTGTGCCGCAACAGATCGCGGATCGTGATCTGCGTGCCATCGTTGCCGTTGCCGGAGACCAGGGCCGGCAACCACTGGTCGACCGAATCATCGAGATCGAGGACGCCCTCCTGTGCCAGCTGCAAGACCACGACGGCGACAAACGTCTTGGTATTGCTGCCGATGCGAACGTGGCTATCCGACGTCACGGGCAGGTCGCTGCCGAGTCGTGCCACGCCGCTGTGTGCCTGAAACGAGCCGTGCTCGTCGCTCATTTCGCCCATGACACCGACGACGCCGGCGGCGTGGACTGCGTCGAGATGCTGCTGAAATAGCGCGGTGGTGAGGCGGTCTGCGATCGCGTCGCCCGGAGCGGCGGCCTCGGTGCAACCAGCGAGCACGAGGGCCATCAGAGGTGTCGTCTTGTGGTGAACCATGCGCTGGGTGCCCGCACCACGTCGGTTCGTTCAATCCGTCGCGTCGCTGGTCCAGCGGCGCCGGCCCGCGAGCAGCCGTCCTCGGAGCCGAACGACTCCCACATCTCGTTCGCGTCAGTTCGCCCAGCGGCGACAGCCGATTACCAGGCGTGCGCCCGAAAGAACGCCCAGACGAGCTCGGAGGCCGCGGCGTAGTCGAGGAAGCTCGAAGCCTGCGCGACGCCCCCCGCCCAGCCCTGCCCCATGCCCTCGAACGTGCACAGTGACACTTGCCCACCCGCGGGGCAGCCGGTGGCGTCGCTGCAGCTGCCGCCGAGGACGATCCGCTCGTCGCTCTGCGCCCCGCAGCCGTTGTGCGCCAGCCAGCGCTCGCGCGCCTCCTCGCTGCAGGTCGCGGGCACGGTGCCGTCGGCCAGGCCGTGCAACAAGAGCACGGGCTTCCGCGCGGAGCGGCACCCCTCGAGCGCGTGCGAGCCGCCCGAGTGCGACGCCACGGCGCGAATGTCGGGACGCTCGCACGCGAGCTCGTTCGCGAGGTAGCCGCCGCTCGCGAGCCCCGCCACGAACACGTGGCCCCGGTCGACGCGGCGATTGGCGGCCACGAAGGCGAGCATGGCGTCGACGAAGGCGGAGTCGTCTCCGCGCGCGCTGAACACCGGGCCCCTCACGCCGCGACACACGTCGCTGCCGATGTTCCAGGGGATACCCCGTTGCCCATCGGGATACAGCACCACGAAGCCCTCGCGATCGGCGAGCGTGTCGAAGCGGGTGATCTCGAACAGCTCGTCGGCGCTCTGCCCAAAGCCGTGCGCGACGATGAGCACGGGCACGGGGCGCGCCGGGTCGAGCTCCGGGGGCGAGTAGTACAGGAACGTCCGCTGGGCCCCGTCCACGTCGAGTTGCAGCGCGCTCACGCCAGAGAGCGCGGCGCCTCCGAGGGCGCCCGCGTCGGCTGCCTCGGGTCGCTCGAGGGGCTGCGTCTCGGCGCCGACATCGCTCGCGCCCGCGCCGCCCGTGCTGCTCGGCGTCGGCCCCGGATCGACGTTGCTCGGGCCCCCTTCCGGCGGTCGCTCGCTGCCGCTGCTCGGCCGTGGGCCGCTGCTCGCCGGCTCAGGGGGTGAGCCCGCCGTGCCGGAGGAGTACGCGCCGAGCTCGTTCGCCGGCAGGCAGCTCGCCAAGCTGGCGATGAATCCAATCCCGAGGAGTCGCATCGGTCGTGCCCGGAGGTCAGCGCCGCGGACGGCGCGATCGGCAGAGCGCGGGCGCCGAGGCGCGTGTGAACGCCTCGGTTCGGCTCATGCGAGAGCGGCGCGTCATCGCGCCTGCGGGGGGTTCTCGCGGGCTCTCTGCTATCTGTGCGATCGGTGCGCGTCGAGGTCGCAGAAAACCGAGGGCGCTGCGCGGCTCGGGCCGCGATTTGTCTTACCTCCGGCGCAAGCCGGCGCCGGCTCGGCGCACGCGCGTCACGAGCCGAAGAGCACGTGCGCGCACGACGCGAGCCCCATGCACAGCGCCGCGTAGAAGACCCACACCTGCGAGGTGCTGGGCTCCTTCGCCTCGCGCACGCCGGGCGCACTCCGCGCCGTCGTGTTCGCACGCCGGTTGGTGAGCGGCAGAGGCTCGGGCTCGAGCTCCACGCCAGGCTCTGGAGCGATGGTCGCGGCCATGAGCTCGATGGGCAAGCGCGCCGGCTTGTTGGAGACGCGCTCGGTGTAGGCGCGGACGGTGGCCTCGAGCTCCGCGTCGGGGCGGGGCGCCAGCGGCGTGGCCGTGCCGGCGGCGTCGGCCTCGCTCGCGTGCGCTCGAGCCATCTCGATCAGCTCGCGGGGAACTTCGTAGAGCGTCGTCGCCGCAGCCGTCTCCTGACCTGACGACGCGAGCGACGCGAAGGGGTTGCGCGCCGTCGCCGCGGCGGTGTCGCGCACTCCGGACTGCTCCAGCGCTGCGAACGGGTTGCGGGCCGTAGGCACCGCGATGTCGTGCGGGGCTTCGTGCGCCTGCAGGTCGTTGGTCGCGCGCTGGGAGCGGCGGGCTTGAGAGAATCGATTGGACGGAGCAGGTTGCATCGGGGCTGAGCGTTCCTGATTGGGCATGGTGCGTCCGAACAGCTTCGGTCGGGCACCTGCGGCCGCTTGCGCAGCGCAGCGGCGGCGGGCCTTCACGTCTCGTGAGCGTTCGTGCCGCCTCTTAACGATGACTTAACATCGAGCGCGCGCAACTCGTCGCGCACGATTCGCCACGATTTGGTCGGAGGAGCACCTCCTCTCTGCGCACCCTGCGCAGTTCGCACCATTTGCTCGATGCGTGCAGTTTCAGCGTGGAACAGATGGCGTCGCGCGACCGCCCTGAACACCCGCCAGCGCCCCGGGGATCGAGAGGGGGGCGGGCTCGAGCCGCCGGGACAAAACGCCGAGCGGCGCGAAGGCCTTCGCCTCCGCGCCGCTCTCTCGTCCCCGCGTTCAGCGCCGGGGAGTGGGCCTCACGCGCCGCGCACCGTCGGTGCTCGGAACTGGACCGTGTCCGAGCGAGCCGGGGGCTGGCTCGGGCGCCGTGTCGGACGCGCCGTCCGCGGGACGGTCACCTCGAGACGAGTGCCTCGGCCGACGCGGCTGTGGACGACCACGTCGCCGCCGAGGCGCTTGGCCTCCGCCTGCACCGTCGACAACCCGTAACCACGACCGGAGATGTCGGTCACGGTGGCGGCCGTCGACACGCGCTCGCGCAGCACCAGCTTGAGCGCGTCGGCTTCGTTCACCATGCGTGCGTTCGCCTCGGAGACGACGCCGCGCACCACTGCGGCGCGCAGCACGGCGGTTCGGTCGATGCCGCGCCCGTCGTCCTGGACGGCGAGGACGTAGCTCGTCTCCGTCTCCAGGATCTCGATGCTCAGCCGGCCGATGTCGGGCTTGGTGCCGCGCTGGTCGGGCACCTCGATGCCGTGGTCGATGGCGTTGCGCAGCATCTGCGGCAGCGTCTGGAGCAAGGGGGCCAGGCGCGCCCGATCCACCTTGAGGTCGCCGCCGTGTACCTCGAGCGCCACCTTCTTGCCGAAGCGCTCGCCGAGCCCGGCGACCAGCTCTTCGATCGGGCCGAGCAGCTCGCGCACGGACACCGCCTCGATGTCGCGCATGAGCTTGTCGATACCCTCCAGATCGCCCGCGGGGGCGGTGCGGAGGGCGGCGCGCAGCTGCTCCAGCTGTTCCGCGCTGAGCGCGAACGCGGGAGCCGCCTTCTTCTCGTAGCTGAGGCCGATGCTGGCGGCGTTCGTGTTCACGAAGTCGCGCAGCGACTCCCCGATCGCGTCGAGGTCGGCGGCGTCGATCTGGGGCTGCTCCTCGAGCTCACGGATGCTGCGCGCGATGGAGGTGAGTCCATACAGCGCCGCATTGCCCTGGATGCCGTGCACCACGCGCCGCACCAGGCCGGCGTCGGTGGCCGCCTTCTTGCGCGCCAGGCGCAGCTGGTCGCGCGTCTGCTCCAGGAACGCCTCGAACGCGGGCTTCTGGCGCGAGATGGTGAGCAGCGCCTTCGTCGTCTCGTTGTCGCGGCTGGCGGCCTCGAGCTCGGTGACGTCGCTGATCGTGAGCAGCAGCTCGACGGCCGCGCCCACCTCGTTGCGAACGACGCGGGGCTCGATGCGCAGCGCGCGGCCGCTCACCGACTGGAAGCGCTTGGGCAGCTGATCCAGCGCGACCTGCTCCGCAGCGCCCGCCTCGAACAGCTGCTCGACGGCGCGCTCGTACTGTGCGCGAAGCGCTGGGCCGAGCCGCAGGATGTCACCGATGTGACGCCCCACGATCCCTTCCGAATCGAGCAGGCGATGGCACGACTGCGAGCAGCCGGGCTGCACGATCAGGCCGCGATCCACCGAGAGCAGGCCGAACGACACGTTGTCGAGCAGCGTCTGCAGCTCCTTGGTTCGCGCCACGAGCTCCACGTCGCGCTCCTCGACCTCTTGCTCCAGCACGCGCTCGCGCTCGCGCTGTTGCTCGATGTGGTCTTCCAGCTCGCGTGGGGTCATGTTCAGGCCCGCCAGGGTGCTCGCCAGCTCGCGTTGCACGCTGGCGTTGTCCTTGCGGTCGAAGCGCTCGAGCGCCTTGATCATGTCGTGCGCGCAGGCCGCGCCGAAGGCACCCGCCAGGAGGCGCTCGATCTCGCAGACGAAATCGGCGTACTCGGCGGTGGTCATCTGGTCGCGCCCGACGGCGCCCACCCGATGCAGCGCGCTCTGGATGAGGCGCTCCGTCTCCGGTCCGGAGAAGTACGGCGTGATGAGCGGGCGCACGGCCTCCACCTGCTCCGCGATGTCGATGTCGCGGTTGGTGGCGTCGAGGTGCGCGAGCTGCTCCTGCGGGTTACCCAGGAAGGCGTCCGTGAGCAGCATCTCTTCCTTGTTCGTGCGGAACACGGCCGAGCCACCCACGATGCCGATCAGCGTCGCGAAGGTGCTCCAGATCACGCCGTGCGCGAGGCCGGGCAAGCCCGTCCAACCGAACAGCGCCTCGGGGCGGAACAGCGCGATGCCGAGCGGACCGTCGGTGAGCAAGCTCTTGCTCACCCAGCCTGCCTTCACGAAGGTGGGCACCATCAGCGTGTAGAACCAGACCAGGCCGCCGGCAGACACGCCGAGCACGGCGCCCGCCTTGTTGGCGCCCTTCCAGTACAGGCCGAGCAGCACCACCGGAGCGAGCACGAAGGCCGCCGCGAACGAGATGAGCCCGATCGAGACCAGCGGGTACGACGTGCCGATCTTCACCGCGAACAGGTAGCCGCCGAGGATGAAGAAGGCCGCCGCCGCCCAGCGCATGAACAGCACGTAGCGCCGCAGGAACGCGAGGCCCTCGAGCCGCTGCACCACCGGGAGGAGGAGGTGGTTGCTGATCATGGTCGCCATGGTCATCGACTCGATCATCACCATGCCGATGGCCGCCGAGAAACCGCCGAGGAACACCGCCAGGCTGAGCCCGGCCTGGCCGGCCTGCAGCGGCAGGGCGAGCACGTAGAAGTCGGCCGAGGTGCCGCTCTTGGCCATCAGCTGGCCGCCGAGCGCGATCGGCACGACGAACAGGTTGATCAGCACCAGGTAGAGGGGCGTCGCCCACTGCGCCGTGCGCACGTCGTCGGGTCGGTTGTTCTCGACCACGCCCACGTGGAACTGGCGCGGCAGGAACGCGAACGCCGCCATCGACAGGAGCATCACGGTTACGTAGGTGAGCGTGTCGTTACCCGACGACTGGCCCATCAGGGGCAGCGCGCCGGGCTGCATGCGCCCGATGGCCTCCTCGAAGCCCGAGTAGCCGTGGAACGCGGCGCCGAGCACGAAGGCGCCGGCGGCCACGAACGCCACCAGCTTCACGAAGGCCTCGATCGCGATCGAGGCCACCATGCCCGGGTGCCGCTCGGTCGGGTCGAGGTGCCGGATGCCGAACACGATCGTGAACACGATCATGAGGCAGACCGACACCGGGCCGAACGAGTGGGCCAGGATCGAGTGCTCGCCGCTGCCGCCGACGACCAGCATCGTAAACGTCTGGTTCGCGGCCTTGAGCTGCAGGGCGATGTAGGGGATGATGCCGATGGTCAGGATGGCGGTCACCGCCGCCGCCACCGCCTTGGACTTGGCGAAGCGCGCGGAGATGAAGTCAGCGATGCTCGTCAGACGGTGCGTGTGTTTCAGCGATGCAATGCGTCGAAACAGCGAACCGCCGACCAAGAGCGCCAGCGTCGGGCCGAGGTACACGGGCAGATAGCCCATGCCGCCGGTGGCCGCCTTGCCGACGCTGCCGTAGTAGGTCCACGTGGTGCAATAGACGCTCAGGCCCAGCGCATACGTGAACGGGTGGTTCGCGAACCAGCGTCCGCGGCTCGATCGCTCTGCCATTCGAGCGACCATGAACAAGACGGCGATGTAGAGAAACATCGCCGCAAGTAGCGCTAGCGGGGAGAACATGTCAGAACATCCCCCGCGTGACTTCGTCTTCGTCTGTCATGTTGGTGCCTTCTTCCGGCGTATCTTCGGTAGCGCCCGGCACGGCACGGCTGATTGCAAACAACACAACCAGCGATCCGAACCAGACCAGATAGAGGAAGTGAAAAGTTTCCGTTGGGCGGGTCATCGCGAAAATCGGCCAGAAAAACGCGAAGGCGAACGCCACGCCCAGGAGTAGATGGATCGCTGGGCGGCCTAGGATCACGTGTAGAGAATGACGCTGCATGCGAACTATCGGGGGGGAATGGGGTTCGACCGTAGTGCCAGGGTCGCCATCGGATGCCCCGTTGCCGGCGCACATTCACCGGCCACCTTCGGGCGACATTGGCTCTTGCCCGAGGCGACGCGTTTCGATCGCGACACCGCGGGACAATCCTTAATCGACTTTGAACACCCAGCCCTTTAACGCGTTTCGATACCCCCTCCCGTGCATCGTCCCGAGTCGAGACAGCACCTCTCAGGGATGTTCGCCGTCGGCACGTGCGACAGCCGCGGGTGTTCAGTGCTGGTTCAGTAGCGCTTCAGCTTTGGAGGTTCGTGTCGATCCGTTAACAAAGATTTGAGGCACCACCCGATGACCCTGCGAGACGGACCGAAGACCCACACGAGCGAGAGCCCCTTGTCGGGTAGTGATGAACGAATGAGCGGTGCTCGCTACCGCGAGCTGCTCCCGATCGGAAGCGGCGGCTCGGCGAACATCTCCATCGCTGTCGCCGAGGGTGTCGCCGGCTTCACCAAGCTCGTCGTCTTGAAGACGATCCGCGAAGAGCTGATCGCCAACGCGGCGGCCTCCAAGATGTTCCTCGACGAGGCCCGGCTCTCGGCGCGCATGAACCACCCCAACGTCGTACAGGTGTACGAGGTGTTCCTGCGCAAAGAGATCCCCGTCATCGTCATGGAATTCCTCGATGGCCAGCCGCTCAGCTACATCCTCGCGCAGGCCTACGACAGCAAGAGCCTCACGCTCGAAGTGTCGGTCTCCATCCTCACCCGGGTGCTGTCAGGCCTGCACTACGCCCACACGCTCACCGACTACTCGGGCGAGGCGCTCGGTCTGATTCACCGAGATGTTTCACCGCATAACGTCATGGTCACATACGACGGGCAAGTCAAGCTCGTCGACTTCGGCATCGCCAAGCTGTCCAACTCCGATCACCAGACGCGCACCGGCGTGATCAAGGGCAAGCTCACCTACATGGCGCCCGAGCAGTTCACGGGCAAGGTCGACACGCGCGCCGACCTGTTCGGCGTCGGCGTCATGCTCTGGGAGCTCGCGACGCGGCAGCGCTACTGGGGCGATCTCCCCGAGCCCGCGCTCATCGGGCGCCTCATCTCGGGTGACCTGCCCCACCTGCGCAAGCCCGCCGGCATCGACGAAGACCTCTACCGCATCTGCACCAAGGCCCTCGCCTTCAGGCCGAGCGAGCGCTACGAGAGCGCCGCCGCCATGCAGGAAGAGCTCGAGCACTACCTCGCCAAGCGCGGCACCATCCCGAGCCAGGTCGGCATCGGGCGCCTCGTCACCGAGACGTGCTCCGAAGCCCGCCGCACGGTGCA
>Ga0247763_1000911_pt1 | contig 17580 bp, 15 predicted proteins | sample UWRJL141409B4_FD_179926 | JGI IMG/M metagenome (GOLD analysis project Ga0247763, IMG submission 179926) | Plant litter microbial communities from Arlington Agricultural Research Station in Wisconsin, United States - UWRJ-L141-409B-4 | ecosystem: Environmental > Terrestrial > Plant litter >...
GCTACCGGCCGCTGGAAGCCGACCGCTTCCGGCCACTGGTTCCGCAACCGGATCTGCCACCACCCACTGTAAGGCGCCGTAAGGCCGCCTTACCCCGCCTGGAATCATTACCATCGCCGCCATCACCGCCATCACTACTATCACCGCCATCACCACCAGCCTGTATCCTACTATGGCCGACGGCTTGTATGCGGCCGCCGAAGGGCGCGCTTAGGAGGCACGGAGGGCCGGTTTACAGGCGAAGAAGGACGAATAACCGGCGAATACGACGAGGAGCTACGCCTCAAAGCAACGCGAGTGGAGGACCTGGTGCAGTACGCCGCGCGCGGCGCCGGATGGAACCCTTTATACGTGGCCGGATGGCGAGCTTGTTACGCCTGATAAGCTGGCCGCTTGGCTGAAGGAAGATATCCTCTTACGGCGTGTTAAGGTGCCGAAGAAGCGGCGTAACCGCGGCAACGGCCATACGGAGCCACTACTGCCGGCCGATGAGCAAGCCGCCCTCCGGGAGGCCGAAGCCCTCGCCACAACGCTGGGAGTACCGGTTGCCGAGGCGGTTCAGATCCTGGCCAACGATTGGGAGGGTTATATACTACCGTTAACTGTTGTTACGGTAACGGCCGCCGGCGGTAGCGCTGGTGATGGTAAGGAAGGCAACCTTTTTACTAAAAGTACGGTAGATGCGTATATTGCTGCCGTGATCGAGCTCTGGCACCTACAAGTGGCATACGGCAATAAGAATACGGAGAACCTACGTAACGCCGCCGTACGTGGCTTTTTGGAGCAACGCGGCCGCTAGAGAAACCGCCTTAACCGCGCCAGCTTTAAAGATTGAGGTACTGAAGGTATTTAGGCCGGATATTTTACTGCCGAGTGGTTGGCGATTTAAGAGTATTTACTTTATGGTGTAGCTACCGCTCTACACAACCTCCGTACGCGTGTTGATCTTTTGTTCGGCTATTATTACCTCCTGCGTGGAGAAAATTGCCGGAAGATGGAGCTTGCCGACCTCTTTCTCCTTGATTACCCCCCTATCGAAGGCCCTACGTAGTGCGGTTGCCTCGTATTGCTTTTACAAGATGGTAAGATGAATAAGACGGCCAGAAAGGAGTTTATGGGATCTTTACGCCATAAGAACCCCCTTTTCTGTACGTAGGGCGCCTTAGCATAACTATTCTTCTGGCGATGGCACGTAGCTGGTGAGCCTCCGCCTTTCTTTCGCCGCCGCCAGGATTGGTATAGGATTAAGGTCCTTATTAGCCAAAAGCGCGAAGAAGAACTCTCCTACAGTATATAGCTACAGGATACCTGGCGTGTTTTCGGCGTAGTTGGCCTATTTACAGCAAAAAAAACACACTTGCCGCGGCGAGTTGGAGCATAAGATGTAGAAACCTACGGCGCCTTACTCGCGTAGATCTCATAGGCTGGCCGTTGGAATCAGAGCGTTTTATGCCAGGCCTACCTTACGCACCTACCGCGCTAGTTTATGCGTATTGTTGCCGGCTTTTCTGAATCGCCAGGGGACTATTTTTTGGCGCGCGCAGTATATGATCCTCCTACCGCTTTACAGACCCAAATCTGGCCGTGGATCGAAGAGTGGGAGCCTCGCTTTGAGGCGCGCGCGCGCCGCTGCCAGTGGGTATAAGGCGGCCTTGATGAAGACGATCTTGCCGGCGATGGTTTCCTTAAGCTTATGAAGCGCCTTCGGATAGTACTCCTACAGGATTTAGCTGTTTTGCAACCTTAATTTCCATCTCTGTCCTTCTTTTCTTACCCTCCCTTTTATGGCGAAGAGTGGGAGACCTTTGCGCGTACAGCGCAGGCTAGTATTACGGATATAGCCGAACTACCAAGCCTCCTGTTACAGCGCGCCTTGCCAGACCTCTGTGGGCTTATAGAGAATACTCGCTCAGCTATCCTACACGCCAGCTAATAAATTGCCAATTAGATGGCCAATCAACTAGCCAACCAACTGGCCGCTCAGGAGGGCAAAATCCTGGATACCCTCCTTTCTGGCAAGGTCCCTCTTATAATTACTGGCTACCTGGGAGCGTTGGCGCTGGTGCCGGCGCCGATTTTAGCGCCTATACCCCCAGAGTCTGCGTCAGAGCCTGCGCTAACTAACCAGTTAACGGACCCCCCTATCGTTACAAGCCTGGCGAAGCTGTTTACGGTTGAGGACGCCTGGCGTGAGTGGAAAGAAGGCTTTGCAGGCTCGCCGGCGATCCAGGTGCTGGAGCGCTAATGGGGAAGCCGTTGGCGCCCTGACAACAATATCAGGGTGCAATTCTGCCGCCGGAAGGTAATCTGGGATGTTATTTCTTCGCGTATATCTAGGGGTAGGAGCGAGGCCGAGGCTATTGCGGAGGTAGAGCAAATACGTGCCGGCAGGAGCCTCAACCAACTTGTAGATAGCCTCAAGCAACGTAGGTAACGCCGTAATTGTTGAGAAATCGAGATACAGGGGTTTGAGAGCCAAGAAGGCTAAAAATCGCGTTTTCAGGGGCTGCACGTGCCTCAAATGTAGATAAATTTCATTATCGTTGAAGATCTGCATCGCTGCAGCCGATTACGCGGATTACATCAGCTAAAAGCGCCCACGATAAGTGTATCTTATGCGCACTGCAAAAGAACGGTGGCATCAAATCGCGGCGATATTAAATCTCATGGCAGTTTTTGGAGCCGATTGTTGACTGTCTGTCTGCCTCGAGCAAGGCTCACTTATCCCATTGAGTTCAGGCTCGGGACCAAAGATGTATCTCAACGGAATTAAGTGTCTGGTAGCGCGCGTGTATTATTGGATACCTTGGGCATGAACTTAAAATCCGCTGGTAGCTCTCAGCTGGCTGGGAAGTATTGGGAAAAATTAGATGGCAACTATCGTACCTGTCGATCCGGGGTTGGTTTCTTGTCCGTGGTTCACATGTCGCTGGATGGGTGGCGGACACTCCCAATTGCCCCGCTCCACGGTTTCCTGGAATGAGATGTTCAGGCCGCTTGTCCAAGATCTCTAGCGCCGTACATTCCACCAACGCGTTCACCGTTTACCAAGGCCTCTGAGAGAATGCAGTCTCAGATACGAATAGAAAACTAGAAAACTAAATTTCACCCGCATGACCTCGTGATCGACACCGGATCGCCCATCAGAAAGCCTACCCCTGGGATCTCTGTGCTGCATCCGGGCTCTCGGTCCTGACACCGGGAGATGGAACCGACGACCCCATGGCTCGTGCCACTCAGATCAGGGGCTGTGGCTTATCTGGCCGAAAGTCAATGGATGGACATGGCGCACCCACTCTCATGTGCGCGCGTCGCAAATCGAAAATGAAAACGCCCAGCAATGGATAGTTACCCGGATGGCCTCGAATCCGGTCCCCTCTGATCCACGGTCCGGCTGCAGGACACGAGGTCGGATTTTGGGCGGGGCGCAATAGCGTTCACATCGCCTGACCGTGAGGATGCGGCTGAGATCTGACCACTGGGGATCTGGGGAAAGCCGTTGGCTGAATCGCCGGGCACGGGAAACTTCGACCGACCAAACAGAGGTCCCATCATCGCCGAGACTTGCATCGACGCCAACTTTGTCGGCGTGACCGTGAGGCCTGGCTGCCTGCGAGCCAGTGATTTCGTCAGCGCGGAGCCACAGACGGGGCGAAAAAGGTCAACAACACGAGCTAGGCTGCGGCGGGGGGTTCAATGGATTAACTATGGGCCACATTTGCCCGTCGCGATGCACACCGGCCGACCAAAACAATCCACACAAGTCCTGCGACCCTAGAAAAAAAATTTATCGGGGAAATCGCGACAAGGGTATTATCACTGGCATCGAAGATGAGGTCATTGCAGGGAGATAAACAACCACACAAGGGTCCCCTCACCATAGCGACCATGTTAAGATTTGTTGCTTGCAGGACCGGTTGTTGTTTCACAATTTCCCCGTCTCTTTCAACCTCGCAAATTGCAGCGAATGACCGGTTTTGGCCCCGTCTTGGATAGACGACTCTGCGTCGCTACCAGATCCCGCGTTTGCTCATCTTAATCAACCACGACAAAATCCAAAAACAGAGAACTGCGAGGGGGCACGGGCGACGCTGGCCGAGACGGTTGCCCAGACCGGCCTGGTCGGGGCGAGAACGACCGGCCCTACCTAGGCCCCAGGGCGCTAGCCTGCCGGAGTCCTGTTAAGCGTGATAAGTTCGCTAGGAGTTTGCTGCGCGTGGAAAGTCCTGGTCCGAACTTTGCATCTTGGGGGCGCGTTTCTTTTCCCTAAAACCCTTGCGCCGCCCTCTGGCCTCATTGCGTGAGTTCCTGTTGGTTCTTGTTGGATAGCGACGGCAAAGCTTTGGAAGGCTGTGTCAAGGTGTGCGAGACCAGTAAGTGCCGCCTGGAGGCGTGCCGCTCCCGTCCTCCCCCCCCTTTCCCAACCCTCTCGACAGGATTCGCGGTACAGTGGGTGCAGCGCCGTCTGGGAGGTAAAAACAGCAACACCCATCCGTCCATTTCCATCCCGACCCGCATGGTTCCCTTACGCCCTCATTGTTCTTAACTACCTAGCTGTCCCTCTCTTGCGGGGTCATCCAGTCATTTCTAACCCTTCATGTTGCATGCAGACTGTCTCCGGCGTCCAAGATAAACATCGACTGACTCGACGCGAATCAAAGCCCTTGTCGCTAATTCCTTGCCGCCTATTCGTTCCCCATCCCACACCGCGATCGCAGGACGGCCCAAGGAAAACCGGGCTTGCTGTTTTTTTGTTTTGCTCCACCAGCGCAACAGCCGCATGCTGCACATTGCTGCCGCCAACCACGTTCGCTGACTGTCCCGGTCCGGCCCCTTTTCACGCACTAACGCCACCAGTGGGAGGGTGAGGTGTGAAAATCTAGAGGGAAAAACTCGCTGTTTTTTTTTTCTTGCAGGGGCCCCGAGTGGAGCGGCCTAGAAGGAGAGTGAACCACAGATACAAGACCTGCATGTGATGGCTTCATGACAAGCAGGATTTTTGAACTGTGCATCACCGGACTCCGACTAATTTTGACCCTCGGGACCGCCCCTTCGTTCTCTCCGCCTCCGTCTCGTCTCGCTCGCTCGCTCGAACCCTTGACCGCCACCACTACCGCGGAACACGATTCTAGAAGACACGATGGAGGGTCCAGCCCACAGAGTCGTCCCGTTGAGTGAGGTCCATGAGGCTATGTTCAGCGACTGCTCCTCGTCCACCGACCATAGCACCGACAGCGCCGCCTCGAGCCAGTCCCGATTCCGAAGCATGAGCGTCTCGATTCCTTGGCGAGGAGGACGACCGAAGTCGGCGCTATATGAGGGAGTAGTGGCTGGCGACCGGGATGTGGCTCTTGAGAAATCCAAGAGCCATGGCGTCGTTGGCTGGAGTCAGGTCGGATACGGAGAGCCCGGCCCGTCAAAGCAAGAGCAACCCCGGAACTTGAAGGAAATGTTGCGCCGCGCATCTATCTCCCTCCGGTCGGGCGTCAAGGGCTTTGTGAACAGAAGGACATCGATCTCTGCGGGTTCAACTTTCAGCAACGAAGACCCGCGACATCGGTTTCTGAACGTGCCACAAGACTCGGTGCTGTCGCATGCTTCCAGCTCGCAGTGTGATCAACGTCCGACAACAGCGCACTCGACATGGCACCGTTTGCGCCAGGCAACCAGCTTCAACAGGCAATCTCGCGTGCTTCACACAGGCTACGGAGACCGGCCGTTTGGCTTTGACAACCCGATCGAGTCCCCAACGTTCCCGATCCCTGGTTCTGGGGAGCAGCCGCCGATAATACCACGAAGTACCGGTGCCGCTGCTCGACAAGCTGCCGCGAAAGCTTGCCACGGGCTTCAGCTTTTTGATTATATGGACTCACCGTTGCCGCGGCCCGGTTGGCTGGATGATGATGGGCCAGACGACCATGAAAGTGGCATAGGAATCGCGCTGACGAGTTCCGAGATGGAGGCGTTTGTCCCAGGCAACGAGGTTGACTCGGATGTGGATGTTGACGCCACAACTGGGGATGACGGCACAGACATCGTCAAAGTTGACTTTATCTCGCAACTGCCGATTGAGCTGTCCATTCAGATTCTGGCCCACCTGGATGCCGCAATGCTCGCGACAGCGTCTCGCGTCAACAAGATTTGGCATGGAGTGGTACAGAGCCAGCACATTTGGCGTGAGTCTTTCTTGAGGGAAAAGACAGCCACATACGCCACCAGTGGATACGTCAAGCCCGGCACTGGCCTGGGTGTGCCTCCAGTTCAGCCCACCAGCGACTGGAAGGATATCTACAGGGTGAAAGAGGAGTTGGACAGGAGGTGGAAGGAAGGCAAAGCCCGTCCCGTCTACTTGAATGGGCATACTGATAGTATCTACTGCCTTCAGTTTGACGAGTATGTTCTCCGCCAAACTTTTCTGCACCAAAGATGCTGACCTGTCATTAGGACCAAGATCATCACCGGTTCCCGCGACCGCACCATTCGCGTCTGGGACATGCAAACCTACGCCTGCCGGCTGGTGATTGGCCCTCCCGAAGTGGTCAGCGATGCCGGCCTTCCCCTGCTGTACGATGAAAATGGAAACGCAGTGCACTACGCGACCCTCCCTGGTGTTGACCCCGCTCCCACGGCCGACGGTCAACCGCGCAGCCCTGTGCGTGCCTACCATTCGACGCCCGCCCTCTACTGTCCGCCCATGCACCATAGCGCTTCGATCCTCTGCTTGCAGTATGACGACCGCATTCTGGTCACGGGCTCGTCGGACTCGACCTGCATCGTCTACAGCATCGCGTCAGGCTACCGACCGGTTCGACGCTTGCGCCACCACAACGCAGCGGTTCTCGACCTGGTATTTGACGACAAGCACATTGTGACGTGTTCCAAGGACATAACCATCTGCGTTTGGGATCGGGCGACAGGTGCACTGATAAGGCAGCTCCGCGGTCACCACGGGCCGGTCAATGCGGTGCAGATGCGGGGTAACACGATTGTGTCGTGCAGCGGCGACTTCAAGGTGAAGCTTTGGAATATCGACACTGGCAAGAACATCCGCGAGTTTGTCGGCCACAGCAAGGGTCTCGCTTGCAGTCAGTTCACCGAAGATGGCCGCTACGTCGCCTCGGCTGGTAATGACAAGGTTATCCGTATCTGGGATGCTAACACTGGCGAGTGTGTGCGCGAGATGAAGGCGCACGAGAATCTGGTGCGCAGCCTGCACGTCGACAGCGTCTCGGGCCGCCTTGTCAGCGGCAGCTACGATTCGGACATCAAGGTGTGGGATATGGAGACGGGCCAGCCGCTGTTGGACTTCCCCAAGTGGCATAACAGCTGGGTGCTCAGCGCCAAGAGTGACTACAGGAGGATTGTCAGCTCCGGGCAGGATCCCAAGATTCTCATTTTGGATTTCGGAGCTGGCGTGGATGGCATTGAGATGCTCGAAAGTCGGACACCAACTGCATTGGCTAAGGCTAAGGCTACAGTTTCGGCCAGGGGCAGGTGCGGAGAAGAAGACTGGGACTATATTTGAAAGTAATTCTAATGCGAGTTTCGCGAATCGTTAAAAGAGCTTTGGTTGGATGGACTGGCTGGGTTTGGTAAAGAGGCGGAAAATGTTAGCATTTTTTTTTTATCTTTTTGCGAAACTCGCTGAGAGGGTGTATATCGAGGTTGCTGGCTCGATCTCGATGTCCCTTTCTCATTACGAATTTCCTTCTCATGACTACGCTATCTATACAGAACATGTTTCCTTTGTCTTCGGATTGCTGCCACGTGGGAGCTGGCTGACGACGACACCCCGAGTTCTGGGGGTGGGGTGGGGATGGGGGAAATGGGGAACGAGGCATGAAGGAAGGAATAATACACAGTACTTTGTGCCTTGGATCTTGTTTTCTTCTGGCGAGGGCATGGGTATGTTGGACGGCGCGACTGGCTGCTGACGTCGATTGCCAACGGCTTCTGGTGGTGAGGGGATTGGATAGCGCGGTGCTTGGTGCCTCTTTTATCTTGGGTTTTACATGCTGCATTTACAAGGGGAAATCTCTACTGCACTTTTTGGTTTCTCTCGTTCATTCATCACTGCGCTGGCTCTGCATCTAAGCTTGGTATCTAAATTTGCATGGATCGGTTACACTTTGGAGTGTGAATGGAGCTGGGACATGCTGCAGATCGTAAATAGAGAGTACTTAGGAATCTGCATTGCTTTATTCTGGGCAGTTCTCGCATGGCCCTTTTCTTTTGGTCAAATTCTCTCTGTTCCGTACAGACAAGTGCTTAGATTACCTACTCTTTTCATCTCGCAAGATGATCATCCGTCCATCAAGTTCCGGCCCCGCCCGGATCCCCCGCTCGGAGGCCCGGGGGGGACCGGTGTGGGGCCCGAGCGTACTTCCCACAGTACGGGATAGCGGCTTTGATGTTTTGGACTCTGCAGGTGCAGGTGCCATAACTTACCCGCGTGCGCGAACTGAACCAACGAACTAACCAAACAAACAAACACGATTTGATAGGTGCGTTTTTTCTGCTGTCTGCAGGCTGCAACGGCTTGGACTAGACTGCATGTGGAACGGCGAGCTAACCATGAGTCACCGAGTGGTGTATCTGGTTTACTTGCCTGAGTAAGTTCACAATCTGGGAATGAGCAGGAGCCCGCCGCTTCGGGTGTTAAACGTAAACGTGACTTTAACGCCTACTACCTATTTTATCTCGTCATGGCCGGTTTGTGTCTATTCTTTTTCCGAATGAGACCGGTCCGGACCGTCTTGGTTCGCAGATTAGCTTCCATATCTAGTGTGTCTAGGTAAGGTAAGTAAGGCGGCATTGCCGGGTGGACAGGTAACGTCATGGCTAGGTAAGGCAGGTAAGGTAGGATGTAGCAGATCGGGGGAATTACTGATTCAGTTCGGCAATGTTCCCGTCTAGCGGGCCTGTTCGGCCCGAGTGGTTAGACCTTGTGTGAACCCCGAGCCTGGGATTATCTGTACTTGTCTACGTACCGATGGGGTTTGCTCTGCTTGCTTCCAGGTTGTTACTTGTTTGCTTGCCTCGGCATCGCAATGCTGTGGAATGTCAACGGAGGTGATCCGCCGGTTCCAGGTGGGGCTAACCGGAGGGCGGAGTCTCCTCCGTGCCGTCCCGGGCTCGGCACAAAGCGAAACAGATCGACGGGTGGCAAGATTGGTATTTAACGGCTTTAAAACACTGTGCTGTTATATGATTAGCGCCGTTCTTTCACTTAAGATTTGTTGTATACCGGATCGGCCTGGTCAAATTTGGTCGGGTGCAGCCCGTCCGTCACTCTGGCCTGCATCTAAAGCATAAACGATAAAAGTCGCGTCCAATCACGGATAGACTGGTGAGAAACAAGTCACGAAACAATGTTTGAAAGTCCATCAAGTTCAATTCGGGCCCTTCTCGACGTCAACTTCGTCCGCTCTGCAACGTAACTCGAAGATTGGCCTGTCTCGGCCTACCCATGAGAAACAGACCAGGTTGACGCCCAATGATAGCGGCAGCGCCAGACGAATCGGAGCATTCTCTGCGCCTCCGAGAACAGGACAGGGAACGGGAAGGAATGCTGCCGTCAGCATTTTGACCGTAGATTTGGTAACATACGACGACTCCCAGTAGGCGCCAAGGGCACAGCAAAAAGCGAGGGAGACACGTGAAAAAAAAAGCTGAGGTTATACAAGAGAAAGATTATGTGAAAAAGCAACGTGACAGATGTGTGCACTGTGATGAGGGCATCTCTCAAGGTGTGTGACGGTGAAGGTGCCGCCGAGATGTTGTCTCACCCCAGCAGAGCCGGCATCGTCAAGAGGAGGTGCTGGAAGCAAAGAAGCCTTGATCCAATATATTTGAAGCAGGACTGTTGTCTCCACCGTCTTGCCGACTGCCGTGTGGGTTGTTGGTGTGATGGGCGCCAACGGGAGAGGCACAGGAAATTGAACGAACCCCGCAGTGTAGCGTACCAAACTCCAGCTGTCAAGCTGTCGCACTACATCCAACCCCATCGGATCTCGCAGAAGCAATATCGGTAGGTGATACATCAATGCTCTGCCCTTGTAAGGACTGCAGTTGCCCGCCAAGTTGGCGTTTTCTCGATGCCGACGTGGCTTGCTGCCGCAAAGACGAACATTTTCTGGCAGCGCACATCTTGGAGTCGACGATGTGATGCAGAAGCGATTGGCGGGTAGAGATGCAGAATTCAGGTACCGTCACAACGGCCCAGCCATCCAGGAGACACGGCAGACCTGCAAGGAACGATATCTCAAACACTGCAATCTATAGGCTGTTGAGCCCCGCGGGAAAGCGAGGTCGCGACGCCATGAGCGGTGGGGAGTGGTGGGGAGGGGCGGGAGAGGTGGGAACTGGTTCCACTTTGTCGTTTCGAAACATCGCCTCTGCATCGAGTCAGCCAGTTTGCTTGCCCGCCAAGTCCACAACGCCTCTCAAAATGGCATACGAATCAGCTTGGAGTTGGGCAGAACATCCGTGAGTGTTCGATATCGAATCGAGTTGAGAAAAAGTGTGCACAATGGGTTGAAGACAAGCGCGGAGCCCCGCGAAGTCAATTCTGCAGGGGCCAATTACCGGCTCGACCCCTGTGCCAAGGCTTGTTTCGACGATCCACACAACACAAGGTGCACCTTCTCCACCACACATGAGCTTGTGGACGACGGCGCCGATCGCCCCGCGCGACCGCGCGACGCTTTTTTCCTCTCTCGCAGATATCTCAGGACAGCCACGAGCATTCCAGCACGATAACCACCACCACTTACGGCCGCCCTGAACAAATCAGTGAGACGAAGTGTTGTCGTGTCGCTTGATCGCTGATCGCTGATCGCTGACCGGGATTCGGCGCATAAACGACCCCCTGGAATTCTGGTCCTGGGCAATCTGCGAGCGAAGACAATTGGGTGTCCAAGGGTGTGTGCCGCCAGATCTTGCCGTCGTCCGATGTTCACCCCCCCTGGACCTGGCTTGGCTTTTTCCAAATTGCTCGCGTGTTTGAACCTTGTTGCCTTCGCAGCCAATTGAGCTTCCCTTTTTGACCAGCGGCTCTCCGAGGCCCCTTTCGGGGTCGGCCCGGGAATCGTGGCTGCGTACCTGATTCACTGCGGAATGGCCACAGTCATCGAGTCGCCTCCTCCACCCCCCCCCGTGTCATGGTCACCCCTGCTGATTTGTGTGGTCCAAGATAGCGAAAACTGGGTAGACGGCATCGGGACTGGCCAAAGCATGGTTGCAGACGACGTGTGCAAGCAAGACCACCCGGTTGTTGCTTGCCACCACACGCGCCGTCAAGGCCCGTTGGCCACCCTGTTGCGTGGGGAAGAATGGAAAATGGGCACGGGGCCCAGAGGGGCGCCGGTCGATCCATTGGAGCGGGAGGCTCTTCTCGCATGCAGACGCAATATAAGATTCGACGCTGCTGCTCCCGGTTGCACTTCCGAGACGTCTGCTCCCCAAGTCGACCGACTTCCTTTGCGCCCGCGCCCTCTTTCTTTCCTACCTTATTTCGACCTTCTTTCGCCGTGGACAGCCCAGACTGACCGGCCGAGCTTCCCGTCAGGATCCTTGAGCAAGGTCAGCACTATGATCCATCCCATGTTTGACTTGCATGATCGAATCCTCCCACTTGGACTGGGCCCCTTCCTCGCACCAGAGACAATGCGAACTTCAAGTGAGGTGAACATGTCTTGCTGGCAGGTGCCTGGCTTGGCCAATCCAGTCACACCAATAATCCCATGTCACCGTCACTTTTTGTCTCTATTGTCTCCCCCCCCTATTTGCGGCACAATAGCATCAACACCCCTCAACAACACCACAAGGCGTATTGTTTCGCGCACCCCGCAATGTTTTCTGCCTCGGATTTAAAAGTGACCGCAGCCGTCGTTCTATTCCTTCTACCATTCTCTTCACCACACACACCCTCCACTCGGTCCCGGATCTTACCAACCGGCACTTCATTCGTTTCCCACAAACTAACAGTCCTTTCAGACTCCAAAGATCCCCAGCAAGCGTTTCAAACAGACTCGAACGATTAGCTGGTTCTACATCACGATGGGTCTTTCAACTATTTTCACATTTTTTCTTCTGGCCTGGAGCCTCCTAGTCCCGGTCTTTGCCGCGCCTTCTCCCCGGCAAGCTTCTTCGAGCTGGTGGCTCAGCTCTATCCAACGGCAAGGAAAGTCTGCTTTTGGTGATGCCAACTACAAAGTCTTTCGCAACGTCAAGGACTATGGCGCAGTAGGCGACGGCACTACCGACGACACCGCTGCCATCAACAAGGCTATCTCCGATGGCAACCGCTGCGGACAGGGCTGTTCCTCTAGCACCACCACGCCAGCTCTCGTTTACTTCCCGCCCGGCACATATGCTGTCAGCAAACCCATCATCCAGCTTTACTACACCCAGATCGTCGGCGATGCTGTGAACCCGCCGACCCTTAAAGCCACGGCTGGCTTCACAGGTATGGCCGTCATCGATGCCGACCCTTATGACGACAAGGGAAACAATTTCTGGACCAACCAAAACAACTTCTTCCGCCAGATCCGCAACTTGGTAATTGATCTCACTGCCATGCCTTTCACCTCCGGGGCAGGTATCCACTGGCAAGTCGCCCAGGCCACCAGTCTGCAGAATATTGTCTTCAACATGCGCAAAGATGGTGGCGACCAGAATGTGCAGCAGGGCATCTTCATGGACAACGGCTCGGGCGGGTTCATGACCGATCTCACCTTCAACGGCGGCAACATTGGTGGTTTCTTCGGCAACCAGCAGTTCACGACGCGAAACATGACCTTCAACGACTGCAAGACGGCCATCTTTATGAACTGGAACTGGGCTTGGACCTTCCAAGACATCAAGATCAACAACTGCGGGGTGGGCATCAACATGGCGAACGGTGGATCAAAGAGCCAAACCGTCGGTTCCATCTTGGTTGTCGACAGCGTTTTCACCAACACACCCATTGGCATTTTGACTGCCTATGATCCCAACTCGTCCGAGACAAACGGCACTCTCATCCTCGACAATGTAGACATGAGCGGTACTACCCAAGCAGTCTTGAGCAACGCGACTGGACAGATGATCGTTGGTCCTGAGAAAGTCAACTTCTTCGTCCAGGGTCGCACGTATAGCGGTACTGCCGGAGCAGGGAAGGCAGTCCAGAGCCCGCAGACCGGCATCACGAAGCCCGGCGCCCTCCTTGATCCCGCCACTGGCAAAATCTTCACTCGATCAAAGCCCCAGTATGAGAACGTCCCCGTCAGCTCGTTCATCAGCGTCAAGGCGAATGGCGCCAAGGGCGACGGAACCACAGATGACACGGATGCTATCCAGGCAATTTTTGACAAGGCAACCCCGGATCAGATCGTCTACTTCGACCACGGTGCCTACATCATCACCAAGACTGTCAAGGTTCCCAAGAATATCAAGATTACTGGCGAGATCTGGCCTCTGATCCTGGCTGGCGGTGAAAGTTCCTTCAAGGACCAGAAGAACCCCAAACCTGTCTTCCAGGTTGGACAGCCGGGTGATACGGGCGCGGTCGAGATGTCGGACCTGATCTTTGGAACCGCCGGTCCTCAACCGGGCGCCATCATGATGGAGTGGAATCTCGCTGGCACTGCCCCTGGTGCTGCGGCACTCTGGGATGTGCACACGCGTATTGGCGGTTACGCAGGTACCCAACTCGAGCTCCAGCAATGTGCCAAGAACCCCAACGTCACCAATCCGGTCAAGCCCGAGTGTTTTGGCGCCTTCATGATGCTTCACGTCCCATCGGGCGGCTCGGTCTATCTTGAGAACACATGGTACTGGGTTGCCGACCATTCTCTCGAGCCTTCGGCCAAGGACGGCCAGATCGATGTCTTTAACGGTCGTGGTGTCCTCATCGAGGGTCAGGGCCCGGTTTGGGGTTTCGGCACTGCTTCGGAGCACTCGGTTCTTTACAACTATCAGTTCAGCAACGCATCCAACATTTACCTGGCGTTGATCCAGACGGAGACGCCATATTTCCAGGGTAACCCTATCGCGACATCGCCCTTTGAAGTCAATGTGAAGTTCGACGATCCGGACTTTAAGACGTCGTGCGCCGGTGACACCAGCGGTACATGTGAACGGGCTTGGGGTGTGCGAGCTGTAAACTCTAAGGATATCTTCATCTACGGCGCAGGCCTGTACTCCTTCTTCGACAACTATAATCAAGAGTGCCTCAAGACTCAGTCCTGCCAAGCCAACATGGTGTCGCTCGAGAATAGCGCGGTGCACTTTGTCGGACTGAGCACCAAGGCCAGCACAAACATGCTGACGGTCAATGGACAGAGTGCGGCGCTCGATAAGGACAACCGGAACAACTTTTGCGCGACACTGGCTCTGTTTCAGGGGACGGCTTGATACTTGCTCTGATCTGGGTTTCTGATCTGGGATTCAGTTGCTGGTTTTTATTCTCTTCATATCTCTTCATTTCTCTGGCCAACCAAAAAGGTGGCATTTGATGGGTGGTTTTTGTCATTGGCGTTCGGTGGGCTTCTGGTACACATGGTAGACATAAAGGACCAGGCAACAGGAGGTAGATACCAATGCATGAAGGGAAATTGATGATCTTTACCTTGGTTTTTAACTTGCTTGGCAAGAATGAGAGTGACTTGCGTGGGTGGCCGTTGGATGGCTCGGATAGCTTGGCGGCTCGGTGGCACGTCGGATCTTAGCGCTTATCGGCGCTGATAAGGCCGCTGCGGCTTAGTCATATGCTGGGGCAGCAACGTCAACGTCATACCCCTTGTTCCTGGATCATTTTTGTTTGCATTTTTGAACAAAACCAGCGACTTCGCTGGAAAATCCGCGCGCCAACTCCCACACTCTTTACGCAACGCAGCCTCATGCGCGGATTCGCGTAGCCAGCTTCAAGCCCTCCCCCGATCGTTTCAAGCTGCGCCATTGTCGGCGATCCTAACTCTCCTCCAACCGACAACCCACTGCAGGGACCAAAACTGGAACAAAATCCAAAAACAACAGTACCATACACAATGGCCTCTCCCTACGCAACTCACCGACTCAAAACTCCCTCCCAAATCGCCGCCCAAGGCGCTCCCCCTCCCGCGACGTTTTCATCTCGACTTCCAAGCCAAACAACAACAGCGACAAGAAACACTCCTTACCTCCCCACGCCGAGCGAAATCGCCCTCCTCGCCGCCTACCCCTCCCTCCTCCTGTTTGGCGCCCTCTTCTCTGCGCTATCGCCGGAAACGCGCGCCGCTCCCTACGACGCCCTCCGCCATGCGCACGTACAGGATCCCGCACTGGCGCCGTCATACTTTGCGAGGAAGGACAATATTTTCAACGTGTTTTTTGTCAAGCGCGGGTGGTTCTGGATCACCGTTGCGTTTGCCGTCTTTGTCCTCACACACCCGGCGTTGGGACCGGGGCGAGCGAGAGCCCGGGCAGGGGTGCGATGGGCGGTGGTTACGACATGGTGGGTTTTTGTGACGCAGTGGTTTTTCGGACCGGCGATCATTGACAGGGGTTTCCGCTGGACGGGTGGGAAATGTGAGGTTCGGTTGGCGGAGGTGGCGGAGAAGGGGGGGATAGGGACTTCGGGAAAGGATCTTTTTAGTGCGACGGCGTGTAAGGCGGTGGGGGGCAAGTGGAGTGGAGGCCATGATATTAGCGGACATGTGTTTTTGTTGGTGTTGGGGAGTTTTTTCCTAGTGCAAGAGGTGGGATGGGTTGCAGCGAGGTGGGCGAAGTATTTAAGGGAGGAGAGGAGCGTGGTAATGGCAGATGGGGCGGTTAAAGGGGCGGGAATTGAAGCGGATAGAGATGAGAAGAGGGAGGAGATGGCGGTGACGATTCTGGAGGCACTTGGGAAAGGGGGGAGTTTGGCGGCGGCAGTGGTGGGATTGTGTGGGTGGATGTTGTTGATGACGGCGATTTACTTCCATACGTGGTTCGAGAAGGTAAGTCTATCGTGTCATGAAGCTGTTCCTTGTGAAGGGTAGCGCTAACGAGATGTAGCTTACTGGGCTCTTGGTCGCGCTGGCTGGGCTGTACATCACCTACATCCTCCCGAGATGGGTTCCGGCGTTGAGGCAAATTGTGGGTTTGCCTGGTATTTGATGTGGCTGAGGCGTAGAGGTATGGCGGCGACCATAGAATAATGATACCAACCCTACTTTACTCCGTACACTACTGTATGCAGCAATAATATATTTACCCACCCTACTTCACACTGCCGTACTTGTTTTTCTTCCCCAAGATCGCAATGGAAGACTTGCCAGGCGTGTGGTTTAATGTAGGAATGTATTTTTCTCGACCGTTGGTGTGGATCCCTGGGTTGGATCCCTGTGGGGGCGGGGCAGCGCACGGACTGCATGACCTCATGAAGCTATCGCGACGCGTTTCTTTCGACATCCTCCAGCGCTCTTTCTACGACCCCTCCAGTGCAAGATGGCGCCGGTAAAAGTACCGCCAAACCTACCGGAGTTGGTTAGGACGGCGTTTAACAAGGCGCGGGCGAGCGGTGATGTCAATTTCTATCCTACGCAGGTTACGATTCTCAATGTCAACTCGATTCCGGTGGGTTTCCGAACAGTGTCTGCATGCCTGTCCATGTTGAGAGGCATGGCTTTTGAGATATCTAGCCAAGCTAACGTGTTTTTTTTGGTCTGTGTCTGTCTGTATAGTTCCAACTCCGATTCTCCCCTTCCCTAGCCAACAAGCCGAAATCGAATCCCTCTGGCTCGGACTCGTTGAAAGACCCCTCAAAGGGCCCGTCGAAAGTAAAAACGAAACCGTTTGATCCCTTTGAGAATCCTTCTCCGATAATGCTAATCGCGCCCCTTCCTCCGGACTATAACCTCGTGCTGAACAAGTTTGCGATTGTGCCCGAGCACTTTATCCTGACGACAAAGGAATTTGCAGAACAGACGGATTTGTTGGGCGAGGGGGATTTGTTGGCCACGATGGCGGTTATTCGCTCTTATTCTGACTGTAACCATCCTGTCCACGGGGATGGGGAGGGAGAAGGGGAGGGACAGGCGCAAGCACAGGGGCAAGAACAAAAAAAAGAAAAGGGAGGAGGGCTGTTTGCCTTCTTCAACAGCGGGGATGCTTCTGGAGCGAGTCAACCGCATCGCCATATCCAGCTTTTACCGATAGAAAGAATGCGCGACGGACTCTCCGATGACACCAATACTAACGCTAGGAGGGAATGGGAAGTGCTAGCAAACAGATTGGTCGATGAACAAGTCCAAGAAAAACTGCCGTTTCGCGTCTTTGTGGAAGAAATTCACGAGGCTATGGATGGAAAGCAACTCAGAGAGGTTTACCTCCAGTTATATAGAAAGGCCTGTGAATCCGCGGGATTAAGTGGGGGGGCCGATAGAGGACAGGCGAGAGTTAGTTATAACTTGGCCATGACAAGCACAGTAATGGTGGTTATGCCGAGAGTGGCAGAGGGGGGGATCGTCACTGATGGTGACGAAGAGGTGGGTAGGTTGGCGTTGAATGGGACGGTTTTAGCAGGGACGGCGCTGGTTAAGACGCAGAGGGAGTGGGATGTTTTGAGGGGGGATCCGG
>Ga0247763_1000912_pt1 | contig 17578 bp, 15 predicted proteins | sample UWRJL141409B4_FD_179926 | JGI IMG/M metagenome (GOLD analysis project Ga0247763, IMG submission 179926) | Plant litter microbial communities from Arlington Agricultural Research Station in Wisconsin, United States - UWRJ-L141-409B-4 | ecosystem: Environmental > Terrestrial > Plant litter >...
GCGGGGGCGTTGTCGCTGTTGAACAGGCAGCTCGAGTCGGCGCAGCCGTCGAGCTTCCACGCGGCCCACCCGATGTTGCGTTCGTTCATCCAGTCGTGCCAGGCCTGTGCGGCGTCGGCGCACACCGTCGGAGCGCTGGCTCCGCCGTCGGCGGGCGTCGCGCCCCACTCGGTGACGAACAGGGCGAGGCCCGCGTCGTACGCGGTCTGCGCCTCGCTGCGCTGCTGGTCGCGATGGTCGCAGGCGTAGAAGTGCACCGTGTACATCAGGTTGTTGCCGTCGACGGGGTTCGCCGCCGCCTCGTCCACGCGCTGCGACCACTGGCGCGTGCCGAGGATGATGACGCCGTCGGGATCCTTGGCGCGGATCGCGGGCACGACCGCCTCGTGATACGGCTTGATCTGGGTCGCCCAGTCGATCTGCTCGGGCTCGTTGAACGTCTCGTACAGCACGTGGGGGAACTGGCCGAACTCCTCGGCGATCAGCGAGAAGAACTCGATCGCTTGGGCCGTGTTCAGGTGCGCGTTGTGATCGTGCCAGTCGATCAGCACGTACACGCCGAGATCGATCGCGTTGTGCACCACCTGCCGCAGCTGCGCGAGCGTGGCTTCGCGGTTCTGAAGATAAGCGCCCTCGGGCTCCACACCCATCGCGGCGCGGTAGAGCGTGATGTTCCAGTTATCGCGCATCCACTGCAGCCCGGCCTTGCTGGTGGAGTACTTGTCCTCCCAGTTGAGCCACATCGTGCTGATGCCCTTGAGCTGCACGGCGTTCCCGTTCTGATCGACCAGGTCGGTGCCTTGCACGCGCAGCTGGCCATGGATGCCGACGGGTGTGCTGGGGTCGATGCTGGCGGGCGGCTGCCAGGGCTGCGCGCTCGGCGCTGGCGATACCGGTGGGGCGGAGGGCGTGGGGTTCTGCTCGGACGGGTTCGTCGTCGGGGCGGGGGCGGCCGTGTTCGTCGTCGGAGCCGCGGGGGTGCTCGTCGGCGGCGTGAAGGCAGGCGGTGTGAAGGGCACGACGTCCGAATCGTCGGAGGGCTCGTTGATGGCGCTGCTGCACGCAGCGACCAGCAGCGCGGAGGCGATCGACAAGCCGTGGGAGGTGTGGTGCGAAGTCATGTCAAAGCTGGTTTATCGTCGAGAATCTCATCGGTAAAGCCTCGGCGTTGCTCGCACAGGCGGGTTTTTGCGGCCGTTTTTGCAGATCGCGCTCGCGTCGGGTCGATCCATCCATCGATCGCAGTGCGTGCAGCGTGAGCCAGCACCGCTTCGGAGCAGCGACGTTCATCGTGATTCAGAGCGGGCCACGCGCCTGCAATTGTCCATGCGATCTGCGCCGACGCGCGCACCGGTCTCGACGCGCCCTTCGCGCATCGACATCCCACCGAGCAACGCATCGAGCCACGCTCGAGCACGGCGAGCTGAGCGCCCGAGGGCGTCGCGACGAGCTGGGCACGCCCGAGCGCGTCGCGCCCGAGCGCGTCGCGTCCCCCGGTGGTGAGTCCCAGCCAGAGTCCCCTCGGAGACCAGCTCGTCGACGCGCGGCTCTCGGCGGTCGGCGCCGTGAGGACCGCTCGCCCAGGACGCGAGCCTCGAGCGGGTGATGGCCGCGCCGTTGCAGAGCGTCGAAACGCGGCCGCGCATCGGGCAATCCGCCTCAACGACGGCGTCGCCCGTTCACCCGGCCGCCGACCCGAGGCGTCGGGTGGAACAGCGGAGGCGCGCGTCGCGGCTCAGCCTCCCGCGCCTACACCAGCGCAGCTTCGCCGGCGCCACTACGGGCTTGGCACCCGCGTCGTCCTCGGGTCTTATTCTGCCCGTCACCGTGACCGACGACGAAGACCCGGCCGTTAACCCTCCCGGAGGACCCGAGCAGCAATGGCCGTTCTGATCGTCCTCGAGAAGCCGGAGCTCTGGCCCTGGGAGGTGCCTCAGGCCACCATGGTCTCCGCTCGCGACTACCTGACGGACCCCGAGTTCGTCGAGATGAAGCGCGCGAAGGTCTTCAACCTGTGCCGCTCCTACGGCTACCAGAGCATCGGCTACTACGTATCGCTGCTGGCCGAAGCGCGCGGGCACAGGCCGATGCCGTCGGTCACGACCGTGCAGGATCTGAAGCAATCGTCGCTCATCCGCATCGTCTCCGAGGACATCGAAGACTTGGTCCAGAAGGGCCTCGCCCCCATCCGCAGCGACAACTTCGAGCTCTCGATCTACTTCGGGCGAAACATGGCGCAGCGCTACGACCGGCTGTGCCAGGCCCTGTTCAACCATTTCCCGGCGCCGCTCTTGCGCGCCGGCTTCGTGCGCGCCGACGAGTGGCGCCTCAACTCGCTGCGGCCCGTCGCGCTGAACGAGATCCCGGAGAGTCACCGCGAGTTCGTGGTGCAGCAGGCGCGCAACTTCTTCGAGCGTCCGCGCCTCTCGTCGGCTCCTGCGAAGTACCGCTATGAGCTCGCGATCCTGGCGGGCTCGGAGGACGTTTCGGCGCGACCGTCGGACGACAAGGCGGTGAAGCGCTTCGTGCGGGCCGCCGAGAAGGTGGGGATGGACGCCACCATCATCGATCGCGAAGACTACGGCCGGATCGCGGAGTTCGACGCTCTATTCATCCGCGAGACGACGGCCGTCAACCACCACACCTATCGCTTCGCGCGCCGCGCGGAGGCCGAGGGCATGGTGGTGATCGACGATCCCCGCTCGATCGTGCGTTGCACGAACAAGGTTTACCAGGCCGAGCTGTTCGACAAGCACGAGATCCCGTGCCCCAAGACGATCGTCGTGCATCGCGAGAACGCGCGCCAGATCGGCTCGAGCTTGGGTTTCCCCGTCGTGCTCAAGCAGCCGGACAGCTCGTTCTCCGCGGGCGTGATGAAGGCCGCCAACGAGGCGGAGCTCGCCGACGTGCTGTCGTCGTTCATGCAGAAGAGCGAGCTCGTGGTCGCCCAGGAGTATGTGCCGTCGACGTTCGACTGGCGCGTCGGCGTGCTCGACGGGCGCCCGCTCTATGTGTGCCGCTACCACATGGCACGCGGCCACTGGCAGATCCAGAAGGTGGAGAAGGCGAAGCGGCCCAACTACGGCAAGGTCGATACGATCGACGTCGACGCGGCGCCGCCGCAAGTGGTCGACCTCGCGGTGCGCGCAGCGAACCTCATCGGCGATGGCTTGTACGGCCTCGACATCAAGGAGTCCGACGGCCGCTTTCTGATCATCGAGATCAACGACAACCCCAGCATCGACGCCGGAAACGAGGACGGGGTGCTCAAGGACGAGCTCTATCTGCGTATCATGCGCTGTTTTCACGAACGGCTAGAGCGCCGTCGGCAGTAGAGCGCCGCAGAGCGCCGAGGCGGGGCCCAAGAACGGAGCAGGCCGCCGAGGCGCGGTACAAAAAAGAGAGCGGCGCCGCTCGCGAGGCGCCGCCCGGGCCCGTGTGCTTCAGACCGGATCGAGCGCGAGGCTCTGGGGCTCGATGCCCAGGTGCTGGGCGAGCACGCGCACCACGAGCTCGTGATCCTGCCTCTCGGGGAGCCCCGAGACGGTGATGCTGCCCAGCACGGCCGCGCTACCCTGGATCCGGATGGGGAAGCATCCGCCCGCCGTCGCGAAGTCGGCGAGCGGCGCGCCCGTGCGGGCCTCGAGCGAGGTGTCGTTGCGCTGGTACTCGAGCCCGATCGCGTAGGTGCTCTTGTGAAAGCGATTCAGCACGTTCTTCTTGCGCCGGATCCACTCCGCGTTGTTCGGCGTCGCGCCCGGCATGGCGTTGTAGAACAGCGGCGCACCCGCCAGAGTGATGTCGATGGCCACCGACTTGCCCTGCTCCAGCGCGGCGCTGCGCAGCGCGCTGCCGATTTTCCAGGCGACCTCGGCGTCGAAGCGATCGAACTGAAGGCGTTGCTCCTGGAGCGCGATCCGCTCCAAATCTTTCGCAATATCCATGCGCGCAGCTCTAGCAGAGCCCCGCGCCGCCGTGGGTCAGATTTCCTGCCCGGCGACCCACACGCGCTGCACCGGGTTGCCTCCGAGCTCGTAGGCGAGCAAGCGCGGGTCGCGATGGCTCGAGAGCAGCAGGTCGGCGCGGGCTCCGGGGGCGAGCCGCCCGCGATCGGAGAGCCCGAGGAGCATCGCGGGAGTTCGGGTGGTCGCCTCGAGCGCCTCGAGCACCGAAAGGCCGAGCGCTCGCACGCCGAGCGCGATCACGAGCGGCATGGACGAAGACGGCGATGAGCCGGGGTTGTAGTTGCTTGCCAGCACCAGCTTGCCGCCGAGATCGAGGAAGGCCCGACCCGCAGCATACCGCTGGTCGGTGTGGAACCCGCTGACGGGCAGCATCACGCCGTAGGTCGCGCTCGCTGCCACCGCGGCGAGCCCCGCTGGCGACGTGGCTTCCAGGTGATCCACCGACGTCGCCCCGAGCTCGAGCGCCAGCTCGAGGCCGCCGAGCGCGTGGAACTGGTCGGTGTGCAGGCGCAGCGGGTGCCCGAGCTCACGCGCGCGCTCGAGCAGCCGGCGGCAGTCGCTCGGCGACCAGGCGCCTTGCTCGCAGAAAGCATCGACGGCGATGCCAGGAAACTCGGAGTGCACGGCCGGCAGTGTCTCCTCGATCACGCGGCGGACGAAGTCGGGCTCGGCCGGGTCGAGCGCGTGCCCGAGCAGCGCCGTCGGCACGACGGTGCCGGGGAAGTCGCGCGCGGCCGCCGCGATCACCCGGAGCATCTTCAGCTCGTCTCGCGTGCTCAATCCGTAGCCCGACTTGATCTCGACGCTGGTGGTGCCCTCTCGCAGCATGCGGGCGAGGCGCTCCGCGAGTGCCGCCTCGAGCTCGCTCGCGCTCGCGGCGCGCACCGCGCGCACCGTCGACAGGATGCCCCCGCCAGCAGCCAGGATCTCGAGGTAGCTCTTGCCCTGGCGTTTGAGCTCCCACTCGTCGAGTCGATCGCCGGCGAAGAGCGCGTGGGTGTGAGCGTCGACGAAGCCGGGCATGAGCACGCGGCCGGCGGCGTCGACGCGCTCGTCGCCCGCGCTCACGCTCGCCCGTGGCCCGTCGCCCACGCTCGAGATGTGCCCGTCCGCGACGCCGACGTGCCCGCGGAACGGCGCGCGGCGGGGGTGGCCGACCAGACAGGCATCCTCGATCCAGAGCGTCATGGGGCGCGTTGGCAGAAGCCGGCCACGAACTGCAGAAACAGGAGCGCCGCGACCTTTGCCGTGTGCCCATCGACGTCGTAGCTCGGGTTGAACTCCATCAAGTCGAAGTGCTGGATCTCGCGCCGAGCGCCGGCGGCTTCCGCCAGGCGGGCGGCGTCGCGCAGCGGCAGGCCGAGCGGGTTCGGCGCGCTCACCCCCGGCGCGATGCTCTGATCGAGCGCGTCGAGGTCGATGCTCACGAACGCGGGCCCTTCTGAAGCAGCGACATCGAGCGCCGCGTGCGCATCGAGGCCCCGCTCGAAGATCGCGTCAGCGTGCACGGCCGTGCCGCCCTGCGCGCGGAGCCACTCGAGGTCGCCCGAGTCGTTCACGAAGCGCCCGAGGCCGAGCTCGACGAAACGCCGAGGATCGAGCCAGCGGCCCTCGATGAGTCGCCGGAACGGCATCCCCGATCCGACCTTTTCGCGCACGTCGAGGTGGGCGTCGAGGTTGATGCCGCCGAGCGGCACGCCCAGCGACGCCGACACGGCAGCCAGAGCTGGCAGGCTCAGATCGTGGCCGCCGCCCACGCACAGCACGAGCATCCCGCGCTCGCGTAGCGCGGCGACCGCTCGTTCCACGCGTGCGTGCGTCTCCAGGAGGCCCTGCTCACCATCGGCGCCGGCGGGGATGATGTCGCCCGCGTCGTAGATGGCGACGTCGAGCGCGCGCCGGCGCTCGCCGTCCCAGGGCACGCCGTAGCGAGCGAGCGCGGCGCGAAACGCGCTCGGGCCCCCGCGCGCGCCCGGACGGCCGCCGTTGAGCGCCACGCCGAGGTCGTCGGCCAGCCCGAGCAGCGCGCAGCGGCAGCCGTCGGGGCTGGATCGCAGCGTGCTCGCGAAGCGGCCCGGGCGGACCTCGGGCCACACCGCGGCCGCGGTGAACGGGGCGCGAAATTCGCTCGCGCTCATCGCCGCGGCCCTTCACCCGCGTTCACAGGAGGCGGCAGCGGCAACTCGAGCCCAGACGACCGCGCGCACGCGATGGCGTCGGGGTAGCCCGCGTCGGCATGCCGCAGCACACCGAGCGCTGGATCGTTCGTCAGCACGCGCGCGAGTCGGAGCTCGGCATCGGGCGTGCCGTCGGCCACCACCACCTGCCCGGCGTGCTGCGAGTAACCGATGCCGACACCGCCGCCGTGGTGAAAGCTCACCCAGCTGGCTCCGCTGGCCGTCGCTACCAGCGCGTTGAGCAGCGCCCAGTCGCTGATCGCGTCGGATCCGTCGAGCATGCTCTCCGTTTCGCGGTTCGGCGACGCCACCGAGCCGCAGTCGAGGTGGTCGCGCCCGATCACGATCGGCGCCTTGACGCGGCCGCTCGCGACCAGGTCGTTGAACAGCTTGCCGGCGCGGTCGCGCTGCCCGAGCCCGAGCCAGCAGATGCGCGCGGGCAGCCCCTGAAACGCCACCCGCTCGCGCGCCAGGCCGAGCCAGTGCGAGAGCGGCCGGTCGTCGGGGAACAGCTCCAGCAGCGCCTCGTCGAGGGTGTAGATGTCCTCGGGCAGTCCCGAGAGCGCCGCCCAGCGAAACGGGCCACGACCCAGGCAGAACTCCGGTCGGATGTAGGCCGGGACGAACCCCGGGAACGCGAAGGCGCGCTCGCAGCCGCCCTCGTGAGCGCGCTGCCGCAGGTTGTTGCCATAGTCGAACACGACGCTGCCGCGATCGAGCAGCGCAACCATGGCGCGCACGTGCTCGACCATGGTGGCCACGCTGCGCGCCTCGTAGCTCGCAGGGTCGCTCGCGCGCAGCCCGACGGCCTCGGCGAACGAGAGGCCGCGCGGCACGTAGCTCAGCACGTCGTGCGCGCTCGTCTGATCGGTCAAGGCGTCGGGCGTGACCCCGAGCGCCAGCAGTCGCTCGAGCAGGTCGACCGCGTTGGCCTCCACGCCCACCGAGCGCGTCTCGCGCCGGGCCGCGAGCTCGCGGGCGCGTGTTATCGCGGAGTCAATGCTCGGAGCCACCTCGTCGAGGTAGCGGTGATCGCGACGCCGCTCGAGGCGGGTCGCATCCACGTCGGCGACGAGGCAGACACCCCCGTTCATGCTGACGGCGAGCGGCTGTGCGCCGCCCATGCCGCCCGCGCCGGCGGTGACGATCAGCCGCCCGCGCAGATCGCCGCCGAAGTGCTGGCGCGCGCAGGCCGCGAAGGTCTCGAACGTGCCCTGCAGGATGCCCTGCGTGCCGATGTAGATCCAGGAGCCGGCCGTCATCTGGCCGAACATGATGAGGCCCTTTCGCGCCAGCTCGTCGAAGTTCTGCTGCGTCGCCCAGTGGGGCACCAGGTTCGAGTTGGCGATCAGTACTCGCGGCGCGTGCGCGTGCGTGCTGAGCACACCCACCGGCTTACCCGACTGGATGAGCAACGTCTCGTCAGGCTCGAGCCGGGTGAGGCACCGCACGATGGCATCGAACGCCTCCCAAGAGCGCGCGGCTTGCCCGCGCCCGCCGTACACGACGAGCTGGTCCGGGGCCTCGGCGACCTCGGGGTCGAGGTTGTTCATCAGCATGCGCAGCGCGGCCTCGGCGTGCCACGTCTTGCAGGTGCGGGTGGCGCCGCGCGCGGCGCGCACCGGGCGCGCGCCGGGAAGCGATCGGGGCGGGGAGGTCGAGGAGCTCTTCATGTCAGCATTCTCCGTTCTTCAGCCCGAGAAGCGGCCGGCGGCGATCAGGTTGGCGATGGCGCGAATGTCCGGGGCAGGGGGGCGATCGCGCGTGCGCTTGGGCACCACCTCGCGCACCGCCGCGAAGGCCGCCTCGATGCCGGCGCCCGAACGCAACGGGCGCTGGTACTCGAGCGCTTCGGCGGCGCAGAGCAGCTCGATGGCCACGACGTCGCTGACGCGCTCCACCACGCGCCGGGCCTTCAGCGCTGCGTGTGCGCCGAACGAGTTGTAGTCTTCCATGCCTGCGCTGGTGGAAAGGTTCGCCACGCTCGCCGGGGTGGCGAGGCCGATCAGCTCGTTGCAGCAAGCGGCGGCCACGTACTGCGCGATCATCAAGCCGGAGTGCAGCCCGGGGATGGGCGAGAGCTGCGGGTTGAGGCGGTTCTCCGCGCTCGATGCGGCGAGCAGGTAATAGACGCGCCGCTCGGCGATGCCCGCGACGTGCGACATCGCGATGTTGAACGTGTCGAGCGCGAGCGCGAGCGGCATGCCGTGGAAGTTGCCGGCGGCGACCACCTTGCGCTCTCCCGTGGCGTCGGCGTCGAACACGAGGGGGTTGTCGGTGACGGCGCCCAGCTCGCGATCGACGATCGAGCGGCAGTAGGCGAGCGCATCGAGGCTCGCGCCCAGCACCTGGGGCGCGCAGCGGAGCGAGTAGGGGTCTTGCACGCGCGGGTCGTCATGCAGGTGGCTCGGCACGATCTCGCTGCCCGCGAGCAGAGCGCGCAGGCGCGCGGCGACCTCGCTCTGCCCCGCCTGGCCACGCGCTGCGTGCACGCGCTGGTCCAGGTATGCGTCGGTGCCGCGGCAGGCGTCGGCCGACATCGCCGCAGCGCACAGCGCTGCCGAGAACACGCGCTCGGCGTCGGCGAGCGCGAGCGCCGCGAGCGCCGCCATCAGGTGGGTGCCGTTGATCAGCGCCAACCCCTCCTTCGCCTCCAGCACCAGCGGCCCGACGCCGAGCCGCCCGAGGGCGTCGCGCCCGTGGATGCGGCCGCCCTGGTGCCAGGCCTCGCCGTCGCCGAGCAGCACCAGGGCCGCGTGGGCGAGCGGGGCCAGATCGCCCGATGCCCCCACCGAGCCCCGCTCGGGCACCACCGGTGTGATGCCGGCGTCGAGCAGCGCGAGCAGGCGCTCGACCACCACCGGGCGCACCCCGGAGAGCCCGCGCGTGAGCGACGCCGCGAGCAGCAGCAACATCGCGCGCACGGTGTCGACCGGCAACGGGTCACCCACGCCGGCGGCGTGCGACAGGATGAGGTTCTGCTGCACGTCTCGCAGGTCGTCCGCGCTGATGCGCACGTTGGCGAGCGATCCAAAGCCCGTGTTCACCCCGTAGAGCGGCTCGGCCTCGGCCATCGCCGCGTGCAGCACCTCGCGCGAGCCGAGGAGGCGCTCTCGCCCGCGCTGCCCGAGCTCCACCCGGGCGCCGCCTCGGGCCACACGTTCGACGTCGTTGACACCGAGAGGCTCGCCGTCGAGCACCAGCGTGGGCTGCCGAGTGCGGTTCATGTCGACCTATTGTGGAGCAGGCGCCGCCCAGCACAATGGGCCGCCGCCGCCGGACGACCCCGCCCGGGCGCCGAACACGACAGACGCGCTGGTGCGACCACAGTGTGCGCGGGAGCCGCGACCCCGGGGTGAGCATCAATGGCTCGCGCATGGCTTGATGGTCAGGCGCGCCCGCGACACCTTTGATCGAGTGGCTGGCCTCGATCCGAGCTGGGGGGGATCCCTGCACATGACGCTGGGGTTCAGGAACCGCGACTGCTTGATGCGCAGCGTGCGCAACCTCGTCGTGGACGTGTGCAGCGAGCTCCTCGACTCGCTCGACACCACCCAGCAGCTCGTGGTCGCCGTGCAGGAGCTGCTGGAGAACCTGGTGAAGTACTCGGAGTACGGCGCTGCCGAGCTCGATTTCGAGCTGTGCCTGCTCGATGGCCAGCCCACGGTGCGGATCGGAACGTCGAACCGGGCCTCGGAGCGGCACCTCTCCGAAGCCCGATGCATGCTGGATCGCACCATCTCCGCGTCCGATCCGCTCGAGCTGTTCCACGCCCTGGTCGCCACGAGCGGTGAGCGCAAGGGCTCCGGGCTGGGGCTGGTGCGCCTGCGGGCAGAGTCGGGGCTCGCGCTCTCGTACGTGGTCGACGATGACCGGCTGCGCATCGAGGCGAGCCGTCGCGTGCAGCCGCGGCGGATGGAGATGGATAGGTGACGATCGCCGACGTCAGCGGAGAGGTCTTCAGCACGCGCTCGGAGCTCGATGGATCGGGTCTTCGCGTCAAGCTGACGGGATGTCTCGACATGGAGACGGCCCCCGCGCTCGAGCGCTTCCTCGGGGGCCTCTCTCGCGCGCTCGAGAGCCTGAGCGTCCGCGAGATCGAGTTCGACGTCGACGGGCTTTACTTGATGAGCTCGTCATCCATCAGCCACCTGGCGGTGTGGATCAAACGCCTGAAGGCGCAGGCCCCCGCCAGTCGCGTGCGCTTCAAGACCAATCCCAACCTCGCCTGGCAGCGACGCACGCTCGACTCGCTGCGCCGCCTCTCCGAGCGCGTGGTCACGATCGACTGAGCGGCGGACGCTCAGCGGGCGGTGACGCCGGCTGTGGACAAGCGACGATGAGTACGGTCACGTCGTCACGAATGGGTCGCCCGTCCGCGAAGCTCTCGAACTCGATCAACAAGCGACCGAGCGCGGCACCCGCGTCCGGCACGGCGCCGAGGTCGAGCTGCGTGAGACGCCCGTCGAAGCGCTGACGCGCCGCGTTTGGCTGCTCGACGAGCCCGTCGGTCGCGAGCAGGAGCAGCTGCCCGCGTTCGAGCCGGAACGACAGCGGCTCGGGCCAGGTGACGTGGTCGGCCCCGAGCAACGGCCCGTCGGTGTAGCGCTCCTCGGGTGCCTGGTGAGCAGCGAGCACGTACAGCGGCACGCTGCCGGCGTTCGCGCAGGTCACCTCGGCGCCGTCCGGCGACGTGCGGATGTCCACGCAGCAGGCGCTGCACAGCAGATCGCTCTCGGGGAACTCGCCCACCAGTCGAGCGTTCAAGGCGTCGAGCAGGTCGTTCGGGCGCGCGGCGTGGGTCTTGAGCGTGTCGTAGGCGCCCTTCAGGATCAACGTGCGAAGCGAGGCTTGTACGCCGTGCCCGGTGGCATCTGCCAGGAAGATCCGCACGCGGCCGTCGTCGAGCTCGGTCACGTCGTAGATGTCGCCGCTCACCTGATCGAGCGGCGCGTAGTGCGCGACGATGGCGATGTCGCCGCGCTGAGGCAGCTCCGGCAACAGCTTGGCCTGAAACAGGCGCGCCTGGGCCAGGTCCTCGTCTCGGCTGCGCTCGTGACGCTGGATGGTCGAGAGGGCGTCGGAGATCTCGGCGTTGGCGCGTGACAGGTCGGTGGTGCGCGCGGCCACCTGGCGCTCCAGGTCGCGGGCGTGGCTGCTCAGGCTCTCGATCATCGCGCGCACCGCGCGTGTCAGCTGGGTCACCTCGCGCGGCGCGCTGCGTGGCACCTTCGGCAACGAGTCGAAATCGCCGCGCGTCACTGCCAGAGCGCTGGCTGCCAGCGCCCGGAGCGGCCGCGCGAACCACGACGCCAGCATCGCCGCCACGAGCAGCGCGGCGAGCCCGAGCGTGAGCCCGAGCGCGAACGTCTGCCGCTTGACCCGCCGCGCCTGGGCGTCGATCACGGTCTGGGGCGTCAGCGCGAGCACGTGCCAGGCCGAGACCGGCGGCTCGAGCGCCACGGCGACCGCACGCACTGGTGTGCCGCGGTCGTCGTCGCCGATGCGCAGCTCGGGCTGGCTCGATCGCGTCGGCGCGAACAGAGGCATCTCCGAGACATCCTCCGGCGCTAGCGGTCCCGTCGCGCTCGAGTCGGCGATGCGGCGCCCGTCTCCGTCCACCACGACCACCCGCCCTTCCTGCATGCCGAGCACGGTCTGCTGGGCGCGGGAGGTGATCTCGCCGAGATCGGCGGAGCTGCAGGTGATGCCGAGCAGCGTGCCCGCCGCGTCTTGGATGGGCGCGGCCACCTGGACCGTGAGCACGCCCGTCACCCGCCCCACGTGAACGCCAGAAATGGTGGCCCGGTGCGTCTTCACGATCTCGTGGAAGTAGTCGCGATCGGAGTAATCGACCCCACCTCGCAGGAAGTCCTCGCCCCTCAGATGAAGCAGGGAACGTCCCTGGGCATTGGCGACGTAGGCGCCGAGAAATTCGGGGTGATTTTCGACATGCGCGCGCAACGCCGTCTGCAGCACCGCGGGCTCGAGCGAGCCCCCGCCGCCGAGCTGGGCCGAGAACGCGCGCGCCGCGTGCATGTATCCCAGCATCGCGAGCGAGAGCTGCCCTGCCGCGGCCCGGGCCGCCGCGAGCGCTTGCCGATCCGTCGCGCTGAGCTCGCTGGCCGCCCAGCGCTCGGCTTGGTCGAACCCGAGCAGCGCCACCGGCATCACCGCGCTCGCACCGAGCGCGAGAAAGAGAAAGGCGCGCACGCCGAGGCGCTCGAAGCGTAGCCGCCCACGCTCGCGCCAGGAGCCGGCGGCGCTCCGCGGTATGGGCTCCATCGACGCCCCGAGCGTCACAGCTTGGCACCCTCGCGGCCCACCCAGCCCCCTTCCTGAAATCTCCGAGTCAACGACGGCGCAGCCGTGGCATACGGAAAGGGCGCGCAGACCTGACCGATGCGAGGCGGTCCCGCTGCGAGCCGGCGTGCGGCGCTCTCCGCCCGGCGGCTCTGAACGGATGACCCTGTGCGCACCTCGCGGGCTCTGCCATGCTCAGCCCATGCGACGAGCGATTCACGGCGGTTGGTCGGTCATGCTGTTCGCGGTCGCGTTCGCCTGTCGCGGCGAGCCGCCTGCGGTCACGCCGGTGCCCGAAGCGAACGCGGTCGGGGCGGCGTCCCTGCCGCCGAGCGCAGCGCCCTCAGAGCGCACGTCCGCCGGGGCGAACGTCCCCCCGACGTCACGCTCCGTCGCGGTGCTGGCAGGGGGCTGCTTCTGGGGCATGGAAGATTTGCTGCGGAAGCTCCCCGGCGTATCGAGCACGATCGTCGGCTATACCGGTGGCAGCCTGAAGAACCCCGTCTACGAAGACGTGCACGCCGGCAGCACGAACCACGCCGAATCCGTGCGCGTCGAGTTCGACCCGAGCGTGCTTTCGTATGAGCGCCTGCTCGCCTATTTCTTCTCGATCCATGATCCGACCACGAAGAATCGGCAGGGCAACGACATCGGCACCCAATATCGCTCGGCCATCTTCGTCCTCGACGCGGAGCAGAGGCGCACCGCCGAGGCGGTGATCGCCAAAGTCGCGGCTTCAGGCGACTGGAAGCAGCCCCTAGCGACCGAGATCGTCGAAGCGACCGAGTTTTATCCCGCCGAGGAGTATCACCAGGATTACCTGCAGAAGCACCCGGGGGGATACACCTGCCACTACCCGCGCCAGGTGTCGTTCTACTAGAGCGCGCGCTGCTCCCGCACGTGCGCCGCGACGCTGCCGAAGGCCTCCGTCCAGACGCTGTCTCGGCGGCGCACGAGGTGCTCGAGCAGCCTGGCGTGCGCCTCAGCGTCGACCGGCAGGTGATCCCCGCCGACCCCGTGGAAGAGCAGCACCAGCCAACCGCCTTCCGCGATGGCCAGCTCCACCAACGCGACCAGCTCGTCGGGGCCCTTGGCTCCGTCGTGGGCCGGCACCAGCTCGAGCGCGTCTTGCCATGGGTCGGCGATGCGTGGCTCCACGCCGCGGGCTGCCAGGAAGCGCTCGGCGACGAGCCCGACGTAGCTCTCCGGCGTCTTTCCGACGCGAGTCTCGCCGCAGGGGTATGCGAAGGTGTAGGGTGCCGGCGCACCTAGCGAGGTGAGTAACTCCAGCGTCTCGTCGAGCTCTTCGCCCATGCGCGCGAGGTCGTAGTCTTGCGAGGTGTAGCCGCGCGGAACCCACTCATGCGAGCAGTCACACGGGTGATGCATGGTGTGCGACGCGAGCTCGTGGCCGGCGCCGAGCAAGCCGCGCCAGCGCGGGCGGCTCGCCTTCAAGTCCGGCGCGTTGCCCGTGAGGAAGAACGTGCCGCGCAGGCCATGTCGTTCGAGGGCGCTCGCGGCGAGCCGCTGGGTGGGCACCGCGTCGTCGTACGTGAGAGAGACCGCGGCACGGGCGCCGCGGGGCCAAGGGAAACGGATCGAGTGAGACATCATGGGGTCACGCCAGCGGGGTATTCTCACTCGCCGCGGCGGGCTGCGGTGAGGCATTTTTGTTGCCAGGACATCGAATGGGAGCCGCCTGCGCACACTGAGGGCGCCCACGATCGCGAATCGAATGCCAACTCACCCCGTGGGGTCTTGTACCTCCGGGTACGATCTGCCACACCTATATCAGCGATGCGTCTGGGCCCCTTCGCCGTTCAGCTGGGTTTTTTGTGTGCGAGTTATGCCCTCGGCGTTGCGTCGGGGCGACAAGAAGCGGTCCGTCCCGCGCCGGCGGCCGAGTGGATTCCGGTAGCGGGCTCGATGTCGCCCGCGGCACCGACGTCGCCTGCGGCACCGGTTGCCGAGGTTCCTCCGCTCGCGGCTCCGGCGACGGCTGCCGCGCAGGCTGAGCGGGCTCCGCAAGCAGCCCGTCCCTCGCAGCGAGCGCCGCGCTGGTCTGAGGTCGCTGCGCGTGCGCAGAGCTGGACGGTAGCCGTGCGCGCCGACCAGAGCTACGGCGCCGGCGTGGCGGTGGACCGCGCTGGCTTCATCCTCACCAACCTGCATGTCGTCGACGGCGCAAAGGCGATCACCGTCACGCCGTTCGGGGCGGATCCGATCAGCGCCGAGGTGCTCGACACCGATCGTGAGCTCGATCTCGCGCTCCTGCGCCTCCCCTCCCCGTTGGCGCAGGCGGCCGTCGTCGGTGGTTCCGAGGCGCTCGGCGTCGGCGACGAGGTGATGGCGGTGGGCTCGCCCCGCAAGATGTACTTCTCCGTGAGCCGCGGCATGGTCTCGTTCCCGAACCGCTTCCTCGACGGCGTCGAGTACATTCAGACCGATTTGCCCATCAACGTCGGCAACTCGGGCGGGCCGCTGGTGGATGATCAGGGCAACGTCGTCGGTATCGTGTCGTTCATTCTGCGCGACAGTCAGGGCATCTCATTCGCGCTGCCGATCGATCGCGCGGTCGCCCGCTTCGGCGAGCACCTGACGTTCGGTCGAGGCGCAGCGTCCGCCGAAGGTCCCGCTGCGAACCGTGCTGCACCGAACGCCGGGCAGGCGCGGGGGCGCTCCCAGACCACGAGCGGCGCGGCAGCTGCGCGGCCGTGAACGTGCACGTCTTCTTCTGAGCGGCACGTCTCCCGAGCGGACGCTCCCGAGCCGTACAAGGCGCTCGCGGACGGAGATCAGGGGGGGGCGGCGCTCAGTTTTCGCGACGATCCGTCTGAAGCCCACCGATCTGAAACCCGTCATCGCGCGGCGAGAGCCGTTGCTCCGCCTTCCAGCCCAGCTCGATCGTCAGCGACTCCTTCGAGCCCTTCTGCCTTGCCTTGACCGCGAGAAAGACGACGGGGGTCGGGTGCAGGTCGACGGCGTCGGAGCGGTTGCGCAAGAGCACCTGGCGGTTCTTCAGGCCGCTGACGATCCCTTCCAGCTTGTCGATACAGTCGTCGAGCGTGGTCTGGACGTCGTATTCGATTTTGTTCTTGTCTTCGCCCATGCCGAGCACCTTAGGAGCCCGAGGTGGCTGATGCCGTGACAATTGGGTAACTGCTGCGGGGCACGGGCGTTTCGCCTATCCGTTGACGGCCGGCCCGTTCGCGAGCGATCGTCGGTCGCCTTCGAGCGATCCAATGGCCAAGTACGAGTTCGACGTCCCCGAGGAATTGAGCGGCCTGCGCCTCGATCAGTGCCTCGCTCGCTGCGTCGAGCCGCTGTCGAGATCGAGCGCACGCGTCGCGCTCGACCTCGGCGCGGTGTTCGTGGACGACCGACGGATCAAGGTCGCGAGCCGCAAGGTGGTCGCCGGGCAGCATGTCGTGGTGCACCTGGGCGGGGCGTTCGAGCGCGCCCACAAGCAGGTGGGGCGAGCGGCACGCGAGCGAGACGAGGCGCACTTGCCAGCGTTTCGCGTGCTGTTCGAGGACGAGCACCTCGTCGTCGTCTACAAGCCCGCTGGGCTCCTGTCGGCGCCCACGCCGGAGGGCGACTCGGGCAACCTCCAGATGCAGCTCTCGCGGCGCGGCGTCGGCGTGTTCGTCGTGCATCGGCTCGATCTGCAGACGAGCGGCGTGCTCGTCTACGCGAAGACACCGGCGTCAAACCACGCGCTGAGCGAGCTCTTCCGCACGCACGACCTGACGCGGCGCTACGACGTGTTCGCGACCGGGGCGCCGCGCGAGGAGGCGTTCAGCGTGCGCCAGAGCCTGAGCGGCAAGCCCGCGGTGACCCACTTTCGAAGGCTCGCGCAGCATGCTGCGTTCTGCCACCTAGAGGCCACGCTCGAGACGGGGCGAACTCACCAGATCCGGCGCCACCTGTTGGGCGAGGGGCTGCCCGTGCTGGCCGACGTCGAATACTCACGGCGTGAGCCGTGGCATCCGACGCGCCTCGCGCTGCACGCCAAGCACCTCAGCTTCGTCCATCCGGCGACGAGCGCGCCGCTCGCGTTCGATGTCGACCTTCCCGACGATCTCGCGAGCTGGCTGCGCGATATGGACGCAGCGCCTGCCACGGACGCTTCGAAATGACAGAGCCGCACCCCCGGGGGGTGCGGCCGTCATCCTGGAGGTACTCGGGCGAGGCGAGCCGTCGCTCGGCGGCGTCAGCTGCGGATGGGGGCAGGGCCCGTGGCGGGGGCGTTCGTCCCGTCGCCGGCGCCGCGGTGGTGCTTGCGATGGCCGTGCATCCTGAACTCGTCACTGGTCAAGCTGCCGTCCTTGTTCGCGTCCAGCTTTGAGAACTGGGTCTGGGCTGCGGTGCGCAGCTCCTGCCGATCGACCTTGCCGTCACCGTTCTGGTCGAAGCGCTTGGCCTTGCCCGCGCCGTGACCTGCCTTCTTTTCGCCATGGGCGTTCTTGCCGCCGTCGTTCAGCTCGGCGAGCGTCAGCGCGCCATCCTTGTTGGCGTCGGCGCGTTCGAACCAGGCCGACGGCAGGCGCGTCTCTTCGCGCGTCAGCCGACCATCTTTGTTGGCGTCGTCGCGCTCGAACATCTTCTGCGTCCGCTCCTGGCGGTGCACCGCCATGCTGGCGTCGATCTCTGCCTGCGTGGCCACGCCATCCTTGTTGGTGTCGACCTGGGCGAGCCAACCTTCACGCGAAGCCGTCAGCTCGGCCAGGCTGACCTTGCCGTCCTTGTTGGTGTCGACTTGCTCGAAGCGCGCCGCGCCGCGGCCACCGGCGTGTCCAGCGGCCTTGTCGCAGTCACCGCCCGCGAGAGCGACGCCAGCAAACGCGCTGCCAGCGACAGCCAAGCTCGAGCCCAGGATCAAAGCGGTATAACGGTTCTTGTTCATGAGATTGCCCTTCGTCTAGGCGCATCACTCGGGGGATGGCGCCGGTTGGTGAAGGTTCAACGCGCCGTGCTCGGAAACCCGTCGCGGCCACGACAAGAAAATTGTCACCGAGGCAAGCGGCCGAAGTTGTTGCCAAAAGCCGACCGGTGCTCGAATCGGTGCGCTGCTGCCTCGGGCGTTCGCCGCGCCAGCGTCGTGGAACGCCTCGGCGTCGAGGCTCAGAACGA
>Ga0247763_1000913_pt1 | contig 17574 bp, 12 predicted proteins | sample UWRJL141409B4_FD_179926 | JGI IMG/M metagenome (GOLD analysis project Ga0247763, IMG submission 179926) | Plant litter microbial communities from Arlington Agricultural Research Station in Wisconsin, United States - UWRJ-L141-409B-4 | ecosystem: Environmental > Terrestrial > Plant litter >...
ATACATGGTATCAATAGGTTGGGGTCGCAGCATGCAGAGTGTCGTGGTGACACTGGGGCGTTCCGAGGATTATGGACGGCACGATAGGATAGACGACATGGCCGCGTTGCGAGGTGCGCAGTACGCGCAATATGCGCCGCGTCTTTGTCGAGGAGGCGCCAGTCCCCAGCAAGAAAAAAATATGTGAGTCGACGTGGGCGTTTGACTTTGGCGTTCCGGCATGGGTGCTTGTCCCCGCCAGCGAGGGAGATTGGATCAGAAGTGAGGAGGTCCAAGGAAAGTCCAAGCAAAGTCCAGGGAATTGCAGTCGCGAGATTGGAGGGCGCGCAGTTTTCTGCTCCGGAATTTTCTTCTTTATTCTGCTCCGGGCGTGCTCACTGGCTCGCTGCATCGAGAGGGGGACGTCAGAAAGCTAGTCGCTCCCGCCATTGGATGACAGCTGGTGCATCTGCAAAGCAGTCGTGGCTGACGTTTAAAGGATGGTCTGAGGGCGGGCCATGCAAGTCCTCTTGCAGGGGTGTGGGCGACGAGCGGGGTTTGGCGGGCAGTACGGCTTGGCTCGCCTGGCCATAAAACGACTGTAAAGAGCTAGCCCTTACAGTACCAAGGTGCAATACCGGCGAAAGGTACGATTTCCTTAGTATTACAAAGCAATACCAGCTGGATTCCGCTATCGTACGGGTTTGGGAATAGTCTCTCTTTTCTTTTCTTTTCTTACACTGCGTAAAGTTCGAAGTAGGTTGGTAGGTACATACCCTAAGTACCTAGCCAGTCCGTTTTGTACGGTTCAGGGAGCTGGACCTCTCTAGCAAATGCCGAGACTAGATATCAAATTGCTAGCTGTCATCCTGATAGGATGTTACTGTATTGCAGGCGATGCAAGAGAAAGGGAAGGACAGAGAAGAAATACGCAAGATATCCTATTTGACAAGAACTTTGTCAGTAGGTTCCGAAATGCTTTACCTACCTGCGAAAATTACAATACAGCCTGGTCATTTTAATGGAGTCGCAACCAAGAAGCCCATAAATCTACCCGAGGGCCCTTAACCACCACCTAATCCAAGGGAAAGAAACTCACCGCCAGCTAGCTCGTCTCTGGCGGAAATACCTAGCCGGCTTCCGTCGCCCGGGGAAATCTATGATGACGGCCGTGCCCAATGTCGGGACAACTTAGGTAAATGTATCCTAGTTCGCGGGATGTTGCCCGTTTGTCGCCATGTATCTAATTGAGAACTCTGTCGACGCAGTCAGTGCAGATGTATTTATGTTTCGAAAGTTTCTGCCACACACAAGATACAGGTTGCCATTCCTCATCATCATCAAGACATAAACCCCTGGCAACGCCCCGTTGCCGACCCGCGCCCAGGACGCAACGTCCAAGTACCGACATACGGAAGTATTCGTGCCCGAAACATCTAGGTGAAGAGGCTTCATTGTCTCTCTTCTCGTACCATTCAATCTCCGAACGCCCCTAGTGACTTACGGGCTGTACGATAGTTCCGTATCCGTACCCACCACTCTGAATTCTCTCGCTGTAAACGCCGGGCGCGCGGCTAAAATTTGGAGCCCCAACCTTGGCTTGCTCTCGGCGATCGTAGTACACATAGAGGAGATAAAACGCATGGAGGTGCCCCGGAAAGAACCTGGAGAAGCGAGCCATCAGTTCTCAGTTTCACCTGACAAGTGGAGAGGGGTTGACGGGGCATCGCTTACCCTAGAAGCGTGAAGCAGACGTTGATCAGTAGATCGGCGCCACATCCTGCGATCGCCCACACGCCGAGTGGTGGGACTAGTTTACTCGTCAGTAACTGGTGGTGCTTCATGTGGTAGGGCTTACATAGGATGGTGATTAACACCAAGATAATCGCCGACGCCACACCCATGTTGGATACTTACGGGTTCCAGGAGCTGATGCCGAGTATGCAGATGGCCAAGTGATTGTGGCTTGCGGTGAGGGGCAGGAAGAGCCCGCCATTATATCCAGCCAGCCAGGTGAGCGGCCAGTCGTATGACGTACATGTAAGGCACGGGCCAAGGGAGCTCGCAACGGCAAAATGCGACGTCCAGCACGTTACTTCGTACCAATTACTTCATAGTTCTAGGTACGTACAACCCAACCGAGCCAACCTGTGAAGGAATGTTCGCGCGGTACTCTATAGCTTGAGAGCCGTCGGAGCACCCACAGATTGTGCAGGGAAACCTACAAGGGTGTCCTCCCCTCTTATCAAAGGCTTGGCGAGGAAAGTTTAACATCCTACTGTGGTTACGAGCAAAAAAAAAAATCCCTGTCAGGTACCTCTAGACTATCCACCAGAGGTTTTTCCGAGCCCATCGGCGGGCACTAACCCTGGCCAACCCAGGCGCTCATCCTGGTCGATACAGAGTACCAGCCAGGGTTATTTTATTTACCTATCACACCAAAGTAAGGTCCTTGATGAGAAAGTTCAAGACCTCGGCAGGAAAGATATCTTAGATTCTCCAAGTCCCACCTTGATGGTATGAGCAACAGCAACTTTTTCTGCCAACCTGTTTAACATGGTTATCATAATCTGTGCCGCTGTCGCTGTCGCTGTGCTGGCGCGGCCTCGCCAAGATTGCTGGAGACAGTCAGACCTGGACAGTTTCTCAAATCTCTTTTTAACGTGTGTAGGTCAGATTCCCAACGAGGTTGGGTTTTCCAGGTTCAGTGCGTGTACCGGGGTTGGATTGGTCGCCACAGCGCAAAAGTCTCGTGTGGCTGCACAGATCCAGGAGCTGCCTCTGCGCTGGAGTGAACCTGGAACAACTACCTAACCTGCGTGAGAGAAAGCGGTACTCAGTACCTAATCAAAACTTATAACTTTACATACCACGCTACAGTTCTGCTAACCAAGCACTCAACCGGACACCACAATATTATCGGAAGAAGATTTTTCATACTAACCGTGGCACACTGTCTCATGGTCAGTTGTCGTCTTGAGTCTGGACAAGGGGAGCCCCTTGGATCAAGGTCTGATCGTTGATGCAGCATTGCAGGGGAGCTCCGCCATCAAGGCCAGCCAGGAGAAAATTCCAGTGCAGCAGTGCGAGACTGACACCATGTGGTGCAAGTGCAGTCGCAAAGTCTTGTAACACAAGGAAGCCGGGGAACGTGCCTCGTCCGAGGTCTGCGCGTTTGTTTGAGTGCCTACTGAGACGGCCGTGATGGCAAACTAATATTCCAGTTTCTACTGACCATAAGTTGCCCAGTGTGGGGGGTCTGGAAAAGGAGCAGCTGTGGGCTCGGAGCGAAATGACGCCTCGCCTAAGCCGAAGGATGCTCTGGGCGGTGGAACGCCGAAACATTGGAATGCCGGCATGGGAGGTCGAGAACCGTTGCAGAGCATTTTGCCCCAAAAGACCACTTGGAACCGGCTTCACATGGTCGGGCTTCTGCGGTGTCAGGTGCGTCTGGCCATGGAAGTTGACAGGTTGCAGCCCCAGCCGTGCAGCCGGACCCTTTGCCCGCCCAATTGGCGCCGGTCCGGCCCCTAAAAACATGCCCGATTGTTGAAGCAGGCTGGCCAGTAGTCAACAGGTCTTGCTATAGGTAATGGTGCGTGTAGCTTGTGAGTGTGCGCATACGGCGGCCGGTGATCACCCTACAATCACTAGGGGCACTTGAGGAGCTGTTGGGAAATCCTCCACTTCCGCCGCGCCTATGATCCGGCAGATACGTTTGCTTTTGACAGCCAGTCATCTGCACCTGCCCAGCCATTGCCAATCGACTCTGCCCGGGCTTCGTATCAGCGTCGCAAAGACGCGCCCTTTTGCACAGCAATGTTTATATCCCGCTGCTAGACATCGACAAAAAACCCATCAAATCTGCTCATGGGTGAATAAAGCGGGGTGGGAGTTTCGGAGCAAAGAAAGGGGGGCGTTCCATTCTGCCACCTGCTGGTCAATAACAAGATGGGTTGAGGAATTGGAAACAAGCTAGAAAAATGGGAGAAGGTCGGGTGCGTTGGATTATGGGCCAGACATCCACGGCAAAACCACGGTGCTGGCTGCATCACTCTTCCCCGGCAACACGAGCCCCTTATTGCTCAGCTTATCTATCCAAAGGGCTACAACGTGGAAATCAGCGAAAGGAGGAAGAAGAAAATACACAGCAAATAGCTTGAACTTCCTTAGAAGCTGCTCAGTAACTTAAAGCTGCGGAGCTGTTGGTACTGTACATGGCGCTCGACGTGCATGCTGCATACTCCCGCTTGGAGTCGGTAGAGTAGATACCTCAGGCCGCCAAGGTGTATGCAGCCGCGACCTGGTCACGGCCAGCGGCAACGGTCAGATCCAAGACAGGCGTCGCAAGCTGGTACCGGTGCTGCACAAGGACGCAGCTACATGGAACTCTTGAAGGGCTTCCACGCAGCAATCTGGAGGCAGCTGTTAGAGGCTTGCGGTCCGGTGTGCTTGCTGTCTTTTCCATCCTACGTTTATGGAGATTAGCAGTTTGGGTCGAGCTAACTAAGAATACCTAGCGTTAGCGTAAGGGAACCTGGAAGTGCCTGGCCCCGAACCAAACCAAACGCAGCAGACGCACCTCCCTGCTCACAGCCCGTGGTCGGGGCCCACTGTTCAATCCACCACAGGCAGGAGCATCTTTTTTCTCGCCAACCTCCATCTGCTTCCCCCGTTCCCCCTTCCCCTTCTCCCGCTGCTTGCTCCACCCTTTCCTCCTACCTCTGAGGGTCGTGAAGCTGTTCAAGTGTTGGCACAGAAAGGCCTCGTCCATTTCTGTGCTAAAAAGCGTGTTTTGGGGCACCAGGTTTCAATTGTCATTTTTTCTCAGAGGTTTTCACTTGGTGCAGTTCCGGTAAGACTTCTTTTCTCTCTGACACCTTCACATTCTGCACTTTTCCTGCGGGTGCCCGGAAGACCGGTGCCCGGATATGGCCAGTCTCTTCCACATTGCCCCGACATGCTACCATTCTCCCTCCAGCGCGCCTGGTACCTGAACAGCTAGCTGATTCGGCCATCCCGCGCCTCTTCGTTCAACAAGTCAGGCAAAACTTTACTGACATCGAATCTCCATTATAGACTCTTATTCTGAGGATTACACTGAGATATCATCGGGTATCAAATCCCCTCAGGCCCCGAGCCCGCCGATACCTCCAATCGCCACCATGGCGAGCCAGCAGAGCCCACCCTTCAAGGTTGACCGCTATGTGGTCATGCATGTCGCAACGACGTGCGACGAACACGGCGTGTATGTGACGAAAGACTCTGCGGAGGTTATCGAGCTCGGCTGGATTCTGCTCGACGCGAGCACACTAGATGAGGTGGGTCTAGACAGACTGCCCCGGCAATGCAAAGCACAGCTTCCTCTAACCATCAGCCATAGATCGTTCGGGAGAGTATTCTGGTAAAGCCTATCAACACGCCTATTACGCCTCTGTGCAGTGAGTTTATGTCTTTATTGCGCCTCTGCGATTGCTATCGAGAGTCACTTCTGACCGCCTCTAATATCCGCCCGCCTGCTGACGTTGTTTCCTTTTTTCAACTATAGCCAGCCTAACGACCTTGACGTGGGAGCATGTTCGAAATGCTGGCACTTTCCGGGATGCCATCAATCGTTTCGATGCTTTCGCTTCAGAGCACCTCACGTCGCAGAACCTCGATTTTGTCTTCGTGACGCTCGATGCCTGGGACCTTCGCGTGCAGCTTCCCCGAGAAGCCCGCGACAAGGCTGTTGTGCTCCCCCCGTACCTGCAGCACTCGAGAACCTTTGATCTCCGCACCGAATACCAGAGATGGCAGCAGCACCATCCCGAGTCGTTGCCGTTCGGCCCTTCGTCCCTCGCGAACATCTGCGCTGCCCTCGAGGTGGAAGCCGTCCAGTCGAGCGCCCCGATCAAGCACAACCTTCCGTTCCATCTCCAGGCTTTGGCCCCTGCCTCACCGCGCCGCGCCATGGAGGAGGCGGTTACCCTAGCCCGGGTACTTCGTGGTCTGATCCGCAAGTCTCAGCCTGCGCATGAGCACCCGGATGTCTTGACTAGGCCTATGGATGCGCGTGCTGACGTGCGTGCTTTCTTGTCCGAACGAAGCAAGGTTTTGCACATGTCTGGCCTCCCTCACGATACAACGCAGTCTGAGCTGGAGAGTTGGTTTACGCAGTTTGGTGGCCGTCCGATTGCTTTCTGGACGCTGCGGACCCCTGAGCAGCACAAGCCGACTGGCAGTGGCTTCGCAGTTTTCTCGTCTCACGAAGAGGTGTGTCGATAACTGTGCTGTGATCCATGATTCTCCCACTAATTGTCATTATCAGGCTGCTGAGAGTCTTTGCATGAATGGGCGCGCGCTCAATGAGAAAGCCATCGAAGTGTCGCCCTCGAGTAGCCGTGTCCTTGATCGCGCTGCCGAGATCTTGACACCATTCCCTCCGAGCAAAAATAGGCCCCGGCCTGGAGATTGGACTTGCCCATCGTGCGGCTTCTCCAATTTCCAGCGCCGCACCGCTTGCTTCCGGTGCTCCTTCCCCGCGGTCAGCGCTGGGCCCACAGGCGAAATGGGCTATGGCTACGGCTACGGCCCACCGGCTATGATGCCTCCTCCGCCTCACATGGGCCACCATGGACATGGCGGCGGTCATGGCCGCATGGGCGGCTCCGGTGTCGTTCCTTTCCGTGCTGGTGACTGGAAGTGCGGAAATGAGGTTTGCGGCTACCATAACTTTGCCAAGAATGTTTGTTGCCTCCGCTGTGGTGCTAGCCGCGCAGGCGCAGCTGTCGTGGCTGATTCTGGCTATCCGTCGCCCATGGATACGCCTTCGTCATACAGCATGAACCAGGGCTCCATGACTGGCACGCCCGGTCCCGGACCCTTTGCATCCACCAGTGGATTCAACTCTGGCGGTGGTTATGTACAGCCCTTTGGCGGCCCGCCAAGCACTTACGCTCTCCCCTCGGGCCTGGGTGGTGGTGCTGCTCCTTACCCTTCACTGAACACTCACTTCGGACCCGCCCCGGGCTCTCACTCGGCCGGTCCCTTTGACAGCCGGGCCGCCGAAGCTGCATTTCAGTCTGCTGGCAATGGTCCCGCTTCGGCTGGTCCGGGAAATAATTTCTACGGACAGGGCGACAGCGATCCTTTTGCCTTCCTTTCCACCGGCATCGGCAGTCTCTCCGTCAGCAACCAGGATGCTCGACAGAACGGTGGTGCTGCGCCTCCCAACAAATCCCCCGCATAGAGACCGGGCTGATAATTTTGGCGTGGTAGCAACGTGAGCAACCTAACCAGTTTTTTTTCGACGGCTTTCACATGTGGCTATATTTTGTGGTGGGTTTGGGAACAGGGAATAGAGAGCATTTGGGCCTTGGCAATAGCTTCTGGACTTACACAACACTGTTTCAACGAGTGAGATTCGGCAAGCTTTTTGGGAGCGATGTCGAAGCGGATTATTCGGGTTTGCGGGCGACTTGGTTGCGACGGGAAGCGGTCAAAATTGCAAGCGTGGGCAGGGGCGGCAAGAAAAAAAAGAACATACCATTCGTACAGGAACCCTCAGGGCGGAGTTTTTTTTTCGACCACCATTGTATCTTGGAAGTTCGGTATTTGGGGCGTAGGCTGGTTGTCGCCTCTCATTTGCCCGGGTCGCCTCGGGTTACACGGTTGTTCCCATCTCCAGGGCCTCCAACAACACCGAAGGGGGGAAATCGGTCTGGTTGAGGAGGGTTGGTTGTCTTCGGCAGTACAGGAGGGGCGTGCATAGCGAGGGCGTGTAAAGGGTAAACCTGGCCTTTGCTGCTCGCGGTTCGAATTGGGCATTCTTTCCACATCCTGTGTTAATTTTTTTTTTATCTCTCCGGTCCTTGCGGTTTGTTTGCGCCCATTTTTTTCCCATTCTCTCATCAGATTGAAAATTCTCGTTCCTTCCCCTCCTTGGTATTTGTGTTTGCAGGGGAAAATCGCTGAATGGGAGGCAGGGGAGTAAAGTGGAAACAGGGGGCGAAGGGGCGAAGGGGTGTTGGGTTTTCGGAACGGCAGGGTGGGACGTTGTTTTATTCTCCATTTGCTTTTTTTCGTCTCTCTTTCTCTCTCTATTCACACACTCCTTAACCTGGCCCTCACCTAGCACTTAAGAGGGCACCAAAAGCGACAGCTCGATGGCAATGATGGTGCGGGCTTGCCTGGAGGGGCGGCGGTTCTTGAAAACCTGCCGAACCTGACCGTTACCTTACCCTTCTTTGCTGTTCTCTTCGCGGGATGTCGATATAATAACTCCTTTGCACCTGTTATAAGGTTGAACAAAAGAGCGCGTTACCCATCTATGTTTCCATACTTGTTGCCCCTGTCGTGTGGAACCCGGAGTCAGCCATTCGGGGAATGGTTGATCACACTGGAACATCTGGGGTAAACGATCTGCGAAAACTTCGGTCTTATTTATGAACGGCTAGATTTGGTACTTCAATCCTTGCTACGGGCTCTCCATATACATCTCCATGGCGGTCTGTACTGACGCAACTGACGTGTGTACGCCACTCTCCTTGCGTGCCTAATTGGCCGTCCTGGGAAACGGTAACAAATCGCGACGCTAATCATGATGACTTTTTTCAACCGGGCGAAAAATTGACGACGAAGTGGCCACTTACCAAAGTCTAGCATGGTCCCGTAGTGTGGCATCTGCTTCAGTCTCCTCATTGGCAAGTTTGATCTTGATTCTCGGCTGCATCTCGATGTCGCCATACGTGACGATGTCGGGGCGGGGGTCATCGATTGTCAGCGCGCGGATACGGCCCTCCCAGTCAAAGCCAACCTCCTCCTCATCGTATTCCTCATCACCCAAAGACAGTAAATAGTCATCAAACGTGAGCTGGTCTTGAATGTTCAAACTGGATAGATCAACGGGTTCTGAGGTTTCCGAGTCAGCGTCGTATGCATCTTCGCCATCGTCTCTGCGCCTGCCATTTTCGTCAAAGATTTTGGGGTCTCGAGATTCTTCGTCGCCGGCATTCTCAAGCTCCTTGCCTTCGTACTGCTCCTTGTTCCCCCCACGTCCGGTCTCTTCGTGTCCCGGTTCTCTGTCGGCACCACCTTCATTCTCTTCGTCGAAAAGCGCGGGCATCAGGAAAGGGCCAGCCATGGGGGGAGCGGCAAAGATCTGGACCGGTACGGGGGGTCCCGGCTGCAGTGCGTCGACATTTCCAAAGGGATTCAAAATTTGACCATGTTCATCTCGGGCGGGCTCGGACGAGGAATCGCTATCGACCTCCATTGGATCAACAGCCTCTTGCCTATTTTCCCATGAGCTGTCGTTCCCACGCTCGCTTCTATCGCAGCCGTATTCACTGCTGTCTGCACTCTCTCCGCCGCCGTTGTGTTCATGGTCTGTTTTATCTGCTTCGCTGTTCTCAGGGATCCCCGCTGGCAGCCGAGTCCTGATATACTTGCAGTTGCCTCTCTCCCCCAGCCAATTTTTGAGTTCGCGCTCCAGTTTATCCTTGGCGACCTCGTAACTATTCCTTGTGAATTCCGCGGCCCAGTCGTCCCCAATCTGTTTCGCTGATTCTGTAAGGAGTGCCCGTTTCTGCTCGTCAGACAGCTTTTCCCACGCAAATTTTCGAGCATGTTGGGGCTGCCAGTTGCGTCTATCAAACGCCACATTCCCACAACGACCAAGGACGTGGGCATTCCGCATCGGGTCGTTGTAGCCACCACTCGGCAAGTCGTAGTCGCTCATGTACATTTCATCGAGAGTTGGAACAAGGGTGGAACCTGTTCGTAGGTCTACATGTCCATAGAGCATCATTTTGCGGATGAAGCTGGCAATGTCCAGCTGGCGCCGCTCCGATTCGATAAAAACAACCTCATCCGGGCGTAGAAGGTGATCATAGCCTTCACCCCAAGCCTCGAGGTGACCGATGCCCATCTCTGTCAGCGGCACACCGTTCACTGGATAACCGTTGGCTATCTGTGATGGATTGGGGCCGACATCGTAGCGAATCTTGAGGGTCGCTACCTCGTAGCGTGTTGCATACTGCTTACGCCGGAGGAATGCCCAGAGGGTGGACAACGACCGCTGACCTAGCATGACCTTGAGAAGAGTAGAGGACCCAGGGCCGATAATGGGGTCGTTGAATAGGAGACGGAGTTTAATGAAGAAGGTGTGAGCCAAGACCAGGTCCTCGTCCGGAAAGAAGCGTTGTTGGCGCAGAACGCTCAAGCGCGCTCGAGACGTGGCTATGTCCATGAGCATCCAAAGCTTGAGCAGGACGCCATGTGTTTCGGGGGGTGTACGGTGGCCGTTACGAGCGAGGACGGCAAGGATATCCCGAGCTCGATTAGCACGGTTGACGACAAGCTGCAGCCAGCGCAGGCCCGGGACGAGGCGAACCACGTTGTCGGTAATGGGGGGAAGTACCTTCTCGGGCTGCGTAATATAGCTCATGTCATGAGCATTCCGGTCGCGGGGGCGGCCAGCGGGATCTCTAATGAACCAGGGCCGGTAGAAGCCAGATGTGTAGATGCGACCACCCACAGCAGAATAGAGGCGAACCCAGGCGATAACACAGCTCTGGAGATGCGTGTTGAGGGTAGCGTGGAAGTCGCGGCTGATGCTGTAGAGATTAACGATATCTCGCGGATCGAGAAACTTACCAACCTCGACAAGGATATCCACGGAGGTAGAGATAGAACCGATCAGATCAAATTGAGAGGCCCTTGTGATGGCTGTGGCGTCGGAGAGAAAGAGCTCTTTCCACTCCTCTGTTGCTGCCTCAATGCTGAGCGTAGTGACCTGGGCGCGGTCGTAGTAGTATTTTTCAGTATTTGTTGGTGCCCAGCTTGGCTTTGCTTCTGGGGCGTTGATCGTGCTGCTGACGAGGTGAGCATTGTGCTTGTGGTCCGGCTCTGCTGATTCGTAATGTGCTCTGGTCACTTGAAGGAACTCTTGAAACTCGAGAGGCTTGTAAATTTTGTGGCCCGTTCCATGGTTGCCCGTATGCTCAACCAAGTCGTCGAGGTTGCGGTCCATCGAGGCGGCAATATCCTCAGCATCGACTTCTACATCCTCGTTCCGAGTCAGGGGCCGAGTGATAGTGGGTTCGGCGGCATGACCATTCGACTCGGTTTCCTCGGTGGAATTTCCCCCCAACGACAGCTCCCCCAGCGCCGGAAGAGGGCTGGGGACCTGACGAGGGTGGCGGGGACTCAGTGACATGATCGACAGGGCAGTTCAATGTCGTCGGTTGTTTCGGTAGTGAAGGAGAAATCGGAAATTGGGACGAAGATGGGAGGTTTTTGGAAAAGGCATGTGAGATTGCTTGCGGTGTAACTTGTTTGTAACGGCGGAGCATCGACGAGTTGGCGTCATGCCCGGCTGCCCAGTGCATGAATAGGGAGCTAAACAGAACAATAGCAGCACAATTGCGAACAACAATAGCTATGTATAGACTGCCCAGAATTGGCGACTGGTTGCAGGTTTCGATCTCATCCTAACATTGCACCCCAAGGCAGGTGCAGTTCAGCGGAGTTCCTCCAGCCCTGTCCGACACTGCCATGAGAGCGTCACTTCCCTGTGTCCGAGAGCGAACATTGAAGCCCTTCTCACAAACGAGTCGATCCTCAGCCCAGAGATACTCCTTGAACCCAGCCACTTCACTATCCTCGTATACTCTAACCGCCTGAAGATTGGTAGGTGGAGCTCACTAGCTGTTGCTCGGGACATTCAGATGCGTGGAGGGCCGAGGGTAGAGAAAGTTGTCAAAGATTTACCATCACAAAGCCTTCGGCAGCGGGAACCACAGCTTGTGAGTCCTGCTGCATGACTTTTCGTAGGGCCAAATAGAACGTGTTGGAAAAGAAATTGCGGTAATTCAACCCTATACTCCAGAGACATGTAGGCACGCCAGCTACGTTACAGCTAATGGCCGGTCACGACTTTGGCCGAGCCCGGCTCCTCAGAGATCGCCAACTTGTCAAACCCGCTGGGTTCGAAAACGGTCAAACCACGCCTAACGCCACCACTCCCTTGCGCAAGGGTACCCAACCTGAAAGTTCCTGTTGCCGATGTGCCTCTCTCAGAACCACAACCTGCAACGCCATCACTTCCCTGCGCATGATTCACCGCCCTAGCAGAGCCCATCGGCGAGGTGCTGTTCTTGGAAATAGAGCCCCCCACATCATTTTGCCAGTCCCATCATCGTCATCGTTCCGACTCCGAGTCTTGTCCGGCATTTACCCCTAGTTGACAGCTTCATCCATTGACATGTCATCACTAGGGGGGTAGATGATCGAATCTGACGCCTTCCAGATCTGCAGGAGATTGTCCTCGGCAGCGCTGCAAACAATCCAGGGGTCGTTGAGATTCCAACTGAAATCAGCCAGGTGGTTGGTGTGACCACCATGCATGAATAGCAACTCCGGTGGGCCATCCTCCTGCTCGTCTGGAGGCAGCTCCTCGCCAGTTCTGTTGAGGTCCCAGAATATGATTCTCCGATCGTAGCTGCCGCTGCCAATAATGCCTTCTCTCCTCGGATGCCACTGAACTGACGTGACAGCATCATTGTGGCCTTCCAGTGTGTGAAGCTTTTGGTTCATATTTCGAAGGTCCCAAATCGCAATTGTCTTGTCAGCTGATGCTGTGGCAATGAAATACTCGCACCGGGGATTAAAAGACAAGGCGTTGATCGCATCGGTGTGGCCATTTTTGCCAACCCGGGCTGCGCGATCATTGGATGCCTGACGCACGTCAAGAATCTGCAGTGTGAGATCATCCGACACGGTGCCAATCCAGGGCTTCACAATGGGGTGGTACTGGACGTCATTGACAATGTGATCGTGGTGCGTATATTTCCGCGAGTGCTTCAACGTCTTGCCGCTTTGGACAGTATTGAGGTCCCTAGATGGACGAGAGTCAGCCAGTCCTTGTCCAGTCAAGCTTCCAAGAGACCATACCAGAGTAGGACAGTCTTGTCCTGACTACCTGATGCAAGTTTTCCCGCTTCGTGAGGGTTCCACGCCAAACCGAAACCTTCCTCTTTGTGCCCGATCAATTCAATCTGGGGATTGGGTTTACCGGTCTGATGAAGAGTGCTGTGTTTGGTGCGATCGAATATTAGAACCCTGCCGTCCACGGCTAGGGTGGCGATGATGTCTGGGTTCTGAGGCTGATATCTTGCCTTGTTGACCTCGCCAGGATGGTCGATCTTCTCCGTAATCTTGAATGAGATGACTGGAGACTCGCCGCCTCGGCCATAACCACCAATCTCGCCAGTGTTCTCGTCGTAATCCTCCGGGTTGGCGGTGCCCATTTTGGGGATCTCGACCTCGGCGATCTGGACATAGTTGGGCTTCCCCTCGGCCGTGTGTGTTCCAATGAGCAAACGGTGCCTGGTCTTCTTGGCTTGTGGCAGGTCCTTAACATCTGGGAACCACTGTGTCGTGAGGGTCGGCCATTCGAGTGCCGTGCTGTAATGGATAGAATTGTCAGCACACTTTGACTTAAAGTGATGGTACCAGTAAACTTACCTGAGAAGCATGTCGTAGAGAAATGGACTATTTTTTTTCCAGATCTTGTACTCTGGAATGCGGTCAGATCCAGCATTGCGCGAGAAGCTGTGGCAATACACACCTTCATTGATCAAACGCTGTTCCTGGTCGACATCATCTTGATCCTCCATGTTGGCTGTGCGTGTGATGTTAGCGGCTCTTTCATTCCATCGTGGGGAAATGCAACACGAAGAGTGCGTACCATCCGCATCATCGACAACTTCAGGGGGGGCCATCGCAATTTGGTGTTGAGCGCTTGAGTATGCTGTGCTTCGGGGAGGACAATTAGGATGGATGGAAAACAATTGAAGCTGATCAAGGCCCACCTGTGTGGTATCGTCAAATTCCGTTTTCGGTTTGATTTTTGATGGGTGGCACTCTTGTCACCGCGGGCGCGGCGCGTCCCAAAGTTTAAACAGCCACTCGTCGCGCGAGCTCTCCCTAAACGGCTAGTTCCGCAAGAGGGTACCTCAGGAAGTCCAGGGAGGTACTTCGTACCTGAGGCTTGGTATGGTGGGGCTGAGGCGGGGGAACGGGCGTATGGTTCCACTAGACTCCAATATCCTCAGCAGAACGCAGCCTCACAGAAGGCCGCAAACCATCAATTCCAGTTGCGCTGTCGCGATTTTCCTAGAGCAGTAGATTCATAAACTGCCATGTGTGGGCCTTTGAAGGTCTTCAGCTACCCAGAAACCCCCTATCTCAATTCGTCCACATTACAGCTGTTTCGACATCGCCCACCCTTTGTTTGTTTCGTGTCGCTCAGTTTTCCCATTGCGACTCTAAAAGACCTGGTCGTCCGTTTCGGAGCCCGCATTTTTTTTATTTTAAAAAAAGTCGATTTTGTTGCAACTTTCGGCTGCCTACCTGCGGCGGAAACCTTCTCATCTCCAACTCGTCACCTCTCGCTGAGCGACTACCGTCACAATGGGGTTCGTTTTGTAATCGCACATGCCCAGTTGCAGACAAGGTACTAACTCTCATCAACTAGTGTTCCCAAATTCTTTAGGTGGCTCTCGGAGCGATACCCAGCCATCTCTCAGCTCATCGCCGAGAATCGCATTCCTGAGTTCGACTGCCTATACGTATGGATTTCTTGTTCCAGGGCCAGTTCGCTCGGTTGGCCCATGACGATCGCTGCTAACCAGAATTGTAGCTAGACATGAACGGTATCATCCATAATTGCACTCACAAGGATTCAGATGATGTCTCGTTCCGCATCACCGAGCAGGAGATGTTCATCGCTATATTTAACTACATCGAACACTTATACGGGAAGATCAAACCCAAGAAGCTGTTCTTCATGGCAATAGACGGTGTTGCTCCGCGGGCGAAAATGAACCAACAGCGAGCCCGTCGCTTTCGGACGGCTCTGGACGCCGAAAAGGCGAGAGAGAAGGCCATCAGGGAGGGGAAAGAGCTCCCTAAAGAAGAGCCTTTTGATAGCAATTGTATTACTCCAGGTACGGCGATCTGATTCCTCCGTCTCACATCCGCTTTGCTAAAATGCTTAGGCACTGAGTTTATGGCCAAGCTCTCTCATCAACTCAAGTACTTCATCAACAAGAAGGTTTCGGAAGATGCCGAGTGGCAAGGCCCTGAAATTGTTCTCTCCGGGCATGAGGTCCCTGGGGAGGGAGAGCATAAAATCATGGAGTACATCCGCAACGCACGGGCGCAACCCGACTACAGCCCCAATGTCAGGCACTGTCTTTACGGCCTCGATGCCGACCTGATCATGCTTGGCTTACTCAGCCATGACCCCCATTTCTGCCTCCTCCGCGAGGAGGTCACCTTCGGGAGAGGGGCGAACAAGCACAAGAGCAAGGAGCTGGAGCAACAGAACTTTTATCTCATGCATCTTTGCATAGTTCGCGAGTACCTGGAACTCGAATTTCAGGAACTCAAAGGAGAAGGCGCAATGCCATTTTCTTTTGACATGGAACGGGTTATTGACGATTTTATCCTCATGGCCTTCTTCGTGGGGAATGACTTTTTGCCCAATCTCCCTCACTTGCACATCAACGAGGGAGCCCTGGCTACCATGTTCAGGATATACAAGGACGTACTTCCCCGATGTGGCGGATATATCAATGAAGGCGGTAAAGTCAACATTTCGAGACTTGGCCTTCTCATCCAAGAACTTTCCAAGGAAGAGTTTCGCTTCTTCGAGCATGAGAACGAAGACGAGACGTGGCTACGAGGCAAAAAGATGCTTGAGAACAGGGAAGCAGCAAAGTCCAAGGCGATGACCAGGGGTAAACTCATCGTCACTACTAACCAGAAGAACCTCTGGAAAGGAAAAATCAAGAAGTTTCTCACCAGCCCGTCCTCTACCACGTTGGATCTCGGTACTGAACTGAAGGCTGAGGATCGCAAGTTCGTTCAGGATCTCGCCGACGCCGCCCATGTCAACTGGGCTACTAAGGAGGACGACGAAGGTTGCCGCCATCTTGTCCTGTCCATTCCCCGTCACGAAGATGAGGATGAAGAGGATGATGAGGAGGCACAATCTGCCGTACTTCGGATCGTTCGAAAGTATGATGCTGCCCAGGTTCTTGACCTCACAGCGGATGATGCGAAGGCGGCGGTGGACCTTCAATACCAGCAGAAGTTTCAGGGATGGAAGGACAAGTACTATCTGGAGAAATTTGAGCACTGGACGAAAGAAACCAAAGAGGAGGAGCTGCGAAAGTTGAGTGAGAACTACATACAAGGCATCCAATGGGTTCTCTACTATTACTACCGTGGTATTGCCTCGTGGCCTTGGTTCTACGCCTACCATTATTCGCCCATGATCTCAGACGTCATGAAGGGTTTGAACGCGGACCTCAACTTCAAGCTGGGCCAACCTTTCCGGCCGAATGAGCAGCTCATGGGAGTGCTGCCAGACCGGAGCAAGAAGATTGTTCCCCAGGTATACTGGCCACTGATGACGGATCCCAACTCTCCCATCATCGACTTCTACCCCAGGGACTTCGAGCTGGACATGAACGGAAAGAAGATGGACTGGGAAGCCGTGGTCAAGATCCCGTTCATCGACGAAACGCGTTTGTTGGCGGCCATGGAGCCCAAGAACCAGCTTCTCACTGACGACGAAAAAGCGAGGAATGATTTCGGCGTCGCTCTCAAGTTTACCTACTCGGAGGATGTGGATTTTGTGTATCCGTCCTCTTTGGCTGACGTGTTTCCTCCCATCCCACACTGCCACTGTGTGATGAATATCTTTGACTTGCCTTCAACCGAAGGGCTAGAGATTCGCGAAGGCCTCACCGATGGGGCACTCCTCAAGGTCTCAGCCTTGGCAGGATTCCCGTCGCTAGCGACGCTGCCCTTCATGGCCAATCTGGGTTTTCACGGAGTCAACGTTTTTCAACAGGATAGCCGCAACGAGAGTATGGTGGTCACTCTGCTTGGTACTGAACAACGAACCAAGGTTGAGGCTGCCAAGGCAAAGCTTGGCCAACGTTGCTTCGTTGGTTATCCCTTCCTGCAGGAGGCGAAGATCGTTCATGTGTCCGATGAGTTATTCGACTACGTGCTTGCCGAGGATGAAAGGAAGCAGGTTATTCCAAAGGAGCACACACCCAGGGAGATCGAAGATTTCAACAGAAAGGCGGAGAAAATGGAAAATCTCTACAGCAAACGCCTCGGAATTCTGATTGGTCTGGTTGAATCTACTGTCCACGTTCACATGCTCAAGGGTTTGATCAAAACTGATGAGGGCGCCACCATCAAGCAGTACGGCGTGATTGAGGGTATGGAAACGGACTACCCCTCGCAGATCATCGTCGATGAAGTCGAAAACGAAGATGAACGATTCATCGAGAAGGCAGCGTTACCCTTGGAAGAAGAATTCCCAGTCAAGTCTGTGGGTTTCTTTTTGGGAGAATTTAACTATGGCCGGCCACTGGAGGTTGCCGGTTACAACAACAGCAAGCTCAGTGTATGGCTCGCGGTGCTGGAGAAGCGGGAACCCGACTTTGCGCAGCGCATTATTCGGGACGCTCAGAAAGGTAACCCATACGTTCCCTCGTATATGGTTGCGAAGCAGCTTGAGCTACA
>Ga0247763_1000914_pt1 | contig 17572 bp, 16 predicted proteins | sample UWRJL141409B4_FD_179926 | JGI IMG/M metagenome (GOLD analysis project Ga0247763, IMG submission 179926) | Plant litter microbial communities from Arlington Agricultural Research Station in Wisconsin, United States - UWRJ-L141-409B-4 | ecosystem: Environmental > Terrestrial > Plant litter >...
GTGCCCCCTTACTTACCTAGGTACCTTACATGTACCTACCTTTCAGTACATGACATGACATGACATGACATGGCACTGACCTGGTCTCTCTCTCTTACTCATCGATAGTCTGCAATCGGCTCCATGACCGGCTCTCACGCCTGGACGACGTCAGGCGAACAGGACAAGGCCCACGCCAAGGCTTCACTCCAAGCAGCGGCGCAGAATCGCGATCCCTCGTCGGCTGGATACGGCAAGGTGGAAGAGATGGCGGGGAAGATTACGGGTTGTGAAGGGATGAAGTATGAGGGTGCGGCGAGTAAGCGGTCGGAATAATCTCTGCGAGAGATGGGCAGTAGTGTACGATAGAAATCCCGATCAATACAGAGAGGGAAGATTGAGTATCTTAGTTGCGTTCAGTTGCATTCCATTATATTCGACATTATCACTAATTATACATAATGGTTTTACCCCAGTATATATATGTAAAGGAAAAAGGAAAAACGAATGTAAATGTGCACAAAAGTCCCCCACATCAGAAGAATATATTGCTCCAAACTAGCCCGGCCCCGCCATCTCCAATCATCATTACCAACCATTCATCCATCCCATCCGTCCCCTTACGGCCGTATACGCATCCTCGTCTTCATCTTCGTCTTCATCGCCTAAATGACCGACCGCATCTAGTAATAAATCGGATTCTCCGGATCCGTCAGGTCAAAAATGACACTAGAATGCGGCCGCGCACCACCCCGGCTGCGTGTAAAGATCTTCTCAAAGTCAATCGTTCTGTTGAAGTTGAGCGAGCCATCCTCGTTAATATCGATCCAGTGTCCCTTGTAGTCACCCGGTGTATTCAGCACCGAGATATCGCCCGCCTGCACAAAGTAGCCCGTGACCAGAATGTTCTTCCGGTCGGGCGAGATCTTGAGGTAGTGCGGGCCGATGATGGGCTGGGTGGCATCCGGGTCGTCGAGACGCTTGACGTTCTTGAGGTCGGAGATATCGAGGGCGGCCACGTGGTTGCCGAGGGTAATGCTGAAGTACGCGAAGCGGCCATCCTTGGTGATGTCAGAGTAGATGGCGAGGGACTCCTTAGCCTTATCGCCGAGGTCGTAGAGCAGCTCAGCCACACCCTGTTTTCCGTCGGGAGCAGTGCGGAAGGGGTAGATAATCCAGACTTGGCCGGGGCCGACTGCGGTGGCAAGGGCGGCAGATTCGGGGTTGCCCGGGATGAACTTAACGTCTTGGATGCCGGCGCCGTTGGGGATGTGGATCGTGGAGATGATGGTCTTGGTGTTGATGTTCCAGAGTCGGAGAGTGCTGGCCTTTTGGATGCCGAGGGTGGGCTTGAGGACCGTGTAGGGGACGACGAAATCCGAAGTGAGAGCAATGCCCTTCTCAAAGTCGATGCTCAGGCCGTGGGGAGAAAACTGCTCGCCAAGGATGTTGAGAGTGCTGTCGACATCCTCGGGCCATTCATGGATGATGTTGCCAGCCTTGTCAGTCTCAACGAGACGGCCAGGCGCGGTGCCCGCAGCACTGCCCATGTAAGTGATGAAGAAACCACCATCGGGCTTAGCCACAATCTCGTCGACAATGGAGCTAAGAACGCCGCGGTTGGAGTGGTCGAACTTGGGACGATAGGGGTTGGTCACGTCAAAGTAGAAGGCCGTATCCTGGGTCTTGAGGAGAGAGAGGAGGCCACCCCCGATAAGAAGCTTGCCATCAGTGGATGTGCCGAGATGGTGGGGCGAGTTGCCGCTGGACGGCACATCGGTGACATCAATAATGTTACCAAAGGTATCGTCGTCGAGACTGGCCGTGACCAAGAAATCTTTGTGCTTGTTGTCGCCGGCGCCGGTCCAGAAGTAGCCAACCTTCTTGGGCTTAATGTTGGAAGCCGTGAAAGGTTCGCTCTCAAGTGGAGGGGTCGGGACCTGCAGAATCGGGAGAGGCGGGGCGTTGTCAGACAGAGGCTCCGTGACCCCGGGGATGAGGGGGATCAGCGGCGGTAGGCTGAGATCTAGAGGGCTCCTCTTCCTGATAGGAGGAGAAACAGCGCCGGGAATGAGAGGCGAAAGCACAGGCAAGCTGACATCTGAGGGAAGCTTCTTGCTGCTGGTTGTGCCGGTAGTGGGAATGGCCGTGACAAGGTGGGAGACGAGATGGCCCAGAAGGGCAAAGCCAACGAGTGCGTGCATTTTTAGGTGCTATATTTCCGAATACCGGATTAAAAGAGTGGATGAGTCTTGAAATCTCGAATGTGATGCCGATTATGAGAAGATTTGGGAGAGTTTGAGGCGGTTTCCTGCTCTACTTATATCCAAACATTGATCTCTTCCATTCCGCCTCATCGTCGTTGCTGTCTCTGTCGTGCTCCAATGAGGTGATGATGTCATATTTCCTGACTGCGATGGCACTCAGCATTCCTGAGACGCCGATGAGAGCCCCCGCGACACGGGTGAGGTCAAGAGCTGGAGATTGAGGCTGGAAATTGGGGAAGCTTACCATCCATGGCAGAGATCACCATGGTGAGCTTCTCGCAGTGCGGCAGGTCAATGATGCCATGCTAACAGGGCCGAATACACAGAACGTGTGCCTTGTCAAGCCGGTCATGGATCTGCGTGCCCTTCAGCACGTTGACGACCCAGTGAACTAGCCTACCGAGAAAAAAATGCATACCTACCCGCTGCCGTTCCTCATTTCCCTGCGTGATGCAAGCAGCAAGAACTTGGGGCCGCCATCGGTTGCAAGGCTCAGAGCATGCCGACCCTTGATGAAAGCGAGAGATGGCAGGGGAGAGCATCGGGAACTCAGACTCGCCTCAGACCGCGAGGCGCCACAATTGGCCGAGTAGGTACTCCGCAAGTTCTATCACGATGTTGATAAGACGGAGTTCCTACGAAGTCAACAACCCTAACCATCCGGGCATTGAGGCGAGCCCGAATACCTCAAGTCTGTGGAGAGGTTCAGATCTCCATATGGACCTAGAGTTGAGCCCAGCGACACCACGCGCAAAACGTGCCTGTCGATCTCATCTTGCCACCACACCACTGCACGCTCAAATGAGAGCCAGGTCAAAATTGGCCGAGATGCAGAAAGAGCCGAACCGAACCCGGGAGTTTACAGAACAAGAATTAGGGGAAGTCGGCGCCCAGGCTTTAGGGGGTGTCGTCATTGTGGGGTGGGGTTGTGCCTGGTGTACCTGCCCGGGACGGGGAAGGGCCGCAGCGATCGGCAGGCCGCCCCCGATTGCGTTATCCTACCCCGGATTGTCGAGATCTTGACCTGTTCATCACTGCCTTTCCGGGATACAAGCTGTACGGCTCGAAAGCTTCGACGCGGGATGACTGGGTAAAATGTGTGGAAAACGAATTGGGCTGTGGTGATTTTGGATTTCGTGAGAGAGGGCCCTGTGGAAATGGCTGGTTGTTGTTTCCGGGCTGTTAGTACGGGACCTCGCTAACGTGAAGGGGCCGGAGATTAGCGACTGCAGAATGCAGTAATACAACCTGTTCAGCAGCCTGCCAACTGGAATCGTTGTGTCTCACCCTAACAATTATCCGGCAACTCGGGAAATGTCGCACGCCACTAATAGACTATTATCGTACAAAGTATTCCACCGCAGCTCTTGATCCAGGTTTCCCCACAGCCGCATACTCATGGGCCTTTGCAAATATAAGGGTAACTCTCAACTGAGATACGTTTTTCTCGGTATAAACAAGTGCCTTACATAGAAGCCAATATTGCCTTCAGGCTTCCACAAATCAGAGCCGTCGTGGCGCAATTGGTTAGCGCGTCAGACTTTTACAATGTGGATATCTGAATGTTGCGAGTTCGAGTCTCGCCGATGGCGAAGTTCATTTTTTTTCAATTTTCGTCTGCCATATCCGTTTTGGCTCGTGTGGCATCCAGCTTGATCCTTGCGACTACTCTTCCGCAATGTGATCGTTTGTTTTGGCCTATGTCGTAGCGAATGAAGGAGACTCTAACATCAATTGCCCTTCGAGGTCTTGATTCCTCACATTGGGCTCGCAACCCTCTCGAAGATATATCTCTTTGGTTTGTAGTTTGCAAGCACATTGCCCACACTTCTTCGCCTAGCCCAGTTTTACTCCATTGCTCATTTGAGTTATCCAGGACCGTCTGTCTCAACGCAGCTCCCTTGAGAATTCCAACAATCTCCTGCCGAGGAGAGAGTAAATGATCTTTCCGTCATCCTCGGAGCCCCGGACGTAGGGTAGAGTCCCACAGAGATGGATTCAATCCTCCAATCCGTGTTCGCCGAGAGGATGCCTAAAGACTTGAACCCTTAGCGGGGACTTCAATCCAACTCAGGTTGGGCAGCAACCGGAGCAAGCACCAGATAAGGGTTAGTAACGTTATTGATCTTGATGCGTGTCTGGAGGTGCTTCAGAATTTCCCACAGTGGTATCGTTAGCTCATAAATCTGGGTGAGATTATTGGACATAGGGAAGGCTCGCTCAATTGTCCGTGCCTCTGGCGGGGTGCCTGCCTAACCTGGCGGCCTGGCCAACCTCTCGATGTCTGTTAATTCCCAACCGCCAAATCAACACATCTCAAGGTCTCGAGCTGGGTTGGCGCCAGGATGGGCTTATACAAGCGTCTCCCACTTGACAAAACCAAATCCGAGATCCGTCTCCTCTGCCTAACCTCGTGCGAGCCTCCTTCACCCTCGTCCGCTTCCTCTCGCCCTCAACTTTCCGGGTTCCTTGGTGTTGTGCGGCTCGAGGGCCATCGCCGTCGGCGACTTCCCTATCGTGCAGTATCGTATGTTTGGGGCGAACCGATCTTCTCCGAAACCCTTCTTCTAAACGACGGACACCGGCTCGCCGTAACGCCAACCGTTGTCGACGCCCTGAGAACCTTTTGGCTTCACGCCGGCTCACAGCCAGTGGCAAGGGGCCGAGGCTGGGGGGACAGTGAGGAGCTCAGCGATGGTGACCTGGGGTCCGCGTTTTTGGAGGAGGAGCCGCAGGCACTGCTGCGCGACCCTCCGGGCATGCTCTTCTGGGTCGACCAGGTGTGCATTGACCAGCGGAACAGTGAAGAGCGCGGTCACCAGGTTGGTTTGATGTCCAAGGTGTATTCCTGGGCATGGCGAACCCTAGTATGGCTGGGCCAGGCCGAGGTGGCAGGTGCATCAGATCAGACACAGCAGCAGTGTCGATTCGACATTGCGTATTCATATCTCTTGGATTCTCGGTATCGTCATGGCTTCGATATGGGGCCAGTGAGGACACTTGACGACAGACTCGACAAAAGGACCGTGGAGAACCTGATGGAATTGCTTTCGTCGACGTGGTTCACACGCATTTGGGTTGTCCAAGAGTTTGCCCTGAGCCATCATGTGTCCCTTTTCTACGGATCATTCCGCATCCGCCGCGGGATCATCGACTGCCTATCTGATCTTTTCCAGAAGCTGTCAAGAACATACACACTCGGTCGAATGCCAACCCGACTGCAGTCTTCGCTTCGGAACTGCAACGCCATGATAGCCCTCCGACATTGGAGACATCCGGATTTATATGGAGTGCTGTTTGCCCAATCCCTCTGCTCGGAATTCAACTGCACGGATCCACGGAACCGTGTCTATGCTCTTTTCGGGTTTCTAGACGAACGAGGAGAGCTGCCCTTCCAACCAGACTACAACTCCACTCTTGCGGAAACATACAGAATGCTCGCAACAAGCTGTCTCAAGCAGGGCTTAGTTGTCAGCCTCCTAGCCTTTGCTGGACTTCAAGAGCCTGCCGACAACAGTGAAAGCCATGACGGCATCCCTTCTTGGTGTCCAACACACCGGACTACAAAGTCAACCCCTAAATCGATGCGCATTCAGATGCGCCTGGCCTCTTCGGTGCCTCGTGTGCAGCATCATGCAGGCAGCAACGAGCTTTGGATTTGCGGCAGGGTTGATGGTGAAACGGTTGCGAACGCTGGCCTCGTTGTCGACGGATCTCAGTACGCCACTTCAGGTCTCAATATTATTGACTGGGTTCTAGGCCTCTCTATTTCATCTAAAAGCCATGCCAATGAGACCGACACGGAATATGCCCTGAATATCATGGCACGCCTCATGTCATTTGACTCCAGATCCTCACACCTCTCCGTGTCACTCGAAGCCTTCAAAGACTGGCATAACTTTGTCAATGCCCATCAGCCATCGTTGGGATCCTTCTCCTACGTCAGTCGCCGACAACCAACGCACCAATCAGAAACGGGAACCATGGACGCCGCCTCCGGACTCGATCGTTACAAGATTGATTGTTGCGATGACCTCTTCCGGGATGGTATACATGGTCAAAGATTGTGTTGCACAACCGGAGGTCGCCTCGGCGTATTTCCGCGCCTTTCGCAGGTCGGCGATGTGATTGCTGTCATTTCTGGGCTTTCGTTACCACTGGTCCTTCGGCCGGTAGCAGACGGGGCGGGAAAATATATGTTGGTTGGGGCCGCGTTTGTCTTGGACTTTCCCGAATTGCCATGTAGCCTTGATGAGGATGACGCCATCTGGATAATTCTCGTGTGATAGCATGTACTGGCTTTTACTTGCCTTTACTTTGCTTCAGAATTTGCCGTGGTAATTAGTGTCGATGGCGTTGGGATCCTGTAGAGGGAGCCGCTGAAGGGGAGACTCTCCGTGATGTGCTGGAGACTTGACTGCGAATAATTAAAACTAGTTAAGTACGAAACGGGGATTCTAGCTACATTGATGGGCCGTGTGTTACATGAACCTCAGTATCCCTGTCACTTGTTATCAAGTTGCATTTTCCTACCTATCTAATAACTCGGTTCACAAATTATTATAGATGAGCAAGATAACAAGAAGCTGTGAGAACGATTACCCCTGACAATGTATCTAGGTACCTAGGTATACGTTGTGATCTCCGGTGCGCCCTTCTCACAGGATCCATTCACAATTCAAAAAGGTTTGCTACCGCGATCCCAAATAACCCTCCCTCGCCTCTACCCCAACTTCTATCTCCCATGGCAGAGACCATACCTAGATCAGCGAGTGAATGTCTTCAAGTGGCATGAATTTGTGCACCCCTCTCATGTGGCGCTGTAAGTTGTCCTTCCGCCCCCCACTGATGAGCATACCACAGCCTTGGATTTGACATGGGAGCTTGTCTTTGTTCTTGTGTCGCAGGTGCCGCCCCAACTCGGCTCTGGTGCTGAAAGACATGCCGCAGGTGCCACCAGAGCAAGTGCAAGGAAAGCATCGGTTATGGGATCGTCGGTGTTGACTAGACTTCATGTCAGGCCACGGCGCTCAGGGACAGAGATAAAAGGATAAGAGCTAAAACAACACCAACCTAAGCTTGGTACGCGTCGCCCAAAGTCTGTCGGATTTGCATCCAGGCTCATCACATTTATATGGCCCCCCCGGCCCAACCCGAAGCCGTGGCTGCTCCACATGGGCGGTTGTTGCGTAAAATGTAAGTCCACTGGAGGCGAGTTGATCGCTTGATGTGCTTGTTGTGTCCAGGTCAGAATGCGAATTCGTTCCCAAGCCCGGCTCGCTAAAAGAGTCAAGGACAGCAGGGGAATTGAAAATGGTGCCAAGGCTCTCAATCGGTGTACACTCGTTGAAATCGCGCCATCCGTGGTCTGTGTGCTGACAGACCAGAGCCAATGATTCCTGAGAAGTATCGAAAGAAGTGGGAGAAATAGTTGTGTTGTTGAGATTAAACGCGGTGAAAACCGAGATATAGTCGTCATGAAAGTGCCCAAGCGGTGGTTGCTGCTTGAGCCCGAAATTCAAATCGCAGTCCTCGAATGCCTGCGACCCGAAGGGGGTGGGTTGCGGAATAGACCGCCCTGAAAACGACCTGGCGCTGCCGATGTCATTCGGGATCGGTGCAGTCGGCTCGCCATATAGTGAACCTTCAAGAAGGGGAGGGCCCAGAAGATCTGAGCTGGGGTACCACTCAATCACCCCAGCCGTGGTCGAGATCTCATCCCCACCTGGTACAGAGGGCCTCGAAAGGCAACAGCAGAAATGCGGGTCAGGATTGCATTCTTGGGCAGCTGTAGGTACCAGGTACTCCGGCACAAGACTCCAAGACTGTGCAAGCGGTTGCGCGTCGCCACGTACCAAAGTCCCAAAGTCTTGTGCCCGGTCTAGTATAGGTAGCTGCCCAAGAATGTAATCCTGACCACAATTCGCATTTCTGCTGTTGTCATGGCTAGGTGGGGCGAGGAAGGAAATGTGATCGAGTGTCGCGGAGGCCCAGAGTGCTCCGCGACAATCGCGTTGTCAGGATCCGATGGGTTTCAGTCGAGCCAGCGATAGTGCGGACCGTAGCCCCTTTTCAACGTCAATGGACCCAAAATGTGGGAGATATAGATGTGCGACAGTAGCAAGAACTCACCAGAAGTCTGATGGCTAGGATCGCTCTTTCCAGGACCGCGCTCAAAAGAGCACGGTCCGGTGTCGTGGCAGCTGATGTGTGTGTCTTTCCTGAGCTTGCCTTGGACGAGGACAATCGGGAAGCTAAATAATCGGAATACCTGGACTCCTCCGTTGTGATGGAGGGTGGTGCTCCTGATGCGACCAAAGACCGATTGGTTGTCGGGCTTCGGGACCGCATGCACCTGTTGCTGCCTCTGGCATAGGTCTAGACGAACCACAGTTCAGATAATTGGTTCTCCCCACTTCTGGGAGGCACATCGATCAAATAGACTCGAAATGGAAGTGGGGTGGGAATGTTGGTGCCTCAATACCATCTTGCCTCAGGCGGACATGAGCCAATCCAGCACGAGGAAATTGTGGTGAGGTTTACCTGCATAATCGGAGGTGAGACACGTGCTGTCGTGAAAGCAGGGAAACTGCTACCTCTAATAGTAAACTTTTCATCCCCACACATGCTAATACGTTCTTGGGACGCCTTGGGAGAAATCTGTAGCGGTCGACTCCATGTCACCCGAATTGTCGTTTTGTTGCCTCTTCGTTGTTGCAATGCTCGCTGCCTCTTTGATTCCCTGCTTAGACAGCTAACTGATTTAGAGGTTGGACGTGTGGTCCAGTCATGATCACAGCAAAGGGTTAGCATCAATTGCTCCAAGATTAACTTCGTATTCATACGTGCATACATATTGAAGTAGGCGTTGGCAAGGCCAAAATCGCCATTGCTCTCAGCCGTTTCCATTTTGGGGCAGTCACAAAATGCCATGTCCTCCTATCTTTTGGAACGGGGCCCCTTCGGAATCCGGTCAACTCCCCGTGCCAACATCTGCTTCAACCACTGCCAGAATGATCAACGTCGCCACTTGCCACCATCCCAGGCCAGCTATTGCGAGAAGCTCCATCGCATGATATAAATCACTTAGTGGGAGACACCATCTAGCTAACTAGGTACATGTACGTGTAAGGATTGAGAGGAGACACCGGATGTGGTTGATGTCGAGGATCATCTCTCGCAACATGAATTGAAAGTCGGGCCGAAATGACCAAAAAGAAGCCGACTTTGGGCGGGCAATACAATTCAATTCAAGCTTCAAGAATCAGTGCACATGAAAAGAAATCACGAAAACGACAAGTCCATATTGTCGTGGCAGTCCAACAGGACGGAATTAGGCCAGTAGCAAAAAGAGATGACACCTGTGGGATTCGAACCCACGCCCTTTCGGACCGCCAATCAGTTTTCTAATAAATATCTCAGATAACCTGAAGACGGCGCCTTAGACCGCTCGGCCAAAGTGCCTGTAATTGAATGAAAGTTCCAAGGGTGAAACATTACTCTTCAATGCCCATGATGCCTACTGGAAAATCCAAGGACTCGTCGTCTCGTCATCTCGAAACATCGTCTCCGTTAGCACAAGAAGTCAGTGACCTTTCAAGGTTAGTATGCCCTATTCAACGGCCAACTCAGTCGCACAAAAGGCACACTCTACTTTGACTGGGAGGGTCACCTAGTAAAGTTGAGATTTGATGGCAGAGTCCAGTTCAACGAGATGTCAAGTCATTATACACACTATCGAAAGTTCGGACAGCTGGAAGACATGAACACTGGTAAACACTCCTAGCCGGGCAGATGGGGTATGCCGCGAAACAATCTCAATTTCAACCAAGGGATGCCCAAAACATTAGTAAATATCCAACCTAGTATCCAATCAATTTGATCTCAAATCAAACCTGAAACCTCATGTTCACACCGACCACTTTGCTCACCACAAATGTGCCTGCAATTCAATGCACCGAAACCAAGCTCCAGTCCCAGACATCAAAACCCTTCTTCCATCGGACCATACATAACATGTACCATACCTCCAAGATCCATCCATCCCCTCCAATCCACTCGCCTCCCCCTCAACTGTACAGCCGTGCCTATCCCTTAATTCTTCGCGTCCTTCCATTTCTTTTCGCCAGCCTGAGATTGAGCGTCTTTACCTTTGCCTTTACCCGTAGCCTGCTTCAAGTTGCCGACACTGCCACCAGCAGTACCACCACCAGCAACAGCAGCAGCGCGTTCCTCCTTAGCAAGACGGTCCCTCTTTGCTTCACAAGCGTGGCATTCCTGGTTAGGCTCCTGGAAGCCATTTTCCGTATGTCCTTCCACAGGACAGTACTTGAGATGCGGACGCTCTCCCTTGAAGCAAGATGATGCTGTGTCCCGAACAGTCTTGTGGCACGTAGAGCAATGGTGGGACTGCCTGAAGACGACGGGCTTGTTTTGAACCATGTTTAGGGCGGTTGTCTGATGTGGAAGGCGGGGAGATAGTTGATATAGTTGCTTGTGTGTTGGGTGTCTGCACGAAGACGCTTGAGTTCAAGTTCGGATGGGGTGTCTGGTGCGATGAATTGCAGGGGCTCTATGACTTGAGAAGGCTTGGTTTGATGTGAGTGTCTTGATGGTGGTAATGGCTCTGAGTGTGTGATGGCGATACAAATCATCTTCTCTCGCAGGCTCCTTGAGCTCTTATATACAAATTCCCACGCGATGATGAAGCACCGCCAGTCATTACCAGTTCCGGTTCAACAGAGTTGTTCTTGCAAGAAAAATGACAACTCAGAAGAGCGAAAACATTCGGATTCTTTCTTTACAGCGCGCGGAAACGCTCAGAGAGTCCTGATTTCTTTCTATCAGTGTCCGGATCACCAAGCCGGTGTTGTTCGTTTTCACCCCCTGACGCACCGGAAGCTGTAGCCGCTCACCGACTCATTCAGCGGCCATCAGCACAGCCCGCGGGCGTCTTTTCGCTGGCCCGGGGTCGCTAACAGAGGGTCCAGAAACGATGGCGTTAGGGGAAGAAACAAAGACAACCCCTGGAAAACATTGGTTGTGGCGTTCCCCCCCTGGTTGTATAGAGTGACAAGTGACCGGAAAGCAAGCCGGACCTGACCGGGGTTCACGTAGAGGTCCTAGATGCCCATTACATTCGGGAGAGAGTCCCGGAAGTCTATGGTGCTTGAGATGTCATATTTCTAACCTGACACGCTGGAAGAGTGGGAGGAGGAGCCGCCTTGCGCACTGGCAGGAATATGCCCCCTGTGAAACCAAGTATGGGCAACACAGGCTTGCAAAGTAAAAGAAAGGGCCGTCTGGTTAGCCTGGATTGTTCAAATTCGGTTACAGCATCCGCGCCTGGCCACAGGCCCTCAGTTTATCACCAGAGGTCGGGGGTTGGGCGAGGGAGAGATTGGAAGCTTTCAGCCAATATTTCAACTTCATGAAGTGCTCCAAAATTGTGCATTTAAAAGAGTTGTGAATAAGTCTAGTGTGAAAAGTACCTAGAAATGGTTCCAAGTGCAAGCAATTACTAGATATCGCACTAGACTAGCAAGAGACGGGAACAAGAAAACGTGCTGGGGTTGGGTGGGATAGGGGGGGGCGCCGCGACTATCGTTTGCAAATGCTCATCAGAACTTCCGGACCGTTCGAAAAGCAGGGGTCAATGGGATAACTTGATCCGGTTTGCTTGTTTTGCGTCCAAGTTGTGCACGCACAAATGTGCATTCAGGGGTTGATGATCGGGTGGTCATGGGAGGGAGCCAGATCTCTGGGCACACATACGTCATCGGCCGTCAAGCTCAAATACCCCACCAAACCCCGCCATCACCAAACATTCAGCAAACAGTACCCTTAAGAACATTCACGACATTCACCTTACTACCTACAAGCAAATCTGATACCAAATACATCAAGCAAAATGCCTCTTGTCGTACCTGGAATCACGAGTAACTCCTCTGACAAGACTGAGGAGTGGACCAACAAGCTGGTGGGAAAGAAGCTCTCTAACGAGCCCTCATGTGAGACGGTCAGTTGCCATCCATCCGGCCTGCTGCCAAATTTACCTACTAACATATTTTAGACATTCTGCAAAACCGACCTGCCGCAGCCAACGCGAGTTGTGGAGCCTGGTATGATAGTGACCAAAGACTATGTCCCTGATAGGTTGAACGTGTACTTGAAAGATGATGGGACAGTGTCGCATGTACACCACGGGTAAGGGACGAGCAAATTGAGAGGGGGGGGGGGGGGAATGCTAGACGAGGAAGTTTGAGCGGTTGGGTGATGAGGGAGTTTGAGTGGTTGGGTTCGTTCATGTATCTGTTTGGCGGCTGATGCCGAGGGTGGTACCTCTCAATGACAACTTTTGATCCAAGGCCAGATTCTGGCCGGAGGGGGAGAGAGACAGGACATGCGAACATTCCAGGTTGCTTTTTCGAGAAAATGTCTGAACATGAAGATGATATGAGGACCAGGCAGGAAGCCTGCATCACTGGAGTACCGCTAAGGCCTGGATGAGACTGGGTGTGCTGTCGTGGATAACACTCCAAACGGAATCGGATGGGAGATGCAGGCTCTGGAAAACCAACTCTGGCTCTTGATTTCCTATAGAAATACAACACCACTGCCTTTGTTCGCGCTCTGGGGGATGTCCTGGATTGAATAGTGCCCCCTCATAGTAGAGGATGGTTGCAAGAGGCGCACGCTTGCTCTCTGCTGGCCGTGTCTGTAGAGCCAATATTCCACTGAAGGCCCAATCGGGAGAGAGCTGGAACACCGGGTAAAACCGCCTCGCAAGCGATGCAGCGACACGACAGGCACCACCCACTTCCTTTGACCCCACCTTGCCCAGCCCTCAGCCCCGCCGTGCTAACTACCCCTCCATGAGTTCTGCATCACCAGGGCATCGCGAGGGGCACAGATTTAGCTCGAGCAGTTCTTGGAAGGGCGACGTCGTTAACATTTACGTATTCTTCGTTATTAGGAAGCGTCACGAGCCGCCACAATGTTCAAAAAAGAGTAAACATCACCGCTCTTTCTTGCCCTTGCCAATTAACCCGCTTACCAACCTCTCTACAGCTTGACCGCGTCGCCAAAGCAGAAGCTCAAGTCGTCGATCCAGCGCTCGCTGCGAACGTCGCTATTGAACACATACCCGCTCCTGACGCCATATATTGACGAATTACTGCCCAAGAAGTCATCTCTCGAGCAGATCAAGCTTCCCGATCGTGTCAGCCTGTTCGTAATTGAGGGTACGCCCGTCTTCTTCCAGATCGATGGGAACGGCCCCCTCCTTCCCCACCTACGTCTCGTCCACCGGTTTCCCCAGGCGTTCCCAACCATCCGCATAGACCGAGGCGCGATTCGTTTTGTTCTGAGCGGCGCGACACTCATGGCTCCCGGCTTGACGAGCGTAGGGGGGAGGTTGCCCATCCCAACGGAGAGGACTGGTGACCCTGTGGCTGAGGGTGTCCCAAACGAGGGGGTAGATGAGGATGGACACTGGAGTAGGGAGTTGGAAAAGGGAGAGCCTGTCGTGGTCATGGCAGAGGGAAAGGAACACGCCTGTGCTGTTGGGTTGTTGGTCATGGGGACAAAAGAGGTCAAGGAGAAGGGTAAAGGGCCCGTCATTGAAGAGGCGCATTTCCTGGGCGATGGGTTGTGGCAATTGAATCTGGATTAAGCCATGGAGGGGGATCACCGAGCACAGGATACCAACACGTTTTCTGATGTGCACTGAGCCGTGATGTGGTTTGACAGGCCGATGTTGTCGACAACCTCTCGAATGATGTTGAAGAGACCGAGGCAAGAACTTAGCATTGATGCGATCGACTGAGGGCCTACCAAACGCGATGAGAAAGGGAGTACAGATTGTGGAGAAGCTCTAGCGACATCATTTTCTTGGTCTTGTATAGGAATCAGCAAGCAAGAGGGAACAAACATACACCAGCTTGCGACCTGTATGTTGTAGCGTGTTCAAACATCGCTGATAACCTGGGAGAAGGGTCGTCGATAAGGCGGACGTTTGGTGTTCAAGCTTGCAACCAGAAGCAGGGGCTCAGGGGCATGACCACTAGAGATACCCCGATCGCAGTCTCCATGTATTCGGCATCGGCCTCGAATCTGCAGCGTGAAGAATATTTGTGAAGGTGAGCCAGGATAGTTAATGTCTCAGGGGCAGGGTTAGGGTCCAACAAAATGGCGCACCATTCTTGGCAAAGATTGTCGTCCCGTCGCCCCAACCCCACCCAGCTGGCTCGAGCTCCAGCTTCCCGCCCGCCAAGCAGCCCAGTCAGGCCCCGGCCCTCCTCCTCCCACCAGCTGCACCTGCCTGGTCCACCCACATCATTCAAGCTCCCAACCCGAGCACATTGCTGTCTCTTTCAACCACCACCCCTCACACCATTCTCTTGGGAAAAAGGCGATCCAACCACCACGATTGCCGATTCCATCCACAGCCATGGCCGCGAGAGGAGTCTCCCTCCTTAAGTTCGTCGGCACTGTGTCGCTGGGTGTCCTGACGGTGCGTTTGTTTCCATCTTCCCCACCCCGATTCGGTTGCATGACGTTAGCCCCTCATCAACGGACCGGCCAACCATCCACGTTGAGAAACACTGCCGCCATTTTGACGGGATCACTAACACCTCTGTGTCTCTCCAGGGCCTCTCGTACACGCTCTCCTCGCTGACGATCCCCGCACTCCTCAACCTCCCCTCTGCCGATGCCGCCGCCCGTGCCTTCGATGCCCTCACCACTTCGGCCAAGCGCCACCTGGGCACCCTGTCTACCGTGTCGAGCTCGGCTTTTGCCCTCGCCTTTCTGCTTTCCCCGCGTTATTTCCGCCACCCCTATCTGTTGTACACATCGCTCCTCGTGCTGAGCTCTCGTCTCATCGTCTCAGACCGCATCGCGCCCTTGGTTGGTCTGGGTGTTAAGGCCACTCCCGGTGAGACGGCGCGCAAGCAGCAGCGCGAAAGGAGAGAGCGCGCGGCGGCTGCCGCTGCTGCTGCACGCGCGCGCATGGAGGCGAGCTATGAAGTGCTTGGAAGCGATGTGCATAGTGAGGGAGCTGGCTCGGCGAGCGGGGAGGAACACGACGAGGCTGGCGATGAACATGTGAATGGCGAGGAGGTCCGCGTGAGAGTAGAGTCCTTCTTGAAGAGACAGCTGGTTCAGACAGGTGTAGCTGGCGTGGGCTTTTTGCTTGCTGTGGTGGGAATCTGGGGAGATGGTGTGGCCCCAGCTGCGTCGCAGGCGATTGTCATTGAGGTTTAGGTCGGAGCCTGAAAGGAGGATATGAATGGGGATTAGGAAATATGTTCGGGAGTTTTCTTTTTCTTTCTATTTGGGGTCGACGATCTTGCGGGATACGCAACAGCAACGGGTGTTGAAGAGATGTATTGACGAGCTGCTCTCTTCTCAGTTTATTTCCTGTTGCGATTTCCTTCAGGTTTATATCGTGCCGTAGGGCGGTGTGGCTGAGAATGTACCTACTAGAACAGAAACATATCACCGGAGTTGGTTGTTCTATCTGCCTTTCTCTACTTGACCGGGACTTGGGGAGCTCTAGCATTTGTGATCTTCTTGTTGGTCAGGCTTTGATATATCAAGGGGCCTAGATCTCATAAATCGAGGAATGTATTGTGTCGGACGGAGCGAATGGCCTGCGGTCACTCGAACACAGGGACACACAGAGTTCGAGGCTTGCGGCGTCGCCCATGATGCCACAGTCTCTGCTCGCCTCTCGGATTAGTCAAACAAGTCCCCTAGTGAGTGTTTTTTTTTATTAAAGAAAAAAACAGAAAAAAAGAACATACAGCACCTGAAATTCGCTGGTCGTCACCAACCCAGCTACTGCTAAGGCGATCGGTGGGTTATCTAGTGGAGAGCTGACGGGATCCCGAGTTTTTCACCATCTATGGCCGTATGTGGCTAATGGGGGACGAGTTTAGCGCTATGTTTTGGTGTCGAAGTGTCGAGAGGAATTTGGGCGAGTGTGCAAGGCCGTCGTTTATCTATTTTGGAGAAAACACCTACTAAACTAACTTCAAATTTCAAAGATCACGAACATCTATATATATAGCTTTCGATTGTTGACGTGTTTAGCGACATAGTACCTTGATGTTCGAGCTGTGAGTGGTGGGACGACTCTCGGGCAAGTGGCCAACTCTGCAATTGCAAGGACAAGTCGGAGAAGAGGAGAGAGAGGGGGGATGATCGCCAGGAATCCTCTCTGGTGAACAAATTAGGCTCAAGACCAGACAGTTCCTAATGGACCTGCTTGCAACTGCGAATTCACCCATGATCGGCCCAGGGAGTAGAGGGGGATATGATGCAAGCCTAACAGTCCGTGATCTCCTTTTGTGACCATCCCGTCTACTCGTGCGGACCAACCTTCCTCACCGGTGCCCCCTCGGCTTGCCACAAGAGATGCATTCACAAACTCTCAGCTAGGCCACGCACTCGTTGTGGCCCTTGTGTCCTTGTCGGAACTGAGATTAGAAAAACTTGCTTGGATACCCCTAGCGGGGGTTGTTGGGATGGAAATTTTGGGATGGCGCGGATGGGATGGCATGCGGGGTGGAGCCGGCCTTTGCTTGGTCGTTGGTGACATTGGTCCGCGATGTCCTCGACGGCGACTGTGAACGGAAAGTGGAGAGAAGCAAGGAACCAGGAGGGAACAGAGAGAAAGGGAAACACCTAATCGACGCTGGCAAAGAACTTGAGGGGCCATAAATAAGCTCTCTGTGTGTGGGATTGATGAAGCCTCCTCAGACTGGAAGACATGGAAGACGTCTGATAGGTATGATGATAACAGCCGATGCTTGCGGTTCAGCCTTGCTCATCCAGCGTGGCATCTCAGAGGTAAGGCTCGTCTTAGGATTCATGACGGTCCCGGGCAAAGCTGGAGAAATGCAAGGACGGTAGTGGATGGTAGCTCCCAAGGATTAGAAGTAGCTGTTATACTCGGTCAGGACTCATGGGACACACTCATCTCTGTTGATGTTTTCGCTAGGGAGAGAGTGTTTATGTCTAATTCCTGAGGTAGGCACCTGTCGACAGGGAGTCCCACCCCGATCCAAAGTTTCACTCCCGCAGTCTCTGGTGTAGAAATGAAGGATAGAAGAGTAAACGTCAAAACTGGACCGCACAGAGCAATGCAACTCAATAACTGTGGTGACGTGATGGATGGCTGGTAGGTGATTTGGACCCAGGAAAGCGGCCGCCGATCTCGGTGCTACCTACACTAGGTAGCAAGCGCGCCGGTGACCCCGCGATCTTCATGAAAGTGCCATGGCAACGTGGCAGCCAAGGAAAAAAGTAGTAACACCCAG
>Ga0247763_1000915_pt1 | contig 17571 bp, 14 predicted proteins | sample UWRJL141409B4_FD_179926 | JGI IMG/M metagenome (GOLD analysis project Ga0247763, IMG submission 179926) | Plant litter microbial communities from Arlington Agricultural Research Station in Wisconsin, United States - UWRJ-L141-409B-4 | ecosystem: Environmental > Terrestrial > Plant litter >...
GGCGCCATGCACTGCAGCGAGTGCATCCACTCGTGGCCGAGGCCCCAGTGATCCTCGAGCGCGCCTGGCCCCACCCAGATGCCCGGGCGCCCCTGGTTACAGCCGCCGAAGAGGCCGCCCTCTATGATGTGAACGCTCGTCTTGCGCTTGTTCGCGCTGTTGCAGTCTGGCTCGGGCCAGAAGATCGGGCTGCCAAGATATGTCTCCCACAGCACGTCTTCCATGAACGCGCCCGCCGCCTGCGCCTGCGCCATCGACACGTTGCGCTCGTCGGGCCAGAGGAACGCGAAGTGCTCCGTCTCGTAGCGCAGCGGGTAGTTCTCCGGCGCCGATGAGCCCCACGACTGGAACTGCCCCGGGGTGCAGGTCGTCGCGAGCTCCGTCTGGCAGCTCGCGGCCCAGGTGGTGCTCGTACTGCCTGCCTGGCAGCTGCCGGGAGTTTCACCCGGTGTCTCACCCGGCATCGACGGCGGCGTGAGCACCGGGTCGATGTTGCCCTCGTTCACCGAGCCTCCCGGCGGCAGGGAGCCTTCCGGCGCGCAGGCGCCCGCCACACAGGCCACGCCCGCCATGCAGGCGTTGAGGCAGCGCCCGCAGTGCGCGGCGTCGGAGCTCGCGTCCACGCAGATGCCGTCGCACTCGAGCTCGGGGCTCGCGCAAGCGCCCGAGCCGCTCGCGCCCGCGATGCCGGCGGGGCCTGGCGTCTCGAGGGCCCCGGGGCCACCGTCGTCGGGCTCGTTTGAGCCGCAGGCGGCTGCGAGCAACAGACCGCAGGCACCTACATATTGGGCGCCGCGCGTTGCAGCAGTGCGCACGTACCAGCGGCGGGACGACAATGGTGTTGGGCTCATCGATGGCTCGCGTGGCGGGGTCAGCGGGGCAGAGGGCGCTCCGGGGCCATGGGGGGGCCGCGGAGGTGAGCGGGCTCCGCGAGGGCTGCCGAGCGCCCGGAGCGACAGGATGCCGGTGCGCCGGGGCGCTGGCTTCTCGGATCTGATGGGAGAGCGCTTTTGTGTATCGGCGGCGGGCCGCGGGGGAGCGGGCGTTCCATCGTCGTTGCACGACGGGTGTCTCAGCGGGGATGGGGGAGCGTGACCTCGTGTGAGGGCTCGGGAGTTCGAGTCAGGCGGGGGAGCCATTCTCTCTCGTCGCCAACAGACGGCGAGGGTCGGTCAACTGAGCCCAAGCGGAACGACCCACCCCAACCTGCAGCAGAGATCCTATTTGTCGAGGATCGACTCGAGGAGATCCCGAAGCCAGCGTCGGAGAGGATCGTCGTCGTGCCGGCGATGCCAGACCGCCTGAAGCACGAAACCGGGAATGGCCAGCGGCGGCTCCAGACACACCAGCGCCGGGCGACGTCGGTTCCCGGTGCCCGAGCACGCGGTCGGGTTGCCGAGCGCAGCGGGGATCGTGGTGATGTAGTCGGTCTCGGCGACGATCCTCAGGGCGCTCTCGAAGTACGGCACGCGGACCGCGACGGTCCGCTCGAGGCCGCGCTGCGTGAGCACGCGGCTCACGAGGCTGTCGGCGTCGCCACCGAGGGGATAGACGACCACGTGCTGGAGCTCACAGAAGCGCCGCAGCGTCAGCTTCCGCCGGGCGACGGGGTGATCCCGGCGCACGATGCTGCGGAAGCGCTCGTGGAGAAGGTCTGTGGCCCGCAGCTCTTCCGGCAGGCGGCCCACCTTGGGCACGACGAGGAGCTCCAACCGGCCAGCAGCGAGCTGCGAGAAGACGTCGCGCCCTGCGGGCTCGATCTGCACTTCGAGCAGCGGTGCGCGTCGCACCAGCTGTCCGATGAACTCGTGGACGACCGCTCCGAGCGCGTGCTCGGTCGCGGCCATGCGCACGGTCCCGGTAGCAGTGGCCGGGTCGAACGCCTGCGGCGGGCGAAGGAGCCCGCGGAGCCCGTCGAGGCTGGCCGTGAGCGGCGCGCGCAACCCTGCGGCGCGAGCCGTGAGCAGCATCTCGCGACCCGCGGGGACGAGCAGCAGATCGTCAAACCACTCGCGGAGTTGGCCAAGGCTCCGGCTCATCGCCGATTGCGTCACACCAAGGCGGACCGCCGCACGCGTGACGCTTCGCTCGACCAGCAGCCAGTGCAGCGCGAGCAGCAAGTTGAGGTTCATCTGCTCGAGCCGGAGCTCGGCGCTCACGCGGTTCGGTCGAGAGTGCTTCACGCTCATGCGTCACTATACCAACCATGCATTGGAGTCATGTAGCTGTTTGGCGTTAGCCTCGACCCATGGACTCCGACGAGGGCGCAGCTGCGCGACGCACCAAACGACGCCGCAGACTCCTGGGATACGCGGCACTCGGGGCGACCCTGGTGCTCGGCGCGGTGCTCATACTCGTGGCCGCTGGCTTTCGCTCGCTCGATGTCTCCGCCTACCCGCTGCCCGTGCAGCGGCGGACCACGTGGGAGGAGCTCCTCGCGCGACCGCGACCCGTCACCGTCGAGGTCCTGCTCACCGGCACCGGTGCTGGTGATCGTCGCGTGGTCCTGGACGAGAGCGATCCCAACATCGACGAGCTCGGTGACCATCACGCGCCAAGCACGGTGTCGGCCTACCTGGTGCATCACCCGACCGAGGGCGACTACCTGATCGACGCCGGCCTCGCCCGCGCGTTCGCCCGCGAGGGCGGCAACTACACGGCCCTGCTGCGACTGATTCTCGCGCTCTTCGGTGCCGAGAACCGCAGCACGGACGGGGCGGACGTCGCGTCGCAGCTCAGATCGCGCGGCATCTCGCCGCGAGCCGTGTTCCTCACCCACCTGCACGGCGACCACACCTCGGGGCTCGTCGACCTCCCCGCTCTGGTGCCCGCCGTGTTCGGGCGAGGCGAAGTCACGTTCATGCAAAAGGCGATGATCGGCGACCACCTCGACGGCAGGCCCCTGCACGCGTTGGACTTCCACGAAGCTCTCGCGCTGCCGCCCTTCGAGCGCGCGGTCGATCTGCTCGGCGACGGCTCGATCTGGGCGCTCTCGACGCGCGGGCATTCACCGGATCACGTGTCGTACTTGGTCAATGCCCAGTCCGGACCGGTCCTGATCACCGGTGACGCCTGCGCATACCAAGCGCAGTTCGAGCACCGCATACGGCCCACCCCCGGCGTCGATGATCAGGAGGCCGCGATCCGCTCGCTCGCCAATCTTCGGGAGCTCTACGATCGGTTCCCGCAGCTGCAGGTCATGGTCGGACACGAGCCAGCTCGACGCCGCTGAGCTCTGCCCTGCCGGACTGACTATCGGCTGCTACGGGACGCCTCGAGTTTGCTCAGCTTCCCAAAGGCGTTTTGCCTCTGCTCGCGATCACGAGCCGCTCCTTGAACAGGTTCGGCAAGGGCTTGTATTCGGGGAAGCGCTGCAGCCAATCGGCCCAGCCGAGGTCCTCCAGCGGAGTCATCCCGGAGGCAGCCAGCATCTCGTGCAAGCTTTCGCTCGATACGAAGCCTTTGGCGCGCTCGCCGAGCTGGCGAACGAGCAATGCAGCGAGCGCCTTGGAAACCGCCCCCTTCCCAGCGCGCAAGGGAGTCACGTAGCTCAACACGAGCTGGCTGCCGCGGGCGCTGCGCTCGCCCACCCCTCGTAGCATGGCGGCGGTGATAGCAGGGGTCAGGTAGGCGATGACACCCTCGCACACCCAGGCGGTGGGTTCCTCGGAGCGATGCCCAGCCGCATCCAAGGCCTGCGCCAGGTCGTCGCGTTCGAAATCAACGGCTACGAAGGAGACGCTCTGCGCGCGCTGACGGAGCGACGCCACCTGCCGACGCTTCACGGCCTGCGTGTCGGGATGGTCAACCTCGAACAAATCACACTGGCTGAGCTCACCCAGCCGCCAGCCTCGCGAGTCGAGCCCGGCGCCGAGCAACACCACCTGTCGCGTCCCGCTCTCTTTCCACGCGGCGAGCAGGCGATCGACCAGGACCATGCGCAACGTGTTGTGGTCGACGAGGCCGAGACTCAGTGCGCGCATCACGAAGCGCGCCGCTTCGATACCAGGCGTCTCGCGTTCGAAGCTCGCTACCCGGTTCGCGAGTTGCCCGCTCGAAAGCGAATGAGCCATCGGATCGCGAAGCTGGCGTGAGACTCCGATGCCGCGGGCTACAGACACCAGACCGGCGGTCGAGCTGCTTCGTGACGGCTTCATCGCTCTGCCTCCGCGCGCCCGGTCCATCGCGTCGATGCCCTTAACGGAGCAAACGTGAGGAAATTCTGAAACATGTGAAACTTCCTTCGTCGTGGCAGGTTACAGCATCTCGACTCGGTAGCCGAGGCTCAACGAGAATGAACTCAGACATCGTGGGGTTGGCTGAGCATCACCGCAGGGGACGGAGAGTCCCGGGGTGGTCATCACCCCTAGAGTGCCCAGGGAAATCCATTTAGAAAATGCAATAGGTTGCGTTTTCACCTCGGAGAAGCTCGTGAAGAACGAAGTACCGGCACCGAAGCCACCCGCTTTTGCCATGCAAGCGCCGGGCAAGCTGCTGCACATGGATGAGCATCAAGCGCTGGCGGTTTGGGACCACCTAGTCCTGGTGATCTGGCGAGGGCAGGTCGACGCCAACGCCGTCAAGCGGCTCGAGACGGCAGGAATCGACGTGCTCCGGCAGCATCCTCGCGGTGCAGGGGTCATGGGCGTCATCGAGTCGACAGCCGTGCCGCCTTCGAGCGAGATGCGCACGTTGTCGGCGCAGAGCAACGATCGTCTGGCTAAACTCGGACTGGTCGGCATCGCGGGCGTGTTGTCGCACAAAGGCTTCTCCGGCAGCGTCATGCGTGGCGTCATCACCGGGCTCACCTTGCTGTCTCGGTCCAAGTATCCGTTCAAGGTCTTCGAGAACCACGAAGCCGGCGCCGCGTGGCTGAGCAAGCGCTTGGCCGCGGGCGGCGAGCAGATGGGGGCGCTCGAGTGCGCCAACGTCGTCGGTCACTACCGCCGCAAGTATCTGGAGTACTACCAGCGCAACCACGCCGCCGCGTGCGCGTGAGTCATGCGCCAATGCCTTGCCGCTGCAGGCTGCGATTGCGATCGCCCGCGGGTGCCGGCTCGCTCGAATCAATGATGACGTCGACGAGGAACGGGCCGCGCGCCTGGCGCGCCTGTGCCAGCGCGTCGACGAGATCCGCTTCGCGCTCGACCCGCACGCCGTCGGCGCCCATGGCGCGCGCGATGGCGACGAAGTCGGTGCGAACGAACTCGGTCTCGAACGGCCGCCAACCGACCGAGCGCATGCCTTGCGCGATCATGCGATAACCCCCGTCGTTCAACACGATCCAAACGGCGTCGATGCCGTACGTGGCGGCCGTGTTGATCTCGTTCTGCATGAGTAGGGCGCCGTCGCCCACAATGGCGACCGCCTTCTTCTTCGACCCGAGCGCCGCGCCCAGCACGCCGGCCGTGGCATGGCCCATCGCGCCAAAACCCGTGCTCGATCGATAGCGGAGCGGCGCATCGAAGCGCAGATGATGGGAACCGAAGGCGTAGGAATTCCCGGCCTCGGTCATCACGATCGAATCGCCATGCTCGACGAACTCGCTCTGCACGGCGGCCATCAGGTAGCTCGGTCGCACGCTGCTGCCGAGAGCTTCGCCCGAGGCAGGGAAGGCCTCCGCGGCGACCGGGATGGCCCGGAAGGGCCTCGTGAGAGCGCTCGAGCGAGGCGCGCCCGGCGGAACCCGCATACCCGCAGGCCACGCAGCGACCAGCCGAGCGAGGAAGTCGCCGATCTCGGCAGAGACGGCATATGTGGGCAAGTGCGGATAGGCGGCGCCGAACGCATCCGGGTCGAGGTCGACATGGACGATGCCGCCGGACGGCACCAGCTCGTCCGACCAGAACGAGGTCATCTCCCCAAGCTGGGAGCCGAGCACGAGAACGCGCCCGTGGCTGAGCTTGCGCGCGTGCTCCAGCACCGCCTTATGGCCTCCGAGACCGGTCACTCCGAGGTACTGGGGATGGTTTTCCGGGAACACTCCCTTACCGCGCGGGGAGCACATGACCGGCGCGCCCGAGAGCTCCGCCAGCGCCAGCACTCGATCCGCCGCATGGCGAGCGCCGAACCCCGCCCAGATCACAAACGGCTGCTCCGTGAGCAGCTCTACGCAGCGCGCGATCGCATCATCGTCGATGGCCGGCGCGGCGATCTCCAACGACGGCGCACACGTAACGGACGGCATCGGCGCGGTCTGCTGAGCCAGGCTGAGGCCGAGGTGAGCCACGAAACCGCCGGGGCGGCTCACCCCTCGCCGCAACTTCGCGGCAGCGACGGCCAGCTCTGCCGGGTGCTCTATCACGGCAGCGTGATGAAAGATGGAACCCGTTTCGAACAGATCGCGCGCACCAGGGGCGTAGGAGCTCGTCTCTTGAAACGCGCGCCGGCCCCGACGCTCGGCCGGCGTGTGCCCGGAGATGAACAGCACCTTCGCGCCCTCCCACCGAGCCGCCACCATGCCCGTGTACAGGTTCGTAAGGCCGGGCCCTGTCGTCGCCACCACCACCACGAGCTCGCCGCTCGCGAGCGACGCCTCGATCGCGGCGAAGGCAGCGCCCGCCTCATGGCGGAAATGCATGAGCTCAATGGGACTGTCTTCGATTGCGCGACAGAACGGCCCGATGCCGCCGCCGAAGACACCGAAAGCGTGTTTGACGCCGAGCTCCACGAGCGTCGCTACCAGCGACTCGGCCATGGTCTGTCGCGGGCGGGAAGCGGGTACGACCAGGCTTTCGATCGGCGGCACCAGACTGATGCGGCGTGCATCGCCAGCTGGCTCGGGGAGGATCTGCGCTTTCACGACTGCTTCCATCCGTAGTCTTCCTTCCTGTAACCGGCCAGCTCTCGCTGCAGCCCGGGAGTCAATGTAGCTGCTCGACGGAGGGGTGCCGTCGTGTCGCTGTCCGGACGACGCGCATGCTCGGCGGACCTCACACGCGCGTGCGCCTTGTTCGATACTCGATGCGGCAGACTAACCGAACAACTTGTGTTCTGTCACCCGCGCGATGAACCCGACGCTCGTGCGCCAGCGGTCGTCGCGAATCTTCTTCGCCTCGAAGCGGCCGCGGTTGGCACGATGTAACGCCGCGAGGTCAGTGCGATTCGCATGCGGATCACCACTCCTCGACCAGAGCTCTAGTGTTCAGAGCGCTCACCCGCGGGGGTGAGCGCCGAAGCCCATCACACGGCACCGTGCCTCATACCATCGCGTCCACACGACGGCGCGATGGACGCTCGCGCTCTCCAGGAAACGGGGCGTTCGAGAACTGACATCCGAGGTCGGACGTCGCACGTTCACCCCGTGAGGTGGCGACGCCGCCAAGCGCCAGCGAATATCGACTCGGCCCCTTCCAGGTGCCGCATTCGCTTCGACGCGACAACGCGAAGCCCGAGCGCCACCACCGGCTGCCCGACGAGCCGAGCTCCCGGCGACACACCGGCTCGCTGACGCCATCGCCAATAGTACCTGTTGCACGGTGGGGCATCCGGCGAATCCTTCAAACCGGAGCTGTAACGCGGCCGCCCGTAGCTCCGCGGTAGCGATCGCGGGGTCGTTGCTCCAGCTCGCTTCAAGTCACGCCAGACAGAAGCGGCCCTTCAGCGTCCCGCTAGGGCGAGGTGTCGCGCTTGGCGAAGATGCTTTCCACCTCTGCCAGGTTCGCGGTTCCCCAGCCGCACAGCGGGACGATCGCTTCGGACAGGCTGCGACCGAGCGGGGTCAGCGCGTAGTCCACGCGCGGCGGCACCTCCTTGTAGTCGGTTCGCGCCAGCACGTGATCGAGCCCTAGAAGATGATGACGACCCGACCACGCAGACCACCCGCCGCAAGAGCGTTCTGCGCGTCGCCGGCTTGCTCGGGCGCGTATTCTCCGGCGACCAGCGGCTTGATGTGCCCGGCGGTGACCAAGTCGCGGATCTGCTCGAGCCACTCGGTGCGCTCGACGACGGTGTGCACGAAGACTGGCTTGATCTGGATCCCGCGCTCGGAAGGCGTGTCTCCCCAGCCGCGAACCGGAATGTAGACCCCTCCGTCGCGGATCGCGCCGAAGATTTTCTCCCCAAGGACGGCCGCGTCGAGCGCGGCGTCGACGCCATCGGGTAGCTCCTTCCGGATCGCCCCCGCGAAGTCTGGCCCGCGCTCGACGACGACATCTGCGCCGTAGCTCTCGACCAGAGATCTCTCCTTTGCCTTCGCGTCGGCGACGACTCGGATGCCCTGACGCTTCGCGGCCGCGATGGCGTAGTGCGCGAGGAGGCCCGCGCCGCCGCTCACCGCCAGGGTCTGCCCTCGCTCCAGCGCGGCAAGCTCGAGCGAGAGGAGCGCGGTCAGCCCGTTCATCGGCAGGGTCGAAGCTCGTGCCAGAGAAGTGCCGTCGGGGATGCGAACCACCGAGGCCGCAGGCACCACGACGTGCCGCGCGTACGCGCCGCCGTCAGGACGTCGCGGCAGGACCACTGCCATGACCTGCTCGCCGCGGCGCAGGCGCGAGACCCCCGGACCGACAGATTCGACGACGCCGGCCAGGTCCATGCCGGGCACGAGGAGACCAGGCCGCTCGACAGTCTGGTTCAACCGAAAGTTTGGGTCACGAAGGAGCAGGTCGGTCGGGTTCACCGCAGCCGCTTTCACTTCGATGCGAACCTCGTTGGCTGCCGGCGGCCGGACCTGGCGTTCGACGACCTTGATGACTTCGGTGCCGCCGAGGCCCGTGTAGGTGACGGCCTTGCCCTCGAGCGCTCTCTGAGCTGGGTCTTCAGACATGTCTTGCCTCCGTTGCTGATCGGAACGACCACGTCGTTCGTGTCGAACACCCTAGGACCCATGCGAATTTTCGCAAGTATGCACACAAATCATCCATACTACCAAAATGGGAACTATTGGACGAATCAAGGCCCAACGCGACACGGTCGGGCAACCCAATCGCAAGACGAGAGGCGACTCGAGCCAGACTCGTTGCCCCATCGAAACGACCGTCGGACTGATCGGTGGTCGCTGGAAGGCAGTCGTGATCTTTCACCTGCTCGCCGCTACCCGACGCTTCGGAGAGCTCCAGCGCCTTCTGCCAAACGCGACGGCTCGCATGTTGACGCTTCAACTGCGGGAGCTCGAGGCCGACGGCTTGGTTCGCCGCAAGGTCTTCGCGGAGGTGCCTCCGCGCGTCGAGTACACGTTGACAGACGAAGGCGCGAGCCTCGGCCCCATCGTCACGGCGATGGGCGCCTGGGGAAAGGCATACGAACGTCGCGCCCGTCATTGAACCCGGTAGGGGTAGGAGAACGTCATACGTGCGCCTCACCAGCGTCGACGCTCGGTGCGTGAGAACTTGACCGCGACGAGGGGCGGTCGGCGACGTCAAGAGACCATACGGCAGCGGTCCACGCACGTGCGTCTGCGAGGTCTGCGAGCCGGTGAGCGTTCCGGTTCGGGGAGGGGCCAGCGGTGAGATTTCGTTCTCAGATCAGCCAGGGTTATCGTGTCTACGCCGTCGCGGGGACGAACACCGTCTCCTTCGGCATCGACGCTACCGAGGCGGACACGCGCGGTCTCCTCGGCTTTGCAGTGGAGCGCGTCGATGTCAGCGAGGATGAGCGCTACTATCTGCAGGGCTTCAAGGTCTTCCCGTCTGTCGTCCCTCAGCCTGGCGAGGGCACGGTCGTATCGACGCACGGCCATCCCGTGCAGAGCTTCGTCTGGGACGATTTCACGGCCAAGGACGGTCGGCCTTATCAGTACGTGTTTCACCCGTTGAAGGGCAAGCCCAAGAAGCTCGACCGAAGCGCTCAGCCGATCTCGATCGCGGTGAAGACGGAGCCGCTGTTCTCCAAGAGCGAGCACGACATCTTCTTCAATCGCGGAGTCGCCAGCAGCCAGGCTTACGCACGCCGGTTCGGCAACCGCAAGCCGAGCGAGCTCCAGCCCGCACAGCGGAGGCGCGCTCTCGAGTGGCTGAGCCGTAGCCTGGACGATGCGATGCTGAAGTTCATCGCACAGGCTCGATCGGGTGACACGCTGTTCGGTTGCTTTTACGAGTTTCGCTATCGGCCGGTAGCCGACGCTCTGCGCCGGGCCCTCGAACGCGGGGTCGAGCTGCGCCTGATCGTGGACGCCAAGCTCAACGGCGGCACCGACGCGGACGGCGCGGCGCTCCCGAGCTTTCCGCGCGACGAGAACCTGCAACTGCTCGAGGCCGCTCGCATCCCTCGAGAGTGCGTCATCCTGCGCGAGGCGAAGCCCAACGAGATCGCTCACAACAAGTTCATGCTGCTCGCGAGGGGCCCCGGCGCCGAGCCCGCCGAGGTGTGGACGGGATCGACGAACGTCTCCGAGGGCGGCATCCACGGGCAGACGAACGTGGGGCACTGGCTGCGCAATCCCGAGGTCGCGGCCCATTTCAGAGCCTACTGGGACGTGCTGGCTGCCGACCCAGGGTCGAAGGGTCCAGGCGACGACAGCCGGCGCAAGAACCGCGAGTTCAGAGAGAGCGTCGAGCGGCTGCTCACGACGCCGGCGGGAGAGGCCGAGATACCGCGAGGCACCACACCCATCTTCAGCCCGCGCAGCGGCAGCGCGGTGCTCGAAATGTACGCGCGGCTCGTCGACGAGGCGAAGAGCCTGTCGTGCATCACGCTCGCTTTCGGCATCGGCGACAGCTTCAAGGAACTCCTGGAAGACAACGACGCGCAGAGCCATCTCGCGTTCTTCCTCCTGGAGAAGGAAGACAGGCCGAATCCCCAGAGCACGAAGCCGTTCGTCGCCCTCGATGCACGCAACAACGTCTACAAGGCCTGGGGCTCGTTCCTGAAAGACCCCATCTACCAGTGGACGCGAGAGACGAACGCGCTGACGCTCGGCCTCAACCAGCACGTGAGCTACATTCACTCGAAGTTCTTGCTGCGAGATCCGCTGGGAACCGATCCGATCGTGGTGACGGGCTCGGCAAACTTCAGCAAGGCGTCCACTAACGACAACGACGAGAACATGCTCGTCATTCGCGGCGACACGCGCGTCGCCGACATCTACTTCACGGAGTTCAACCGTCTATTCAACCACTACTACTTTCGCTCGATCCAGGAGGCCGCGCGGGAGCGCGAGCCGGCGGGCGACCGCGCCCTCGATGACCAGACGCTGTTCCTCGCCGAGGACGACGGTTGGATCGCCAGATACGGGCGAGGCAGCCTGAAGCGCAAGCGCGTCGAGATGCTGACGAGCATGGAAGGATTCGAGCAGGGCTGAGCTCGAAGAGAGGTGACGGCCAGAAGCGAGGCGCTGCCGCCTCCAGTCAGTCGGCTCGAAGCATCAGCTCGGCGTCGATGGTGACCTTGATGATGTCTCCCACGACCACACCGGGACCCTCGCCTGGGAACTCCCAGGCCAGGCCAAAGTCCTTGCGGTTGACTGACGTGGTGGCCTCGATGCCGCGGCGGATGCCGCCCGCGTGCTCGAACGGCGCCGAGGCGGTGAACGCCAGCGTCACCGGCTTGGTCACGCCGTGCATGGTCAGGTCGCCCGTCGCGGTGTAGGAGGTGGCTCCCGACCTGGTCACGCCGGTCGAGACGAAGGTGATCGTCGGGAACTCGGCCACGTTGAAGAATTCGGCGCTCCTCAGGTGAGCGTCGCGCTCCTCGACGCCCGTCGTGATCGAGCTCGCGTCAATGGTGGCGCTGATCTGGGAGTTGGCTGGCGTGGCTTCATCCAGCGTGACGGTGCCGGAGGGCTGCGCGAACATTCCCCGCACGTTGGACAGCACGTGCTTGCAGACGAACCCCACCGAGGAGTTTTCAGGGTCGAGGACCCACTTCGAGACCTGGGGAATGGCGGGAACGGGGATAGCTGGCCCTTCGGGCGCGGCAGGGGCTGCTGCAGCAGTGGCTGCCGTTCCAGCGGGGGCGGCTGCGCCCGTGGCCGCCAGGCGCGTGGTGGTGGTCTCCCGAGAGTCGCAGGCAGCAGCGGACAGTAGCGCGATCACGACGAGCACGGCTTGACGCATGGCGAGTCTCCCAGAAGGTCTCATGGATGGTGGTGGGTTCCGCCGACGTCGGGGTTGCCCTCCCTCGGTCGGATCGCGCCCTCGCCATGAGGCTCACACGGCTCGGCGGCGCCTGTCCACGTGATTCGCGGCAGATTCTGGAACATACGCCCCGAAGGACGCATCCGAGGCAGCTACGCTTGGACGGGCGCGGTGGGACGCCGGATACTGGAGCCTTCCGATGCCCCCACCCGTCGACCTCAACCTCCTGCGCGCGTTCGTCGGCGTCTACGACGTCGGGAGCTTCTCGGTGGCCGCCGCGAAGCTGGGCGTGCCTCGATCGACCTTGAGCCGAGCCATAGCGACGCTGGAGGAGCAGCTCGGGGTGACGCTGTTCCAGCGCACCACGCGGCGGGTGGCAGCCACCGACGCGGCAGCGGCGCTGTACGGTCGGGTGGCGCCCCACGTCGCGGCGATGGACGCTTCCTTCTCTGACCTGCCGGACGCCGAGCAGGCACCGTCTGGGACGCTGCGCGTGACCGCCACCGCCGAGTTCGGCTCGATGATCCTCGCCGAGGCCGTGGCCCGCTTCACGCAGCGTTTTCCGAAGGTCCACGTCGAGGTGCGTCTCTCGATGGCGATGGTCGACCTCGTGAAAGAGAAGATCGACGTCGCGATCCGTTTCGCGGGCAAGCCGCTGCGCGACTCGACGCTGGTCGCGCGGAAGATCGGCAGGGTCGCGGCCTGCCTCTACGCCTCGCCGCAGTACCTGGCGCGCCGGGGCACGCCCCGCACGCCCGCCGATCTGCGCGCGCACGACTGGGTCGACTTCATCGGCAGCCCAGCGCTCCGGCTCTCTGACGGCTCCCAGCGCGCGGAGGTCGGTGCGAAGGTCGACGTCGCCCCGCGCCTGCGCGCCGACAGCTTGTGGTTCATGCTCGAGGCGCTGAAGGCCGGCGCCGGCGTGGGGCAGCTCCCGTCGTTCCTCGCCGATCCCGACGTCGCAGCGGGGAAGCTCGTGCCTGTGCTGCCGCGCCTGGTGGCGCTCGCGGGCACCGTCTACTTCGTCCACCCGGCGAGCAAGCAGGTGTCGCCGCGCGTGACGGCGTTCCGCGATCTGCTGGTCGAACTGCTGCGCCAGCGCCCCGTCGGGCCCCCCGAGCGCTGAGGGCGATTATCCCAGAACCGCACCACCATTTCCCGGTGGCGGTCATTGTCCCGGTATCGGCGCGGACACAGGTTACTGGTCATGAACGACACGGCCTCCACGACCAACCAAGCTCTCCTCGTCACCGGCGCCTCGGGCCAGCTCGGCCGCCGCGTCCTCGATCTCCTGCTCGCGCGAGGCGTGGGCCGCATCATCGCCACGACGCGCAAGCCCGAATCGCTCGCCGAGTACAGAGCCAGGGGCGTCGAGGTCCGCCGCGCGAGCTTCGCCGACGCCCCGGCGACGCTCGCCGCCGCGTTCGAGGGGGCCCAGCGCGCGCTGCTGATCTCGACCGACGATGTCACGGAGCAACGCCTCCCGCAGCAGGCCAACGCCGTGAAGGCGCTCGAAGCGGCGGGCGTCGCTCACGTCGTCTACACGTCGCTTCCGGCCGCCGACACCTCCACGGTGCTCATCGCGCCGCACCACGCGGGCACCGAGAAGGCGATCGCCGAGACGAAGCTCGGCTACACGTTCCTCCGCAACAACCTCTACGCCGAGATGCTCTTCCTCTCGCTGCCCGGCGCGCTCGCCTCGGGCCAGCTCGTCGACGCGCGCGGCCGCGGCAAGACCGCGTTCGTCACGCGGGAAGACTGCGCGCGCGTCGCCGCCGCCGTGCTCGCGAGCGGCAAGACAGAGCGCGCCGCCCACGACGTGACGGGCCCCGAGGCGCTCACGAGCGACGAGGTCGTCGCCATCGCCAGCGAGGTGCTCGAAAAGCCGCTCGCGCACCTCTCGGTCTCGAAGGAGGCGCGCATCGACGGTGTCGTGAAGCACGGCCTGCCGCGTCCGCTCGCTGAGCTCATCGCCTCGTTCGACGTATCCATCGCGAGGGGCGAGCTCGAGAGGGTGACCGACTCCGTCGAGAAGCTCACGGGCAAGAAGCCGCAGAGCCTGCGCGAGTTCATGCTGGCGAGCCGCGCGGCGTTCCTGGCGCCGCCGAGGTCGCTCGCGCACTGAGCCGAGTCGGCGGAGCGCGGATTGGCGATCAACCGGGGGGGCTGATCGCGTCGAAGTAGTGCGCGTGTGCAGCAGCCCAGTCAGCGAACGTGCGAGGGGGCCTTCCCAGCAGCCGCTCGGTGGCCTCGACCTGCTGCGCGATGGCCGCGGAAACTGCCCCGAGGTGCCGCTGGATGAGGTCCTCCGCGAACAACGTGACATCGATCGTGACGGCGGGCCAGCCACGCTGCAGCCAGGTTTCGCGCGCTTCCGCATCGGAAGCGAACGGCTCGACAACGACGGGACGTCCCAGAACGCGCGAGAGGATCGCGGCTCGCTCGCTGGCGCTGACCATGGGTCCGCTGATGTCGACGTCGCGCGGTTGGGCCGCGTCGCCCCTCAGCGCAGCGGCGAGCACGCCGGCCACGTCTTCTTCGTGCACGAATGGATAGGGGGCATCCGGGTTACGCTCGCGAATGACGACTGCTCGCGACACGTGGCCCGCCCAGTCAGAACCAGTGATCGGGTAGCCGCCGTAGATTGCGTTTGCGAAGAGCCCGGTGGGGCGCACGAACACACAGCTGATTCGTTTCAGCTCGAGCGCGCGCTCGCAGGCCAGCCATTCCCAGGTCTCGCTCGAGTGTTCGGCCTCGAAAGCTGCCCCATGCGAAGACAGCACGGCGACGCTGCGGCAAGCCGATTGAACGATGCGATTGGTCGCTTCTCGCAATGCGCGCGGCCGCTCTCCGGCCAGCCCTGCCAGGCACACGACGTCGACCCCGTCGAAGGCCTGCGCGCTCCGATCTGGCGCGTGGATCGAGCCTGTGACGTATTCGATGCCTTCGGGCCAGCCCGAGCCTTCCGACGCCGGTCCGAGCACGCGCACGTGACCGCCGGCATGGCGCCACTGTGCAGCCAAGCAGCGGGCCACGGGCGCTGTCGGCACGGCACCCGGCAAGCGCGTTGCCGGTTCGACGGTCACCAGCAGCCGCTCGCCCGACATTGCCACGCGACACTAGTGGGAGCCTCGCGACGCGGTCAATGGCAGGCCGCCGTGACGCCGTGATGCCCGTCCTCAGCGCTGCGCGGAAGGCTGCAGGTGCTTCTCGAAGAACTCCACGAGCTTCACCACCGACCGGACCCGGTTGTCGACTTTCCGGAACCCGTGCCCCTCGTCGGGAAACAGCACGTATTCGACGGGGCGGCCGCGCTTCTTCATGGCCGCCACGATCTGCTCGGCTTCGACGACGGGCACGTTGGTGTCGTTCTGGCCATGCTGGACCATCAGCGCAGCCTGGATGCGGTCGAGGGCGTGGATGGGCGAGAGGCGCTCGAGCAGCGCGGCCTGCTCGGTGGGGTGCCCGTATTCGATGGTGGAGATGGCGCCCATCCAGGGCTCGCTCTGGGCGAAGAATGTCTTGAAGTTGACGATGCCGAAGAGGTTGGCGCCAGCGGCGAAGAGATCGGGATACTGGGTGAGGCCCGCCATGGTCATGTAGCCGCCGTAGGAGCCCCCCGTGATGCCGAGGCGCCCCGGAGCGGCGAGGCCTTCGCGCAGGAGGTAGTCGGCGCTGGCCTTGATGTCGGCGATTGCGCCGAAGCGCTTTTCCCCGTTGTCGAGGTTGGCGAAGCGCTTGCCAGAGCCCGTGGAGCCGCGCACGTTGGGAGCGAGGACGCCGATACCGCGCGCGAGCAACGCCTGATAGTCGCTGCGGAACGAGGGGCGCTCCTGGCCTTCGGGGCCGCCGTGGAAGCTGAGCACGAAGGGGGCCTTGCCCTTCACACCCCTGGGGCGATAGAGCCAGGCGCTGAGGGGGAGGCCGTCGTGAGCGACGTAGCGGACGAGCTCGGGCCCGGAGAGGGTGGCGAGATCGACGCCGGGGTGGGAGCTGTGGCTGAGCGCTCGAAAGCGGCCCGACGCGATGTCGAGGAGATGCACGTCGAGCGGCGCGGTCGCGCCGAAGCAGGTGATGGCGAGGCTCTTGTCGTCCGGGGCGTAGACCGCGTCGACGCAGATCTCGGCGGGCAGGCGCGGGCCGGGGCGCGTCTTCCCGGTGGCGAGGTCGATGAAGGCGAGCTCGCTCTTGCCAGAGACGTTCCAGGAGAGGGCTGCCTGCGCGCCGCGGTGGTCGAGCGCGAAGTCGTCGAGCTCGGCGTCGGCGCGCTCGGCGAGGATCTGGATGGGTCCGGGTGACGCGGCGCTGATGTCGACGCGCGCGAAGGCGCTCAGATCGCGGTCTTTGTTCGAGGCGAGATAGGCGAACTTGCCGCTGGCGGCGAGAGCGCCCGAGAATGAACCCGGCGGTTCATGCGGGGTGAGCAGCGTTTCTTTGCCGGTCTCCCGATCGAGGAGGTAGAGGTTGTTGTCGCCGCGCTGGCGCAGGCGCGACAGCAGCACGCGGCGGCCGTCGCGGCTGGTGGCGTTGCCGACGCCCTGGAGATCCGCGAGGGCCTCGAGGCGGCCTGTCGCCGGCTCGATCAAGTAGGCATCCATGGTCTCGGCCCGGCGCCGGTTGGAGGCGGCGGTCACGAAGCGCCCGTCGTCGGTCCACTCCCCCAGCCAGTTGTTGTCTTTGCCGCCGTCGGTCAGGCGGCGAACGCCGCTGCCGTCGGAGCGGACCACGTAGATCTGCGAGTTGAGGCCGCCGCCGGGCAACACCGTGTAAGCGAGCCAGTCGCCCTTGGGCGACCACTGCATCGCGCCGACGGGATCGCTCTGGGTGGTGACGAGACGCGGCCACCCTCCGGTGGTGGGCACGACCCACACCTGCTGGACGCCGCTCATGTCGCTCAACACTGCGACCTGGCTGCCGTCGGGCGAGAACGAGGGCGCGTAGGCGCGCCCGACGCTCGCGAGGCGGCGGACGAAGGCGTCGCGGTCGGCCTCGGGCTGCGCGCTTGCGGCGGGCTGTGCCTTTGCCGGAGGCTGTGCCTTCGTCGGAGGCTTCGGGTTCGCCGGCACCTGCGCGGACGCCGTCGAACCCGCCACCCCCGAGACCGCGGCGAACGCCACGGCTCCGATGAACCAGCGCCCAGCGAGCGCGAGCGCCCTCCGTGGCGTGCCATTCGAGCGCCTCTTCCTGTCCGTCATGCAGCACCTCCCGGGGCGGAGCTTACGGGTAAGCGCGCCGCGGGGCCACAGCTGCCAGTGGAGGGCTCCGATGCGCGCACCGCGTGCCTGATGGGACGCTGCGCGCTAGCGTTGGCTAGCGTTGCTCTGCATCCCAGCTCAGCATGGCCATGTTGGCCACCGCCTCGAGCTCGGAACGGCGCGCCCCGTCACGGGCGAGCAGCGACATGCCGTTCTGGATCGCCTGAACGAAACGGGCGCGAGCGTGCACATCGGTCGAGCGGGGAAGCTCGCCCTCGGCGACCGCTCGCGTGATCCTCTCCTCCAGGCGATCGAGCGCCATGGCGCGGGCCGCTCGCACACGCTCGCCGAGCTCGGCATGCCCC
>Ga0247763_1000917_pt1 | contig 17560 bp, 13 predicted proteins | sample UWRJL141409B4_FD_179926 | JGI IMG/M metagenome (GOLD analysis project Ga0247763, IMG submission 179926) | Plant litter microbial communities from Arlington Agricultural Research Station in Wisconsin, United States - UWRJ-L141-409B-4 | ecosystem: Environmental > Terrestrial > Plant litter >...
GGGAAGAAGCGCCGAGAGCGCCTGCCCCGCGGCCCGCCCCCAAGGCAGTGTTCCCGAGCCCGACGGCGGCCGATCGCAACCGGCTGGATTCGGAGAACCTGCCCGCCCAGGGCAAGCCTCCGCAAGGCAAGCCCCGACCGGGTGCGCCACAGGGCTCGCCGCAGAGCAAAGAGCAGAACCTCGGCGTGGTGCACGGCCGTCGCAAGCCGAACAAGGGTTGAGCATGGCAACGCCCTGCGTGATCAGCGTCGCCATCACCGGGTCACTGCCGACCAAGGAGCAGAACCCCGCCGTCCCACTCACGCCGAGCGAGCAGATCGAGTCGACCCACGAGGCCTTCGAGGCCGGCGCGGCGCTGGTGCACATCCATGTGCGCGACGACGCCGGCCGTCCCTCGTCCGACGCCGCGCGCTTCGCGCTGGTGCAGGAGGGAGTCCGCAAGCACTGCCCCGGCATGATCATCCAGTTTTCTACGGGCGGGCGCGGCCGCCAGCTCGACGAGCGCGGCGCGATGCTCTACCTGCGCCCCGACATGGCGTCGCTCGCCACGGGCTCCGTCAACTTCCCCACCTCGATCTACGAGAACCCGCCCGACTTCGTCGAGTCGCTGGCGAGGGCCATCGCCCACAACGGCGCCAAGCCAGAGGTCGAGATCTTCGACGTGGCGATGCTCTACACGGCGGTCGAGATGGTGAAGAGCGGCCTGCTCGCGGCGCCCGCGCACGTGCAGTTCGTGCTGGGCCTCAAGAACGCACTGCCCGCCCGCCGCGAGCTGCTCGAGTTCTTGGTGCGCGAGCTCCACGAGCTGATGCCCGGCGCCACGTGGACGGCCGCCGGCATGGCCCGCCACCAGCTCACGGTCAATCACTGGGCTCTCGAGCTCGGGGGCCACTGCCGCACCGGGCTCGAAGACAACATCCGCTTCGATCAGACGCGGCTGGCCGCGAGCAACGCGGAGCTCGTGCGGCGGGTGGCTTCCATCGCGGCGGAGCATGGGCGCACGGTGGCTTCTCCGTCGGAGGCTCGTTCATTGCTGGGGCTTCAGGCGGCCTGAGGCCTGGGAAGGGGCCCCTATCGGGGCTCCCACGCGCAGCGAAACCCCACGCCGCGCCCGTGCGCTTCCGACGGCAAATACACCCGCACGGCCGTTCCTCCCGTCGAGAAGGAGCCGCCGCGCACGACGTAGGTGCCACCCGCGGGGGCGACCGCTCGAGCTTGGCCGAAGTCGACGACGGTCGAGGTCCACTCGGCGACGTTACCGAGCAGGTCGTAGATGCCGTCGCGCGTGGCGCCCGCGGGATAGGAGGCGACCGGCGCCGTGCCGGCGAAGCCGTCGTCGCCGTCGTACATCACGCTGTCGAAGACGCTGTCGAGTCGGAGTTCGCCGTACCACGCCTTGCACTCGCTGCCGCAGGCGTTGAGCCGTGTCGCATCCGGCGGCGCGCTGCCCCAGGGAAATTCGCGCCCCTCGTCGCCGCGCGCTGCGACGTCCCACTCGGCTTCGGTCGGCAGGCGCCCGCCTGCGCTCGTACAGTATGCGCTCGCTTGCTGAAAGCTGACGCAGTTGATCGGGTGGCGCTCGCGCCCGGGCTGACCGGCGTTGCACTGGCTGGCGTAGACTCGTTGCGCGTGCGGGCGGAGCTCGGGTGAGAGCCGTGCCTCGGGCGGATCGTCGCCGCCCGCGAGCGGCGTGCACGCCGCGAGCTCGCGGCATCGCTCGTAGTCGGCGACGGTCACCTCGGTGCGCGCCAGGCAGAATGGAGCGATGACTTGTGCCGCCTCGGTGGGCCTCGAGGGCGCCGCTGCCAGCTCGGGCTCGAACAGTACGGCACCGTCCGGACAGTGCGCGAACGGAGCCGTCTGCGCGGCCTGCGCGGGCCGTTCGGCGCGAGCCTTCTCGACGTGCTCGACGCTCGCGCCGTCGCCCGAGCTCGGGGCGCCGCTACCCGCGGGCGCCTCCGGCAGCCTCGACGACGCCGGCGACGACGTGGTGGTCGCCGCTGGCTGTGCCGCGGGCACCCCGGCGCTCTGCTGGCGCGCCTGACGCTGGTCGGCGAAGCGCACCGCGAGCGCCGAGCCGAGGGTGGCCGCGCCGAGGACGGCAATACCCCTCACCCAGTAGCGTGAGCGCCCACGCGCCCGGGAGCCCACGCTCTGCGCGGTCGGCACGAAGCTCTGCTCGGGGGGTTCCACGGAGGCGAGCGTGATCGCCAGCTCTTCGCGCACCGAGGTGCGGGACGGGCGCACGCGCTCGAGCAGCCCGCCGTCGCGCAGCGCGAGGATGCATGTCAACGTCTCGAGATCGGCGACGGGGCTTACCGCCACCACCTCATCCAGGTTGCGGAAACCGTCGAACAGGCGCAGCACCGCGAACTGCTGAGGGGTCGCCTGCACGTCGGGCGCGAGCGAACGATCGCTCGGCACGAACACGGCGTGCATCTCGCCGATCTTGTCGCGCATCTCTCGGCACTCGTCGAAGCGGCGCGCGCCCTCCATCAAGAGCGCCGCCGTCGAGAGGTGGATGCGGCGCGGGCGCTCGACGGGCGAGAAGTCGGCGTGGATGCGGCCGAGCTGATAGCCGAGCATGCGATACGCGGCGGGCGCCCCACGCAGCTCTGCCGTCTCGGCGTCGATCACGTCTCCTCCGACGCACCACAGGTGGCTCAGGCGAGGGCCTTGCTCGATGCGGATCTCCGCGTCCTTGCCACCGAGCTGGATCGTCTGCAGGAGCTCGGCCACCGACATGTCCTCGACGTTGCCGGAGAACTCGGCGCCCGACAGCTCATCCATGTCGAGGCCCTGGGTGGAGAGCACCGATTTGACGCGGTCGTCGAACGCACGGCGGGCCTCGCGGCGATAGATGCGCACCCATTCCTTCAGCTGGGCGCGCGTGAGGCCGTGCCGTTGTTGCGCTTGTTCCGGGCTCAGCTCGCCACGGATGATCCGCTCGACCAGCGCCGATTTCTGTTCGTCGCTGGGAGGCACGGGTGTCGGGATGCCCATCCAATCTCTCGCGACACCCGTCCACCTCCCCGGGTGTTCCTCCGAGAAGACGGCGACTTCTGCGACGCGCTGAAGGTTAAGTTCAGTTACTTTGATAACTGAAGACAAACGAACGTCGCGGCTCGCTCCAACGCTCCGTTGGTTTTTGCCACAGTCGCTACACTGGTCACGCCGCTTTGCCGTGCACTAGCTGCCGCAGCACGTACTGGAGAATCCCGCCGTGTCGATAGTAGTCGAGCTCGACGGCCGTATCGATCCGGGTCACCACCTCGAAGGTCTTGGTGCTCCCGTCCTCGCTCCGGGCCTGCACCGGGAGGCGCTTGCCGCTCGCGAGGCCGCCCAGGACGTCGTCGCCGGCGATGCCGCCGATGTCGTACCTCTCCTGACCGGTGAGGCCGAGCGACTCCACGTCTTGCCCGTCGAGAAACTGCAGCGGCAGCACGCCCATCCCGATCAAGTTGCTGCGGTGGATGCGCTCGAACGAGCGCGCGATGACGGCCTTCACGCCGAGCATGAAAGTGCCCTTGGCTGCCCAGTCGCGCGACGAGCCCGAGCCATACTCCTTGCCTGCGAGGATGACGAGCGGCACCGCGTCGCGCGCGTAGCGCACCGAGGCGTCGTAGATGGTCTGCTTCTCGCCGCTCGGCTGGTGCCGCGTCCACCAGCCCTCGACGCCGGGCACGAGCTGGTTCTTGAGCCGCACGTTACCGAACGTGCCGCGCACCATCACCTCGTGGTTGCCGCGCCGCGCTCCGTAGGAGTTGAAGTCTTCCTTCGCCACGCCGCGGCTGATCAGGTACTTGCCGGCGGGTGAGTCCACCGCGATCGAGCCCGCGGGAGAGATGTGATCGGTGGTGACCGAGTCACCCAGCAAACAGAGCACTCGGGCGCCCTCGATGTCGGCGATCGGCGGCGGATCCTTCGGCATGTCCGAGAAGAACGTGGGTTTCTGGACGTACGTGCTGTCTGCCTCCCACTCGAAGCGGTTGCCCCCCGGCACCTCGAGGCTGCGCCAGTTGGCGTCGCCATCGAACACCTTGGCATACGTATTCCGGTACATCTCCGAAGAGATGGAGCTCTGGATGGCCTCGTTCACGGACTCGGGCGAAGGCCACACGTCTCGAAGGAAGATGGCGTTGCCCTCCGGATCGACGCCGAGCGGCTCCTTGTCGAAATCGATGCCGACGCGCCCAGCGAGCGCATACGCGACCACGAGCGGCGGGCTCGCCAGATAGTTCGCGCGCACCAGCGGGTTGATGCGCCCCTCGAAGTTGCGGTTGCCGCTGAGCACCGAGGCGACCACCAGGTTCCCGGCGCTGACGGCGCGCGCCACCGGATCGGGCAGCGGCCCGCTGTTGCCGATGCAGGTGGTGCAGCCGTAGCCCACCAGGTGGAAGCCGAGCGCCTCGAGGCCCTCGAGCAAGCCCGACGCCTTCAGATACTCGGTGACCACGAGCGAGCCGGGCGCGAGGCTCGTCTTCACCCACGGCTTGCTCGCGAGCCCGCGCGCGGCCGCGTTCTTGGCGAGCAGGCCCGCCGCCATCATCACCGATGGGTTCGAGGTGTTGGTGCAGGAGGTGATGGCCGCGATCACGACCGCGCCGTGTCCCAGGTAGAACTGCCCCTGATCGGCCCTGCTATCGCCCTCGCCGGCGGGCGGCGGAGGCGCCTCGACGTCGTCGTCGCCCTTCTTGCCCTTCTTTGCGGCCTCCAGCAACTCCGCGAGCGCGCTGGGCCAGGCCTTCTTCATGTCGCTCAGCGCGACCTGGTCTTGCGGGCGCTTCGGGCCCGCCAGGCTCGGCCGCACCGTGCCGAGATCGAGCTCCAGCACGCTCGAGTAGTGCGGCTCGGGTGAAGCCTTGGTGTGGAACAGCCCCTGCGCCTTGGCGTAGGCCTCGACCAGCAGCACCTCGGCCTCGCGCCGCCCGGTGAAGCGCAGGTATTCGAGCGTCTTGTCGTCGATCGGGAAGATGGCGCAGGTGGAGCCGAACTCCGGGCTCATGTTGCCGATGGTGGCGCGGTCGGCGAGCGACAGCGTCGACAGGCCATCGCCGTAGAACTCGACGAACTTGCCGACCACGCCGGCCTTGCGCAAGAGGTGCGTGACCGTGAGCACGAGGTCTGTCGCGGTCGAGCCCGGAGGCAGCGAGCCGCTCAGGCGGAAGCCCACGACGTTCGGTACGAGCATGTTGATCGCCTGCCCCAGCATGGCCGCCTCGGCCTCGATGCCGCCCACGCCCCAGCCGAGCACGCCGAGCCCGTTGATCATCGTCGTGTGGCTGTCGGTGCCAACCAGCGTATCCGGATAAGCCACCCCACCCTGCTCGAACACGACGCGCGCCAGGTACTCGAGGTTGACCTGGTGCACGATGCCCGTGTCGGGCGGCACGACCTTGAAACGATCGAAGGCGTTCTGCGCCCAGCGCAACAGCTGGTAGCGCTCGCGGTTGCGATGGAACTCGAGCTTGGCGTTGATCGACAGCGCGTCACGCGAGCCGAAGGCGTCGACCTGAACGGAGTGGTCGATGACGAGCTCGGAGGGAAACAGCGGGTTGATGCGTGACGGCTCGCCGCCCATCTCACTGACCGCGTCGCGCATGGCGGCGAGGTCGACCACCGCCGGCACGCCCGTGAAATCTTGCAAGACGACGCGCGCCGGAAAGAAGGCGACCTCGGCGCTGGGCTTGGCCTTTGCGTCCCAGTGCGCGAGCGCGAGGATGTCGTCGCGCTTCACGTTCTTGCCGTCCTCGTGGCGCAGGAGGTTCTCGAGCAAGATCTTGAGGGAGTACGGCAACCGCGAGATGTCGACGCGCGCGCTCTCGGCGAACCTCGGCAGGCTGTAGTACTCCACCGAGCGCACCCCAGAGCCGCTCGACCCAGAGCTGCTGGCGACGTCGAGCGACGTCAATACTTCGAAGGAATCCTGGCTTTTCTTGTCCACGTTCTTCCTTTCAGGGGCTCATGGAAGGAGCCCTCGACCGGCACGCCGCACGTGCCGCACCAAGACCGGAGTCGATGGCTTCGAGCGCGCAACGCGGCCGATCGGCCACCACGTCGCCCACCGCGTAAAGGTCGGGCGAGCGCGCGAGCATGTTCTCGTCGACGGAGATTCCCACGTCGAGCAGCGCGTCCATCCCGAGCTGCTGCAGGTCGGCCCCGAGCGCCCCCGACTGGATCGAGACCTCGCGCCCGCCGAGGCGCAGCACGACCGGCGCCTGGAGCGAGAGCGAGAAGCTCCTGCCCTCGGGACCCGGTCCCGCGAGAAATCGGATGCCGCCGCCGGCGACCCCGCCGAGCGCCAGCAGCACCACCTCGACGTCAGCGGCCATGGACGCGAGCGGCGCTTCGGGCTCGGCGCGCCCGAGCACCTCGTAGCGCCCACTGCGCCGCACCACCGACTCGACGTGCCCGAGGCGCACGGGGATGGCGGCGCGCTCGAGCAGGGCGTCTCGCGCGGTCTCGAAGCGGTGGCCCGCTGCGCCGCCCGGCTCCGACAGCGTCTCACCGATGGGACGGCGCAGGCCGGCGCGCAGGCGCTCGAAGCTCGCCGGCATGAGGCCGAGCCAGGGCCCGATGAGCAGCGGGCTCTCGCCGTTGCCGGCCGCGGCCAGCGCGCGCGCGAGGCTCTCGGTCCAGGCCGGGTCGTCTGCGCGCGCCGCGAGCTCGAGATCGGGCAGCCAGCGCACGGAGTCGGCGTCGGGCGGTGCGACCGGGATCGCGCGGAAGACCGTGTGCGTCTGGCGCGCCCAGCCGCTCTCCGACCAGGCGCGCGCGAGGGCGGCCGCGTCCCACCCCGGGCGGCCGAGATCGACCACGTCGATGCTGCGCCCACGCCAGGGTTCGAGATCGAACAGCGCACGATCGCGGCAGCGCGCCGTGCGGATCACGCCCGCGGGCGTGGCCAGGCGTGCGGGCATGCTGCCGGGCGCAGCGAAGCAGCCCAGCGCCGACAGGAAAGCCTCTGCGTCGGCGGACAGGGGGCGCGCATCGGGCAGCGCGCCCCACTCCACGCGATCGAGCGCGCCCGGGTACGACGATGACGCGCCCGCGCCGCGCCACACCAGCTCTACCTCGCGCCCGCGCCGCGACAGAGCCCACGCCGCCGCGATGCCCGCGAAGCCGCCGCCGATCACCAGGGCCGTCACCGCTCGATGCCTCGCTCGGGGTGAGCGGAGTCGCGATTGGACTGGCGCGCGGCGGCAGCGCGGGGCCCGAGCCCCGTCGGCCCGAGATCTCCCGTAGGACGCTCGATCGCGCGAGAGCTGCCGAGCTGCGAGCGGATCGCCGCCAGCGTGAGCGCCTCTTGCTGCGCCTGCACCGGGCCCACCACGCTCAGCCGGCGCCGCGCCGCCGACTCCAGGAAGTCGAGCGCCATGCGCCGCCCGTCGAGCGGGGAGCGGCCCGTCATCTCCGCGACGATCGACCCACAGCGCGCCGCGCAGCGCATGCCACCACACGAGCCGAGGCCGAGCCGCGTGCGGCGCGACACGTCGTCGACCGTCTGCGCCCACTCGTGCGCCACGACGTAACGCACCTCGGCCTCGAGCACCGGCTCGCAAGGGCAGATGACGGCGGCCTCGCGCGGCTCGCGCGCGAGGCGCTCGACGATCCGGGTGGCGCGCGCCCCGTGCCGATATTCGAGTCGCGCGCCCGCGATCGGCTCGATGCCGGCGTCTTCCGCGAGCGCGATGGGATCGAGGAGCTCGTCGCCTCCTGGCAGGGGCGTCGTGTGGGTGCGCGACGCCAGCGACACCCCCAGGCGGCGCGCGACGACGTCGGTCGTCTCTTCCGAGAACAGACGATAGCTCGCGAGCTTGCCGCCGACCATCGAGTAGAGGCCCGGCGCGCCGTGCGCCGCGTGGTCGACCACCTGGTGCTCGCGCGAGAGGCCGTCGGGGTTTCTGCCCCAGTCGTAGAGCGTGGGACGCACGCCCGCCCAGGTGCCGATCGCCCGTGCCTCGAGGATGGCGGGGAATACGCGCGCCACGGCCTGGATCAGGTAGCGCACCTCCGCGGTGGTCGCGACGACGTCGTCGAGATCGCCGTAGTAGTCGGTGTCGGTCGTGCCGATCACGCTCATGTTCTGCCAAGGCTCGAGGAACACCTGGCGGCCGTCGATGGCGCGAACCGCGATGGCGTAGTTGGTGAGCCGCCGGTCGAAGAAGACGTGGATGCCCTTGCCCGGGCGAATGCGCGCCTGCTCGGGCAGGAGCCCGCCGAGCGCGGCGGTGAGCGGCGCCCAGGCGCCGGTGGCGTTGACGACCACCTTGGCGGTGCAGCTGCCCGTCTCGCCCGTGAGCAGATCGCGATAGCGCACGCCGCGCACGGCACCGTCGTCGTGCCGCAAGATCTCGGTGACCGTCGCGTGGATGTGCACGCGAGCGCCCTGCTCCGAGGCGTCGACCAGGTTGCCGACGCACAGCCGGACGCCGTCGATGCCCCACTCATCGAAGCTCACCCCGCCGACCGTCATGCCCGCCAGCCCCGGCTCGAGCTGCTGCAGCTGCTCGGCGGTGAGCACCGTGTGCGGTTTGCCGCGCTTGAGCGGCTGGTATTTGTCGTAAAGATCGAAGAAGGCGTCGAGCAGCGTCAGCGCCACCTTGGCGCCGCGCCGATCGCGATGCACCGGCATCAGAAATGGGATGCGGAACAGCAGGTGTGGCGCGATGCGCTGGATGTGCCCCGAGTCGAGGCAGGAGCTGTAGGTGACGTCGGGATCGTAGGTGAGGTAGCGCGGTCCGCCGTGGATCATCCCGCTGCTATTGCCGCTCGCCCCGAACGCGACGTCGTTGCGCTCGAAGACGGCGACCTTCAGGCCGCGCTGGGTGCAGTCGCGCGCGACGCCCGAGCCATTCACACCGCCGCCGATCACCACGACGTCGACGTCGGTGCGAACTCCGGGGCGCTCGATGGCCTGAGTGTCGTTCATGACCCCTTCATGGCACAGCCGCCTGGAGACGGGAAATGAGAGGGCTAAATGGGGTGATGACCAGACCCGGGCGCACGCTCATCGGGGCAGACCTGGCGCTCGGCGCCGGCGCCGGCAACGGGGTCGTTGGCAGGGGCGGCACGGAGGCGCGGAAACTCCAGCCCGAGCCGTGGCGCGCTGCCGCGTCGGGTCGGCCGACTGCCGAGCCGGCAAGCCCCTGGGCTGCTGTCGCACCACCCCGCAGCGCGCCGCCACACGAGCGGATTTGAACTCGTGAACCGCTATGCCAGGATGAACGAGTATGGAACTGCCCGATATGGCGAGCCGCGCCGAACTGGTGCGCCGTTACGCCCACCTGCTCCAGCACTTTGGCTCTGAGATCGGCGAGCGCCCCCTGGTCCGGCAAAACGGGCAATTCTTCCCCGACGTGTTCGAGAAGGATCAGGCGTCGGTAGAGCGCCTGGTGCGCCGGCTGCAGTCGCACGCCGGGCTCGACGACGTACCGCTCACGGTGCGGTTGGTGTCGCTCGAGCCGTCGGCGCTCGGAGCCGCCGCGGAAAAGAGCGGCAGCTGTGGCACCGGCGGCTGCGGCACCGGCGGCTGTAGCCCTGGCAGCGGTGCGCGAACCGCCGAGGGCGACGGCGACTCTCGCCCGGCCAGGCTCGAAGAGCGCAGCGAGGGCTGGGTATTGAACGTCTTCGATGCCGAGCTGCATCACCCGGTGGCGCTCACCTGCACGCTGGCGCGTTCGCTCGCACGTCTGTTCCTGGCGGAGACCGAGAGCACCACGGCGCCCGTCGAGGCACCGCTCGACGTGAGCATCGATCTCACCTGCGTGGCCCTCGGTCTCGGCACGCTCGTGCTCGAGGGTAGCTACATCTACGCAAAGAGCTGCGGCGGTCCCTCTGTCACGCAGCTCACGAAGCTGTCGGTGGGGGAGCTGGCCGTCGCGTGCGCGCTGTTCATCGAGCGCGGCGGGCACTCCGGTCGGCGCGCCCTCGGCGAGCTCGGCACGACCCAGCGCGCGCTGCTCGCCGAGGCCAACGACTGGGCAGCCTCGAACCCGCGCATCATCGAGCAGCTGGCCAACAACCCCGGCCAGTTGGCCATTCGTGCCCCCGAGCTCCGCGACACGCGGCCGTGGCTGCTTCGGCTGTTCGATCGCAGCCCGCGCAAGGGCGCCGAGCCGTCGCTCGAGCGGGCATTGTCGGGCCAGCTCGGGGACGACGAGTTGCTCGAGCTGGCGCGCGCAGCGCGCGACGAGCGGAGCGCCGGCGGCGCCGAGGGCCGATCTTCGCGGCTCCCGAGCGACGCACGCCGTGACGAGCTGCGCGCGCTCGTCGACGAAGCCCTGCGCTCGTGATGAACCGGGCGGCGAGCGGGGCACGGACGCTGCAAGAGACGCAGATGTCGTGCAGGCGTCGTTCGTTCGCAGCCGTCCTCCTCGCAGCCCTACTTCCCGCGGCCCTACTTCCCGCAGCCCTCTCTTGCTCGGCCCCGTACGCTGGCTCCGCTCCGAGCGAGCCGGCGCAGGCCGCGCGTCCACCCGAACCCCAGACACCGCCCGCCGCCGTGACCCGAGCCCTTCCTCCTCCACCGCCCACGAACCGCCAAGCCCTCGCCGACACGCTGCACGGCGTGCGCGTGGAAGACCCCTACCGCTGGCTCGAGCCGGTGGAAGCGCCCGAGGTTCGGGCCTGGGTGCAGGAGCAGAGCGCCTACTCGCGCGGCGTGCTCGACGCCCTGCCGACGCAAGGCGAGCTCACGCGGCGCTTCACCGAGATCCTCTACCTCGACTCGATCAGCGCTCCCGAGGTGCGCGGAGGGCAGCAGTTCTACACGCGCCGGTACAAGACCAAAGAGAAGTCGATCCTGATGGTCCGCCCCGCCTCCGGTGGAAACCCCGGCGAAGAGCGCGCTCTGATCGACCCGAACGAGATGTCGCCCGACGGCAGCGTGTCGATGGGCAACTGGTTCGTGAGCTGGGATGGCAAGAAGGTCGCCTACACCCTGCGCGCCAACAACGCAGACGAGGCCACCCTCTACGTGCGCGACGTGGCGAGCGGGAAAGACTCTGCCGTCGACGTGATCGCCGGCGCCAAATATGCCGGCCCGAGCTGGACGCCGGACAACGCCGGCTTCTACTACGAGTGGCTGCCGAGCGACCCGAGCATCGACGTGAGCGAGCGCCCCGGCCGCACCGAGCTACGCTACCACGCGCTCGGCAGCGACCCGAAGGAAGACCCCTTGGTCTTCCCCGCCACGCTCGACCCGAAGACGTTCCTGTTCGGCGGTGTCTCGCGCGACGGGCGCTGGCTGTTCCTCGGCGTACAACATGGCTGGAACCAGACCGACCTGTACGTGCGCGACGCCCGCAAGCCTCGCGCGCCGGTGAAGCCCCTGCCGAATGATGATGGCCCGAAGCTCACGAGCGACGAGCGCGTGGCCCGCTACGCCAAGAACCTGGGGTTCGAGCCCTTCGTGGTCGGCAAGGACGCGATCTTCCGCGTCAGCTGGTGGGACGGCGCGTTCTACGTGCGCACCAACCTCGACGCGCCGAATTACCGCGTGCTGAAGGTGAAGCCCGGCCACTACGACCTGACCGAGTGGCGTGAGATCGTGCCCGAGAGCCCGGCCAAGCTCGACGACTCGAGCGTGGTCGGCGGGCATCTGGTGCTCTCTTACCTGAAGAACGCCGCGAGCCACGTCGAGGTGCGCGACCTCGAGGGCAAGACGCTTCGCAGCATCGAGCTGCCCGGCGTGGGCAGCACGGGCGGCCTCGTCGGCGAGCCCGATCGCGACGAGGCCTACTTCTCGTTCACGAGCTTCACCGTACCGAACCAGATCTTCAAGACCTCGATCGCCCTGGGCACCACCGAGCTCTGGTCGGAGATCGAGCTGCCGATCGACACGCGCGACATGATCGCCGAGCAGACCTGGTTCACCTCGAAGGACGGGACCCGCGTGTCGATGTTCGTGGTGCACAAAAAAGGCATCACGCTCGACGGCAGCCATCCCACCCTGCTCTACGGCTATGGCGGGTTCAACATCGACATGACGCCGGCCTTCTCGGCGCTCGCCGCGGTGTGGCTGGAGCACGGAGGCGTGTACGCGGTGCCCAACCTGCGCGGCGGCGGCGAATATGGCGAGGCCTGGCACCGCGCTGGCATGGGCAAGAACAAGCAGAACGTGTTCGACGACTTCGCGGGTGCTGCTCGGCACCTGGTCGAGCTCGGCTACACGCGCCCGGAGAAGCTCGGCATCTACGGCGGCTCGAACGGCGGCCTGCTCGTGGGCGCAGCGATGACCCAGCACCCCGAGCTGTTCGGCGCCGTGGTGTGCGGCGTGCCCCTGCTCGACATGGTGCGCTACCACCTGTTCGGAAGCGGGCGCACCTGGATCGCGGAGTATGGCAGCGCCGAGAAGGCCGACGAGTTCGCCACCCTTTACGCCTACAGCCCGTATCACCACGTGCAGCAGGGGGTGAAGTACCCGCCGCTCTTGATGATGGCGGCCGACAGCGACGATCGGGTCGACCCGTTGCACGCCCGCAAGTTCACGGCCGCGGTTCAATGGGCAATCGCTGGAGGGGCGACCGACGGCACGGGCAGGCCCGCCCTCTTCCGCGTGGAGGAGAAGGCGGGACACGGCGGCGGCGACATGGTGAAGAAGCGCGTGGCCTCGTCAGCCGATATCGTCGCCTTCTTGCTCGACCAGCTCGACCGCCCGGCGCAGTGAGGTGAGCGCCTCCGCCGAGGGCGGCGCCCAGCCTCCGTAGCTCCACAAGAGCACCACCAGCGAGCGCAACCCGTACACGGCGTTGGCGGCCACGTACGGGTAGACGAAGACGCGCGAGTCCCCGAACGCCGCGGCGAGCCACAGGTAGGACGGGTAATGGATGAGGAAGCGGCCGACAGCGTCGGCCGCACGCGCCAGGTGCCGCAGCAGCCCCGGCCTCGGCGCGAGGCTCGGCAAGGCGATGGGCGGCTCGCTCTCGTCGACGGGGGGCGCCGCCTCGGTGGCGACGGCGGTGAACAGCTCGGGCCGCTGCAGGAACGTGCTCATCACGATGCGCGACGCGAGACACACGACGCCGGCGAGGCCCACGATCAACGTCTCGATGCGCCCGCGGTGCTGGAACGCGCCCGTCACCACCGCTGCCAGCACCAGGAACGCCTTCATCTCGCTGATCATCAGGTCGAGCAGGCGCTGCACGGCCGACCCCTCGCCGCGCGCGCGCGCCAGCATGCCGCCCGCCTTTTCAAACGCGTAGGCGATTTCGACCAGCACCACGCCGACAACGAGCCCGAGCTGCCACGGCAACCCGATGAACGCCACCGCCCCGAGCAGGGCCACGAACGCGGAGAAGAACGTCACCTGGTTGGGGGCAACCCGCGTCTCCAGCAGCGCGTAGACCACGAGCGCCGCCGCGGGGCGGCTCACGTAGAGGTCGAACGCACCGTCGTTGCGCTCGAGCGAGGCGCGATAAACTTGGGCGACGCTGGCCCGCGCGGCCAATGGCGAATCTGCGGACACGAAGCTCCTGGGAATCTCGCCGAGAGGAGGCGACCCCTCAGTCTGGCACCCGGAGCACGCCTCGAGAACGGGTCACGATCCGCTCACCCCGGCGCTTCTTCGGGTGCCGGCGTCTCCCACGGAGGCGCACCTCGACCGCACCTCGCTCGAGCGCCGCGACACCCTCCGAAACCGGTGCTAAGACCCCGAGCCGATGACCGACGCCGCCTCACCCAAGGCCGGGCCCGAGCCCACCCGACCCTCCCCTCCTGCCGACGGCCCCGAGGTGCTCGGTGGGCGGCTGTACCTCGGCATCGCCATGCTGGTGCTGATGGGTGTCATCTCCTGGCAGGGGCTCAACGTGGTGATCGATCGCTCGCTGCACCCCAAGGCGGTGAAGCCCGTCGTACCCTGGAAGGTGGGCGAGGAGGCTGACGTCGAGGTCACGCTGATCACACCCGACGCCAAGCGCCTGCAATGCGCGCACGACACCGCCCTGGAGGGTGTGCACTGCGGCTACACCGCGAACAAGCGCCCTTTCCGTCGCGTGCCCAACGCGCCCTTCGACGACAACGACCAGGCGGTGATCCAGCCCTATCGCACCGCCGACACCAACGCCTTGATCCTGCTGAGCGGCCTCTGGGCAGAGCCCGAGCTGGCGCTCCGACTGCACCGCGAGCCGCCCGTCACCGGCGACGTCGACAAGAACCTGCGCTTCGTCGCCTACTGCCGCGTGCGCTTCGTGGGCGAGCTCGAGCAGGTGTCGCTGCGCTGGGACACCAACGCCAAGTGGGGCGAAGAACCCAAGGCGATGGTCGCCAAGGCCGTGCGCTGCACCCTCGAGCCGCCGAACGGCTGAGCTCGAAAACGATGAGCTGTCCTCCTGCTGCGCGCTGGATCGCGACCTGGTTTGGCTGCGGCCTTTCCCCACGCGCGCCGGGCACCGTTGGCTCGATCGGCGCGGTGCCGCTGCATCTCGCGCTCTCCCTGCTGCCATGGGGCGTGCACCTGGCGGCGGTCGTGCTCGTCTCCCTGGGCGGCGTCTGGGCGGCGCAGCGCTACGCCACCGCCTGCGGTGAGACAGATCCGCAGCGCGTCGTGATCGACGAGGTGGCGGGCACCGCGATCGCGATGGGCGTCGTGCGGACCGCGCCCTGGTTCGTGCAGCTCGCGGCCCTGGTCGCGTTCCGTGTGTTTGACATCTGGAAACCCGGGCCGATCCGGCGTCTCGAGCACGTCGAGCCGATCGGCGCCGGCATCATGTGCGATGACCTCTTGGCAGGCGTGTTCGCCGGAGCGCTGGTGTGGCTGGGCTGGTGGCTGATCGCCGGCGGCGCGTGATGTCGCCGCCCGTGGGCGTGCGCCTCAGCCTGGCGGCGCGGGCGGCCGGCGAGGGGCCGGCGGCAGGGGCGGCAGCTCGGGCATGAGCGATCCGGGCGCGGTCGCCGCGGGCGGCGCGGGGTCGGGCGGCGCGGGGTCGGGCCTCGATTCGTCGGGTGCTGGGAGCTGCACCAGGCCGTCCGCGAGCGTCGCCACCAGCGTCTCCAGCAAGCGCGTCACCCGCGCCAGACGATCGAAGTCGACCTTGTCGAGTGTGTCGTCGACCCCGTCGGGGAACGGCGTGCGAAACTGGGCCGTGTCGGTCAGCACCAGCCCCGACAAGCCCGCTTCCCAGAAGCGCGCCTGCGGGCCATCGGCAGCGAGGGGCGCCTGCTCGGGCAAGATCAGCTCCTCGATGGGCAGGCTCGCCACCGACAGCACCGGCCGCACCTGTTCGAGCAGCGGGTTCGAGCTCGCGTTGCTGACCACGCCCAGGAAGTTCCCGAACGGGCTGCGGCTCTCGCCACCGAACAGGAGATCATCGGGGTAGCGCTGGGAGCCGTACTCGACGGAGTAATTTCCCAGGCTGCCGAGCGTCAGCGTGGCGATCACGGGCACCCGATCGCGCCGCGTGCGGGCGGCGTACACCGCGCTGCCCGTGAGCCCCTCCGCGCCGCTCTCGTTCGACAGCCACACGAGGCGTACGCCGCGCGCGAAGCGCTTGCCGATCACGCCTTTCGCCAGCGCCAGGAGCGCCACCGCACCGCTCGCGCTCGCGTTCGCGCCCGGGCTCTCGGCGGCCGTGTCGTAGTGCGCCGCGATCACCAGCGTCTCGCTCGACCTCGTACCGGGCACCACGACCTCGAGGTTCTGCAGGATCTCGTCCCCCACGGGAAAACCCTGGCGCACCACCTCGTAGCCCAGCACCTCGAGCTTGCGTGCCAGGTGGTCGGTGGCGCTGTGCAGGTTCCAGCTGTGCACCAGGCTGCGCGGCCCGAGCTCCGCGAGCTCACCGCACTCTGTCTTCAGGGCGGCGCGCAGCTGCTCCTCCTCGCTCGTGAGCGGCCTGAGCGGCGGCGGGGGCGCCGGCAATGACGGCTCCGGCTCCCGGACGACCGCCGGCGCCGCCGGCTCGGGCGGCGCGCCGCAGGCTGCGAGCGCGAGAGCCCCCATCAACGACCACAGCGACTGGAGCGGAGAGACGAGCGCCCGCTCTGCTCGGCCCCTCGTACGCCCCACACCGGACCACGACGAAACATGCTGTCCCGACATGTGACGCAAGCCCACCACAGCCCGGCGCGGCTCGCAACGGTGGGGCCGCACGGGCCGCCATGCCTCCCGATTTATTGTGCAGATTCGGTCATGTTTTGCGCTCTAGCCGCAGCTCTCGCGCGAGCCCCGTTCCGGCCACCGGGTTGGGCCATCCGCGAACGTCACGCGGTCCGCTCGCAGCCGCTTCCGGTTTTCGGGAGAGCCGGTATAAGGCCGGCCATGACTGCGACGGGCAAGACGCTGGTAGCAATTGTGATGGGCTCCAAGAGCGACTGGGAGGTGATGCAACACGCTCCCGACACGCTGAAGGAGCTCGGGATCGGGCACGAGGTGCGCGTCACCTCGGCACATCGCACCCCAGACGCCACGATCAAGTATGCCTCTGAGCTGGCGGATCGCGGCGTCGAGATCGTGATCGCGGCTGCCGGTGGCGCCGCACACCTCGCTGGCGTGATGGCCGCGAAGACGGCGCTGCCCGTCCTCGGTGTTCCGCTCGTTGCCGGATCACTGAACGGGCTCGACGCATTGCTTTCAACCGTGCAAATGCCGGCGGGCATTCCGGTGGCTACCTTCGCGATCGGAAAGCCCGGTGCGATCAACGCGGCGCTGTTCGCGGCGGCCTCGCTCGCCAACAAGCACCCCGAGATCAAGGCGGCGCTCGAGCGCTACCGCAAGGCGCAGACCGAGAAGGTGCTCGCCATCGGCGACCCGCGCGGGCAGTGAGCCCTTCCCGAGCAGTGAGCCTCGCGAGCGGCGAGCGGATGCTTCGATCCGTTGAAGCGGACGAAAACGTCGCTCGGGTACTTTTTCGGTGACAAAGGGGTGGCGAACGCCACTGGAATCCTCATATACGCTCATCCAGCGTTCGCACGGCACTGCGGGCGTTCCCCCCCTCCACTCCCACCCGAGTAGATGCCATGTCCACTTCGATCACCATCGGCGAGGTGCCCGACGAGGTTCGGGATGAGCTCGCGGCGCGAGCAGCCCTCTGCGGCCGCTCGCTGGAAGACTACGTTCGAGACGAGTTGATGGCGCTCATCAAGCGCCCGAGCGCCGCCGTGTGGATGGCGCGCGTGCGCGCCCGCAAGGATGCGATGCAGAGCCAGGACGCGAAACAGATCGCGTCGACCTGCGCGCAGACGGGCTCACATCCGGTGAGCGAGCCCCCGAGCGCCCCGCGCGCGAGCGCCCCGCTGACGAGCGACAGTCGGGTCGAGCCGCAGCGCGACGTCGGCTGAAGCTCATTCGCGCGCGAGGCGCGCGGCGTCTTCGAGCAGCGCGCTCACCCGCTCGCCATCGGAGCTCTGGTAGTAGCCGCGAATCGTTCGGCGCGTATCGAGCAGCACCAGGTGCGTTCCGTGCGTGATGCCGAAGTGCTCGGACCCCGCGCGCGGCGTGCCCTCGACGCCGATCTTGAACCCCCGCTCTGCGGTGGTGCGGATCACCGCGCTGTCGCCCGTGAGGAAGCGCCAGTTCGCGGTGTCGAGCCCCTGCGCGGCCGTGTACGCGCGCAACACCTCG